>Ga0098065_1000096_pt1 | contig 48567 bp, 42 predicted proteins | sample 25_taG_FD_75062 | JGI IMG/M metagenome (GOLD analysis project Ga0098065, IMG submission 75062) | Marine viral communities from Cariaco Basin, Caribbean Sea - 25_WHOI_OMZ | ecosystem: Environmental > Aquatic > Marine > Oceanic | place: Caribbean Sea: Cariaco Basin | collected 2014-11-08 | reverse complement strand
TCTTTTTAAAAATTGAAGGCTCATTGACCATTACTGAAGTTTCACTTTAACATCTTTTGATCTATGCTCACCAATTTGCATCCACCCAAAGTTATAGAATTTGCGTTAGCCCAAATTATGGAAATCCTCATTATCCACCTAAATCTTAAATTATGAACTCAGCCAATTTACCAGAAGCTATTCTAAAGAAACTAATAACTGTAATTAAATCTATTACAGATGTTCATTCAATGTATTGGATAGGCATACGAACTAATGAACATAAAACTTATTATTACTTCAATAATAGGAAAAATACAACTAAAAATAAAAATTGGGAAATTACACTTCTCATTGTAAGTAAATCTTATATCCACGATCCAAAGGATTTTATGGGAAAGGTGTTTACCAAAATGAAGCAACAAGTAAAGCTTTTTAGTATTCATTATACTTTGAATGAGATTGAAAACCGATTGACGGAAGGAGACAATTTCTTAGGTTTAGTTTTAAACGAGAATAATAGAATTTTTCAAGAAAGCCCTCTTTTTCTTACCGGATATAATAGCCATCCTGTAATGTATCAACGAATACAAGAGCGTTGGAAGTCTAGAATGAGTAAAGCGGAATACTTTAATAGTAAACTGGATGTGAGTGATGATACCTATAGCGAACCCGCTAAACTTCTTTTAGCGAATCAAGCTATTTCACAAACCTGTGCAGCGCTACTTTGGGTGTATTGGGAATATAAGCCACCCGTTTTTGATTTAGATTATATGATTCATTTATGTCTAAACTTTAGTAAGAGTATAAAAATTGTTCTCCCCAAACATTCCTTTCGATCCCAACGAGTTTATAATCTATTATGCCATGCGCAATACAACTTAAACTATAAATCGCTTCATCATATCGCCATAGAGGATGGATATTATGCTTCCGATTTGGCATTTAAATTTTTGAAAGCTGTACGTGTTGAAGGAAAGAAACGATTAACTGAATTAGCCAAAATTCATAACATCTAAATGATGTATTCATATGGTTATTTGATTAGTGGACACGGTTAAAAATTAAATACAAGATTACAAATTGAGTGCTAATTCAAGATGTGTGTCTGTGGACACAATCTTGGTTGCGCCCCATGGTTGCAACGAAAAAAAGAGATGTTTAAGTGAAAACGCATCACAGTGACCCTATCAATATGGTGGTGGATTACTATTCAATTTCTTTAAAAAGGAATTTTAATGCTAAGTTCAGTTATGGCCAAAGCGAATATGATTTTGATGAAGGTTTAATGTATTTTATCGCGCCCAATCAGCTTTTTAAGATAGAGCATTCCCAAGACGAACTTAAAAGAATGCAAGGATGGTTGTTACTTATTCATCCCGATTTTTTTTGGAGTACTCCTTTATCAAAAACTATAAAGCAGTATGATTATTTTAATTATACCGTAAATGAGGCCCTGTTTCTATCAGATAAAGAGGAAAAAGTGATTAATGGCATTATTGAAAACATCAAACAAGAATACCATAACAATATTGATAAATTTAGTCAACGCATTATTGTTTCTCAAATGGAGACCCTATTAAATTACGCTGAAAGGTTTTACCAAAGGCAGTTTATCACGCGTAAGATTGCCAATCATAGAATTTTAGATGCTTTGGAGCATACGCTGAATCACTACTTTAAGAGTGACGATTTAATCACTAAAGGTATACCTACAGTTCAATATATTTCTGATACGCTGAACATCTCGCCCAACTATTTGAGCAACTTATTGAAATCATTAACAGGTCAGAGCACACAACAACATATTCACGATAAATTGATTAGCGAAGCCAAGCAAAGATTATCGACTTCCAACCTATCTATCCGCGAAATTGCTTATGAATTGGGTTTTGAACATTCACAATCATTCAGCAAACTTTTCAAGGCAAAGACTCATCTTTCTCCTTTAGATTTCGGACAATCCTTTCACTAAAAAAAGCAGAAAAATAATCAATAATATCTACTGGCCACAAACGTTGATAAGTGATTTGTTCTAGTTTTAAAGCTGAAAATATAGCTTTTCGAAAATAAGAATTTCAAAATTATTTTAAGAGAATCAATAATAGGGTGTGATTGATTTTTGATTAGTTTTATCATCATTACGCACAACAAGTTTTTTATATGTGACGTGGTGATTTACAATGAATACGAGATAGAAATGCTTATAGCTTCCTTATTGATTATTTTAGGTTTTGCTGGCCTTATTTTTGGCGCGAATTGGCTGGTGGAAGGCGCTTCTGCTTTAGCCAAAAAAAACAAAGTTTCAGATCTTGTTATTGGCTTGACGATTGTAGCTTTTGGAACTTCTGCTCCCGAATTAGTAATAAATTCTGTTGCCTCATTTGATGGACTGCCCGACATTGTATTTGGGAATATTATAGGAAGTAATAATTTCAATTTATTTGTGATCCTGGGTATCGCAGGTTTAATCTATCCTATTACCGTACAAACCTCCACCGCGTGGAAAGAAATACCCATTTCCCTGGTTTCCGCCGTGCTTGTATTGTTGCTTGCTAATAATTTTTTTAGTCAGCAGCAATCTGAAATTTCAAGGATTGATGGAATTGTTTTGTTAATCGGCTTTAGTTTGTTCATTTATTATGTTTTTACGCAATTAAAGCATGAAAAAGTGGAGGAGATAGCCTATAAAGCGCAACCAAATTATAAAATTTGGGGATTGATTATTCTGGGGATGGCCGGACTTATTATAGGTGGAAAATTAGTCGTTGATAACAGTATCGCCATTGCAACAGATTTAGGGATTAGTCAAAAGATTATAGGCTTAACCATCATTGCAGCAGGAACTTCCCTGCCAGAATTAGTGACCTCTATTGTTGCAGCTTTAAAAAAGAATAGTGACATCGCTATTGGGAATGTCATTGGATCAAATATTTTTAATCTGCTGCTCATCCTTTCTATAAGTTCTTTTGTAAAACCGATAGCATACAATCCCAATTTCAACCAGCAATTATTCATATTAATTGGAGGAACCATTTTTCTCATCATAGCAATGTTTACTGGGAAAAGGAAAAAGCTTGATCGTTGGGAAGCATTACTGCTGTTAAGTTTTTACGTGATATACACTATTTATTTAGTCACCAAAGAACTCTAAAGGGAGTTCGAAAACTATTTAAAACCTGGGCTAGCTCTTCATTTTTGAAAAAAATAAACAAGTTATGACAAAACAGAATTGCAAATAATTTAAGCTTACTTAAAAGGCAGTTAAAAATGGAAAGCATAAAAATTTGAAACTTTTTTAAAAAGAATAGTAGCTTTTCAACTCATAAGAACATTTTATATGGCGGGATATTTACCAAAAGCGAGATATAAACAAAGTACATGAAACCTCATAAAAGAATTCACAGGTCATCGTTCATGTTAGTTTTAGAAGACTCTTTTAAATTTTCCTTTTGTTATTTTTGAAACCGGACAATAAACTATGGTTATAGCATTGATTGTATTTCATCATTAGCCAAATCAAAAATAGCCTTATTTAGAATGAAGATTTTGATATTCGGAGCTTCCGGTTCTGGAACAACAACCTTGGGAATTGAGATTGAAAAGCAAACTCAATTTAAACATTTAGATGCTGATTATTACTATTGGAAAAAAACCAATCCACCTTTTCAGGAAAAGGTAGAATTACAAGAGCGAAATAAGCATCTGAAAGCAGATTTTAATAGGTTTGAAAATGTGGTGATAAGTGGCTCCCTGGTAAGTTGGGGAAAAGAATGGGAAACCTCTTTTGATTTGGCAATTTTCATTAGATTAGAAAATCAATTGAGGATGGATCGATTAAAAAGGAGAGAAGAAGAACGTTACGGAGCAAGACTGATCGCAGATAAAGCTATACGGGAAACTTCTAAAGCATTTTTAGAATGGGCCAACCAATATGAGAATCCACATTGTGACGGGCGGTCCTTGAAAACCCATAAAAACTGGATGAAATTATTGAACTGTAAAACCTTAACAATAGATGGGAAAGCAGCATTAAAAGATAAAATAGATATCGTATTAAACGAAATAGAATCCTATAATAACAACTTATAGTGATGCTATAGGCTTTTCGATCTTCTTTCTTAATCAACAATATCTAAAAATGTTATCATTTGGTAGGTATAGAAAATAGCATTTAGGCATCAGCACTGTGTCAATCTGAAAATTTAGTAGCTCTTTTTAGTTAGGTTTAATACAAGAACGGTAGTGATAGATAAGTTTTTCACATTATAGAAACAAAATAGCTTCTAAGAGTTATAGGAAAGGTTTGTATTGCTTGGGTTGTACTGTATAAGAAAAATTATTGATGGAGCAAATATTAGTAAGCCATATAGAAAAATCCATTACGCTTAGCGATGATGAAATTACGTATGTGCTATCTCATTTTAGGACCGAAAAGTTTAAGAAAAAGGAGTCAATTATTCAAGCAGGATCCCGGGTGAATGATTGCTATTTTATCATCAAGGGACTTTTGAAATTAGTCTATACCGATAAAAACGGAAAGCCACACCTGGTTTCATTTGCCATAGAAGAGTGGTGGGAAAGTGATTTTTCAGCATATTTTTCGCAAACTTCCGCTAAAATGTCGTTGCAATGTATAGAGGACACCATCGTATTTTCCCTAAGTTTTAAAAATTATCAAAAGCTGGTGACTGAAATGCCTAAAATGAGCTATTTCTTTTTAGAGAAGTCAAACGCCGGACATTGTGCTGCCCAAAATCGTATTCTATCCTTTCTTACCGCTAATGCACAGGAGCGCTATGAACAATTACTTCAACAGCAGCCTTTATTGCTTCAGCGAGTGCCCAAAACGATTCTAGCTTCTTATTTGGGCGTTTCCCGCGAAACTCTTAGTCGGTTTTCCTTCTAGTACCTCCTAATAATTGTGAGGTATGTCACAACTTAGGAAACGGGTACTTTACATCTTTGCCAAAGAATTTTTAATAATCATCGCAACTTATAAAGTAGCATAAAAATGAAATGCAATGGAAAAACGAGTAATCAATCCCTGGGAATGGCAGAAGAAAAGAAGTTATGTACAAGCTGTAGAAGTAAAAAAGGCTGAAGCCACGCTTTACATAGCTGGGCAAACAGCCATTGATGAAAATGGCAATTCGAGTACAGGCAATATGAAATCTCAACTCTTGCAATCGATTCAAAATCTGGAGAAAATTATAGCAGAAGCAGGATATGAATGTAGAAATATCGTGCGTTTAAACATATATACCACCGCCTCTGAAGAGTTTTTTGAATGTTTTGATCTTTTCGAGCAATGGATCAATAAACATCACATTCAACAAGCAAGTACGGTATTTGAAGTGAAAAGTCTTTTTGAAACCTTAAAAATTGAGTTAGAAGCCACGCTAGTAAAATAAGAGTTGTAATCCATAAAATAAAGCCACTCTATATAAAACAGAGTGGCTTATTTGTGAATTATTATTTTTTAAATTTTAAGCAGCGGGTAAATCACCATTACCTTTGGTTGGGAGTTTGCTTTCTCCCATTAGGTATTTATCAGCATGATAAGCTGCTTCACGCCCTTCTGAGATTGCCCAAACAATCAAAGATTGACCACGACGCATATCCCCGGCAGCAAAAATATGAGGGATGTTAGTTTGATAGTCATTATCAGCTTTTATGTTGGTTCTATTGTCTAAGTCCAATCCTAATTGCTGACTTAAACTAGCTTCGGGTCCTGTAAAACCTAAGGCAAGCAAAGCGAGTTCACAAGGCCATTCTTTTTCACTTCCTTCCACTTCTTTAAGTTGTGGACGTTCACCTTTTTTACCTTTAACCCATTCAATTTCGACAGTTTTAAGGCCTTTTAAGTTGCCATCTTTATCTTTAATGAATTCCTTGGTGCTAATACTCCAATTCCTATTTACACCCTCCTCATGAGAACTACTGGTTTTTAGTGTAAATGGCCAATAAGGCCAAGGATTTTGGTTGGTTCTACTGTTTGATGGCATTGGCATTATCTCAAAATTCGTTACCGATTTTGCACCATGGCGATTTGAAGTACCCACACAGTCAGATCCTGTATCACCACCCCCAATAACAATTACATTTTTCCCTTCGGCAGATAACTCGGGAGACAATTCTTTTAGGTTATCTACAACCTGGTTGTTATTTTTAAGGAATTCCATAGCCTGAACCACCCCTTTAGCATCGGCTCCCGGAATAGGTAATCCTCTGCGTTGTGTAGCGCCTCCGGTAAGTACTACCGCATCAAATGCTTTTAATTCTTCTACATCATAATTATCACCTACATGGGTGTTAGGCTTAAATGTAATGCCTTCATCTTCCATGATTTTAAGTCGGCGGTCGATTACAGATTTATCCAGTTTAAAGTCGGGGATACCATAACGAAGCAGTCCGCCTAATTTCGCATCTCTTTCGAACAAAGTCACCTCGTGGCCAGCACGATTTAATTGTTGTGCTGCAGCCATTCCCGCCGGACCTGAACCTACAACGGCCACTTTTTTACCAGTTCGGTTTTTTGGTGGATTAGGTACAATCCAACCTTCTTTAAAGCCTCGTTCTACGATATATTTCTCAATAAGTTCTATAGAGACCGGAGGCTCTATGATTCCAAGTACGCATGCAGATTCGCATGGAGCAGGGCATAAGCGACCTGTAAATTCAGGAAAATTATTTGTTGAATGTAAAATCTGTAAAGCCTTTTTCCAATCGTTTTGGTAAACGGCATGGTTAAAATCAGGAATTAAGTTACCAAGTGGGCATCCACTGTGGCAGAATGGGATTCCGCAATCCATACATCGAGCTCCCTGATGATTCAGTTCTTCAGTATCTAATTCTTTTGTAAATTCTTTATAATTTTTTACTCTTAGCTCTACGGCTTCTGTAGTTTCTTCTTTTCTTTCGTATTCTAAAAATCCTCTAAGTTTTCCCATTATTACGCCGTTTTAAGTTCCAGGTTTTCTTCTTTCTTTTTTTCTTCTTCCATTCGTTGTAATGCTTTTTTGTATTCAATAGGCATTACCCTGATGAATTTGGAAAGGTTTTCCTCCCAATTTTCTAAAATGTGGCCTGCAACTTCACTATCGGTGTGATAGTAGTGATTTTGTATTAATTCTTTTAATTCTGTAGCATCGTCATTAGATACATGCTCTAATTCGATCATCTCCATATTAAAATTGTTGTTATCTAAATTGTTATCTGGGTTGTAGATATATGCAATTCCGCCACTCATACCGGCTGCAAAATTACGTCCTATTTTACCTAATATTACTGCTCTACCACCGGTCATGTATTCACATCCATGATCTCCTATACCTTCAATTACTGCTTTAGCACCAGAGTTTCTTACGCAAAAACGCTCACCTCCAATTCCATTGATGTAGGCTTCACCATTAATAGCGCCGTATAGAGCAACATTTCCTATGATGACATTTTCATGAGATTTAAAAGTAGCTTCTTCCGGTTTTTTTACAGTAAGCGTAGCACCACTTAGCCCTTTTCCGAAGTAGTCATTTGTATTTCCGGTAACATTCAGGGTAAGTCCGCGAGTAGCGAAAGCCCCAAAACTTTGCCCGGCAGAACCTTTGAAATTAAGTTCTAAAGTATGTTCCGGAAGACCGGCTTCACCATGAATTTTAGAAATCTCATTACTTAAAATAGCGCCGGTAGTTCTATTTATATTAGAAATATTGAAATCCAGACTCATTTTTTCTTTACGATAGATAGCAGGATGCGCTTTCCTAAGAATATCAAAATCAAGGACATTGTCTAAACCATGGTTTTGATCCTGTGTTTTATAAAGCGGAAGATCTTTATCAATATTTGGCTTGTAAAGAATATTGGATAGGTCTATTCCCTGAGCTTTATAATGCTCTATCGCATGATCCATATCTAATTTTTGGCTTTGTCCCACCATTTCGTTAAGTGTTCTAAATCCAAGACTGGCCATGATTTCACGAAGTTCCTGTGCTACGAAATACATGAAATTAATTACATTTTCCGGGGTGCCTTTAAAGTTCTTTCTTAATTCTGGATCCTGAGTGGCAATTCCAACCGGGCAGGTGTTTAAGTGACAGGCGCGCATCATGATACAGCCGGAAGCTACTAACGGAGCTGTGGAGAAGCCAAACTCTTCGGCTCCTAATAGGCAGGCAATAGCAACATCACGGCCTGTTTTTAATTGTCCGTCACATTCCACTGTAATTCTGCTCCTTAAATTGTTAAGTAACAAGGTTTGTTGTACTTCGGCAATACCAAGTTCCCAAGGTAAGCCGGCATGTCTTAAAGAAGTTAAAGCAGCGGCACCTGTACCTCCATCATAACCAGAGACCAGCACTACATCGGCTTTTGCTTTTGCAACACCAGCAGCAATGGTTCCTACGCCAACTTTTGAAACTAGTTTTACGTTGATTCTTGCTTCTCTATTTGCATTTTTTAAATCAAAAATTAGCTGAGCTAAATCTTCGATAGAATAAATATCGTGATGTGGTGGAGGAGAAATCAATCCTACATAAGCGGTAGAATTTCTTGTTTTTGCTATAGCTGGATTTACTTTTGGACCGGGTAACTGTCCACCTTCACCAGGCTTAGCCCCCTGCGCCATTTTAATCTGAATCTCTTTTGCGTTAGAAAGGTAATTTATCGATACGCCAAAACGACCTGAGGCAACCTGTTTAATAGCACTGTTTCTCCAATTTCCATTAGCATCTCTGGTAAAACGATTTGCATCTTCACCACCTTCCCCACTATTACTTTTTCCCTGTAATCGGTTCATCGCGATGGCAAGGTTCTCATGAGCTTCTTTACTTATCGAACCAAAAGACATTGCGCCAGTTTTAAATCTTTTTACAATCTCTGTCCATGGTTCAACTTCATCGATAGAAATAGGATTAAGCTGTTTAAACTTAAACATTCCTCGAATCGTCATCAGGTTTTTGGTCTGATCGTTGATGAAATTTGAGTATTCCTTATAGGTTTTATAACTATTTTGTTTCACTGCTTGCTGTAGCTTTGCTACTGAAGCAGGATTGAGCATATGGCGTTCCCCATTTCTTCTCCAACGATAGTCACCACCAATCTCAAGATCTAAACCTGTTTCGGTCTCTGGCGGTGTAAAAGCGCGCTTATATCGTTTCTGGATTTCTTTTTCAATTTCATAAAGTCCGATTCCTTCAATTCTGGAAGGTGTATTCGTGAAATATTTATTGGTGAATTTTTTATTTAAACCAAGAATTTCAAATATCTGTGAACCACGATAAGAATGTAAAGTAGAAATGCCAATCTTATTCATGATTTTTACAATTCCTTTTCCTATGGCTTTATTGAAGTTTTTAATCGCTACATCTGGTTCTTGTTCCTCAATTTCACCTTCTTTAGAAAGTTGGTAAATGATTTCGTTTACCATGTAAGGGTTTATGGCACTAGCACCATAACCGAATAATAAGGCGAAATGATGAGGTTCCCTTGGTTCTGCAGATTCGATAACAATACCAAAAGAGGATCTTCTTTTATGTTTTTTAAGTTCATGATGAACAAAAGAGCAAGCTAAGAGCGAAGGAATAGGAGCAAGCTTATCGCTCACATTTCTATCGGACAGAATAATAATATTTCTATTTTCATCAACCGCTTTTTTAATTTCCAGAACAATTTGTTCAAGTCTCTCTTCAAGACCATTTAATCCTTTTTCAATTTCGTATAATATAGAGATTGATTTTGCACGAAAATCGGGATGGTCTATATATTTTATTTTATCAAGATCTTCATTAGAAATTACCGGATTCTGGATTCTAAGCTTCTGCGCATGCTCTGGGGTAATGTCAAATATATTTTTGTCTTCCCCAATAGATAAACTAATATCAGTTACAATCTCTTCCCTAATTCCATCTAATGGAGGATTGGTTACCTGCGCGAAAAGCTGTTTAAAGTAATTAAAGAGTAATTGTGGTTTATCTGAAAGAACTGCTAATGGCGTATCTGTTCCCATAGATCCTATAGCTTCCTTTCCGCCTGTAGCCATAGGACTGATAATGGTTTTGATATCTTCTATCGTATACCCAAAAACTTTTTGTCTCGTTTTAAAATCTACGGGTTCTACGGGAGTTTTATTCCCAGTATAAGGAACATCAGCTAACGGAAGTAAATTTTTATTCAGCCATTTTCTGTAAGGGCGTTTAGATACAATCTGTTCCTTAACTTCTTCGTCGCCTACAATTCGGCCTTCAACCATATCTACCAGGAACATCTTTCCTGGTTCCAGACGCCCATGTAATTCTACATTTTCAGGTTTTACATCTACAACCCCGGTTTCAGAAGACATGATTACATAACCATCTTTTGTAACGGTATAGCGCGACGGTCTTAGACCATTACGGTCTAGCAAAGCACCAATGTACTGCCCGTCTGTAAAAGGAATAGAAGCAGGACCGTCCCATGGCTCCATGATACAGGCATTATATTCATAAAAGGCTTTTTTGCTATCGCCCATCGAAGGGTTTTTCTCCCAGGCTTCAGGCACCATCATCATAATAGCTTCAGGTAAAGAACGGCCGGTTTGTAACAGCATTTCCAAAACCATATCCATAGAAGCAGAATCTGATTTTCCTTCTAAGGTAACCGGTACGATTTTTTTGATGTCTTCTCCAAAAATCTCACTTTCAAAAAGTTCTTCCCTCGCTTTCATTCGGCTAAGGTTACCTCTTAAAGTGTTGATCTCTCCATTATGGCACATATATCTAAATGGTTGTGCTAAATCCCAGGTAGGAAAAGTATTGGTAGAGAAACGTTGGTGTACTAAGGCCAGTTTAGTTACAAGATCTGGATCATTTAAATCTGTATAGTAAATATTGATGTCCTGTGGCATCAATAATCCTTTATAAATAATAGTCTTTGTAGATAAGCTAGGAAGGTAAAAATACTCTGCTTCTCCTAAATTAGAACTATAGATTTTATGTTCTGCAATTTTGCGAGCAGCAAAAAGTTTTGCTCTAAAAACTTCGTCACTGGTATCTTCGTCTTTACCAATAAAAATTTGCTCAACATTAGGTTCGCTTAAAGAAGCAATACTTCCTAAACATGATTTATCGACCGGTACTTGTCTCCAGCCAATTATATTTAATCCCTGATTAATAATTTCTTCCTCAAAAATCTCTTTACAGATATTTAATTGATTCTTAGATCGAGGAAGGAAAACCATTCCAGCTGCATATTCTCCAAATTCAGGTAAATCAAAATCACAAACTTTTTTAAAGAAATTGTGTGGAATTTCAATCAAAATTCCGGCACCATCTCCGGTTTTTCCATCAGCACTTACAGCTCCACGATGTTCTAATCGTATTAAAATATCCAAAGCTTTATGGATGATGTCGTTTGTGCGCTTACCTTTTAAGTTACAAATAAATCCCGCGCCGCAATTATCTCTCTCAAATTCAGGCAAGTAAAGCCCCTGCTCTTTTGGTCTCATAACCTATCTTCCTTATATTATTACTACAAAAATATCTAAATTAATAAAGAATTTGAAGGTAATAATAAGAAAGAGCTTATTAAATTCATCAAAACTAAATAAACTCTTAATTTTTATTAATCATTTAATAAATGAGGCGGTTATTTCCGAATTTCGCAATGAAAAATATCGGATTTTAATATAAAAAAACTCGCCAGGATTTAGCGAGTTGATTTTGGGTATTTTGCGAACTTATTTTTTTAATATACTTCTGGAAATCACGATTTTCTGTATTTCTGAAGTTCCTTCATAAATTTGAGTGATTTTGGCATCACGCATTAATCGCTCTACATGGTATTCTTTTACAAAACCATTCCCTCCATGAATTTGAACAGCTTCGATCGTAACGTCCATGGCAGTTTGAGAGGCGCTTAATTTTGCCATAGCTCCGCTTAGATCATAATTTTGTTTTTGATCTTTATCCCAGGCCGCCTTCATAACCAAATGCCTGGAGCTTTCTATAGCCGTATACATATCGGCTAATTTAAAAGCAATGGCCTGGTGGTTGCTAATTTCTGTACCAAATGCTTTACGTTGCTTTGAATAATCCCTTGCAAGTTCAAAAGCACCGGATGCAATTCCCAAGGCCTGGGCAGCAATACCAATTCTTCCTCCAGATAAGGTTTTCATAGCAAACTTAAATCCAAAACCGTCCTCACCAATCCTGTTTTCTTTGGGAACTTTTACATCATTAAAATTTAATGAATGGGTGTCGCTTCCTCTAATGCCCAGTTTATTTTCTTTTGGGCCAACTTCAAAACCTTCCCATCCTTTTTCTACGATAAAGGCATTGATACCATGATGTTTCTTCTCCCTGTCGGTTTGCGCAATTACCAGGTAATAATCTGCTGTACCACCGTTGGTGATCCAGTTTTTGGTGCCATTCAATAAGTAATAATCTCCTTTATCGATTGCGGTAGTTCGTTGAGAAGTAGCATCGCTTCCTGCTTCAGGCTCAGAAAGACAAAACGCACCCAGTTTTTCTCCGGTAGTTAGTTTAGATAAATATTTTTCTTTTTGGTCTGTGTTACCATAGGTATCCAGCCCCCAGCAAACTAAGGAGTTGTTAACCGACATGATTACCGATGCGGAGGCATCGATTTTTGAAATTTCTTCCATAGCTAAAATATAGCTGATGGTATCCATCCCGCCGCCGCCATATTCTGGTGAGGCCATCATTCCTAAAAAACCAAGTTCTCCCATTTTCTTAACTTGGGCTTTGGGAAATTCTTGTTTTTCATCCCTTTCAATAACGCCGGGTAATAATTCGGTTTTTGCAAAATCGCGAGCAGCATCGCGAATCATGATATGTTCTTCAGTTAATTCGAAATTCATTTATGTATAAATTTAGAAAAAAGTAATTTTTGTTACCAAATATAAATTTTAAATATGTATTATTCAATAAATATTAGTTAATTTTGAGAATATGAAAAAATCAGACTATTTTGTGATTGGAGTAATGTCTGGCACTTCCCTAGACGGGATCGATTTAGCCTACATTCATTTTGCAGTTGAAAATAACTATAATTTTGAAATTTTGGAAGCTCAGACAGTAGATTATTCCAAAAACTGGCGCGAGAAATTAGATGCTGCTATCGATTTAGAAGATGATAAGTTACAGGAATTAAATAAAGAATATACTAAATATCTGGCAGAAGTGATTTTGGAATTTGTGGCTGAAAATAATATTCAGCGCTTAGATGCGGTCTGTTCGCATGGGCATACCATCAAGCATGAGCCACAAAATGGCTTTACACTGCAAATAGGAAACCTTCCTGAAATCTCTCAATACCTTCAACAAAGGGTGGTTTGTGATTTTAGAGTACAGGATGTAGCGCTTGGAGGACAGGGAGCACCTTTAGTTCCTATTGGTGATAAAATACTTTTTAGCGATTATCGCTATTGTTTAAATTTAGGAGGTTTCGCAAATATTTCTGAAAAACAAAATGATGAGATCCTGGCCTACGATATCTGCGCAGTGAATACTGTCCTCAATCACTATACGAGACAGCTAGGTAAAGAATATGATGATAAAGGAAGAATAGCCGCAGGAGGTGTGCTGAATAAAGAATTACTCCATCAATTAAATAACCTTCAGTTTTATAGTCTTAAGCCTCCAAAATCCTTAGGTATCGAGTGGGTGAAAGCTGAAGTTTTACCGATACTTAATTCTGTAGAACTCCTTATTCCGGATATTTTACATACGTATGTAATCCATGTGGCCCAACAAGTAACAAAAGTTTTAAATCCCAGAGAAAACGCAAAAGTTCTGGTTACTGGCGGTGGTGCTTTTAATGATTTTTTAATCCAAAAGTTTAAAGCATATTCTAAATGTGAATTCGTGATCCCTGAAAACAGAATTATAGATTTTAAGGAGGCACTGATCTTCGGATTGTTGGGCGTACTTAAGTTAGAAGGAAAGGTGAATGTGTTAAGCCTGGTTACCGGGGCAAGTAAAGATCACGCGTCAGGAAGGATATATACACCCTCTTGATTTTAAAATGACTTAATACTTATATTTGAAACAAATCACACACATAATATTTAGATGAAAGAATTATTAAAAGTTTACGAAAATAAAGAACCAGAGATTGTTTTTCACTGGAATGACCCTGAAACGGAAGCTGAAGGTTGGACGGTGATCAACTCACTTAGAGGTGGTGCAGCCGGTGGCGGTACCCGTATGCGAGAAGGCCTGGATAAAAATGAGGTACTTTCTTTAGCAAAAACGATGGAAGTGAAATTTACGGTTTCTGGTCCTGCCATAGGCGGAGCGAAATCCGGAATTAATTTTGATCCTAAAGACCCAAGAAAAAAAGGGGTTTTAGAGCGCTGGTATAAAGCGGTCTCTCCTTTACTGAAAAGTTATTACGGTACTGGTGGAGACCTAAACGTAGACGAAATCCATGAAGTAATTCCGATTACTGAAGATTGTGGAGTTTGGCATCCGCAAGAAGGGGTTTTTAATGGTCATTTTCGACCTACTGAAGCTGATAAGATTAACAGGATAGGGCAGTTGCGACAGGGGGTAATTAAAGTTCTTGAAAATACGGATTATTCACCAGATATCTCCAGGAAGTATACGGTAGCAGATATGATAACAGGATTTGGTGTGGCTGAAGCAGTGAATCAATATTATCAAATTTATGGCGGTGATATTAAAGGAAAGAAGGCTATTGTCCAGGGTTTTGGGAATGTAGGTTCTGCAGCTGCATATTATCTTTCCCAAATGGGAGCAAAAGTTGTAGGAATTATTGATCGGGCTGGAGGTTTGATAAATGAAGATGGTTTTTCTTTTGAAGAGATTAAAAATTTATTTCTGAATAAAGAAGGGAATACGCTAAATGCAAATGAATTGATCCCTTTTGAAGAAATCAATCAAAAAATATGGAATCTTGATGCTGAAATATTTGCTCCATGTGCGGCTTCCAGGTTAGTAACCAGAGAACAAATCTCAAACCTTATTGATAAAAAATTAGAGGTGATTTCTTGTGGTGCCAATGTTCCTTTTGCCGATAAGGAAATTTTCTTTGGGCCGATTATGGAATTTATTGATGAGCGCGTAAGTCTTATTCCGGATTTTATATCAAATTGTGGGATGGCGCGTGTTTTCGCGTATTTTATGGAGCGTAGGGTGCAAATGACCGATGAGGCTATTTTTAATGATACCTCAATGACTATTAAAAATGCCATTCAGAATACCTTCAATAATAATAGTGATAAGACAAATATTAGTAAAACTGCCTTCGAGGTTGCTTTGAAACAATTGGTATAATATTTAGAACTCCTTATGTGTTAGTAATTTCTTAATGAATACACATAAGGAGTTATTCTGATAATTATTTTACTAAATTTGGGCAACAATTTTAATCCGTTTATCACGTTACATTAAAAACCCTAATCAATTAATATGCTATATTTTATTCAGCAGGATGCCGTGACGCAGGCAGCGCAGGATGCTGCAGAGGTTTCAGAAGAAAAAACGCTTTCGATTTTCGATTTGCTTTTAAGTGGTGGTATCGCCGGGCAGATCATTATTTTTGTTTTGTTTGTGTTATTGTTTGCAGCGGTTTATATCTATTTTGAAAGATTGTTTGCGATAAAATCTGCAAGCCAGGTAGATAAAAATTTTATGCACCAAATTAAAGATAGTGTATTAAATGGGAATATCGAATCTGCAAAGATTAGATGTGCCCAAAGTGATAATCCCGTAGCACGATTAACAGAGAAAGGAATTTCCAGAATTGGGAGCCCGTTAGAAGATATTAATACGGCTATCGAGAATGCAGGGCGTTTAGAGGTATATAAGCTAGAAAAAAACGTGAGTATTCTGGCTACTATTGCCGGTGCGGCACCTATGATTGGTTTCCTGGGAACAGTAATTGGGATGGTGATTGCTTTCCATGAACTGGCTACGAGTAGTGGGCAGGCACAAATGGGGTTGCTGGCAGAAGGTATTTATACTGCAATGACAACCACGGTCGCAGGGCTTATTGTGGGAATTATAGCCTATATCGGGTATAATCATCTTGTGGTAAAAACAGATAAAGTAGTGCACCAGATGGAAGCTACAGCGGTAGACTTTTTAGACTTATTAAACGAGCCTGCTTAATATGAATTTAAGAGGTAGAAATAAAGTGAGCCCGGAGTTTAGTATGAGTTCAATGACAGATATTGTATTTCTGTTATTGATATTTTTCATGTTAACTTCTCCGGTGATTACCCCAGAAGCTTTGGACTTAATACTTCCAAAGGCTAAAGGCAAGACCACTAACCAGCAGAATGTTTCAGTAAGCATTACTAAAGAACTGCAGGTGTATATTAATGATGAGCGTATAAGTAGCTCGGCATTAGAAAGTACTTTAAAAAGTAAATTGGCGGGTATAGAAAATCCAACCATTATTTTACGGGCTGAAGAAGGAGTACCTATCGAAAAAGCGGTGAATGTAATGGATATTGCTAATCGAAACAGATATAAAATAGTTTTAGCGGTTAAACCGGAATAAATATGGCTTTCTTAGAAACCAATCACGAAAAAAAATCATTTACGATCACAGTAGTGCTTCATGTATTATTGTTGGCTATTTTATTCTTTTTTGGTTTTACATATTTAGACCCTCCACCTGAAAATGGTATAGCGGTTAATTTTGGAACTTCAGAAGTAGGTTCGGGAAATCAGCAACCAACCAAACCTATAGAGTCTGCTCCAAAAAATACAAGTCCTGAAGTTACTCCACCAGAGCCTGAACCTGTTGTAGAAGAGAAAGTGGTTACCCAGGAAATTGAAGAAGCTCCGGTTGTTGAGGAAAAAAAGGAAGTGAAAAAACCCGTTGAAACCGAGAAACCTAAAAAGGTCGAACCTAAAAAGGAAGAGCCGGCAAAAAAACCTGATCCAAAACCAGATAAATCTACTACCGATGCGATGAGTAGTATTTTAAATGGACCAGAGCGTAGCGGTGAAGAAAGTGGAGGAGAAGGTAATGATAATGCTGCCGGAGATAAAGGTTCTCCAGATGGTGATCCCAATGCTAAAAGTTATTATGGTAATGGAGCCGGTCTTGATGGTGATGGTAATTATCGTCTAGGTGGTCGCCGTGCTTTAAATAAAGAAAAATTTGTGCAGGATTGTAATGAATCCGGGATCGTTGTGGTGCGTATAGAAGTGAACCGCCAGGGGCAGGTTATTGCCGCAACCCCAGGGGTTAAAGGTACTACAAATAATGCATCCTGTTTAACAGAGCCTGCCAGAAAAGCAGCTTTGGCTACCCGGTTTAACAGTGATTCTGATGCGCCTTCGCGGCAGGTAGGAACCATAGTATATAACTTCAAATTATCAGAATAATCAATGACGTATCAGCAAACTGTTGAATGGATGTTTCAACAGTTACCCATGTATCAACGTGTGGGTAGTTCAGCATTTAAAAAAGATCTTTCCAATACTTTAAAATTAGCAGCTCATCTTGGGTTTCCAGAGCGCGATTTTAAAAGCGTTCACGTAGCAGGAACTAATGGAAAAGGTTCTAGTAGTCACATGATCGCTTCTGTTTTACAAGAAGCCGGCTATAATGTTGGGTTATATACTTCACCACATTTGAAAGATTATAGGGAGCGCATTCGAATTAACGGATCTTATATTTCCGAGGAAGCTGTGATCGATTTTATTCAGAATAACAAAATATTTTTTGAAGCAGAAAACCTGTCTTTTTTTGAGATGAGCGTAGGTATGGCGTTTTGGTATTTTGCTAAGGAAAAAGTTGATATCGCTGTTGTTGAAGTAGGCATGGGAGGTCGTTTGGATTCTACTAATATTATAATTCCTGAAGTTAGTTTAATTACTAATATAGGTAAAGATCATACGCAGTTTTTAGGCACTACACTTCCTGAAATAGCGGGAGAGAAAGCTGGAATTATTAAAGAAAACGTTCCTGTTATTATTTCTGAAAAGCATCCTGAAACACAAGAGGTTTTTATAAAGACCGCCGAAGAAAGAAACGCTGCAATTGTATTCGCTGAAGAACTTAAAGCTCCTGGACATCTAAGTACTGATTTACTGGGAAGTTATCAGGAAAAGAATATTAAAGGGGTGCGAGCTGTTATTAGACAGCTTATTTCTCAAGGCTGGAAAATTTCTGAAGAGCATCTTCGGGAAGGATTAAAAAATGTTCGTAAAAATACAAATCTTAGGGGAAGGTGGGATATTCTCCAGGAGTTTCCCAAGGTGATTTGTGATACCGCTCATAATAGTGACGGACTGAAATATGTTTTTAATCAACTAGAAGACGAAACTTTTGAGCATTTACATTTTGTTTTTGGAGTCGTTAATGATAAAGACCTTGATGAGGTATTGCCTATCTTTCCAAAAAGGGCTACGTATTATTTTTGCAAACCAGATGTTCCCCGAGGATTGGAAGCGGAAAAATTAATGGCAAAATCTATTGAATTTGGGCTTTTAGGAAAAGTGTTTAATAGTGTGGGAGAAGCTTATGCGGCTGCTATAAAAGCGGCAGGAACAAAGGATTTGATCTTTTGTGGAGGTAGTAATTTTACGGTAGCTGAAATTATTTAAAATTTTTAATTTTTTTCTTTGCGTAGAAGAAAAACTAGTCTATATTTGCACTCGCAATAATGAATGGGGCGCGTAGCTCAGTTGGTTCAGAGCACTTGGTTTACACCCAAGGGGTCAGGGGTTCGAATCCCTTCGCGCCCACAACCATTCAAAAGCTTCCAAAAAGGGAGCTTTTTTTAGCTAAAACATTCATTAGGGCGCGTAGCTCAGTTGGTTCAGAGCACTTGGTTTACACCCAAGGGGTCAGGGGTTCGAATCCCTTCGCGCCCACAAAAAGAAAAAGCTTCCTAACTAGGAAGCTTTTTTTATTTTTAATCATTACCAGAGTGCTATAGGTTTTCTATGATTTTCTCTAATGCAATTCCTCTGGAGCCCTTTATAAGAATGTAGGAATTGTTGATGGGATTAGCGGTTAAAAAAGTTTTTAACTCGGTAGTATTGTCAAATTTCTGATATTCTTCGGGCGTTGAGGTTTCTTTAAAATGTTTGCCTACTAAATAAACATTTTTAAGTCCTTTACTATTGCAAAGCTCTACTATACTTTGGTGCTCTTCTTTACTATATTGGCCTAGTTCTAGCATGTCTCCTATGATTAGTGTTTTAGAGAGTGGAGTATTAAGGTTGCTAAAGTTGATGATTGAAGAACCCATGCTTGTTGGATTGGCATTATAAGCATCCAGTAAAAGCGTGTTATTTTTGGTCTTCTGGATTTGCGATCGATTATTGCTGGGTGAGTATTCTTTAATCGCCTCTTTAATAGCTTTAAAAGGCACTTTAAAATATAAGCCTATGGTTAGAGCTGCGGCAGCATTATAAGCGTTGTATTGTCCTGTTAATTGAGTATCGAAGACGTCGTTATTATAAGTAAAGGAAGCATATTCAGAGCCATTTTGTGAAATAGTATAATCTATGCTTACGGCTGCTTTTTCCGAACTTCCAAAAGTGAAAACATGAGAATAGCTATCCTGTCTTTGTTGTATTTCATCATCAAGATTAAGAAAAAGCAATTTTTTATGATTTTTAAGATGAGTATAAAGCTCACTTTTGCCTTTAATTACTCCTTCTATGCCACCAAAACCTTCTAAATGAGCCTTTCCGAAATTTGTGATATATCCGTAATCCGGTAGGGCAATTTCAGTAAGAAATTCGATTTCTCCCTGGTGGTTAGCTCCCATCTCTACTACGCCAACTTCCGTCGTTTCATCCATTCTTAAGAGAGTGAGCGGTACACCAATATGATTGTTTAAGTTTCCGGTTGTAGAAATCGTTTTGTACTTCTTGGTAAGTACAGCGTTAATTAATTCCTTGGTGGTTGTTTTGCCATTGCTTCCAGTGATCGCGATTATTGGAATACCCAGAAAACGCCGGTGGAAAGTAGCCAGTTGTTGTAAGGCATCAAGGCAGTCTTCAACGAAAATATAATTATCCTGGTCTTTTGCATAGGCCTCTTCATCTACGATGGCAACTTCGGCACCTTTGTTTAAAGCTTCTTCGGCAAATTTATTTCCATTGAAATTTTCTCCCTTAAGTGCAAAAAATAAGCTGTTTGGTTTGATGTTTCTGGTGTCTGTGCTTACCCCTGAACTGGTAAGAAACCTACGATGTATTTTAGCTATGTTCATGAATTTAAGGTATAAAAAAAAGCCCTAAAAATTAGGGCCTTTTTTGTGAATATTTCTTTAAAACTTAAAAGTCTTGCTTAATTGCTTCTAGCTCTTTTTACATTGTCCATTGATTTTGCCCCTACTTTAGACATGGCATTTCTAAATCCTATGTAATCTGTCGCCATGTCCTGAGGTAGGAACCTTCTTTGAGCAGGATCTAGCCAATAAGCTCTATCTTTCCAAGAGCCTCCTTTATACACCCTAACATCGTCACTAATTAAAGTGGTTCTTTCTTTATCGTCGTATTTAGGTTTTGCCTGAGTGGTATCTCCTATCGCGAGACGATCGAAATCTGGAGAGTTGTACATTCTTTTAGAATTGTCTGTGTCCTGAAAAGGCTGATAATATCTACTTGAACTTTTGTCTCCATCTCTAAAGTTCCTATTGTCACTTTTTGAGAAATTGGTTCTCATGTAAGTTTCGTCTTCTGTGATAGGTTTTTGTAAAATCTCTCCTGGCAAATTTCTAGCAACAACTCTTCCTGTACTTAAGGTGTCATATTTAATGTTATCTACTCCAACAACCTGAACGGTACCATCTTCGTTAATTGCATTTTCAGTATATACATTTCCGCGGTAGTAGTTAAAGTCGTTAAATTCATCGTCCACTATTGGTCGGTACACATCAGCAACCCATTCTGCTACATTGCCAGCCATATCATACAATCCAAAATCATTCGCTTCGTAGCTCATTACCGGGGCTGTAATATCTGCGCCATCGTCACTCCATCCTGCAATTCCGCCGTAATCACCGGCACCCTGCTTGAAATTAGCAAGTTGATCGCCTTGTTTTCTAAGGTCTCCGCTACGGGTGTATCTTCCGTCCCATGGATATTTTTTTCGGCCGCGATAGATATTATAATCGCGAATTCCTACAAGGCCTAATGCGGCATATTCCCATTCCGCTTCGGTAGGAAGACGGTATTCAGGATATAAGATTCCATCTTTACGTTGTACATATTGTTTTTTGCCTGATGAGGTTGTCACCGTATTGCCTTGAGGGTCAGTTTGAGTGGTCGTATTATTTTGTGCTAATTTTTGAGATGTTTTACCACTTTGTGTCATTTCGGTATTCCCACCGTATACCCGGCTTGGAGCATTGATGTAAGTTTCAGTGCTAAAAGTTGCTCCGGCATCAGTTTTATATAATGTCTCTTCAGAGATATAACCGGCATCTACCAGTTGCTTTTCGTTAACACGGTCTGTTCTCCACTTACTAAATTCCGCTGCCTGAACCCAACTAACACCAACAACAGGATACTCTCCATAAGCAGGATGTCTTAAATAGTTGTTTACCATGGTTTCGTTATAGCCAAGTCGGTTTCTCCATACTAAAGTGTCTGGTAAAGCCCCGTAGTAAATGTTTCTGTAGTTTTGCTCTGATGGAGGGAAAACCCTTTTTAACCAGTCTAAATATTCAAGATACATACGATTGGTTACTTCAGTTTCATCCATATAAAAAGACTGGATGTGTTGTTGGGTAGGGGTGTTGTTCCAGTCGTGCATTACATCATCCTGAACCTGGCCCATAGTAAATGTACCTCCTTCAATAAATACCAGTCCTGGTGCTGGTTCCTGTTCTTTGTAGTCTGTATCGTATTGAAACCCACCGTCTTTCGAATTAATACTCCATCCGGTAGCTCTTGAGCTGTTTTTGTAATTTTTGGAATTGTTACATCCTACTAGACCAACGCCAAGGGCGATGGTAAAAATTGCTCTAAAAGCAGTTTTCTTTCTCATTCTCATGTTCTCTTTAGGTAGAATTTAGGCTCTGCAATATAATAATTAACGGTAAAAGTACAAGTTTATTTTGTTCTAACCGCCTTCATATTAATATATAAGAGGCTGCTATAGCTATACTCCTTTACTTTTTTAAAAAGTTAGGCAAATATGCACAAATTAATGGCGTTAGCTGCAAAATTAGTATTTTTTTAATGTCATTTAATGAAATAAATCTTTGCTGTTTTTTGTGAATTTTGGTATTCAGGTGATCTTGAAATTTCTTCTGCTCAACGAATGATAAAGTGCTTTAAGCGAATTTTAAAACGCAGCTACTTAGCTTCTAATAATATTAATATATATTTGTTTATCATTTAGTTTAAGAGATGAAAAAAATTTCAACGATTTTATTATTAGGCTCCATTCTTACTTCCGGTTGGTTACAGGCTCAGGATATTAGGGATAGAGTGATAACTACTGCCGTTCCTTTTCTTCTTGTAGCTGCAGATGCCAGGGCGGCAGGGATGGGAGATCAGGGTGTCGCTACTTCTACAGATGTCTTTTCACAGCAATGGAATCCTGCAAAATTTGCTTTTGCAACTTCAGAACATGGTATAGGAATATCATATACACCTTATTTAAGTGATATCGTGAGTGATATTTTTTTAGGAGATCTTAGCTATTATTATAAAATAGATGATCGTAGTGCATTTGCCGGGAGCCTACGTTATTTTAGTCTGGGGACTATTGAAATCCGTCAGAATATCGAGCAAATACCGTTATTAGTAAATCCAAATGAATTAACTTTTGATGTTTCCTATTCATTAAAGTTAAGTGAAACTTTTTCTATGGCCGTAGCAGGTAGATATTTAAGGTCTGATCTTGGAGTAAGTGATAGCCAGGATTTAGGTGCTGCCGGAAGTTTTGGGGTAGATGTGGCGGCCTTTTATCAAAGTGATGAAATTGTTTATAATAATTTTGATGGGGTTTGGCGATTTGGAGTCAATATAAGTAATATTGGTCCTAAAATGAGTTATGATGATGCGGGACAGGAAAATTTTATACCCACGAATTTAAGACTTGGTGGAGGTTTTGATTTTATTCTGAATCCCGATAGCAGGTTAGGGGTGTATCTAGAGTTTAATAAACTTTTAGTGCCAACACCACAGGATTTTAATGGTGATGGGGTTATAGATCAGGAAGATGATGACGTTTATAATACCACGACTGCGATAGGAGGAATTTTTGAATCTTTTACCGATGCTCCAGATGGATTGAGTGAAGAGCTTAAAGAAGTGACCTGGGCATTGGGAACCGAATATAGCTTTAGGGATGCAATTAAATTAAGGGCAGGTTACTTTAACGAAAGTAATGAGAAGGGCTATCGTAAATTTGTATCTGTAGGTGGAGGCTTTAAATATGAGAATTTTGTAATCATCGATATTTCTTATTTGTTCTCAACTTCACAATTTCCCAGCCCTTTAGATAAAACTTTACGTTTTGGGCTCACTTTTAATTTTGGGGATTCATATCTAAACTAATTTACGGATAAAATAATAGAGAAAATCTAGTAAAAGCACCAGTAAGATGATATTGGTGCTTTTTTTGTTTAATTTGTTTCCCCGAAATTAGTGTTATGGAAAAAATAAAGTTTTCAGCAGAATTAGATGTTTTTGAAGATCAATCGCAACTACCGCAGGAAATTCAGAAGGTAATGAAACAGGCTATCCAAGCCAGGGATCATGCCTATGCACCTTATTCCTCTTTTAAAGTTGGCGCAGCTCTTTTGATGGATAACAATGAAGTTGTTATTGGTAGTAATCAGGAAAATGCTTCTTATCCTTCAGGATTATGTGCAGAACGTACAGCTATTTATTATGCTGGGGCAAAATATCCACAAATGTTGATAAAAGCGATAGCGATTTCTGCAAAATCCTTGCATAAAGAAATTACTTCTCCAATACCTCCTTGCGGAGCTTGTCGTCAGGCTATTTCAGAATATGAAGTAAATCAGGAGAAAGGGATTCCTATTTATTTTATGGGAGAAAAAGGGAAGGTATACCGGGCGAAATCGATAAAGGAGTTATTGCCTTTTATATTCGATAAATTTAATCTTTAGTTTATTAGATTTTTGCAGTAAAACAGTTTTACATTCTTATTATAAATAGTATTTTTGTTATTCGCTTGGCGTAATCTATCTGTAAAGCCATAAAAATTTTTAATTGAATGAAGAAAATAACAAAAGCCACATATTTAAAGTGGTATGAGGATATGCTGTTTTGGCGTAAGTTTGAAGATAAACTTGCGCAAGTTTATATTCAGCAAAAAGTAAGAGGTTTTTTACATTTGTATAATGGGCAAGAGGCTATCCTGGCAGGTGCTTTACATGCGATGGATACTGAAAAAGATCGTATGATTACCGCTTATCGTAATCACGTTCAGCCAATAGGATTGGGAGTAGATCCCAAGAGAGTAATGGCAGAGCTTTACGGTAAGGGTACTGGGACTTCTCAAGGTCTTGGAGGATCGATGCACATTTTCTCTAAAGAACATCGTTTTTATGGTGGTCATGGTATTGTTGGGGGACAAATTCCTTTAGGAGCCGGACTTGCCTTTGCAGATAAATATTTTAAAAGAGATGCGGTTACCTTAACTTTTATGGGCGATGGAGCTACGCGTCAGGGGTCATTACACGAAACCTTAACGATGGCCGTAAATTGGAATCTCCCTGTAGTTTTTTGTGTTGAAAATAATGGTTATGCCATGGGAACTTCTGTAGCCAGAACTGCTAAAAGTACAGATATCTGGAAATTAGGTAATGGTTACGAAATGCCATGTGCACCTGTAGATGCTATGGATCCAGAGAAAGTTGCTGAAGCTTTAGATGAAGCAATAACCCGTGCCAGAAAAGGGGAAGGGCCTACTTTCTTAGAGTTAAAAACCTATCGCTATAGAGGACACTCTATGAGTGATGCTCAACATTACAGAACTAAAGACGAAGTTGCAGAATATCAAAAGATAGATCCAATCACCAAAGTGAGAAGCATCATTATCGATAAGAAATATGCAACCGAGGATGATATTAAAAAAATCGACAAGCGCGTTAAGGATAAAGTTAAAGAATGTGAGCAATTCGCAGAAGAATCGGCTTTCCCAGAAAAGAACGTAATGTACGATGTGGTTTACGAACAGGAAGATTACCCATTCTTACCACATAAACTATAATAATTATGGCAGAAGTAATTAATATGCCGCGATTAAGCGACACCATGGAAGAAGGTGTTGTGGCAAAATGGTTAAAACAAAAAGGCGACAAAGTTGCTGAAGGAGATATCCTTGCGGAGATCGAAACCGATAAGGCAACGATGGAATTTGAATCCTTCTATGAAGGAACACTATTGCATATAGGGATTGAAGAAGGAGAAACTGCTCCGGTAGATACGCTTTTAGCGATTATTGGTGAAGAAGGTGAAGATATCTCTGGATTGTTAAATGGTGAAGGTGGTTCTACTGAAGAAGCTAAAGAAGAATCAGCAGCCGAAGAAGAAACTGAGGATGATGACAGCGCATCTGAAGCTGGTGAAATCCCAGAAGGTGTAGAGATCGTTAAAATGCCGCGCCTTAGTGACACGATGGAAGAAGGAACTGTTGCTTCCTGGTTGAAAAAAGAAGGGGATAAAGTTTCTGAAGGTGATATTCTTGCGGAAATCGAGACCGATAAAGCAACAATGGAATTTGAATCTTTCTACGAAGGTACTTTACTTAAAATTGGCATTCCTGAGGGGGAAACTGCTCCCGTAGATAGTCTTTTGGCAATTATTGGCCCTGAGGGGACTGATGTGTCTAATGTGACTGGTGATTCTACTGGCAAAAAAGCTGCACCTAAAAAAGAAGAAAAGTCTGAAGCTAAAGAAGAGAAAAAGGAAGAAACGACTACAACTTCTTCAGATTCGTCGTCGGAAGGTGGTAGAATATTCGCTTCTCCATTAGCTAAGAAAATGGCCGAGGATAAAGGGATTGATCTTTCTAAAGTAGAAGGTTCCGGAGAAAATGGAAGAATCGTTAAAAAAGATATCGAATCATACAAACCTTCTGAGGCTCCTGCTCCAAAAGAAACCAAGAAAGAAGCAGAAACATCAGTAGCTGCTCCTTATGTGCCTGCTGGTGAAGAAAGTTTTGAAGAAATTAAGAATTCTCAAATGAGAAAGACGATTGCAAAACGTCTTGGAGAATCTAAATTTAGTGCTCCTCATTACTATCTTACTATAGAGGTAGATATGGAAAATGCAATGGCATCCAGAAAGCAAATTAACGAGATGCCAGATGTGAAAGTTTCATTTAACGATATGGTGATTAAAGCAAGTGCAATGGCACTTCGTAAGCACCCACAGGTAAATAGCCAATGGACTGGAGACGCCATGAAAATAGCCAAACATATTCATATGGGTGTTGCCGTAGCCGTAGAAGATGGTCTTGTTGTTCCTGTTCTTAAATTCGCAGATCAAATGTCGATGACGCAGATTGGCGGAAATGTAAAAGATCTTGCCGGTAAAGCGCGTAACAAGAAGCTTCAGCCAAAAGAAATGGAAGGAAGTACCTTTACGGTTTCTAACTTAGGAATGTTTGGTATTACTGAGTTTACAAGTATAATCAATCAGCCTAACTCAGCAATTCTTTCGGTAGGAACAATTGTAGAGAAACCTGTAGTGAAAAACGGAGAGATCGTTGTTGGTCATACCATGAAGCTTACCTTGGCTTGTGATCATAGAACGGTAGATGGTGCCACCGGTGCTGCTTTCTTAAAGGATCTTAAAACTTATATTGAGAATCCAGTTACTATGCTTGCTTAACAAGCTGGTGATTTTAGAATATTATAGAATCCCGCGTTTACTCGCGGGATTTTTTTATTTTAGCTTTTATGAGAAAACCACTTAAAAATTTAGGAATTCTGGCCTTAGGTTTAGCCGGAGTACTTTCTTGTAATGCACAGGAAAGCGCAGCGATACATATTTCTGCAGACGAAATGAAAACGAATCTGGAATACCTGGCTTCTGATGATTTAATGGGACGTAAAACCGGTACGGAAGGTATTGATAAAGCGGCCGATTTTATCACTACAATTTTCGAGGAAAATGGGGTGAAACCTTATTATGATACCTATCGCGATTATTTTAAGATTGGTGATGTAGATGCCTTTAATATTGTTGGGTATCTGGAAGGCAATGATCCTGAACTTAAAGACGAATTTGTTGTTATTGGGGCTCATTATGATCATATTGGTGTTGGTAAAGAGGTTGATGGAGACACCATTGCAAACGGAGCGAATGACAATGCAGCTGGAACAACCGCCGTTGTAGAACTGGCTAAGTATTTTGCCGATATTAAAGATAATAAGCGTAGTATTTTATTTATCCTTTTTAGCGGAGAAGAAATGGGCTTAAAAGGATCTTACCATAGCGCAAAAAGACTTAAAGAAGAAGGTATCGATATTTACACCATGATCAATTTGGAAATGATAGGGGTGCCAATGACCGATAAAGATTATCTTGCTTATGTAACAGGCTTTGAAGAAACAAATCTAGCTGAGAAATTTAATGAGTATACAGGAAAAAACACTTTAGGCTTCTTTGAAGGAGCCAAACAAATGAACTTATTTAAAAGAAGTGATAACTATCCGTTTTATGCAGAATTTAATGTTCCGGCACAAACTATTTGTACATTCGATTTCACAAATTATCCATACTACCATCATGTAAAAGATGAAGTTTCAGAAATGAATCCCGAACACATGGCGAATGTAGTGAAAGCAATTATTCCCGGAATTCACCAAATCCTGAATACTCCAGAGAAAGAGATAAAAATGAATTAGAAATGAAGAATGTTGTTATTACCGGCACAAGTCGGGGAATTGGTTTTGAATTGGTAAAGCTTTTTGCTGAAGAGGATTTTAACGTATTGGCACTTTCCAGAAATAAAGAGCCCGTAGCTAAGCTAAAATTGGACAATGTAAATAGCTTTTCTTTTGATTTGGGAAATGAGTCTGATTTAAAAAATGCTTCAGATTTTGTGCAAAAAGAATGGAGCGGTAAAGTGGATATTCTTATCCATAATGCCGGGGCATTTTTAAATAAACCCTTTCAGAAAACCACTTTAGAGGAGTTTAGAGCAATTTATGAGATCAATGTTTTTGGGTTGATAGGTTTGACTCAGCAATTACTTCCTTTTATGACTGCTAAATCTCATATTGTGAGTATAAGTAGTATGGGGGGCGTACAGGGAAGTTTAAAATTTGCCGGTTTATCAGCGTATTCTTCAAGTAAAGCAGCCATTATTACATTAACTGAATTGCTTGCTGAAGAATATAAAGAAAATGGGCCTGTTTTTAATGTTTTGGCCTTAGGAGCTGTCCAAACCGAAATGTTAGCCGCTGCATTCCCGGGATTGGAGGCGCCGCTTTCTGCGCGAGAAATGGCTACATACATTAAAGATTTTAGTATTACAGGAAGTAAATTCTATAACGGTAAATTACTTCAGGTTTCTAATAGCACCCCGTAAGACTTTAAAATGAATCAGGTGTTATCCAGATATTTGCCAAGCCATGCGGTAGAGCCCGCTTTTATGCTCATTAAAGATAATAATGTTCACCTTAAAGTAGTAGACGAAAGACGTACAAGGCATGGGGATTATCGTAGAATGCCAGACGGGACACAGCAAATTACCGTTAATGCAAACCTTAATAAATATCGATTCTTGATCACCCTGGTGCACGAAATCGCTCATTTGCTGGCTTTTGAAAAATATGGTAGAAGGATAAAGCCTCATGGGCAAGAATGGAAGCTGACTTTTCGGAATTTAATGTTGCCATTTATTCGGCCAGAAATTTTTCCGACCAAATTATTGCCAATTATAGCCAGCCATTTTAGAAATCCTACCGCAAGCAGTGATACCGACGCGAGGCTTTCTATAGCTTTAAAAAGTTTCGACCAGCCTAACGATAAAAACTATATTTTTGAAGTGCCCTCAGGGGCTTTATTTCGAATTTATAACGGAAAAATTTTTAAAAAAGGACCAAAAAGAATTAAGCGATACGAATGTCTTGAAGTTAGCACCGGGAAGATTTATTTATTTCAACCTAATGCTGAAGTAGAACTTCTTAAAGCTTGATATTTTATATTTTTCTGAAGCTATGGAAAAAGAAAATGACAATTTAGAAAAAAATGAAGAGTACCGCGTGCAGGCCAAAGGATTTTTGCAGAGTACGAAGATTTTTATAAATGACCTTTTGGATATTAGAACCGATAGTGATCGGGAATCTACGTTAGAAGCTGTAAGAAAGGATATCTCTTTTAAAGGTCATAATGCATGGATTCTTATTTTTTCAATTTTTGTGGCTTCTATTGGTCTAAATGTGAGTAGTACCGCTGTAGTAATTGGTGCCATGCTTATTTCTCCACTAATGGGGCCGATTGTAGGTGTGGGAATGTCTGTAGCTATTAATGATGTAGATACGCTTAGAAAATCCATTAAGAACCTGGGTATAATGGTAGTTTTAAGCGTGCTCACCGCTTTTATATATTTTAAAATTTCTCCGGTTACTGAAATTACACCCGAGTTAGAGGCGCGGACATATCCAACAATACTGGACGTATTAGTGGCTATTTTTGGTGGTCTGGCCCTTATCGTAGGAAAGTCGAAAAAAGGAACTATTGCCAGTGTAATTATGGGAGTTGCAATCGCTACGGCCTTAATGCCTCCACTTTGTACCGTTGGTTTTGGTTTGGCCAATTCACAATGGCAAAATGCAGGTGGTGCATTTTATTTGTTTTCGATTAATGCAGTTTTTATAGCGTTGTCTACTTTTGCAGTGACCAAATTACTGGGATTTCCCCTGGTGCGCTATGCGAACAGTAAAAGCAGGAGAAGAACTGCTCAGGTAGCATCTGCGGTGGCAGTCATTGTAATGATTCCAAGTATTATCCTTTTTATTAACCTGCTTAATAAAACTCTTTTTGAGACTAAAGCCAAAGATTTTGTATCTAACGATGTTCGATATCTGGGTGCTGAAGTTTTAAAGCAGGAAGCCGATTTTGATGAGAAAACCATTAATATTTATTTGATAGGAAAACGTGTGCCTGAAGCAACGATTGCCACCTGGCGCTCAAAGCTTATCGAAATTGAAGCCTTAAAAGAATCAAAATTGATTGTGCATCAAAGTGCTGAAGATGGCGGGAATTTAGACGAACTCTCTACACAGGTACGAAGTGGTATTCTGGAAGATCTTTATCTTAAAAATCGAGAGGTTATAGAGGATAAAGATTCGCGAATCAAACTTTTAGAAGATCGGATTAATAGTTATAGAACTTCTCTTTTTGATTTTAACGGACTTAGTAAAGAAGCTCAGGCAAATTATGAAGAGATCGAAAATCTTGGGTATTCAAATCAAATTATTACGGATTTTAAAAGTACCGATACCATCCCTACATTCTCGATAACCTGGAAAAACAATTTGTCTTCGCGAGAAAAAGAAGCCAATAGGCAGAAGTTTGAAAAATGGTTAAATGTACGTTTGCAATTAGATACGTTAACCGTAAAGTCACTTAATTAATAACCTTTTAATTGTGCCTTTCTTACTTTCTTAAAAAGATCTGATGAATATACAAAATCGGTCACCGTTTTATCTTCGGTTTTAAAGATTTCGTCTTTTGTGCCTGTCCAGGCTAAAAGGCCATCTTTTAGAAAAGCTATTTTTTCACCAATTTCTAAGACCGAGTTCATATCGTGGGTAATAATAATCGTCGTGATATCAAATTCGTGAGTGATTTTCTGTATTAGATTGTCGATTACTGTTGCGGTAGTGGGATCTAATCCAGAATTAGGTTCATCACAAAAAAGATATTTGGGGCGGTTAACAATAGCACGTGCAATAGAAACCCGTTTTTGCATTCCTCCACTGATTTCGGAGGGCATTTTATCATCGGCGCCAACCAGATTCACTCGTTCCAAAACGTTATCCACGCGTTCTTCCATTTCTGCTTTCTTCATTTTGGTGAACATTTTTAAAGGAAACATCACGTTTTCCTTTACCGTCATCGAATCGAATAACGCACCTCCCTGAAAAACCATTCCTATTTCTTTTCTAAGTTCCCGTCGTTCTTCATCGGTAAACTCACTGTAAGGCTTTCCGTCATATTCTATAGTTCCTTCCTCTGGCGTGAAAATCCCAAGCATATTTTTCAGGAAAACACTTTTTCCAGATCCGGATTGGCCAATAATAAGGTTTGTCTTTCCGCGGTCAAAAACAAAGTTTAGCCCTTTTAAAACTTCTTCACCGTTAAATGCCTTACGTAAATTTTTTACCTCTATCATAATTAACTAAGTAATAATTGAGTAGTAGCGTAATTCGTAATAATTAAAACCACGCTAGTCCATACAAAAGCAGTGGTACTGGCCTGGCCAACCTCTAAGGCTCCACCTTTCATGTAATATCCATGATAAGCAGGTACCGTAGCCAGAATAAAAGCAAATAAAAAGGTTTTTATAAATGCGTAAATAAGATGAAAAGTCACAAAATCATCCTGAAGACCGCTTACAAAATCATCAGGTTTTACAAATCCACCTAAAACGGCAGCTACATAAGCACCTAAAATGCCTAAAAACATAGAGATTGCAATTACAAACGGATAAGTAAGCATCGCTATAATTTTAGGGAAAATAAGATAGTTTTTAGAGTTGATACCCATTACTTCAAGTGCATCGATTTGTTCAGTAACCCTCATAGAACCAATGCTGGATGTTATAAATGAGCCCACTTTTCCCGCCATAATTATGGAAATAAAGGTAGGGGAAAACTCCAATATTACCGATTGTCTGGCTGCAAATGCCACCAGACTCTTGGGAATAAGAGGATTGTTAAGGTTTAGTGCGGTTTGTATAGCTACAACAGCCCCTATAAAAAAGGACAAAAAGCATACAATCCCTAATGACCCGATAATAAGCTCATCTATTTCCTTAAAAATAAGATCCTTTAAAACCGATCGCTTGGTCATCCTGCCAAAGACGCCTTTTAGCATCAAAAAATATTCACCGATGGAGTGGAGATAGGTCATTCAACAATTTTTGTAAAGCTAAAATACTAAATTTTACTTCGAAAGTATTTAACGTAGAATTAAACTTTAACGTGCTAAGTTTATTACTTTTGAGGTATTCTTCAAATAATTTACTATGAAACGGATATTTTCAGCGGCGTTTATGCTGCTATTTGCTTTTTCATCCAAAGCACAAACCCCTCAAAATAATGCAAATAAGCCCAAACTTGTAGTGGGAATTGTAGTCGATCAAATGCGCTACGATTACCTGGATAAATTTTGGGACAAGTATGAAGAAGGTGGTTTTAAAAGAATCATTAATAACGGATTCAATTTTAAGAATAACCATTACAATTATGCGCCAACTTATACCGGTCCCGGACATACCTCGGTTTGGACAGGTACCAGTCCCATGAATCATGGGATTATAGGTAATGACTGGTTTGATAAGTTTACCGGGGCGATGGTATATTGTGCACAGGACGATGATGTAGCATCATTAGGTACTAAAACTAATGCAGGTAAAATGTCGCCACATCGCATGCAAGCCACAACTTTAAGTGATCAAAATAGGTTACATACCCAATTTAGAGGAAAAACCATTGGTGTTTCCATTAAAGATCGTGGCGCTATATTACCGGCGGGACATACGGCAAATGCTGCCTACTGGTTTTCTGGTGGTGGTGATGGAAAGTTTATTAGCAGTACTTATTATATGGACGAGTTACCAAAATGGGTGCAAAAATTCAATTCATCCGGTAAAGCAGCTTCTTATTTAAAGGAATGGAATACACTGCTGGATATTGAAACCTATGTAGAAAGCGGTATAGATGAAAACACTTTTGAAGGTGGTTTTCGCGGAAAAGAAAAAGCTACTTTCCCTTACGATCTTAAAAAACTGAGTAAAGAAAATGGAAATTATAGTATTATCCCACAAACGCCTTATGGTGATGATATTACTTTAGATTTTGCCCTTGCCGCTATCGAAGCTGAAAAATTAGGGCAAGATGAAGATACCGATATTCTAGCTCTTAGTTTCTCCAGTACCGATAAGGTTGGACATAACTTTGGTGTGAATTCTAAAGAAGTAGAGGATACATATTTGAGGTTAGATAAGAATATATCAGATCTTTTAACTTATTTAGATAAAAATGTAGGTGAAGGTAAATATACAATTTTCTTAACGGCAGATCATGCTGGTGGTCACGTTGGTGGTTACTTGAATTCTGTTAAGATCCCAACAGGAAATTTAGATTATGGAAAATTAAAAAAGGATTTTACAGATTTTGCTACGAAGCAGTTTGGAGAAGGACTCATAAAAAATGTTTCGAACGATCAAATCTTTCTTGATTATGATTATATGGCTACTAAGGATTTAAACCCAGCGGATGTAGAAACCAAGATCGAACATTTTTTAATTCAGCAACCCGGAGTCTATAAGGTATATACACGTACAGAACTGCAGTCTAATAATTTTTCTAACGGAATAGGCTATTTGGTACAAAACGGATTTAACCAGAAGCGAAGCGGAGATATTATGATCGTAGAGCATCCTGGTAGTGGTTACGGTCGAGGTTCCACTCATGGTAGTGTTTTTAACTATGATACCCATACCCCCTTATTATTTTTTGGAGCACGAGTACCACATGGGGAAACTTACGAGCGTTCAGAAATAGTAGATGTTGCTCCTACAATGGCCGCATTACTAGGGATAGAATATCCTAATGCAACCAGTGGTAACCCGTTAGCAATAATGCTGGATAAAGATTCGGAATAATTAATGAAAAATCGGAGTCTAAAGGAATCTTTAATCTTGATTAACTAGTGAAAAAGCCCCTGAAATTCATTAATTTCAGGGGCTTTTTTAATGTATTATTTAAAAACTTTAGCTTTCATTTTTTTCCATCGTAAAGCTCTAATAAATTTTGCTTCTTCTTTGGAAACCAATAAAGTTTCATTAGTTTTTTTGGCCTGGAAATAGCCTTTTAAATAGGCCGGGAATAAACTAAGATCATTTTTTAAGGTTGCTAATTTGGCTGAAGCAATTGTTGTAATTAAAAGCCCATATCCTAAACGATAAAAAGCTTTTCCCTGTTTGTAGCGGGAGGCTTTGGTGTTGTAGTTTGCTCCTGTAGGTTTTAGATGTTTTACGTGTAATTTTTCGGTAGTTTCAATTGTCCATCCATGAAACTGAGCCAAAAGTTCATCTACAGTATCCCAACCCATTGCAGCTTTTAATCCGCCAATCTCTTTAAAGCAATCTTTTTTATAAGCTTTTAAAGCACCTCTAATATGATCTTTGTCGGTTAGGTTTTCGATGATCCATTCTCCGTTTTTTTTAATCGTGCAATGTCCTGCAGCCATGCCGATTTTTGGGTCTTTTTTGAAGATTTCGACGATGGTTTTAAGGTAGTTTTCAGGGAAGATCAGGTCGGCATCAAACTTACAGATCAAATCATAATTTTCGTCCAGCTCGGCTAAACCGGTATTAAAAGCATTAATCACCTTACTTCCCGGTTGGTGTGCTTCAGACGAAGTTGTATTTTTTAGATGAATAAAAGGATGATCTTCGATAAATTTCTGAACAATGTTTGGGGTACTATCAGTACTTTGGTCGTTTACCACTACAATTTTTGAAGGCAAAAAACTTTGTTTTACCAACGACTGAAGGGTTAAACTAATAAAATCTGCCTCGTTATGTGCTGGGATGACGATATAAACTCTCAAAAAATCTTTTTATATGTAAACTTACAATTTTCTATACATTTAATTTGGTTTTAAAACAGCTTCATAATTGGTATTAATTAAATCCCGTATTAAATCTGAGTTATGCTGATTCACTAAAATAACCATTCCCCATTCAAATTTTTTATCATAAGTTAGGATGGAAGAGCATGCAAATGTATCGCCGGTTTTATAGAAAAATAAGTCCTCATTATCTCGTGCCATTTCCTGGCCTAAACCTATTTCCCTTCTCGTGTTTTTATAGAAAGTTCGTTCGGTAAGTTTCGTTGCCGCAGCAATTTTATTCTTACCGCTTATTAAAACTTTTATAAATTTCACCATATCTTTGGTGTTTGATTTTAGAAGTCCTGCCGGCGCCGTTAAATGGTTCCAGATAAAATAATCTTGTTGTTTCCCTTCTATATTATAGCCTGTTACTCTATTTTCTACATGATACAGTTTGGTAAGCGTGTTTTTTAGTTTGGCCGGTTTTACTATTTTTTCTTGTAGAATTTGGGCAAAATCTTTGTTATAAACTTTTTCTAAGATCAGCCCCAATATAGTGTAACTGATATTGGAATAACGGTAATTTCCATAATCTATTAGTGAGGTGCTATCATTTAAGATGTCATGTAGTATTCTATCTGTAATCGCTAATGGCTGTTTTGGAGTACTTTTCATAAGTTTTTGAAAATCAAAATCCGGTAAGCCCGACTGATGGGAACCGAGATCTGAAATTTTAATGGTCTCTAGTATATTTTTAGGCAGCTTATATTTAGAGGGAAAATAGTTGCCTATGGGGTCATCAATAGCTAACCTTCCTTCTAATTGAGCCTGTGCGATTAGATTGGCAGTTAATAGTTTTGTGATCGAGCCAATTTCGTAAATTGTAGTTTCATTTACCTTTTTAGAGCTAGTTTTACTAAGCGTCCCGTAATTAAAAAAATATTCTTTGCCATGATCTATAAATCCAATGCTTATAGCAACTTCCGGATTTTTACTATGGATGATCTGGCTAATAGAATCGATTTTTTTTGCCCGGGATTGGCCAACGCAAAGCTGACTGAAAAGTAAAAAAATATAGAGAGGCTTGATAATTTTCATTTTATGAATTATGTGTTGGATATTTATAGAATAAAAGTTTTAAGCAGTTTGGTATTTTCGGTTTTTTGATACCAGTCGTTAAATACTAATGCGATATTTTTAACGTGAAAAGTGCCAAATTCGGTGTCCCGGTGCTTTTCTATAAATTCAATCAATTCGTCAGGATATTGTAATCTATTTTGAAATCTTAAGATTGTGCTATGCGCGGTTTTGATGGTATAGCGTTTATCTAAACTTTGAGTTAAGTCTGTTTTTTTAAAATGTTCTCTAAGAGAATTACGAAGTATCTCCAGAGTATCATCTTTGGGATAACCGTTTACTAAAATTCCGCTAGGATTAAGGGAAATTCCTTTAAAATGTATACTGAAGTTATGGATAGTAGATAGACTTTTTCTAATTACTGAAATATAATCCTGAGTATTAATTTTATCCAGACGGAAGCCAGAATAGCAGGAAATGATCGACATGATCGTAATGTGAAAATCATCTGGTGGATATGCATACTGAAGAGGTTCGATGCCTGTGATTTCCTGAAGAATAGTATGAATTTGTGAGGAGACTTTTTTATCGGGACGCGCAAGCAGTGTAATTCCCCGACGCAAATCTTCAGGATTATAAATATTTTTATCTATAAAATAACTTCCGCTTTTAACTAATTTTAATCCGTTGGCATGAATGTTTTTGTAATGTCTTTCAAGCTCAAAACTCATTAAAAAAATCTATTTTCGTTCGGCATACACCGCGTAATAACGCGGGGTAAACTGTCTTAAAATTGGTCGAATTCCGATTTTATTTACAGGATTGGTCCATTTTAAACGATCTTTTATTTCCCAGCCAGATTTCTCTAAAAGCCAGTCGAATTGCCAGTCTTCAAACTCGTGATAATGCCGATCTCGCATATCGGTTTTACTGCGATATGCTTTAGAGAACCAAAGATTTAAAGGAACACTGGTAACCAGTTTATCGGCTTCTATATTTTTTAGAATGGTATAAGGGTTTAAAAGATGTTCAAAAATTTCAAATGCTGTTACGACTTTAAAATTCTTTTTGATCATCTCAAATTGTTCATCTAAATCTTCGCCGTTAGTGTTGGTTACCTCATACCCTTGATTTAGCATAATTTCAGAAAAAGGATTTTTAACGCCTAAATCCAGGATATTAGAAGGTGCTTTTATATGCTTATTTAAAAATTCGAGTGTTTTTTGAAATCGTTTGTTGGGATATGTGTTTTCGTACATATTAATATTCGTATACTATGGCATTCACATTCATACCGGCACCCACGCTGGCGAACATAATAATATCTCCCTTTTTTAGTTCCTGCTTATCAATTTGTTTATTGATGACCAGATCCAGTAAAGTTGGGACGGTGGCAACGCTGCTATTTCCTAACTCCTGAATGGTCATAGGCATCACGCCTTCAGGAAATTCTTCGCCAAAAAGCTTATAAAAACGTTTTAGAATGGCCTCGTCCATTTTTTCATTAGCCTGATGGATAAACACCTTTTTTAGATCTTTGATACTTTTACCACTTTTCTCTAAACAGGATTTCATGGCTTTAGGAACGTTTATCAATGCAAATTCATAGATCTTACGGCCATTCATTTTAATGTAACGCACATTAGGATCTGCTTGTGGGCTATTGGATTTTCCAAAGTAGATGTAATGAGCTTCATTATAAGAATAAGTAGCCGACTCATGGGCTAAAATACCACCACCATTTTCGCTGGCTTCTAAAATTGCAGCACCGGCACCATCAGAAAAGATCATGCTGTCACGATCATGCTTATCTACTACACGCGATAATGATTCAGCTCCTATTACCAAGCATTTTTTTGCCATCCCGCATTTAATAAATGCCTGGGCTTGTATCATTGCTTCAATCCAACCGGGGCAGCCAAAAAGTATATCATACCCCACACATCTTGGATTTTTAATACGTAGGTGATATTTTACACGGGCAGCCATACTTGGTACGGTGTCACTTTGAATAGCACCTTTTTTAACGTCCCCATAGTTAGTAGCTACTATAATATAATCTAAGGTTTCAATGTCTATAGCTGATGCTTCAATTGCCTTTTGAGCGGCGAGAAACGCAATATCTGATGCGTTTAAATTATCATCTAAATATCGACGCTCTTCGATACCTGTAATATCTTTAAACTTCTTAATGGTTTCTTCATTGGAATGCGGAAACCTGGTACCATCCAGATTTTTGAATTCATGCAGATGAAAATCAGCATTTTTCGTAATAACATTGGGGATGTAACTTCCCGTTCCTGTGATCTTAATATTCATCTTGCGTTTTCAATTATAAAGTGAAGATAAGAATTATATATGATTTTGCTAAAAAAATGTTAACGGCTTTTTGGAAAAAATAAAAAAGGCTATCACATTTGATAGCCTTTCACCAATTTATTATTTTTTGATTATGCTTCCATATACTCTTCTATAGGAGGACAGGTACACATTAAATTTCGATCACCAAAAGCTTCATCAACTCTTCTAACGGTAGGCCAAAATTTATTATCTGCAATATAGTCTAATGGAAAAGCTGCTTTTTCTCTGCTATATGGCAAATTCCATTCGCTTGCTGTAAGCATTTTTATAGTATGCGGAGCGTTTTTTAGTACATTGTTTGGCTCATTTTCACTTGCTTCTTCGATTTCTTTTCTAATAGAAATCAAAGCATCACAAAAACGATCTAACTCTGCTTTGCTTTCGCTTTCTGTTGGTTCGATCATTACCGTTCCCGCTACAGGGAAAGATACTGTTGGTGCATGAAAGCCGTAATCAATAAGGCGTTTCGCGATATCAGTAACCTCAATACCGTTGTCTTTAAATGGGCGGCAATCCAAGATCAATTCGTGAGCTGCACGTCCACGTTCGCCAGAATATAAGGTTTTATAATGCTCTGAAAGTCGTTCTTTAATATAATTTGCATTCAGGATAGCATACTCGGTAGCTTTTTGTAAGCCGCCACTTCCCAGCATTTTGATGTAGCCATAAGAGATTAAACAAACTAAAGATGATCCCCAAGGTGCTGAAGAAATTGCGCCAATTGCTTTTTCTCCCCCGGTTTTAATTACGGGGTTACCTGGTAAAAATGGCACCAGTTGTTTTGCAACACAAATAGGGCCAACACCCGGACCACCGCCTCCATGAGGAATGGCAAAGGTTTTATGTAGGTTTAAGTGACAAACATCGGCTCCAATATTTCCTGGATTGGTTAAACCAACCTGAGCGTTCATATTAGCGCCATCCATATACACCTGCCCCCCATTGTCATGAATAATCTGGGTGATCTCGCGAATAGCCGATTCGAATACCCCATGTGTAGAAGGATAGGTAACCATTAAAGCAGCAAGATGATCTTTATGCTCGATCGCTTTTTCTCTTAGATCATCAATATCTATATTTCCGTTTTCGGTAGCTTTAGTTACCACTACTTTCATTCCTGCCATTACCGCAGAAGCCGGGTTGGTACCATGTGCAGATGAAGGAATTAAGCATACGTTACGATGGCCTTCACCACGAGATTCATGGTAAGCTCTAATGACCATTAATCCTGCATATTCTCCCTGCGCCCCAGAGTTTGGTTGCAACGAAGTAGCTGAAAAGCCGGTAATTTCTGTAAGTTGATTTTCCAGTTCTTTAAGAACGATCTGGTAACCTTCTGCCTGTTCTACCGGAGCAAACGGGTGGATATTACCCCATTGTGGATTGCTAAGCGGTAGCATTTCTGAAGCAGCATTCAACTTCATGGTACAGGATCCTAAAGAAATCATCGAGTGATTTAAGGAAAGATCTTTACGTTCTAATTTTTTGATATAACGCATCAATTCGGTTTCTGAATGATATGCGTTAAAAACCTCATGAGTTAAGAAATCTTTTTTTCTTGAAACTCCTTCTGGAATGGCATTAATTTCTTTTAATGCTGAAAGTACTTCGGTTTCTTTACCAGCTACTTCAGCAAAAATCGAGGCTACTGTATTTACATCTTCGGTAGTTGTCGTTTCGTTTAAAGCAATAACAACCGTTTCTTCATCTGGATAGTAGAAGTTGTATTCTTTAGCTTCCGCAGCAGTTTTAATTTTTTCAGCATCTGCTTTCACCTGAAGTGTATCGAAGTAAGCTGAATTTACCTGTTTGTATCCTAATTTTTCTAATTGAGAAGCTAAGCTTGTCGTAGAATAGTGAACGGTATCTGCAATGTATTGCAATCCTTTTGGTCCGTGATAGACCGCATACATTCCTGCCATTACGGCCAGTAAAACCTGAGCGGTACAAATATTTGAAGTTGCACGATCACGTTTTATATGTTGTTCCCTGGTCTGTAAAGCCATTCTTAAGGCATGGTTGCCATCTGCATCTTTGGTGACTCCAATTATACGACCGGGAAGGTTTCTTTTGTAAGCTTCTTTAGTAGCAAAATAAGCAGCATGTGGGCCACCGTAACCTAACGGAATTCCAAAACGTTGGGTGGTACCTACCACAACATCTACACCCAGCTCACCAGGAGCCTGTAGTTTTACTAAACTTAAAATATCTGCGGCAACCGCAACTTTTATGGAGTTCTGGTTACAATTATTTACAAAATCTGCATAATCAAAAACCTGTCCGTATTTTCCAGGATACTGTATTAAAGCTCCAAAGAATTCGGCTGAAAAATCAAAGTCTGCATGGTCTCCAAGTACGATATCGATACCTAAAAATTCTGCACGGGTTTTAATTAACGAGATGGTTTGTGGTAAAACCTCTTCAGAAACAAAAAACTTATTTACATCATCTTTCTTTTGCTTACGATCTCTAACCGCAAACAACAAAGCCATAGCTTCTGCTGCTGCAGTAGACTCATCTAAAAGAGACGCATTGGCGATTTCCATCCCGGTAAGATCGCTTACCATCGTCTGGAAATTTAATAAAGCTTCTAATCTTCCCTGAGCAATCTCTGCTTGATAAGGGGTGTATGCAGTATACCATCCCGGGTTTTCTAAAATATTACGCTGTATTACCGCAGGTAGAATTCCCTGGTGGTAGCCTAGCCCGATGTAAGATTTAAAAACCTTGTTTTTAGCCGCTAATTTCCCAATATGCTCTGCGTATTGATTTTCACTAAGCGCTTTTGGTAGATTTAGGGGCTGTTTTAAACGAATATCGTCTGGGATAGTTTCGTATATAAGTTGCTCTAAACTATCAACACCGATAGTTTGAAGCATCTCTTTAAGATTTTCTTCTTTAGGACCAATGTGGCGAAGGGCAAAAGAATCTGTTCTCATTAAATAAAATAGTTGTGTTTTTGATGCCGCGAAATTACATAATTTCGATGTAAATATTTAATGATTAGGGGATACACTTTTAAAGATTTTTTAACCTCATCTAAGTTGTTGAAAATTAATAAAATTGAATCTGATTTAGCCCAGTATTAAACTGAAGTTTTAAATCGCTATTTTAGCCCCGTGAAACGGCTTAAAAATCTTTTTGAACTTTATATAAATTCTAGTGTTCATACCGGGATTGCGGTGGTTTGTTTTACGCTGGTCACTTTTTTAGAGTTCGGGATTAAAATCGACCATAATCTATTGGGTTTTATCTTCTTCGGGACCATTACCAGCTATAATTTTGTAAAATATGCCAGTGTCGCGAGATTGCATCATTCCAGTTTAGCCGGGAATCTTAAGATAATACAGGTATTTTCTTTTTTTTGTTTTGTGGCACTTTTGTGGTTCACCTTAAAGCAGGATTATAAAACCTTGTTTGCATCTTCTATTTTGGGTGTGCTTACCTTACTTTACGCGACTCCGGTTTTAAGGGGACACCAAAATCTAAGAAATATCGCAGGTGTTAAGGTTTTTGCTATTGCTATAACAGCTACAGGGACCGGAGTTCTATTGCCGTTACTTCATCAATACGATGTTTCGTTTCAGGATAAATTTTTAGCAATTTTTCAACGAATATTGATTCATGTTGTCTTAATGTTGCCTTTCGAAATTCGGGATCTAAGATTTGATGATCCTTCTTTAAAAACAATTCCGCAATTGTTAGGGGTGAAAAATACGAAACTTTTTGGTGTTGTATTGATGGTATTAGCGGTAAGTATTTCGTTTTTTAGAACCAATATTGGTCATCATAGTTTAATTGGTCTAAGCATATTTTCTATAGTGGTAGTTTTGATGCTGTGGGCTTCTAGAATAAAGCAAAAGCCATTTTATGCTGCTTTTTGGGTAGAGGCAGCGCCCATTTTCTGGGTGCTGATTTTGGTTATTCTGAATGTGATTTTTTAAGTTCTTCTTCTATAGCTTTACGCCAACACTCTTTTTCTTCTTCACTGCAACATTTCAGTTTTGCTTTTTCGATAAGCTCAGTAAGGCGTGTGTTTTTTTCACTGTATTCTCTGCAACGAGGGCATTCGGCCAAATGTTCTAATAATTGAATTTTTTCAATCTTATCAGCTTCTTTATACTGGCCTTTATCACAACAGCATTCGGCCTTATCACAATCAATATATTTCTTTTCTTCCTGCATAATTAAAACCAATTTTGTTCCAGACAAGCAGCTAATGCCGTTCTGGCTCTGTGGATGATCACCCAGAGGTTAGACGGAGTGATGTCGAATTCTTTACAAATAACTTCGGTATCCACACCATCTATCGTTTTCATCTTAAAAATTTCGGCGTGTTTAGCATTTATTTTTTCTAAACAATCCAATATGGCCATCCCGAGTTCGGTATTTTCCATATCATCTTCGGCAGTTTTGTCAAATTGATCAGCTACCTGCTCTTCCAGCCAGTCGCCATCATTTTCGCCATCACGATAATTAATATGAACTTCAGCCTGACCTTTCTTAGAATTCATCTTGCGGTAATGATCGATAATTTTTCTTTTAAGGATCGAAATTAACCAGGTTCTTTCGCTAGCTTCACCCTTAAAATTTTCCATCGATTTTAGACCGGCAAGAAAAGTTTCTGAAATAAGATCGTTAGCAATCTCACGATCATTTACTCTTACAATTGTATAATTGAAGAGATAATCTGAGTATTTGTCTACCCACTTTGTAGGATCTATGGTATGCGTTGACATTGTTTTTGTCGTGAGATTATCAGCCAAAAATAAGAAAACTTATTTACTCTGAATAAGGTTTATATACTTTGAATATCCTTAAAATGATAGTAAGTCGCCAATCCGGATCTAGTATGGAATGACGACTATTCTTAACATTCTATTTTTCGATCAATCCTGCTCTTTTTAATAGCGCATCGGGTTGCGGCTCTTTTCCGCGGAAGCGTTTGTAAAGCGTCATCGGATGCTCTGTTCCTCCCATAGAAAGAATATTGTTTTTGAATTTATCAGCTACTTCTTTACTAAAAATTCCTTGTTCTTTGAAGTATTCAAATGCATCGGCATCTAAAACTTCTGCCCATTTATACGAATAATATCCCGCTGAATATCCTCCCTGGAAAATATGAGAAAAAGCCGTACTCATACAATTCTCTGGAACATCTGGGTATAGTTTCGTAGCTTCAAAAGCTTTATTTTCATGCATTTTTACATCGTCGATATCAGAAGGGTTAATCGCATGCCAGCTTAAATCTAACATTCCGAAACTTAATTGGCGAAGGGTTTGCATTCCTTCCTGGAAATTAGAGGACTCTTTAATTTTTTCTACTAATTCCATCGGGATGGCCTCATCGGTCTTATAGTGCTTAGCAAACAATTGTAGCGCCTCTTTTTCATAACACCAGTTTTCCAGAACCTGACTGGGTAATTCTACAAAATCCCAATATACATTAGGTCCCGATAAACTTGGGTACACTGTGTTGGCTAAAATGCCATGAAGGGCATGACCAAATTCGTGGAAAAGCGTAGTTACTTCATTAAAAGTTAATAATGAAGGTTCTGATTTTGTAGGTTTTGTGAAATTGCAAACAATCGATACATGGGGGCGCTCTTCTTTTTTGTTTTTAACGTATTGTGATTTATATTCGGTCATCCAGGCGCCACCGCGTTTTCCCGGTCTTGGATGAAAATCGGCATAAAATAAGGCTACATCATAGCCGTTTTCATCGGTAACATTGTATGTTTTTACATCTGGATGATATTTTTCTATCTCCTCGGTTTCATTAAATTGAAGTCCGTATAACTTGCTTGCCACCGTAAAAACACCATCGATTACATTTTCTAATTTGAAATAAGGCTTTAGCTTTTCGTCATCCAAATTGAATAAATTCTGCTTCAATTTTTCACTGTAGTATGCTGAATCCCATTTTTCCAGTCGGTCGATTTGATCTAATTCCTTGGCGAATTTTTCAAGGGCAGCAAATTCCTTTTCAGCAGCTGGTTTTGCTTTTTCCAGAAGTTCATTTAAGAAATTATCAACCTTTTCTGGTGTTTCAGCCATTCGCTCTTGTAATACAAAATGTGCATGAGTGTCAAAACCTAAAAGTTGCGCTCGCTGATATCTTAGTTTGGTGATTTTTAGTACATTTTTCTGATTATCTAAGTCATCACCATGAAATCCTTTTGCGCCAAAAGCAATGGCCATTTTTTTACGAAGCTCACGTTTTTTAGCATATTTCATAAACGGGATATAACTAGGGTAGTCTAAAGTGAAAATCCAGCCTTCTTTGTCTCTGGATTCAGCTACGCTTTTTGCTTCCTCTTTAAAACTTTCCGGTAAACCGTCAAGATCTTTTTCATCGATGATCTGGAGCTCAAATTTGTTGGTTTCTGCCAAAACATTCTCACCAAAATTTAGGCTTAATGCAGAAAGTTGCTTATCGATTTCCCGTAATTCTTCCTGTTTTTCCTTTGGAAGATTGGCACCATTTCTAGAAAAAGCTTTGTATTTTTTATCTAATAGCGTCTTTTGCTCTGTGGTGAGATTAAGCTGATCTTTTTGCTTGTAAACCGCTTTTACACGTTTAAACAAATCTTCGTTTAGGATAATGTCATTTCTGAATTCAGAGAGTAGCGGAGAAACTTCCTGAGCTATTTTCTGAATTTCAGCATTAGTTTCTGCAGAATTAAGATTGAAGAAAATACTGGTAACGCGATCTAGTTTTTCTCCCGAAAATTCTAATTCTTCTATAGTGTTTTCGAAAGTCGGTTCAGTTTCAGCTGAAGCGATAGTTTCGATCTCAGATTTTGCTAATTGTATGGCTTCGGTAATGGCAGGCTTAAAATGTTCCGTTTTAATTTTTGAAAACGGAGCATATTTGAAGTCTTGCAATAACGGATTATCTGTACTCATAATACCTTCAATTTTTTTCGAAAATAAAATGAGCAAAGCCTAAGCCATAAACTTGAAAAGGTATCTTATTGCAGGTTTTAAAGATTGATTGCCAGAATTATCGATTTTGAAGCGTTTTTTTCGGACGAATTGGCAGGATTTCTAGAGTTTATATCTTAGACCGCTTCGCAACAGAGAAATAGGAGAAAGACTGTTGGATATAGGATTTCCATTAGCAATAATCAATAAATAATTATCAGGTTTTTAGTTGAAGAAATAGCAATATTTGTGATTTTGACTTACGCGTAGCGGAATGGAGAAATCTCTTTCAAATTTCAGCATTTAAAATTCAACATTTTCATTCCTGATTCTTGGCTCTTGATTCTCCTGTCTATTTTCTAATAGCGCATCGCTTTAACCCCTACTTCTTCTTAACCTCTTCAGCGCCCTTGATCACTTTTTCTTTAAGTCCTTCTTTATACACCAATACTTTATCCTGAACGCATTTATCGGCAGCACCAATGATTTGTGCGGCTAATATTCCGGCATTTTTAGCTCCGTCTAGAGCAACGGTTGCTACCGGAACTCCGCCCGGCATTTGTAAAATCGATAACACAGAATCCCAACCATCGATAGAATTTCTGGATTTCACGGGAACACCAATAACCGGTAATGGAGAAAGTGAAGCGATCATTCCGGGTAAATGAGCAGCACCACCGGCACCGGCAATAATTACGCTAATGCCTCGGGTATGAGCATTTTTTCCGTAGTCGAATAATTTTTCCGGAGTTCGATGTGCTGAAACTATATCTACTTCAACTTCGATATCAAATCCTTGTAAAATATCTACTGCTTCCTGCATTACCGGCAGGTCGCTGGTACTTCCCATTATTATTCCTACTTTGCTCATAGTTTATATTTTTTAGCGACTAAACTTTTAATTTATAGTATCTCTTGTTTTTGTCATTCCGTGACTGACACGGAATCTCATCCTAGTTAAAAAATCTAGTGGGACCTTGAAATAAGTTCAGGGTGACTTCTAACTTTTGCTAATTACTTTAATTTCTTCTTTAACCTTCTCCGCAACTTTTCGTGCTTCGTCGATATTTTCGTTTACGATGGTGACATGGCCCATTTTTCGAAAAGGACGTGTGATCTTTTTTCCGTAGATGTGCGGAGTAACACCGTCCATTTTCATGATCTTATCGATGTTTTGATAAATTACTTCACCTTCGTAGTCTTTATCGCCCACAAGATTTACCATAATTCCGCCTACTTTACTATCGGTGTTTCCTAAAGGTAAATCTAAAATAGCACGCAGATGTTGTTCAAATTGATTGGTGTAGCTTGCTTCGATACTATAATGTCCGCTATTGTGAGGCCTGGGGGCTACTTCGTTTACAAGAATTTCGTCATTTTTAGTCTGAAACATTTCCACTGCTAAAAGTCCCACATGTTCAAAAGCTTCAGAAACTTGTGTTGCCACGGCTCTCGCTTTTTCAGCAACATGATCTTCAATTCGGGCAGGGCAAATTACATATTCTACCTGATTGGCGGTTGGATGAAATTCCATTTCTACCACAGGATAAGTTTTTACTTCCCCACCGGGTGTTCTGGCAACAATAACTGCAAGTTCATTTTTAAAGGGAATCATTTCTTCTGCAATACACTCGGCATCCGGTAGATCTTTTAAAGCATCGGCTACTTTGATTACAGAAACTCCTTTTCCGTCGTAACCACCTGTGGCACTTTTCCAAACAAAAGGTAAAGATCTTGCGCCAGACTCAACATCGGCGATAAGATTTTCAATTTTTTGATAGGTTTTAAACGCAGCGGTTGGAATTTGTTTTTCAGTATAAAACTGCTTTTGTATTGCTTTATTCTGAATTTTCTCTAGCGTTGCAGCATCTGGGTAGGTTTTAACCCCTTCAGCTTCCAGTGTTTTTAAGGCTTCTATGTTTACGCCTTCAATTTCAAAAGTGAGCACATCTACTTTTCTTCCGAAGTTTAAAACCGTATCATAATCCATAAGATCGCCCTGTTCAAAATAATTACACGCAATTTTACAGGGAGCTTCGTTACTGGGATCCAAAACATAGGTTTGAATATCATATTTACGGGTGTCGTATAGCATCATTTTTCCTAACTGCCCTCCGCCAAGGATTCCTAGTTTAAAATCTGAAGAAAAATAATTAATCATAGTCGTGCTGTTTGTGCAAAAATAAATTTTTAGCTCAGATTGCCCTATTTATTCTTATAGAAATTGGTAGAGAGGTGTAAATGAGATTCCTTATCTTTGCCTCTTTAAAATTTGAAAGTTTTGATAAAACTACACGATCTTGTATTTGAGCCTTACATAAGCGGTGAAGAAATTAATAAGGCGATAGAAACTATTGCTGAAAAATTAAACGAGGATTTTAAGGGGGAACGTCCAATTTTTTTAAGTGTGCTTAATGGTTCCTTTATGTTTTCATCTGAAGTAATGAAGAGGTTTAAAGAGGAATGTGAAATCCATTTTGTGAAACTCGGTTCTTATGAAGGAACGGACTCTACCGGAAATGTAAGGACATTAATTGGTTTAAATAAATCTTTAGCTGGTAAGAAAGTGGTCATTCTGGAAGATATAGTGGATACAGGAGGTACTCTTAAAGAACTGGATCGAATTTTAAAAGAAAAGAATGTTGCTGAATATAAAATAGCGACACTTTTTTATAAACCTTCTATGTATCGGGAAAAATTCACATTAAATTATACAGGAATTGAAATTCCAAATGAATTTATTGTAGGTTATGGATTGGACTATGACGGTCTGGGACGTAATCTTACTTCTGTATACAAACGTAAATCGTAAATAAATACACATGACAAATTTGGTACTCTTTGGCCCTCCGGGAGCGGGCAAAGGAACACAGGCAGATATTCTTAAAGAGAAATATCAGTTAGTACATATTTCTACCGGAGATGTTTTTAGATATAACATCAAAAATGAAACAGAATTGGGGTTAACCGCAAAGTCTTTTATCGATAAAGGCCAGTTAGTGCCAGATGAGGTTACTATAAATATGCTTAATGCCGAAGTAGATAAAAACGCTGAAGCTAATGGCTTTATTTTTGACGGGTTTCCAAGAACCGAAAAGCAGGCAGATGCCTTAGCTGAACTTCTTAAAGGAAAAGGTACTGAAGTTAAAGCGATGATCGCTTTAGAGGTTGAAGATGAAGTTTTAGTGAAGCGTTTGTTAGAAAGAGGGAAAACTTCTGGGAGAAAAGATGATGCAGACGAAGCGGTAATAAGAAACAGAATTACGGTTTATTATGAGGAAACTGCGATCTTAAAAGAATATTATAAAAAGCAAAATAAATATTACGGTGTTGATGGGGTAGGTTCTGTAGAAGAAATTACCGAAAGAATCAGCAAAGTAATCGATAACTTATAATTCGAAACTAGATAATGAGAGAAGGGAATTTTATAGACTACGTAAAG
>Ga0098065_1000095_pt1 | contig 49163 bp, 42 predicted proteins | sample 25_taG_FD_75062 | JGI IMG/M metagenome (GOLD analysis project Ga0098065, IMG submission 75062) | Marine viral communities from Cariaco Basin, Caribbean Sea - 25_WHOI_OMZ | ecosystem: Environmental > Aquatic > Marine > Oceanic | place: Caribbean Sea: Cariaco Basin | collected 2014-11-08 | reverse complement strand
CTCGAGCAGGTTCGCACAGCCCTTCCGGAACGTCCCCTCGATATCTGGGGCCCATTACCCGCCGCACTCGCCCGCAAGGCAGGCCGCCACCGGGCACAACTGGTACTGCAATCAGAAAGTCGTGGCCACCTCAACCGGGTCCTCACCCAACTGTGCCAGCACCTGGAACAACATCGGCAGCCGGGCAACCTGCGCTGGGTGGTGGATGTGGACCCGCTGGAAACCGGGTAAAAGAAACCGTGTGATTTTGCTAAGCCCTGCCCTTTCCGGGATAATACCCGCCCTCAAACCCTGTGCGTCTTTTGATCAGGGCATCTGATCAGAGCAACACCACATCCCGAACCAAGGGTCACCGGATAGCATGAAAAACACCGTAACCGAACTCCTCGGCGCAGCACTGGCCGCCCTCCAGTCAGAGGGCACCCTGCCCGCCGACCAGTCCTTTACGCCGCAAGTTGGTAACACCAAGGACAAGACCCACGGCGACTACGCCTGCAATATCGCCCTGGTGGCTGCCAAGGCGGCAGGCTGTCCTCCACGAAAGCTGGCAGAGGCACTGGTAGAGCGATTGCCGGAAAGCCCGGCTGTTGCGAAGGTGGAAATTGCCGGCCCCGGGTTCATCAACTTTTTCATGACCGCGGAGAGCGCCGTCAGCATTGCCGGTGACATCCTGCAAAAAGGCGCGGGGTTCGGACGCAATAACGATGGCCAGGGCGAGAAGGTGCAGGTGGAATTCGTATCGGCCAACCCCACTGGCCCCCTGCACGTGGGCCATGGACGCGGTGCAGCAATCGGCGACAGCCTGTGTCGCCTGCTGGAAGCCAACGGTTACGATGTGACCCGTGAGTTCTACTACAACGACGCGGGGGCCCAGATCGACAACCTGGCCAGGTCTGTCCAGGCCCGGGCCAAGGGGCTGGGGCCGGATGACGAGTCCTGGCCAGAGGATGGCTACCGGGGTGACTACATCACGGACGTGGCTGAGGCCTACCTGAAAGGCGAAACCGTGACCGCCGACGACAGGGGTGTCACCGGCAAAGCGGACCCGGACGATATGGCCGCCATTCGGGAGTTTGCCGTGGCCTACCTGCGCCGGGAGCAGGACCTCGACCTGAAAGCCTTCGGTGTGGAATTCGATGTCTACTTCCTCGAGTCCTCCCTGTATCGGGATGGCAAGGTGGAAGCCACCGTCGAGCGCCTGAAGGAAAACGGCTACACCTATGAGCAGGACGGCGCCATGTGGCTACGCACCACCGAGTTCGGCGATGACAAGGACCGGGTCATGCGCAAGAAAGACGGGGGCTACACCTACTTTCTGCCGGATGTCGCCTACCACCTCGACAAATGGCAGCGCGGCTTTACCACCGTCATTAACGAACAGGGTGCCGACCACCATTCCACCGTGACCCGGGTGCGTGCGGGCCTGCAGGCCCTTAAAGCCGGCATCCCCCAGGGCTGGCCGGATTATGTATTGCACCAGATGGTGATGGTGACCCGGTCCGGCCAGGAGGTGAAGATCTCCAAGCGCGCCGGCAGCTACGTTACTGTGCGGGACCTTATTGACGAAGTAGGCCGTGATGCCACCCGTTTCTTCCTGGCCGCCCGTCGGGTGGACTCGCAACTGACTTTCGACATCGACCTGGCTCGCTCCCAGACTAATGAAAACCCGGTCTACTACATCCAGTACGCCCACGCCCGCATCTGCAGTGTTCTTCGCAAGCTGGCCGAAGAGCACGGAGTCCAGCGTGGTCGCAACGAAGTTGCTGGCAACCTGTCGCTGCTTGTACTGGACGAGGAAAAGGAGCTGGCCAACCAGCTGGCGAAGTACCCGGAGCTGATCCGCAATGCGGCCGCCACCCGCGAGCCCCATCACCTGACCCATTATCTCCGGGAACTGGCCGGCCAGTTCCACACCTACTACAACGCACACAAGGCCCTGGTCGACGATGTCGAACTCCGGGATGCCCGCCTGACCCTTTACCTGGCGGTACGGCAGGTGATTGCTAACGGCCTGGACCTTCTGGGCATCAGCTCACCGGAAGAAATGTAGCCGGCTGGAGACCACGAATTGGCCAGGGATTACGCCCGCAAACAGTCCTCCGGTAAGGGCGCGGTGAACAGTTCACCGCCTCCCCGGAAGACCCGTGTGCGCGCGGAAAAATCCCGCAAACCCTCTCCCCGCCCCGCGGCGGCCCGCAAACAGAGCGGAGGATTATCTGTGCGCTGGATCCTGTCACTGGCAGCCGTCGGTGCCTTTATCGGTTTTATTGTCTACCTCAATACCCTTGAGCCGGTGGATGGCGCGGCACCCGAGCAGCGGCAACCTGCAGTCAGCCAGCCCTCAAAACCTGCTACCAGCAAACCGGAGCAGAACACGGAACAGGGGCCCAAGTTCAAGTTCTACGACATGCTGCCGGAGTCCGAAGTGGTGCCGCCCACGGTGGAGGAATATACCCCCAGCCCTGCCACCCAGGACTTCCGCTACCTGGTCCAGGCTGGTTCCTTCCGAACCGCCGGGGACGCCGAACGCCAGCGTGCGCAGATTGCCTTCCAGGGACTGCAAACGAAGGTGTCGCAGATCACAACCGATGAAGGCAAGACCTGGTACCGGGTTAATGTCGGCCCGTTCGACAGCCGCAGCCAGATGAATTCGGCGGTAGACAAACTGGTGGCCATCAATATCCAGCCTCTGGTGCGGAAGATTCCCAAGGAGTGACCAAGGGGCTGGCCATGCACCTTGAAATCCCGGGAGCCGGCTCCATATCTCGGAAATCACTTCGATTTCAGCAAATGGAGCCCCGATGACCACGATACTATCCGTTCGCCGTGATGACGAAGTCGCCATGGGCGGCGATGGCCAGGTGTCCCTTGGCAATACCGTCATGAAGGGCAATGCCCGCAAGGTGCGCCGTCTATACAATGGCCAGGTGCTGGCTGGCTTCGCCGGCGGTACCGCCGATGCATTCACCCTTTTCGAGCGATTCGAGGCCCAGCTGGAAAAACACCAGGGCAACCTGACCCGGGCGGCCGTGGAATTGGCAAAGGACTGGCGCACCGACCGCGCCCTGCGCAGGCTGGAAGCCCTGCTGGCAGTGGCGGACAAGACTGCCTCCCTGATCATTACCGGCAATGGTGACGTTATCGAGCCGGAACAGGGCCTGATCGCCATTGGCTCCGGCGGCCCGTTCGCCCAGGCATCGGCGCGCGCACTGCTGGAAAACACTGAGTTAAGTGCCCACGAAATCGTCGAGAAAGGCCTGGATATCGCCGCCGACATCTGCATCTACACCAATCACAACCGCACCCTTGAAGTGCTCTCAGCCAACGACTGAACCCGGAGCTACCATGTCTGCAATGACTCCCCGCGAAATTGTCCACGAGCTGAACAAACACATCGTTGGCCAGGAAGAAGCCAAGCGTGCCGTCGCCATCGCCCTGCGCAACCGCTGGCGCCGGATGCAGCTCGACAGCACCCTGCGGGATGAAATCACACCCAAGAACATCCTGATGATCGGCCCCACTGGTGTGGGCAAGACCGAGATCGCCCGTCGCCTGGCCAAGCTGGCCGATGCGCCTTTCCTGAAAGTGGAAGCGACCAAGTTCACCGAAGTGGGCTATGTGGGCCGTGATGTGGAATCCATTATTCGCGACTTGGCGGACATGGCCATCAAGATGCTCCGCGAAAAGGAAATGAAGCGCCACGAGAACCGTGCCCTGGACGCCGCCGAGGATCGTATCCTCGATGCCCTGCTGCCACCGCCCCGGAATTTCCAGGAAGACAGCCAGCCACGGGAAGATTCCTCTACCCGCCAGCTGTTCCGCAAAAAACTGCGGGAAGGTGAGCTGGATGACAAGGAGATCGAGATCGACCTCCGGAACTCCGCCGCCGGCGTGGAGATCATGGCCCCTCCCGGCATGGAGGAAATGACCAGCCAGCTGCAGAACATGTTCTCCAACCTGTCCCAGGACCGGCGCAAGACCCGCAAGATGAAAGTGGCGGACGCCATGCGCCAGGTGAAGGACGAGGAAGCCGCCAAGCTGGTGAACGAGGAGGAAATCAAGCAGAAGGCGATCGAATCCGTCGAGCAGAATGGCATCGTGTTTATCGATGAAATCGACAAGGTGGCCAAGCGTTCCGAGAACGCCTCCGCCGACGTCTCCCGCGAAGGCGTCCAGCGCGACCTGCTACCACTGATTGAAGGCAGCACCGTCAGCACCAAGTATGGCACCGTGCGCACCGATCACATCCTGTTCATTGCCTCCGGCGCCTTTCACCTGTCCAAGCCGTCGGACCTGATCCCGGAGCTGCAGGGGCGCCTGCCCATCAGAGTGGAGCTACAGGCCCTGTCGCCGGATGACTTCCGCCGCATCCTGACCGAGCCGGATGCCTCCCTGGTCCAGCAGTACGAAGCCCTGATGGGCACCGAGGGTGTCAAACTGACCTTCAGTGACGACGCAATCCGGCGCTTGGCCGAAGTCGCCTGGAAGGTAAACGAAACCACCGAGAATATCGGCGCCCGTCGCCTCCACACCGTGATGGAACGGCTGCTGGAAAGCCTGTCCTATGACGCCGGTGACAAGGTGACTGACGGCTTTGAGGTGACCGCGGAATACGTAGATGAGAAGCTGGGTGACCTGTCGGAAGACGAGGATCTTAGCCGCTATATCCTGTAATCCACCCGCAAAACTCCTGGGTGCCATCGCTTCGGCGCCCAGGAGAGCTGGAAGCTGACATGTCCCAACGCCCCTCCGATATCCGCATCCGTAAACAGAGCCGCCTGCTTCAGCTCGATTACGACGATGGCAGCCGCCTTGAACTCCCCTTCGAGTTCCTCAGGGTCTGGTCGCCATCCGCCGAGGTGCGTGGCCACGGCGCAGGTCCTGGCACCCTTCAGACCGGGAAGAAGGATGTCATGGTGACCGGAGCGGAAATGGTGGGCAACTACGCGCTGAAACTCAGCTTCAGTGACGGCCATGATTCCGGGATATTTACCTGGGATTACCTGCGGGATCTGGGTGAAAACCAACAGGCCTATTGGGAGGATTACCTGAAGCGCCTGGAAGCCGAGGGTGGCAGCCGGGAAGCCAGCGGACCACAACTGTTTGGTGGCCCGACCAGTCACTGATCCAGCATCCCGGTCAGGCCCGGTTCAGAATCCGGGTCACACTGCCCAGCACACCCCGGCTTTCCTTCTGTTTACGCTTCCTGGCCACGTAGAGCGGCAGCGTTTCACCATAGAGCGCAGTGCTTAACGTGCGCTCACTGTCTTCCAGCACCTCCCGATTCAATCGTATGCCCTGCTTTGCCAGCACCGGTTCCAGTTGGTCAGCACGACGTAGCAGGTCCCGCCGGGTCATCTGATAGGCATGCTCGCACACCTGCCGGCGGGAGCGGAAACTGAAGACACTGGAGTTGAACAGGGTCGCGTCGTCCCGGGTGGGCTCAAAAAGCACCACATGCCGATCGGGGTAGTCACGGGCGTACTGGGCGATTCCCTTTTGCATACGGGAATACACCATGGCGCGGTACATCTGGGACAACATGTTAGGCATGCCAGAGCCGGTGAGCTCATCCGCGGCCATGGTCCCGGCGGCCTCTGCCGCCCGGGCATCAATGGGTACCTGGGGGTTGATGGCCAGCACCAGGTCAGCGCCCTGGTCAAAGGCTACCGACGCGTGCAGCCCCTTCCGCAAGGTGCCGTCAACACAGTACCGCCCCTCCACTTGCACAGGTACGTAGAGCCCAGGCGAAGCCATGCTCGCCTGGATCGCCTTCGAGACGGGAATATGATCAAGGCCAGGCTCACCGAAGAAGACCGGCTCGGTGGTTTCCACGTCGACAGCAATCACGTACAACCTTCGCCGCAGTTCCCGGAAGTCATTAGTGCGCCCGGATATGGTGAACGCCCGCTCCAGGTATGCCTCGAGCGCTGTATTATCAAACAGGCCAGCCGGCGCCGCCTGGGCCAGGATGGTCATGGCTTCCAGGAAACTCTGATCGTGGGGGTTGCGCACAAAACGGGAGACCGCGCTGCCGAGCAGGCCGGGAACCGCCCGCAGGCGCCGCCCCATTTCCCGCAGTGCCGGACGATAGAAAACCTCCGGGTGAAATGGATGCACTTCGGCCTCATGGCGGACAAAAATCCGGCACAGCTGGGCCGTAGTGAGCTGGTTGGCCAGGTTGGCCGCGACAAAAGCGCCGGCATTAACACCCACGTAGACTTCCAGGTTGTTGAAGTCCAGGCCGTCGAGTGCCTCGTCAAGCGCCCGCAAGGCGCCAATCTCGTAGATGCCACCGAGCGGTCCGCCACCACCAAGGGCAAGGCCGATACGGGGTGCAGGTCTGAGCTGGGTCGGTTCTGTCGTCATGATGCCCTCCCAAGGCCGGTGCGCCGGCGTCGCTTTCCACCGTCATCAGACATCAGGCTACCAGCCTGAATTAGAGTACTCACCCCAGAAATGGCCTTGGGGCAGACACCGCGTTACTGGGAACTCTCGAAACTGGTCACCGGCACCGCACCGCGCCCCGGACGCAGGTAGCGGGCAAAGCCGGCACTGCGAAGGGCCAGGTCGACACAGCTCTTGATGACGTGGGGCGAATCCAGCAACAGGACATCCTCCAACAGCTGCGCCGCCCATTCCCGGCTGATGCTTCGAATCACAGACTTGACCTTGGGCAGGCTGGCCGCGTTCATGGACAGGGCGTCGTAGCCCATCGCCATGAGCAAAAGGGCGCCCCCGGGGTCTCCGGCAAGTTCGCCGCAGATGGTTACCGGCTTGCCCACGGCATGGGCATCCTGGGCAATGCGGACCAGTGCCTGCAGTACAGCAGGGTGGTAGGAATGGTAGAGCTGGGCTACCCGGGGATTATTCCGGTCCACCGCCAGCAGGTACTGGGTCAAGTCATTGGAGCCAACAGACAGGAAGTCAACCCGCTCGGCCAGTTCCCTCACCTGGTAGACCGCGGCCGGGACTTCAATCATCACCCCTACCCGGGGCATGTGGATCTGATAGCCTTCCTCCCGGACCTCATGGTAAACCCGGTAGATCAGGTGCAGGGACTCCTCCACCTCGGAAATATTGCTGATCATTGGCAGCATGATTTGCAGGTTGTTAAAGCCCTCACTGGCTTTCAGCATGGCTCGCACCTGCACCAGGAATATCTCCGGGTGATCGAGGCTGATACGGATACCCCGCCAGCCCAGGAAGGGGTTCTCCTCGCTGATCGGGAAATAGCTCAGGGCCTTGTCACCGCCAATGTCCAGGGTACGCATGGTAACCGGGTTGGGGGCAAAGGCTTCGAGCTGCTCCCGGTAGTATTCTCGCTGCTCTTGCTCTGACGGAAACCGTTCCTTGATCATGAAGGGCACTTCCGTACGGTAGAGCCCGATGCCCTCAGCACCGTGGCTCAGGGAGCGGACCACATCGGTCATCAGGCCGGTGTTGACCAGCAACGATACCCGGTGGCCGTCGGTGGTGACACAGGGCTTGTCCCGCAATGCCTCCAGACCCCGGAAAAGTTCGTCTTCCTCGTCGCAGATTTCCTTATAGAAACTTCGCAACTCGGCGGAGGGCGAGGCAAAGATCTGCCCCTCGAAACCATCGACCACCAGCTCCTTGCCATCAAGCTGGTTCACCGGGATATCAACCAGCCCCATTACGGTGGGCACACCCATGGCACGGGCCAGGATCGCCACATGGGAGTTACTGGAGCCGCGCACGGAAACCAGCCCCACCAGCCTCCCACGGGGCACCTCGCCCAGCATCGCGGGGGTCAGCTCCTCGCTGACCAGCACCGTATTTTCCGGATAATCCAGCTCGCGGGTGTCCCCTTCCTGCAAGTGGGACAGGATACGACGACCCAGGTCACGGATATCCACTGCCCGCTCCCGCAGGTAGTGATCATCCATCATCTCGAAATGGCGCACATACTGGTTCACCACCTGCTTGAGCGCCCCCTGGGCCCAGAGGCCTTCGCCCTGGATACGATTGGCGACCTCCCCCGGCAGGGCATTGTCACCCAGCATGCGCAGGTACACATCAAACAACGCCTGTTCTTCCGGCCTGAGCTGGTCAGAGAGTCGCTGCGACACCCTCTGGATATCTTCCTGCACGGCGCTGACGGCCTCCCGGAACGAGGCCAGCTCAGCCTCGGGGTCGTCCGCAATCTTCTCGGGCACAGCATCCAGGTCTGCCGGGGGATAGACCACCACGCCCTTGCCGATCGCGACACCCGGCGCACCTGGCACACCGTTGAAGGACACATCCCGGGCCTCTTCACCGGTGAGGGACATACCACTGATGGCGCCGGTGGCTTCGCTGTGGGCAATAACGCCCGCGAGCTGCGCAGAGACGGTGACCAGGAAGGCTTCCTCACCCTCGTCAAAGTTACGGGACGCTTCACGCTGTTGTACGACCAGCACACCCAGCACCCGACGATGGTGAATGATGGGTACACCGAGAAACGATCGAAAACGCTCCTCACCGGTCTCGGGGAAATAGCGGTAGCGCGGGTGGGACGGCGCATCCTCAAGGTTGATGGGCTCCTCCCGGGAGCCTACCAGGCCCACCAGGCCCTCGGAGTGGGCCAGGCTGACCTTGCCGACGGCCTTTTTGTGGAGACCCTCGGTCGCCATCAGGATGTAGCGATTGGACACTGGATCCAGCAAGTAGACGGAACACACCTCGGTGTTCATGGCTGCCTGTACCCGCGAAACGATAATGTCCAGCGCCTCCTGAAGGTCCCTGGCACCGTTTACTTCCTGAACAATACTTCGCAAGATACCGAGCATATCGGGTGTCAATCCGTCATTGTTGTTGGTCCTGTCGGCGCTGTGCTTCTTCGGCACGCTGCCACTGATCTACCGTACTGAACAATCGGGGGGCCAGCTCTCGAAGGGCACGGCGATAGACCTCCCGCTTGAAAGACACCACCTGCCCCAGCGGATACCAGTAGCTTACCCACTGCCAGCCATCGAATTCCGGCGAATCTGTGTGGTCAACCCGCACAGACGCATCCGGGGAAAGCATCCTCAGAAGGAACCATTTCTGTTTCTGGCCAACACAAACGGGGCGCGAATTATGGCGCACCATGCGTCTCGGCAGGCGGTAGCGCAGCCAGCCCCGGGTACAACTGATGATTTCCACATCCCCTGCCCCCAGGCCGACTTCCTCGGCCAGCTCCCGGTAGAGAGCCTGTTCCGGTGACTCGTTGTGCTTGATGCCACCCTGTGGAAACTGCCAGGAGTCCTGCCCGATCCGCCTCGCCCACAAGACCTCGCCCTTGTGGTTGGCCAGAATGATTCCGACGTTGGGTCTGAAACCGTCTGAATCAATCACGGCACAGTCCTGTCTCAAAGTGTTACGGAAGAAGCCCCTTTCTGAAGGGACTTTTATTCCAGATTGACTCCATTCTTACAGAAAGCCTACCGGTCGGCAAACGAAGCAGGCATTCTTTTTCAGCATGTTAGAATACCCTGTAAAAGCACCTCTGAAGGAGAATCCCCTTGACCCTGGCCATTTTCGACCTGGACAACACCCTGCTGGCAGGAGACAGCGACCATGCGTGGGGAGAGTTCCTCGTAGACGCAGAACTGGTGGACCCCGAAAGCCACCGGCAGCAGAACGACCAGTTCTACCAGGACTACCTTAACGGTGAGCTGGACGTATACCGGTACCAGCGCTTTGCCCTTTCCCCCATTGCCGGACGCGACCCGGAAGAAGTGGCTGCCTGGCGCAAGGCGTTCATGAACAGCCGGATCAAACCCCTGTATCAACGCAAGGCCGACACCTTGCTCGCCAGCCACCGGGACCGGGGACATACGCTGATGATCATTACTGCAACCAACCGCTTCGTAACCGGCCCCATCGCCGAGGCCATGGGCATCGAGCACCTGCTGGCAACGGAGCCAGAAGTGGTCGACAGTCGCTATACCGGTGATATTGTCGGGGTGCCTACCTACCAGGACGGCAAGGTCGTCAGGCTCAGGGAATGGCTGGAGGAGCACGGAGAAAGCCTGGAGGGCGCCTGGTTCTATAGCGACAGTCACAATGACCTGCCGCTACTGAAGCTGGTAGACAACCCCGTGGCGGTGGACCCGGACCCGACCCTGGAACAGTACGCCAGGGACCAGGGGTGGCCCGTTATGTCGTTACGGGATTAAAGAAACTCGGTCAGGGAACGGACAAAGCAGGCTTTCAGGTAATCCGTTTCAGGAATACCCGGCACCATGGGGTGGTCCGGGCCCTGATAGCCCTGCTCCAGGAGCTGTACGAAGCGGTCTACCTTGCGGGCACTACCGCGGATGATGTCCACCAGCTTGTCCCGGGACAGATGCATGGAGCAGGACGCCGAGACCAGCAACCCGTCTCGCTCCAGCAGGCGCAGACCCAGCTGGTTCAGGCGGGCATAGGCCTGCTCGCCGGCTTTCTGGTCACGACGGCGGGGGATCAGTGCCGGCGGGTCCAGGACGACGATATCGAACTTCTGTTTATCATCTGCCAGGCCCTTGAGCACCTCGAAGGCATCGCCCTCCAGGGTGTCCACATTATTGAACCCGTTGAGCGCAGCGTTATGGTGCACCGAGGCCAGAGCCTGCCGTGAGCTGTCCACACAGGTAACGGAGCTGGCACCACCAGCCGCGGCCTGCAGGCCCCAGCCACCAGCATAGCTGAACACATCCAGCACCCGGCACCCCGGACTATACTGCTGCAGGCGGGCGCGGTTCATACGGTGGTCATAGAACCAGCCGGTCTTCTGGCCACCACTCAGGGGCACTTCGAAAAGCACTCCGTTTTCGCGAACCTGGAGAACGTCAACTGGCTCTCCCTCCACCTGCTCCACGTAGGAGGGCAGCCCTTCCACCGAACGCATCTTGCCATCATTCTTGAGGATGATGGCTTCCGGATGCACCAGGCGCTGCACACCCCGGACGATGGCCTCTTTCATGGCCTCCATGCCGGCGGTGGAAATCTGTACCACAACCACATCACCAAAACGGTCGATGACCAGCCCTGACAGGCCGTCACTATCCCCGTAGACCCAGCGGTACCAAGGCTCGGGAAAAACCCGGTCGCGCAACTTCAAGGCAGTTTCCAGCCTGTCAGTCAGCCGCTTCGGGGTCATCCCGGTGGTGGCATTGCGGCTGATCAGCCGACCGCAGATCAGGGCATGGGGATTAACAAACACTGTCCCCAGGGGCTTGTCATTGGATGCACGCAACTGGGCCTGGCTGCCGGCCTCGAAATCCGTCAGCGGCGAGCGGCGGGTATCCACTTCATTGCTGTAGACCCAAAGGTGTCCGGCTTTCAGACGGCGTTCGGCGCCCTTGCGAAGGTAAAGAACAGGAAAGTCCATCAAAGCCGGCCCCTATGCATCGGCCAGTGACTCGCCATAGGCAGCGGCGTCCATCAGCCCGTCCAGCTCGCCCTTGTCCGCCAACTTCACCCGGTATAGCCAGCCTTCACCATAGGGGTCTTCGTTAACCATCTCCGGCTCGTCTTCCAGGGCACCGTTGATTTCAATCACCTCGCCGGTCACCGGGCTGAACACATCGGAGGCGGACTTCACCGACTCAGCCACGCCGGCTTCCTCACCGCCGGTAACCGTGTCGCCGACCTCGGGAAGACCGATATAGACCACGTCACCGAGTTGCCCCTGGGCGTAATCGGTGATGCCTACTGTGGCGGTGCCGTCATCCGACACCCGCACCCACTGGTGAGTCTCGATGTATTTCAGATCCGCAGGTATCTCACTCATGTCACTTATCCATTGGCTGGAAAATTTGCCGCAGTTTACCGGAAATCACCCGGAAACAGGAACGCCAGAATGGCGGGCACAACCCGCTCGAACCGCTGGAACCGGTGATCTCCCCCTGGCTGGATCCAGGTTCGGGCTCCCGGGTGCTTGGCCAGGATTTCCCGGTAGTCCAGGGTTTCGTCTTCGGTCTGCAACAGGATAAACAGGTTGTCTGCCCGAACCGTGTCCCCGGGCTCCATGGCTTCCAGGGTGTCCATGTGGGCGGGGGTCAGGTCGTAGTCCTCACCGGTATAGGGGTTATGCTGTGGCCCCAGGTGGGACTGCAATAATCGGTATGGCCAGGCAGCCGGGTTAATCAGCGCGGCCTTCACCCCATACTTCGCCGACAGGACCGAGGCATAGAACCCGCCCATGGAGCTGCCAACCAGCCCCACCGGTCGGTCCCCGGCAGACTCTACCGCCGCACTTGCTCTGATCAATGCCAATTCAGGGTCGAACCCCAGCTCCGGCACAACAAGCTCTATGTCAGGCGCGACAGCAGGCAGCAACGTCCGGAGCTCAGACACTTTCTGCGAGCGGGGCGAACTGTTGAAGCCATGAAGGTAGACCAGAACCGGGTCTCTATCACTGGAGGCCATGAATGTACCGGATAGAAGGAATGGGCCTGTCAGTATAGCCGTCCGAACAGCGACTCAATAGCCGTTGCTGTTCATATCCAGCTCATATTGAAAGTCTGTCGCCCGAACTACCCCTGTATCCAGGGTGCCATTGCTGTGAAGGTCAAGCCACCGGAACCCCGGAGCCAGCCGCTCAACGGCAAAGTCCTCGGACCCCGCCTCGAACTGGATGCAGGTGGATGGTGTCGCAAGCAGCCGGACGTCGCCCCGGTACAAGTCAAGGTCCTGGTGGATATGGCCCCAGAGTACGGCCTTGACCTGTGGAAAGCGGTCGATAACCTCCCAGAACTGGTCACGGTTATGCAAGCCGATGGCGTTCATCCACTCGGTATCGATGCGAACGGGGTGGTGATGTAAACTCACCAGCGCAGGACGATCCGGGAAGGCGGTCAGAGCCTCCGCCAGGAACCTCAGTTCTGCCTCTCCAAGCTGGCCGTACACCTGCCCTCTTACAGAGGAGTCCAGCATGATGACCTGCCAACTTCCCACCAGGAACTGGCGCCCACCGGCCTGGTATTGAGCAGCAATCCGGTTGAGCACCTGGCTGTCGTCATGGTTGCCGGCAATCCAGCTTTGGGGGCAGTCGAAGGCAGCGGCCTGGCGGGCAAATTCGTGGTACGCAGCCTCAGAGGCGTCCTGGGCGATATCACCGGTCGCAAGCAGAAGGTCTGGTTGTGGCTGTCGCGCCCTTGCCAACTGAATGACCGCAGCCAGGCTGTCACGGGTACGAACACCCAAAAGGGCCCCGCCGCCATGCCCCATCAGGTGGGGATCGGTAATCTGGAGAACGCTTGCTACGGCGCTGTCGCCGGCGGCAATGGAAATGGGTGTCTCGTTTTCAGGTGACGACATTACGTGTTTTTCGTCCAGCGGCTGATGTCTTGGATACTAGCCGGATTCTACGTATACAACTTCCACTTTAGTCACAAGTCGGCAGTGGAAGCAGGGCAATTTTTACAAAAGTTGACACAAGGAGGACTGATCAGGACCTCAGCGGGCAGGCGCCTGGTCTTCAACGCCATCGGCAGAGCGCCACGGGCTGGAATCCGGTGTAACGTGACCGAACCTGAGGCAGTAGTCGAGCCAGTCTGCCACAAAACCGTTGAGCTGGACCTTTTCATCCGGGTGGTGCATGAAGCGGTTGGGGTAATCGTTGACGGCGGCTACCTGGCGATTGCCATAAAAGCTGATCACTTCAGCCATGCTGGCGTCGTGGTATACCCGCACGGTGAGCTCCGGGTTATTCAGCCAGCGTCCGCTGTTATGGACCTGTTCCAGCAAGAGCGTTTCCGTATACCGGGTCTGCTGCAACACCGAAATACTGACGCGCCCAAGGTAATGGGCCTCACGGTGCAGGTCGAACTGCAGCACATCCGTGTCCCCACCCTGGACCCGGCGAAGTCGACGCAGGCGCTGGTAGTTGCCTTCGCACAGCGCACCGAGTCGTTGCAGGTCGGGTACGTAGCGCTGCCTGCGCAGGGTCACGGCGCTCACGACTGCCCCCACCCCCGCCGCAGGCGGTCACGGTTAAGCTGAAGCCACTGGATCGCCATGATGGCCGCCGCGTTGTTGATCCGCCCATCGTGGATCATGGCAAAGGTTTCTTCGGCACTGAAAACATGGGCGCGGATATCTTCATGCTCATGGTCCAGTCCGTAGAGCCCACCGGCGTTTTCGGTACTGACCTGTCCAGCGTAGAGGTAGACCAGTTCGGTGGTGCCACCGGGTGACACCAGGTATTCGCAGATTTTTTCAAGGCGGGTAAAGCTCAGCCCGGCTTCCTCTTCGGCCTCCCGATGGGCAACGTCCTCCGGGTCCTCGCCTTTTTCGTTCATTCCCGCCACCAGTTCCAGCAACCACGGGCTCTGATCCCGGCCGATGGCCCCCAGGCGGAACTGCTCAAGCAGGACCACTTCGTCCCGTACGGGGTCGTAGGGCAGCACGCAGGTGGCGTCGCCACGAACGAACAGCTCCCGGGTAAATTCCGGCATGGTGGTGCCGTCAAACCGCGGATGGGTAAGCCATAGTTTGTCCATGCGGAAGAAGCCTTTAAAGACGGTCTCCCGCTTTTGGACCTGCACGTCGCTGGCCTTGAACTGGAAGGGTTCGGGCTTCTTTTCGGTCATGGTGGTTCTGTGGTTTCCGGTGGTATGGCGTGATGGTGAACGATAGCCGTTCGGGGTTTGGTATTGCAAGTACGGTTTGGGTGGCTGTATCACGTAGTCTGGAAGTTGCAGAGAAGGGCACCCGGGGGCGATGACATTTTCCCGGACACGCCGTGAACGTATCCCAGGGTGCTTTGATCACGCAGCTTTCAGGTTGCGGTGCCAGCGGTGGCCGGACGAGGATGCTTTTCGGGACACGCCGTGAATACGTCCCTGTAGGCTCTTCAAAAACGTCCATGTTTTTGAAGGTCCCGAAAAGCATCCTCGCCCAGCTCCCGTCTATCCTCCCGATATCGCGTGGCTTGCAGTTACACCGTCATGAACTGATCCCAGGTTTTTTCTGGCATTAGCTCTGCTCTGGCTATCAGCTCCCTTGCCTACACGGACTTGTGAAGATTGTTTGTGACGGTATCTCGGAGTTTAAGGGGTAGCGGGTTGAGAACGTTTTTCGGGAGCGTCGGCAGCCAGGGATGGCTGCCGTCGAGCCCTACAGGGACGTACTTGCGGGGCGTCTCCCGAAAAACGTTATCGGCCTGCTGCCCCCGGCACCCAATTAACAGGCTGGAGAATTACCAAACCGATCACACCCGGTCGTAGATCTTCCCACCAGCGGCCACAAACTCCTCGGCCTTCTCCTGCATACCAGCATCCACGGCAGATACCTCATCCAGGCCGTGCTCCCGGGCATAGTCCCGCACCTCCTGGGAGATCTGCATGGAACAGAACTTCGGACCGCACATGGAACAGAAGTGCGCCACTTTCGCGGACTCCTTGGGCAGCGTCTCATCATGGAACGAGCGAGCCGTATCCGGATCCAGGGCAAGGTTGAACTGATCCTCCCAACGGAACTCGAAACGGGCCTTGGACAGAGCGTTGTCCCGGATCTGGGCACCAGGGTGACCCTTCGCCAGGTCCGCCGCGTGGGCCGCGATCTTGTAGGTAATGATGCCGGTTTTTACATCATCCTTGTTGGGCAGCCCCAGGTGTTCCTTGGGCGTCACATAGCAGAGCATGGCGCAACCAAACCAGCCAATCATTGCGGCGCCAATACCGGAGGTGATGTGATCGTATCCTGGCGCAATATCCGTGGTCAGCGGCCCGAGGGTATAGAACGGCGCCTCGTCACAACATTCCAGCTGCTTGTCCATGTTCTCCTTGATCAGGTGCATCGGCACATGGCCAGGGCCTTCGATCATGCACTGCACGTCATGCTTCCAGGCTATTTTCGTCAGTTCACCCAGGGTTTCCAGCTCACCGAACTGGGCCGCGTCGTTGGCGTCTGCGATAGAACCAGGCCGCAGGCCGTCGCCCAGGCTGAAGGACACGTCGTAGGCCTTCATGATCTCGCAGATGTCCTCGAAGTGCTCGTACAGGAAGCTCTCCCTGTGGTGGGCCAGGCACCACTTGGCCATGATGGAGCCGCCCCGGGAAACGATCCCCGTGGTCCGGTTAGCCGTCAGCGGTACATGGTGCAGCCGAACGCCGGCGTGGATGGTGAAATAATCCACCCCCTGCTCCGCCTGCTCGATTAGGGTGTCGCGAAAGATCTCCCAGGTCAGGTCCTCGGCCACGCCGCCGACTTTTTCCAGGGCCTGGTAAATGGGCACTGTGCCAATGGGCACCGGAGAGTTGCGGATGATCCACTCACGTGTTTCATGGATATTCTTGCCGGTGGACAGGTCCATCACCGTGTCCGAACCCCAGCGGATGCCCCAGGTGAGCTTTTCCACCTCTTCCTCTATAGAGGAACTGACCGCTGAATTGCCGATATTGCCGTTGATCTTCACCAGGAAGTTACGGCCAATGATCATGGGCTCGGTTTCGGGGTGATTGATGTTGGCGGGAATGATGGCCCGGCCACGGGCCACTTCCTCTCGCACGAATTCCGGTGTGATTTCCGGCGGCAGGTTAGCTCCGAAAGACTGACCGGGATGCTGCTGGTCAGCCAGCCCCTGTTCCCTGGCTTCCTGCAACTTCATATTCTCGCGGATCGCGATGAACTCCATCTCCGGTGTAACGATGCCCTGGCGGGCGTAGTGCATCTGGGAGACGTTACGCCCGGCCTTGGCCCGCAGCGGCTTTCGCTCGTCCATAAAGCGCAGCGGGTCGAGCTGCGGATCCTTCATTCGACGGCGCGTGTACTCCGAGGAATAACCCGCCAGTTGATCGGTATCGCCCCGCTCTGCGATCCAGTTGGCGCGCAAAGCGGGCAGCCCCTTGCGCAGGTCGATGGTGGCATCCGGATCTGTGTACGGCCCGGAAGTGTCGTAAACGACCACCGGCGGGTTCTTTTCACCGCCCATATCGGTGGGGGTATCGGTAAGGGAAATCTCCCGCATGGGAACCTTCAGGTCCGGGCGGGAGCCCTTTACGTAAATTTTACGCGATGCTGGCAAGGGCTTGATTGCGGCGCCGTCGACGCGGGCAGATTCACTGAGATAGGCTGGAATATCAGACATAGAGCGGACCCTTCTTGTTTGAAACGGATTCGGGCCGCGTATGACGCTGGTGCTGCAGGCAGGAGACCGAAACGGTGCTGCCACCGTTCAAGCTACTGCCACCAGATCTGTCCTGGATCCCTACGCCGGTACTAACCGGATCAGGTTCGCGGGTTTTGCACTGCAATCTCAGCCGACCAACTGGCCAGCACCCCGTCAAGACGCGATTCAGGTCACTGTAGCAAGCTCATGGGGAGCAGCAGTGACCATTGGTTTGTCCACAGAAGTGGAGCAGTGTTCAAGTCTAGAGATCCGGCGATTTATTGTCCATAATGGCTTTCCTGCCTGATTAGCAAGCTAGGCTGGACGGATTCGCCAAAAGAAGAAACCACAGCCGCCACCCCGGCTGGTGGGTTGCCACACTGGGAGAAGCAATGAAAAAGCAACTGTTATGCGGCCTGATTGGTCTGTTGTCAACGCAGGCTGCGCTGGGCATGGACCTGATTGAGACCTATGAAAAAGCGCTGTCCTACGATTCAGGGATTGCTGCTGCCCGGGCGTCACTGGAAGCCCAGGAAGCCGGCGCGGACGTCACCCGCAGCGCATTGTTGCCCCAGATTGGCGCCTATGGCGACGCCAACCACATTGATGTGGACGGCCCCAACCAGGACAACTCCTACAAGTCCTACGGTTACGGGGTGCAACTGACCCAGCCGCTTTTCCAGGCAGATGCCTGGTTTGCCTACGATGCGGCCCAGTTCCGCACCGAGGCAGCCCGGGCCGAGTACAACCTGGCCCAGCAACAGCTGATTCTTGATGTGGCGGCCGCTTACTTCGATGTCTTGCGGGCTGCGGACAACCTGACGACCGCCCGAGCCACCGAGAATGCCATCGAGCGCCAATACCAGCAGGCCCAGGAGCGCTTTGACGTAGGCCTGATTGCCATCACCGAGGTCTATGAGGCCCGCGCCAGTTTTGATGACAGCACCAGTCGCCGCATCGCCGCCGAGAGCGAACTGGATATCGCCCGGGAGCGTCTGGCCCGCCTTACTGGTGAATACGCGGAAGACCTGGAAAACCTGGAGCGGGATTTCCCGCTGATGCGCCCCATGCCCCTGAATCCCAATGAGTGGGAGTCCACGGCCCTTGAACAGAACTGGCAGATCCAGCGGGCCATCAAGGAGCTCCAGGCAAGCAAGGCCAACCTGGATGAGGCCAAGGCCGGCCACTATCCGACGGTAGACCTGAACGCCTCATGGGGTCAGCAGAAACTGGACAACATTGAGGACCCTGTCACCGCCAGCCTCGGCGGACAGCGGGACGGCACCACAACAGAGGGTATCATCGGACAGCGGGACGGCACCACAACAGAGGGTATCATCGGACTAAGCCTGAATGTACCGCTTTACGCCGGTGGCGGTATCCAGGCCGGGGTACGACAGCAGAGAGCCACGGTAAACCTGCAGGACGAGAACCTGAAAACCACCCGCCGGGACGTGCAGGTGAATACCCGTAGCCTGTTCCGAACCGTCAACACCAATATTGAGACCGCGTCGGCCCTGGAGCAGACCATCGTCTCCCGGCGCAGTGCCCTGGATGCGACCCGGGCCGGATACGATGTGGGCACCCGGAACATCGTGGAAGTCCTGGATGCCGAGCAGGCCTACTACATCGCCCTGCGGGACTATGCCAACGCCCGCTACGACTATGTGGTTAACAGCCTGAGCCTGAAGCAGGCTGCCGGCACTCTCAGTCCCCAGGACCTGATCGAGCTGAACAAGTGGCTCAGCGAAACGGCGCCGGGCATTGAGGCGCTGGCCAATGAGGAAGAAACCCTGGACTCCCCAATGAAGTAAGCCGGATCAGGCCTGCCCGCCAGCGGCTGTGTTTCCGCCCTCCGGAGCAAGCCGCGCCAGCACGCCTTCAACCACCTGGTTGAGGGCGCCCCGGTTGGCTTCGACAGTCTCTAGCGCAGCCGTGCCAAGCCGGGAGGCCTCATCTGGATCCGAAAACAACCTCGCTACCGCCTCTCCCAGGCCTGCGCTATCTGACACCCGAACCAGGCCATGGTGCTCCTCCAGCTGCCGGTACACGGTCTCGAAGTTGAACACGTGGGGCCCGGTGATCACCGGCATCCCCCAGGCCGCCGGCTCCAGCGGGTTGTGGCCGCCTCGCTCGATCAGTGAGCCGCCCACGAAGGCAACATCTGCCGCGCCGAACATCACCATGAGCTCCCCCATGGTGTCGCCAAGATAGACCTGCGCCCCGGCGGCCGGCGGCTCCCCGGCCGAGCGCCGCGCCAGCGAGAACCCCCGTTGGCTGATCATGTTGGCCACCGAATCGAATCGCTGCGGGTGCCGGGGGACGATAATCAGTACGGCATCAGCAAAGGCCTCCCGTACCCTGGCGTGGGCCTCCAGCAGCTGCTCGTCTTCCCCCTCATGGGTACTTGCAGCGATCCATACCGGACGATCCTGGAATTCCTTGCGGAGCTCCTGGGACTGCTCTCGCACGGCGTCAGTGATGTTTACATCAAACTTGACGCTACCGGTCACCGAGATCACTTCTCCCCGTGCACCAATTTCACGGAACCGGCCCGCATCTTCATCGGCCTGAGCAGCAATCCAGTCGATTCGCCGCACCAAACCACGCGTCCATTCACCGAAACGCTGATAACCCCGGGCAGACTTCGCCGACAAACGGCCGTTAATGAGAAAGATCGGGCACTGCCTCCCGCTCACCCCGGTAATCATGTTGGGCCAGATCTCGGTCTCCATGATGACCAGTGCCCGGGGCCGGACACGCCTCAGAAAGCGTCTGACCGAACCCGGGGTATCGAAGGGCGCATAGGCATAGTGAACCTGGTCGCCAAACAGGGTTCTGGCCTGCGCTGCCCCGGTCGCTGTCATGGCAGTGACCAGGATGGGCACGTCGGGCCGGCGGGCCAGCAGCGCCTTCACCAGCGGAGCGGCGGCAATGGTTTCACCCACAGAAACCGCATGCACCCAGATCACCGGTTCGGACAATGCCGGAACCCACCCGAGGCGCTGCTGCCAGCCTTCGGAACTCGCCCCGTTGCGACGGGTGGACCACCAGAGATAAGCCAGGGCAAAGGGCAACAGCAGCCGATAACAGAGGGAATAAACGGTATGCAGCATGGAGGCTCCTGACTCGAACGTGAGGCCATTCTAACCAATTGACCTGCCGGTGACACCGGCGAACCGGCCCTGATAAACTCTCTCCCTTTGAGCCTCCTCATTGGCCCTTTGGAATCCTCGGTAAAACGTGAAGCGCAAACATCGCAAGAAAGAACGTGATCTGGATTACAGCCATTACCTTCATCCGCGCTGGTGGCCGACCTGGCTGGGTGTGGGCGCAATGTGGCTGATGGCTCGCCTGCCCTTGGGTATGCAGTGGAAAATCGGTAAGCTGATCGGCGAGCTGGCCTGGCGCTTCATTCCGCAGCGGAGACACATCGCCGAGACAAACATCCGCGCCTGTTTTCCCGAGCTCTCTGACAATGAACAACGAGCACTGGTCCGCAAGGCTTTCCACTCTAACGGCATTGGTTTGATGGAAATCGGGGTGGCCTGGTTCCGCAATGCGTCCGATTTCATGAACATTACCCGGGTTCATGGGCTTGAAAATCTGGATAAGGCCCGTGCCGGAGGAAAAGGTGTGATGCTTCTTGGCGGGCATTTCAGCACCCTGGACCTGGGTGGCTGCCTCTCCACCGAGGTCATCGAAGCGGACGTCATGCAGAGGGATCACAACAACCCGCTGATGAACGCCGTAATGACCCGGGCCCGACAGAGACGATATGGCGCCGTACTCGACTCCAAGGATTTACGAGGCCTGCTCAAGCGTCTGAAGGCCAATCGCACGGTCTGGTACGCCACGGACCAGGACTATGGCCGCAAGGGCATCGTATTCGCGCCCTTCTTCGGCATTCCTGCCGGCAGTATTACCGCCACCTCCCGCATTGCCGAGCGCAGCGGCTGTGCCGTGGTACCTTTCAGTCACTTCCGCCGGGACGACAAACCTGGCTATGACATTTACTTCCACCCGGCACTGGAGAACTTCCCGTCTGGCGACGACCTGGCCGACGCCACCCTCGTCAACCAGGCCATCGAGCGGGAAATCCGCCGCCAGCCTGACCAGTACCTGTGGATGCATCGGCGGTTCAAGACCCAGCCCAACCGGGATGACCCTGCCTTTTACGGCAAGAAACGCAAACGCTGAAGGACAATTCCACCTATGGCACTTAACAAGGCCTCCCTTGCCATCCTTGCGCTGCGACTGGCCGGCAAACTCTCCTTTGATATGGCGCAACGCATCGGCCGGGTGCTGGGCACTGTGGGAGGCTGGCTGCCAACCCGCTCCAAAAAGGTCACCACGGCAAACATCAGGCTGTGCTTTCCTGAGATGCCAGAAGACCAGCGTCGCCGCCTGGTTCGCTCCAGCCTGCGCCATACCGGACAAACCTTTATGGAAATCCCCCTGATGTGGGAGTGGCCGGTGGAGAAATGCCTGGGCCTGATCCGGGAGGTTGAAGGCCTCGAAATGGTGGACAGGGCACTGGCGGAAGGCAGGGGTGTGGTCCTTCTGGCCCCTCACCTTGGTAACTGGGAGCTGGCGGGTATTTATTTCTCCTCCCGCTACCAGATGGCAGCACTCTATAGCCCACCCCACATGGCAGAATTCGAAGACTACATGATCCGCGTTCGGGAACGGGCAGGCTCCACGCTGGTAAGGGGCGACCGCCGCGGCCTTGTGCGGATGGTGAGCATACTCAAGGGCGGGGGGATTGCCGGAATACTGCCGGACCAAAGCCCGGACAAGAACAGTGGGTACGCCTATGGCCCGTTCTTCGGACATAATGTACGCACCATGACCCTGGCGTCCAAGCTGATCGCCCGGTCAGGCGCTGCATCGTTTACCACCTTCGCAGAGCGACTCAAGGACGGGCGGGGCTTCCGTATGGTGATCCGCCCCACCGAACCCGGCATTGACAGTGCAGATCCGGTCGAAGCAGTAACCGCCCTGAACCTGTCGGTGGAAAAGTGCGTGCGGGAAATCCCGGAACAGTATCAGTGGGAGTACAAACGCTTCCGTCACCTGACGCCCGGAGAGATCAATCCCTACAACCCCAAAAAGCGCTGCAAGTAATCCGAGCCCGGCTCTATTCAATCGCCAACTGACTCCGCGATATCCCTGACGGGCAAGCCCGGGGCTGACTGTGTATAATTGCCGCTTGTTTTCAGCCTGAACCTGTCGGTACCTATGTCCCAGCACCAAGCAACACCGCAATCCATAGGCGTGGTGATCACCACCTATAACTCCCCTGCCTGGCTGGCAAAGGTGCTGACTGGCTATGAGAATCAGTCGAACAAGGACTTCCGGGTGATCATCGCGGATGATGGCTCAACCGACGAGACGCGTCAGCTGATCGAGCGCTTCCGTGACCGGGGCATCCTCACGATCGACCATGTGTGGCATGAGGATGACGGCTTCCGTAAATGCCAGATCCTGAACAAGGCGATCCGGGAAACCAGCTGCGACTACCTGATCTTCACTGATGGCGACTGCATTCCCGAACCGGGCTTTATTGCCACCCACCGGCGGCTGGCCGAGCCGGGACATTTCCTTTCCGGCGGTTACATCAAGCTCACCATGCCGGTATCCGAGAAAATCACCGACGACGACATCCGCAGCGGCGTGATTTTCGAGCCGGATTGGCTGGTTGCCAATGGCCAACCGAAGAGTCACAAACTCTGGAAACTGTCCCCCTCAAAGGGGTTCCGGAAACTGCTTAACGCCGTCACCCCGGCTGCGGCCAGCTGGAACGGCATGAACAGCTCTACCTGGACCCGTGACCTGATCGCCGTCAACGGCTTCAACGAAGATATGCAATACGGCGGCCTTGACCGGGAGCTGGGCGAACGCCTGTGGAACTACGGCCACAAGTCAAAGCAGATCCGCTACAGCACAGTATGTCTGCACCTGGACCACGCCCGGGGTTATTCGAAACCCGAGATATGGGAGAAGAATCGCGCCATTCGAAAGGCCGTCAAGGAACAGAAAACCTGGTGGGCCGAGAACGGTATCGAGAAATCCCGTCCCGATTCTGCCGGCGCCTGACCCATGAGAACCCTGGTCGTTATCCACAGCCTCAAAATGGGCGGCATGGAGCGGGTTGCCGTGAACCTTGCCGACGCCTTTGCCGAACAGGGCCATGACAGCCATCTGCTGTCCTGCCGTAACCGCCCCAACGACCTGAAGCCAGCCGACAACCGGGTTACCCTGCACCATTGGGACCAGCTAAAGCACCTGATGGCTTCGGTCATCGGTATCCCCGTGTTCCTGCTTTCCCGCCTGTTGCTGGGTGTGATATTGCCCCGCTCCCACTTCATGTGGGTGGGCTGGCTGCATGGCTGGCTACTGAAACGTCATATCCGGAAGCTGGAGAGACGGCACGGTCGCTTCGATCGCATCATTTTCCGGGGCCTGGGTACGTTCAAGTACTTTTGGTCTTTCCGGGATGATCGCTGCGTCTACGTGCTGGAAAACGTCATCCACCATGACCGGCCGTTGTGGCAAAAACGGTGGGAGTGGAAACTGGTTTTCGATGACCGCCACCTGGTTTGCGTCTCATCGGGTGTGATGGAATCCGCGAAAGAGGCCTTTGCCCTCGGCAGGATCCATCCGAAAAGCCTGAGGGTGATCACCAACCCTTGCCCGGTGGAATCGATCCAGTCGCTGGCGCAGGAAAACGACCCGGATATCCCTGACAAACGCTACATCGTCAACGTCGCCCGCCTGGTACCTCAGAAAGGCCACGCCCTGCTGATGGAAGCCTTCGCCCGGGCCGATATTCCACATCAGTTGGTGATTGTCGGCGAAGGCCCCCTGCGGGAAGAACTTGAGCAGAAAGCCAGGGATCTCGGCATTACCGAAAGGGTCCTGTTTGCCGGTAAACGCCGTAATCCCTACCCCTGGATGCGAAAGGCTGACCTGTTTGTGCTCGCCTCTGAATACGAGGGGCTGGGCATTGTGCTGACAGAGGCCCTGGCGTGTGGAACGCCCATTCTGTCCACAGATAGCCGTGGTGGAGTCCGGTTCGTTTTCCAGGGTGCACTTGAACGGTACCTGACACCACCGAACCCGGAAGGCCTGGCGGCGGGCCTGGAACGTACCATCCGGGAACTCCCCATCACAATCCGGCCGGAGTGGCTGGCGCCTTTTCGCAGTGACGTGGTGGTCAGTGCATTCCTCACAGCACCAGAGGAGCCAACGCCATGACAACATCGCCCCCCCTGCCCCTCAACATCCTTGTCGCAGGTATCTACTGGTCCGGCTCCGGGGCGGTCGTGGACTACCTGAAAGGCCACCCGGACTGTGTTGTGCCCCGGGGCGAGTTTACCGACTTCAAGCGCCAGGGCCGGATTGGCAGCATGCTCGAGGCAGCGTCGGGCAAAGAGGCCCGACAACTGGCCCGCCGGATGTGGCTTGAAACCGCCCTTGGCAAGCTACCTGCCGCTGCGTGGAAGCAGCGCAAGGTGAGTGCGCCCTCAGAACTGCCGCTAAAGGAGCAGGTGTTTCATAACCGCCTGAAGCTCGAGTACCTGAAGCAGTATCGCGCCCACCTTGCTGCGGGCGGTGCACCGTCCGACGATAGCGTGTGGAACCAGTGGCTCCAGGCGCTGGGCGCAAGGCTGGCAGGTAACCACAAGGCTGTGGTCTGGAACCAGCCCATCTGGGTAGGCAAGCACGAGGCATGCTGGCCTGGAGTGTTCAGCCCCTACCGGCTGGTGGTCGTTCACCGGGACCCGCAGGACCAGTTTGCGGAGGTGGTACGCCAGGGCAAGATCGGCAAACGTAAATCCGACCCCGCTTTCGACGACTCCGAGCAGGACGATATTGCCTATGTTCTCAAGGGGATTGCCGCAAAACTGGAGCACCTGAAGGCACTGGAACAGACCTTGCCTATGGGCCACCTGTTGACCGTCAACTTTGAAACCTTCGTAAAAGACCACTCCCGTGAGGCGGAGCGCATCACCCGGTACCTGGGCCTGGAAAATCGTCAGGGCAATGACGCCCCCTTCGACCCCAGCCAGTCCATCAAAAACATCGGCATTGGCCAGGAAGAAAAGATCCAGTCCATGCTTAAGCCCTACCGGCCACTGGTGGACCGGCTATACGAGCTTCGGGAACAACTCAGGGAATGATCGCCCGGCCGCAGGTTCAGTCAAGCAGGCAATAGGTGTCCAGTTTGCCGGAGGCCGCCATGGCCTCATAGGCTTCCAGCTCTTCGGCTGTGTCCACTTCCAGCCACCCGTTATCCACCAGGCAGGCCTGTACCGGCCACCCGGCATCGATCAGTCCCTGCACCAGGCTGGTCATGTACATGTTGTCGAAATCCTTGCCATCATAGCGGGCCTCTCGGTCGAGCCCGTCGAAGAATGCCTTGAACGCCGCCACCTGGTCACCACGGATCTTTACCAGGCCCATGTATTGAGCCTGGACCTGGTCATAGCTTTCAGGTTTCTTGCCCAGCTCCGTAACCTGTCCCATGTCGTCCATCCGGAAGGTTTCGGCGTCATCCAGCGGCTCATCCATGCGCAGTTTCCAGAGTCGTCTCCACGCCCGGTCCGCGGCCAGGCAGACCGGAGCATCGCAGTCGAGCACCGCCTGCAGGACACGGGGCTCATAGACAATATCCCCGTAACTGATCAGCAGGTCTTCGCCATCCAGCATCCGGTCACGGGCCGCAAACAATGTCAGCACCATGTTGGTCTGGTCAAAGCGCGGGTTAATCACTATGTCACTACCAGGAGCGTCCAGGTCACTCGCCCGGTAGCCACCAATAACGGTGATGTCGGACTCAACGCCGCAACGGGCCATGGCGGCCAACTGTCGGTGGAGCAAGGGTTTGCCTGCAAGCTCTACCATGCACTTGGGACGGTCATTGGTGTAGGGACGAAGCCGGGTACCCTGCCCCGCCGCCAGAATCAGTGTCTGCATAAACCTTCTCTGAAAATTCGGTTAAAAAGTGCCTTGTCTGCCTCCCGGAAAGGGGTCTCCCGCTCCGGGTGCCACATAATGCCTGCCCAGGGGAGGGAGTTGTGGGTAAAGGCCTCGATATAGCCATCTTCACTGAAGAGCTGGGGGATCAGTTCAGGGGCAAGGCCGCCAGCCGGCACACCCCAGTCGTGGAAACTGTTGACCTCCGTGAAGGCGTCGAAAGCGGTTTCCGATGGCGTACCCTGGAGCCGATGACGAACAGCGGTGTGCCCCGTGACGGGCTCGAGGCGACCACCGATCCAGTGGTTGAGCATCTGCATGCCCCGGCAGACCCCGAGCACCGGAATCCGTCGGGAGCGGGCCAGGGACAGACATGCCGCTTCCGTCAGATCCCGTTCCCGGGCCTGGTTCCGGCCGTCGACCAGGACCGAAAGATCATTGCCACCGGTCAGTACCACGCCGTCCACGCCCTGGCCATCCAGCCACTGCTCCGGCGACCGCAGGTTGTTGGGAACCGGCAAGGCCACCAGCCCCAGCTCCTCCAGGAAGGGGGCCCACTGCTGATCCAGGCAGTCACGGCGTTCGCCGTGGGAGGCAACGACCTCCACCCGCTGGGTAATGGCAATCCGCATCAGTGAACCACCTCCAGCCGCTTGTTGGCCGGATCGAGCTCCACTACCGCAGCACCCGCCAGGCGGGCATACCGCGCCTCACCAATACCAATGGCCGCGGGCAATCCAAACTCTGCAGCGCGGATCGCCATATGGGAATTGGCGCCACCATACAGGGTTACCAGGCCCGCAATGCCATGGCCGAAGAGCCAGTCGTATCCCGGGTCAGCCTGGGGAATCAGGACAATGCGACCGGCCAGCGACGGGCGTTCTGCTTCGGCCGCCAGTCCGTCCGATGACAGGTCCACGCATTCCGCCTGAACCCGGCTGGCGCCAATATAATTGGCATGGCTATCCGCAAACAAAAAGCCCTGAAAGTCCTCCTGGCAGGTCAGCAATGGCGGCAGCTCCACCAGGGCCGCCCCCCTTGCCGCCTCATGTCCCTCTTCCGCCTGCTGTGCAAGCCAGCGCCCGACATCGTTCACTTCCGCGGTGCCCGCCCTCAGCGCTGAAAGGGCTTCGACAGGAATACGGGCCATCTGCTCGCGGTCAATACCATGGCCAGCGCCAAACTCCGCCAGGCAGTCCAGCGCCAGTGAAAGATGGCGGGTAAACTCGAACTTTGCCAGCTCACGACCTTCAATCGCGCCGCGCAGAAACCCCTCCACCAGCCCGGGTTCGGAGGGCAAGCCTGACTGTGCCAGGGCGTCCAGAAACGTATTGCGCTCAGCCTGCCATAGATCCGGGGTCGCCTGGCTGGCCCGGCCCGATGCACCATGACCGCCACGCTCCACCACCGGACGCAAGTAGGTATCCGGCAACTCTCCGTAGCTGGCCGAGGTAATATCGTAGGTGCCCGGGCGCAGGTGCCCCCAGGTTTCCACCAGCTCCGCAAAGGATCGCTTGCCTTGCCGAACCAGCTCCGCATCCTCGGTAAACCGGTGAGACACAGTGCGGATCGACTGCATGAAAGCTTCCTTCGCCGCCCCCGACAGTGCACCCTCGGACACCGCTGAGCGCAATAACGTCACCGCCACAAAGGCACTGCGGGCCAGGTGTGAGAACGTACAGGTGCCATACCGCCGACACTCCTCCAGCAATGCCAACGCCTTGTCCAGGGGCGGCAAGGAAGTCCCACGCAACCGCTCGAAGCGCTGCCGGAACCCATCCACAGCGGCCAGGTCAGCCTCCGTTCTGTGAAATGCGGCGGTGGTTATGGCTCTTAGGCCCTCAGACAACCCGTCAAGCTCTCCGACACTGAAGGCCCCATGGGTTTGCAGGCGCTCGCGCCAGTGCTGGAAGTCAAGCGAGTAACAGGTAGGCACGACCTCGAACTCAACCTTGTCATGCAAGTGGGGATGGGCCTGCAGCCAGTCCAGGTAGAACTCCACCAGCCGCCCCGCCAGGTCATCGCTCAGGGTGGCCGGAACAAAGGAGTTAAAGCTGGCGCGAATATCAATATAGGGGTGGCCTGCAAACTGGACCAGTAACGGTTGCGGGCGCACATCCCGGTAACCGTATTCAGCCCTTTGCCGGGCCCAGACATCGTCAAGGATCAGGTAACGGTACAGGCTTGCGGCCAGGCGACCTGGCCGGGTGCCAATAATCTCGGCTGGATTCCAGTCCGGCATCACGCCAAACATCGTCCTGCGACCGACCAGGAAAGGACCGGGCGCCTGCAGCTCCGCAAAGCGTGCCTGTGCCCGCATCATGGCCTCTTCGGCCGCATCGGCGCTGTCCAGTTCATGCTGCACCGCAATGGGACGCACCTGGAGGATATGGATCAAACCGCCTTCGGAAATGGCAAATTCGATATCCAGCGAATCGAAATCCAACAGCGACTCTACCTCCCGCAACGCGGGTATCAGGCCTGCCAGGTTATCGGGGATATTGCGGTGTTCGTCCGGGGCGCTGCGGTGGAGAAAAAGTGTCTTGTGCTCCCGGCTTGAGCCGCTGGTGATGGATTCGGTACTGCGAGTGATATCGTCGTAGTTAACCACATAGTAAGGCGCGCCGGTGGCGAGTACACGTGTGAACGCCACACCGCTGGCGACCACACTCTCCAGCATCGGCTGCACCAGCACCTGGTTTTCCGGGTGTCCATCCGGGTAGGACGCAATCACCTTATCAATCGCAGCACTCAACGCCTGCGCCGACGCCCGCTCAATGTTCAGCAGGCTGGTATAGGCGCCGGCGTTGGACACACCAAACCCATCCTCCGACAGTGCGCTGCTGCGCACAACCAACCGGTCGGAATCAGCAAGGCGGCGGGAAATGTCTGAGAGAATATCAGATGGATTTTCCTGCCAGGCTGACACCGTGAAGCTGACCTGGTCCTCAATACGACTGCAACTCACCATCCCCTGTAGCCGATGCAGGGTCTGGGCCTTGGTTCCCAGGATGAAACGGCTGAGATCACTGGGGTCATTGAGTTCCGCCCAGTCGCCAGCCACGTCCACGGCTTCCGTGGAAAAGCCCCTGACCCGCAAGTATTCCACCAGCTGCGAAAGGCTGCCGCTGCGGAAGGCCCCGGGGAGCTGGTCCCGGTGCTGGTCAAGGTATGCCACAACCCGGGGCGACAGCTTCACCAACCCCACAAATTCCGCATCCGCCAACTCCGGTAAAATATCACGCCCCAGCCGGGTCACCTGGGAACCGTGAAGATTGACCTTTTCACACCGGACAAGGTCGTCGCCTGTGCGGTCCACCCGCGACCGCCAGTGGGTGTCCACCAGCATAGCGATATCGGCGGTATTGTCAGCCAGCGCGCCCACAGACGACTGACGAAACAGAATGTCGGCAAAGGAAACATAGTGGGTGAAACGGTCATTCAGTGGCGCTTCCAGCAGTGATGCCGCAGCGCCGGTAGTTGCCCAGTTGGGGTTAACCACATAGTGGAGGTCAGGGTAGCACTGGGCCACCTCATCCAGCTGGTAGCCACCGACAAAGTGAACCTCCGGTTGCGCACTGGCCATGGCATGCAGCAACCAGTCCAGAACCCGCCGGTGGCCAGTCGTGCCCCTCAGAACGCTGTGCTGCTCGCCACGAAACGGCTTGCCGGCACCGAGGATGATCAGGCGGTTATTTATAGTCTTCCCATGCTTATCCACTATAACTTCACCCGTGTTCGCTGTCTGACAAGGGAAATCATGAAAACCACTCCCCTCAGTGCTATTAAAGTAAATCCCTGCACGTGAAGAGGCTTTCATCCAACCAATTCAGGGATGTTGCCGCAATTGTGGCAGGTATTTCAGGGCAGAGGTATGGACACAGCCCAACTGGGCCGGGAAAGGCTTATCCATCAACATGGCGATCGCAAAGCGGTGACAGCCCGCTCCGGAAAATATCGGCTCGCCTTCCGGACCCAGATGCATGAGTATGCCGCCCACCTCACGATAGTTGTCCGGATCCAGCTCCTGCCGTGAAGGAAAGCGCCCACGTTGCAGCACATCCTCCCGGATACCGTCCAGGTTATCAAAACGGGCCTGGACATCCGCCGGCGTCCGGCAATGGTCGGTAACGCCCGTGGGTGAAACGGCAATACGGCTGAGCATGAACTCGATGGCACCAGCCTCTTGCCAGTCCTGGCCGTCGCGCCAGTGATTCCAGCAATAGGTCAGCTTTGGGTGGTTCTCAAAAGGCTGCTCCAGCTCAGAGGGCCATTGCCGAATAACCTTGCCCGACATCTGCCGGACCCGCGAGCCCAGGTGCTTCGCCAGGTCTGCGGCCTCGATATAACGATGACATGCGGACGGCTGGATCCATACCCGCTCGGCATAGCGCGGAGCCCGTGCACCATAGCGGAGCCGGTTTAAGGCATCAATCCAGACAGCCCGAAGCTGGTATTTCAGAGACAAGTTACGCCCTTATATCACGCGTGGTTTACTCACGCCCAAAAAACAGTCGGTTGGTTTCCCGGATCATCCGATCCATCCCGAATTCTGATTCGATCCAGGACCGAAGCTCGCTTTCATCAAACCGCTGTTCGCCCCGGATCAGTGAATCAATCGCAGCGGCCATGGCTTCGATATCATCGATATCGACCAGCACGCCATAACGGCCATGCCCCAGCAATTCCTCGCTACCGGGCACCCGCGTGGAAACCACAGGCACCCCATGACTCAGGGCTTCATTCAGCACATTCGCCATGCCCTCATTGCGGGAGCACAACAGGAACAGGTCGAGCCCCTTGAAGAAACGGTGCATGTCCTTTCGGTAACCAAGAAAGTGGATGCGACGGGATTCCGGGCGTTGCTCGATAGCCGAGCGGATCTCCTGCTCGAACTCGCCTTCACCGGCATGGACTACGTGAACATGTTCCGGCAACCTCGCCAGTATGTCCGGCAACTGGTCGAAGCCTTTCATGGGGCTGAACCGCCCGGCACAACCCACGATGACCGACTCCTGTGGAAGATCGAACATGCTGCGGAAGTCCAGGGAATCTGCTTCTACGGATGGTCTGGCAAAACCGTTGTAGACCCGTACCACGTTACCTTGGTCAAAGAACCTCGGGTACTTCAGCATATCCTCCCGGAGCGAGTCACTGTTGACCATCAGGATCGCCCTGAATACCCGGAAAATGAAGAAGAACTTCACCGGACTTTTCACCCGACGGGCAATCCCGAGGTAAAGGACAATGCGATCAACCCCTGCAAGCCTTGCCGATAGCGATACCAGCCACCAGTCCTTCTTCAGGGCCGCAAAGACCACGTCCGGCCGCAACCGGCGCAGGATCCTCACGTAACTGGCAACAACGAAAACGTTGAAGTCGCCCCCACGGGACTTCACCTCAATCACCGAGACATTCTCAAGACCATCAAACCGGTCTGCGAAGTAGCCCTTGAGCAAAACCACATAGACCTTCACCCCACTTTCCCCAAGAAAGCGGGCACGCAGCAGGACGTTTTTCTCGATGCCGCCCCAAACCTTGGAGGGGCAAAAAAGTACGGCTTTCTTCATTATCTGTGACCTGCCCTGGCTTTACGACGGTCCAGAAAATATCGTTTCCAGCGGCGACGTGCAAAGCTGAGGTTCTCAAGGGCGTGCGCAAGGCGAAACCAGGGAGACGATTGCTCTTCTGCTGTCATCAGTGACCGTGCTTCCGGACAGCTTCTCAGAAACCGATCCAGCTCACGGGCCTTTTGTAGCGCCGGGAAAAAGCGAGGATGCTTAAGGCGAAAATCGATAAAAACCACACCACCATCTTTCCGAATCAGGAAATTCGCCAGTTGGGCATCATTGCGAAGATAACCTTTATGGTGCAATTGTCTGAGGGCTTCCAACACGTCTGGCGCATCCTGAGGCTCTGGCCTGCGACCTTCAACAAAGCGATAGCAGACAAATGAGTCGGTAACCACGCCATACTCCCGGCGTTCACCAGCCAGAACCGGTACCGGCGCACCAAGACCCATCTCACCCATTTTTTTGAGATGGCGGAAGTTTCTGACGGCATCACTACCCCTGAAGAGGCTAAGGAACCTTTCCCAACGCCGGCCATTACGCGCCCGTGGTATCTTGAGCAGTAACGATTCCTGACCAATCAGAACATGAGCGCTCAAGGTGCGCCAATTGTCCCGATAAACCTCTTTGTATATAAGGTCACCTTCCAGCACTGCCTGCAGGATTTTACGGGATTCCGTTTCGCCCCGGTCGGAGACAAAGTGCCATTCCCTTAACTTATGCACATTACACCCCATAAGAATTCAGGCAGCCTGGTTACCTGCTAGCCTTGCATCACCGCTCCACAAGAGGCCTACAATAAATGACAACGGGAACCAGAAGAACATCCAGTCTGCACCAGGCGGTGCAACGACCCGATGGCCGTCCGTCGCATTCAGGAGCAGGGTCAATACAAGCAAACAAAGGATAAAGGGCCTGACAGCTTTCAACCTGGTGCCTTTTTCTGACAGTACCTTGTAAACAACAAAGCCGATAAACAAGGTTAACAAGAAAACACCAACCAGGCCGGAGTAAAAATAAACACCCAGAACAATATTATGGGGGTGATCAATAGTCAGCCCGAAGTTTTCCAGCAGGTTCATGCCTGCTGACGACAATGAGAACTCGGAACCGGCACCGGCACCAAACCAGACAGACGGAGGAGGATTATTAAGCAGCGAAAGCCATATCTTTGGCCTGTGGGACACGCCTCTTTCGACCATACTTGCAAACAAGTCGCTCCACATAATCAAAAATGAAGACAAAGACAGCAAGCAAGCCAAAAAGAAGAAAAACCAGTGCCTTTTGGCAACGTTATTTTCGGAGGCCCATAACGAAACCAGAAAAACCAATACCAGAAAAACAGAAAAAGCTACAACTGCGCCCCGGCTCTGTGAAAGAAAAACGTAACAAAATAACACGACGAAAGAGGACACCAATACGAGCCAATCAGTTGGTTTCTCACGACCACCACTACAAAAAATGACAAAGCCAACCGCCCAGATGCTGATCAAAGTAGAAGGACCAAGAATAGGGTGCCCAAGAAAACCGAATCCGGAAATCCTGGAAGGGAACTCGCCAAGCCAGATATATTTAGCTATGGTATAAAGTGCAGCCAGCAGCACGATCGAAAACATAAGCCTTGCAAAAAAATCCGGCTCGCCCAGCCACCTTTGGGTTGAAAGGACTACAGCCGTGCAGAAAAACAATGTGCTGATACCCCATCGGAGTATCTGGAACTGACTATCCACTGGCAGTTCTACCGATAGAAAGCTGGATAGCATGCTGTACACAACAAGAGCAACAGACGAAATGAAAGCCGGATCCTTAAGTACCGGAAAGGAACGGATATTGAAAAGAACCCACAAAATCAGGGGAAAGACCCCAAAGAAGAGGAACGCCCGATAAAATGCCGGCCATGGCACGAACAACGACAGGGTAATAAAAAGCAGCAAAAAAAGACTCAGCCACTTCCTCACATCAAATATATGAGCGCTCTTCACAAAAACTGACACCTTATACCTTTAAATATTGCTCTCGCCATACCGGGTCAAAAAACGTCACGGACAGGCACTCAGGGGCCATTTATCCGATCATCCAGACAACCTACATGTTGCGACATCCAGCTAATCCAAAACTGGTAGAACTCATCACTTGCCTGGTCAAGGCTCTGAACACACAGAAACTTGATTGAGGAACACCGACAAGCCTCAAGGGAAGCCTGCATTTTTTCAGAGTCCATCTTGCGTGGCGACAAATACAAGCTCTCATCGTCGGCAACGAACGTTGCGCTACCCTTGTCGATCTCCAGATGGTGCGCCAGTGAAATTGGCCAGAACTGCGACCAACTCCTGAACCGGAAACGGGCGTTACGTGCCAGCAAATCGGGGTATGCCCTAAAGAACTCGTCAAACGTGGACTTTCGCATTGGCTGGGGAATATGGCCCGTCACAAACGTCCGGTCCAGCCTGGGCGCTCCAAGAGCGGCACCTTTCAGCTGAGAAAATCGATGTGTAACCCTGCCTTTCCGAAAAAGCCTCTTCAAGTTCTTCGCAAGGAAATATCCCCTTGCCCGCTGCTCCCATGCTCCCCTTAAAAGCACTCCATCAGAGGTAAAAAAATCGCCTTTCGACAGCGGCGCAAGCAGTGACAGATCATCATTCAAATAAATAAAATGCTCAGCCAGCCCCGGTATTCGCCAGATCATCGTCTCGATAGAAAGGCTGTTAAAGGTCGGTAGTAGCCCCTCATACCCTCGAAAGATCTCTTTGTGATCGACGATCTTTATTCGCTCCCTGTACTCCCTGGGCAGGCTCTCATACCAATGAGGAAGCTGGGAATCCGTTACAATAAAAACTCGCCTTACCCATGGAGCAAACCTGAGAATCGATGAAACGCAGTACTCCAGCTCACCCCTGTCTGCGTACCGGGTAGAATGCGCTGACTTGGAAGGACCACGGCTTCCCAGAAACGACAAGCGCTTCCTTTCGTGGGCCGGATCATCACCGTCAACCCAGGGAAGAACAGCGTCCACATCGAAATCCAGACAACCCTCCTGTCGTGTCACGGTTGAGACAGGCAACGTTACCCCCGAAATACTATCGCTCATGCAGAGACATACGCCTGCTTTAGTGCGCCCCATAGGCGCTGGAATTGACCTGGGCTAAAGCTTGAGCATCGCTTCCCTACAGATCTTTGCAACCGTTCCAGGTTACCTGTCTTCCAGCGAGCCCCAGCGCCCGGCTGAGCTCGCAACCGGCACCGATCAAAATCAATAAGATAAACGTCGCAACCTGTCACCAGAATGTTGTCACAATTCAGATCCACATGGTCCAGCCCTGCGTCGTGAAAACGGCGAATCGTCCGCCCCACCTCACGCCAAAGCCCTTCATCCTGCAGGTTATCCACCTCCGGGAGGGGGACCGCGCCAGGAATGCGGCGGATCAGGATGGCCGCCTCGTAAAGGAGGCCATACCGTTTAGCTCTGGCGGCTATGGGTTCGGGAACGGGCAGGCCCTGGTCATACAGTCGCCTGAGCAGTTGGTATTCCCGATACGAACGGGTCCGCTGCCAGCCGGTAAACACGTACTGACGCTCCGACAACCGCGCTATCAGACCTCCCCGGCGATACTGGCGCAATACCATTTCGCCCTGATCGGTATCCACGAACCAGGCGCTGCCGCGGCCGCCCGCGGATACCGGCCTGGCCTGGCTTCCCCACCAGTCGGGATCAAGCCAGTTCCCGGAAACCCCTGGACAGGCAGGATTTGTAATCAGCATCAGACAACCTTCAAGACAGGCCCTGCCGATTCGGCACAGACGACACCAGCGGCAGTAGGCTAGAATGGGGCGCAGTTTAGCAGGAGCCATGCCAACGGCTCCACCTGTTAAAAACCGAACAGTCACGAGTGGGCCCTTGATCAACTCCATCTGCATCCTCCGTCTTTCTGCCATTGGCGATGTTACCCATGTGATTCCTGTCGTGCTCAGTCTCCAGGAACAGCTGCCCGGGGTAAAAATCACCTGGATCATCGGCAAGCTCGAGGCAAGGCTGATCGGTGACCTGCCCGGCGTGGAGTTTATCGTTTTCGACAAGAAGGCGGGACGCAAGGGGTACCTGGACCTGCGCAGGAAACTCAAGGATCGGAAGTTCGACGCGCTGCTGCACATGCAGGTGGCGTTCCGGGCCAACCTGGCCGCTGCCCTGATTCCGGCAAGGGTCAAGATCGGCTACGACCGGGATCGGAGCAAAGACCTGCACGGTGTGTTCGTGAACCGCCGGATTGCGCCGGCACGCCACCAGCATGTCCGGGACTGCCTGGCCAGTTTCCTGGAACCCCTGGGCCTTGAGGCCGCACCTCCCCGCTGGCAAATCCCACTCAGTGAATCGGACTACGAGTTCGCCCGCGCCCACCTTGCGAGCGACCGCCGCAACCTCGTGATCAGCCCCTGCGCCAGCCACACCCTTCGCAACTGGCCCGCCGAACGATACGCCCGCCTTGCAGACCACGCCATCCGACAGCATGGGATGAAGGTCATACTGGTGGGCAGCCCTGCACCGTTCGAGGCCGAATACTGCCAGGCGATAGAAGCCAGCATGGAAGAAGCTGCCCACAACATCTGCGGCCAGGATACGCTCAAGCAGCTAACCGCCCTGCTTCAGCAGGCCGACCTGGTGGTCGCCCCGGATACCGGCCCGGCCCACATCGCCAGCGCCATGGGCACCGACGTACTGGGCCTGTTCGCCGCCAGCAACCCGAACCGGTCCGGACCCTACAATTCCCTGAAATGGTGCGTAAACCGGTATCCGGAAGCCCTGAAGAAGTTCACAGGCAAAACCGTGGAGGAGGCCCGCTGGGGAGCCAAGGCAGAGTACGAGGGCGCGATGGAGTTGGTGACGGTAGAGGATGCGACGGCGATGCTGGACCGCTGGGTGGCTGAACAGCGTTGATATTTTTGGCCACGAAATCCACTAAAACCACGAAAAGAAAATATTAAATTTGCCACGGACACTCACGGACGGCCCCTGGCGGGGCCATAAAATTACAAAGAGAACAATGTTCTTGTTCGTGAGTGTCCGTGGCTGAAAATCTTTTATTTCGTGGTTTTAGTGGATTTCGTGGCCAAATAAAGAATCACTTCCGGGCGGTATAGTCCTGGTAAGACTTCTCCTCCACAAACCGCGAGCCCAGTGCCAGGTTCACGTCTTTCTTGATCGCCGCCCGCTTGTCATTGGTCACATAGACCGCCCGAGCCAGCTCAATAAATTTAGGACCGAAATCCTGGGCCGCTTCCTGGTCACGGATATCGTCCTCGATCACCCACAGCTCTTCGTTAACGGCCTTGAGTTGCTTACGCAGTTCAGCAATGTCAGCCGCTTTCTCACCAATAGCCTCATCCCAGGTCTTGCTGAGCTCATCCAGCTCAAGCCGCACGTTTTTCACCTTGGCCTCGTCCTTGATGCGCTCGGACTTGATCTCAAGGATGGTGATCTTGTCCAGCACCTCGCCAAAGGAAACGGGAACCTTGATAACGTCTGCCATGGTCTTGGTCCTTTGAAAAAAGAAGTTCAAAAATAACAAAACCGCCGGGCTGAAACAGCCAACGGCGGTCAGGGGTAATGCCTGTGAATCAGCCTTTAACCAGCGACAGCCACTCCTGGTGCTGGGGCAGTTTGCCTTTCACAGCGTCAAAATAGAGGCTCTGCAGCTTCTCGGTCAGCGGACCACGCTTGCCTTCGCCGATGATGCGGCCGTCCAGCTCGCGAATCGGCAGCACCTCGGCTGCGGTGCCGGTAAAGAAGGCTTCATCAGCGATGTAGACCTCGTCGCGGGTGATGCGACGCTCTTTCACCGGAATACCCTCTTCCTTGCAGAAGTCCAGGATGGTCTGGCGGGTGATGCCTTCCAGGCAGGACGTCAGTTCCGGGGTGTGCAGCACGCCGTCGCGATAGATAAAGATATTCTCTCCAGAACCTTCGGCCACGTAGCCTTCATTGTCCAGCAGCAGGGCTTCTTCAGCACCACCGGAGATGGCTTCATTCAGGGCCAGCATGGAGTTGATATAGTTGCCGTTTGCCTTCGCCTTGCACATGGTGATGTTCACATGGTGGCGAGTGTAGGACGACGTCCGCACCTTGATGCCCAGCTCCTTGGCCTCCGGCGACATGTAGGACGGCCAGCTCCAGGCAGCGACCATCACGTGCACCTGCAGGTTGTCGGCGCGCAGGCCCATACCCTCGGAGCCCAGGAAGACCATGGGGCGCAGGTAGGCTTCGTCCAGGTTGTTCTCACGAACAGCCGCACGCTGGGCTTCATTCAGCTCATCCTTGGTAAACGGCATCTTCATGTTCAGGATATGAGCCGAGCGAAACAGCCGATCGGTGTGCTCTTTCAGCCGGAAGATGGCCGGGCCCTGGTCCGTATTGTAGGCCCGCACGCCCTCGAAACAGCCCAGGCCATAATGCAGCGTATGGGTCAGGACGTGGGTCTTGGCTTCCCGCCAGGGAACCATCTCACCGTCCAGCCAGATCAGGCCATCGCGATCAGCCATTGACATTGTTCTTACTCCTGGAAAACGTTCTTCGGAAAAACGGCAGTCTATCAGGAAAAATCGCCGAAAAGAAGTATAGCAAGCTAACTACTCATTACTTTTTGCCACATCGCCCGGACATATTCCCGCTCCCCTGGAAAGGCGTCCCCGGACACCTGGCTATTCAGGTTCTGCAAGGCCCGGCGATGGATGGTGGAGCGCAGGGTAATAAAGGTTTCCCGCAGCTTCTCGGTGTCCTCCACTGGCAATACGCCTACCCGGCCCAGCTCTTCCATCTGCCGGATATTGTCAGACCACTGAGTCAGCTCCGGGTGGTCATGGGACTGGCTCAGCATCAGGTACTGCACCATGAATTCGATATCAATCAGCCCCCCGGTGTCATGTTTGATGTGGAAAACCTCCGCCTGCCGGGATTCCGGGGTGCCCAGACTGGCACGCATCTTCTCCCGCATGTCCACGACTTCCTGGCGCAGTTTTGACGGGTCACGCTGCTGGCAGAGAATCTCGTGGCGCAAGGTCTCGAATTTCTCAAGGGTCTGCTCACAACCGGCAACTCCCCGGGCCCGGGCCAGGGCCTGGTGCTCCCAGGTCCAGGCGTCGTTGCGCTGGTATTTGTCGAATGCCGTTACGGTGCTGACCAGCAGCCCGGAATTACCGGAAGGCCGCAGGCGCATGTCCACCTCATAGAGCTGGCCGGACGGGGTCTGGGTACTGAGAATGTGGACAATGCGCTGGCCGAGACGCGTATAGAAAACCGCATTGTCGATGGATTTATCACCATCGGTGGATTCCTCGGGGTCTGCATCGTGAATGAACACCAGGTCCAGGTCCGAGGTATAGCCCAGCTCCAGTCCGCCCAGCTTGCCATAACCGATGATAGCGAAATCCGTGTCACAGGCCGAACCATCCGCACGTCGAGGATAACCATGACGGCTGACCAGGTTGGCGAAGGCTACATCGACCACATGGTCCAGCACCACCTCGGCAATCCAGGTCAGGTAATCGCTCACTTTCATCAACGGCAGGGTTCCGTGCAGCTCGGACGCCGCTACCCGAAGGATATGCGCCTTCTTGAAGTGCCGCAGGGACTCCATCTGCTCTTCCAGGTCCTCAAAGGGAATCCGCAGCATCTGCTGGCGCAGGTCGTCTTCCAGCTCCGCCTTGGCCGGGGGATGGTAGAGGCTTTCTGCGTTCAGCAGCTCGTCCAGCAGTAACGGTGTCTCCGCCAGTTGACGGGCGATCCACGGGCTCTCACTGCACAGCCACACCAGCTGCTTGCGGGCACCGGGGTTCTCCAGTAACAACACCATGTAGGCGGTCCGACGCAGGATGGCTTCGACCAGTTGCAGAACCCGCTCAAGGGTCACTGAAGGCTGCTCGACGTGGCTCAGTGCCTCGAGCAATACCGGCATGAACTGGTTAAGCCGCTGCCGGCCCTGGCTCTGCATGACCTGGACCGTGCGGCTCTCCCGCAGCTCTTTGACTGATTCGAGGCTGGCCGGTGGATCCTCGAAACCCTGCTCGCCAAGCCAGCTAAGGGCATCTTCCTCCTCCATCTCTGACAGCCACAACTCCTGCCAGCCTTCATCCAGGTCCGTGGCGCTGTCGCCTTCATCCTCCAGGGCAATAATATCGGCAAAATGCCGGGCCACCCTGTCCCGGTGTGCATTCAGGGTATCCAGGCAGGCCTGCCAGCTTTCGAAGCCCAGGATCAGCGCTACCCGGGCCTGGCTCAGCTCGCCTTCCGGCAACAGCTGGGTCTGCTTGTCTTCCATACCCTGCAGGGCATGCTCCAGGTTGCGCAGGAAAATATAGGCATCCCGCAGTTCCCTGACCACCGTTGAAGGCAACAACTCCAGTGCCTCAAGTTCCCCGAGAATGGCCAGCAATTCACGTTGCTGCAACTCCCGGTCCCGGCCACCACGAATCAGCTGAAAGGCCTGGACCACAAACTCGATTTCCCGGATGCCACCGCTGCCCAGCTTGATGTTGTTTTCCAGCCCCTTGCGCCTGACTTCCCTGTTGATCATGGCTTTCATGGAGCGGAGGGATTCGAAGGCACTGAAGTCAATGTATTTGCGATAGACGAAGGGGCGCAGGCTCTCCATCAGCACCTTGCCCGCCTGCTGGTCACCGGCAACCACCCGCGCCTTGACCATTGCGTAGCGCTCCCACTCCCGCCCCTGGTCCTGGTAGTAGGTTTCCAGGGCCGCAAAGCTCAGGGCGAGAGCCCCGCTCTGGCCATAGGGTCGCAGACGCATGTCCACCCGGAATACAAACCCGTCTGCCGTGATCTGGTCCAGCGCCTGGATCAGCTTCTGCCCCAGGCGGATAAAGAACTGCTGGTTATCCAGGGAGCGGCGACCGCCCCGGGTCTCCCCCTTGCCGGGGAACGCAAAGATCAGATCGATGTCCGAAGAAATATTGAGCTCATGACCGCCCAGTTTGCCCATGCCCAGCACGACCATTTGCTGGGGCACCTCCTCACCAGTGACAGGGTCGGCCCCGTAGGGTGTGCCATATTGCTCGCAAGCCTGCGGATACAACCAGTCCAGTGCAGCCTGGATACAGGTGTCAGCGAAGTCACTGGCAGCGGCGACGGTCTCGTGATAGTCCGCCAGCCCCATGACATCACGCCAGATCATGCGGAACTGGCTTTCCCGACGAAAGCGGCGCAGGGCCCGATGCAGGCTGGCTTCATCGGTGACTTCGGCCAGGTACTCTTGCCAGCGGTCACGCAGGCTGTCACCGGTTGTGGGTTGCGTTAATGGCCGGGCTGTCAGCGCCTGTTCAACCAGGTCACCATGGCGCTCAAGGGTCTCATGAAGAAACGGACTGCGGGCCAGCGCCCCGGCAACATCCGCCTCGTCCAGGCCAGCGTTACCGAGCCAGGCCGGGAAACCTTCCGGAAATACATGCCTCCAGACCTCGGCCACTTCCGCCGCTAACGGCTCCGGCAGACTGCTCCACGGCTCAGACATAACGCAACCCTCTGTATCTCTGTTATATTCCGTCTACTCTATACGTAAGGAGCCTGTGCACAACCCCTGTGGCTGACCGTACGGGTAGAGCACTCCAACAACCACCTGACTGGAACCGCCGGGAATCCGCCCAGATGCTGCCCAACCGCCGTCCCCTGAACCCGGAACACGAGCTTACCCACCTGCCCATGTCAGGCATCATCCGGAACCGGCTGAAACGGCTGTTCATGGTACTGGCTTCCCTGGTGGTGGCGCACACCCTCATACTCTGGGTGGCCGAACCGCTGACCCTTGTGGAGTCTATCTGGCTGGCTATGACGACCCTCACCACGGTCGGCTTCGGGGACTTGTCGCCATCTACACTGATCGGTCGTGTCAGCACCATACTGCTGATGTATGTGACCGGCATTACCCTGCTGACACTGATCATCAGTGACTATATCGAATACCGCTTCTATCGCCGGGAGCGAATCCTGACCGGCCGCTGGAGATACGACATGAAAAACCACGTGCTGATTATCAACACCCCCAGACGCGGCGGCGAGCAGTATTTCATGCGCATCGCCACCCAGTTACGCTCGGTGCCCGGGTACGAGAGCATTCCCATAATGATCCTGACCCAGGAATACCCCACCGGCCTGCCGCCGGAACTGCGGGATATCGGCCTGGTGCATTACCACGGCACGGGCGCAAGCGAAAGCGACCTCAAGGCCGTTCATGCAGGTCAGGCGCGTCACATCCTGGTACTGGCCCTGGATGAGACCGATCCCGGATCAGACAGCTATACCTTCGACATTGCTCACCGCCTGAGCGAGCTCAACCTGGCGGGCAAAACCACCGTGGAGTGTGTGCGGGACGATAACCGGCAACGATTCCGGTCCATCGGTATACGGTCGACCATCCGGCCGGTACGAACCTATCCGGAAATCATGGTTCGCGCGGTGGTGTCACCGGGTACCGAGAAGGTACTGGAGGACATGTTCAATTATGAACAGGATCATCCGCACAGGTACAACCTGACACTGGACGACCTGATCTGGTCTGATATAGTCAGCGCCCTGATTCGCCATGGCATTGGCACTGCGCTGGCCTATATTGATGACGACGACAATGTCGTCTGCCACCCCGAACCCAACGAGGAGGTGGAAGGCAAGGGCCTGATCGTGCTGGTCAAATCCAGCGAAACCCCGGACGTCTCGGTGGTGGAAGAAGCCCTCGATCGGTACCGGCAGTTCCTGGAAAAATGGCACGCCATGCACGAGCCGCCAGCGAATCCGGAAGCACCCCGATAACGCCCCTGGCCCCATGACCCCGGCCCCCTGAAGAGGCAGTGCAGCGTGGCATTCCTGGACTCGGACTTTTTCCAACCACTCGATACCGCCCTGGTCTCCGGCGACCCGGAGGCCATTCGCGCTGCGGCATCCGCCTTCAATGCCGCCGACCTGGCCGAGTTCATCGAGCACACCCACGACGAAGATGGCGACCACGGGCTGAGGCTGCTGCAAAGCCTGCCGGTGGAATTGCAGGCCAAGGTTTTCGGCTACATCGGACCGGACATGCAGCGCATCTTCGCGCGCCTGATCCCCAACCGGGAACTGGCCGGCATTGTCACCGACATGTCAGCTGATGAACGGGCCGACTTCTTCAACATCCTGGACGAGAACCAGCAGCACGCCCTGTTCCAGTCCCTGGCCAGCCGGGAGCGGGAAGACCTGCGGCGCCTGGCGAGCTTTGAAGAGGGCACCGCAGGGGCACTGATGACCTCGGACTATGCGGTAGTCAGCTCCGGCATGACTGTTGCCTCTGCCCTGGCCCTGCTGCGCAATACGGCACCGGACAAGGAAACCATCTACCAGGCCTATGTGGTGGACCAGGACCACTGCCTGCTGGGCGCCATTTCCCTGCGCAACCTGATCACCAGCGCGCCTCGCGCCCTGGTGGACTCGCTGATGGCCACTGGCCTGGTCTCTGCCCATACCCACACCGGGCAGGAAGAGGTGGCCCGCCTGATTTCCCGTTACGACCTGATCGCACTGCCCATCACTGACGATGACGGTCGCCTCGTGGGCATTGTCACCTATGATGATGCAATGGACGTGGCGGAAGCCGAGGCTACCGAGGATATCCATAAGGGTGCAACGGTAGGCAAGCTGGACACCGGCCTGAAAACCGCCTCGCCTTTATCACTGTACCGCTCCCGGGTGCAGTGGCTGGTGATCCTGGTGTTTGCCAATATTTTTACCGGCGCCAGCATCGATCATTTCCAGCAGACCATCTCCAGCCACATCGCCCTGCTGTTCTTCATGCCGCTGCTGATCGCCAGTGGCGGTAACGCCGGCGCCCAGTCCGCCACCCTGATGGTGCGGGGCCTGGCCACCGGTGACGTCACCGCAAAGGACTGGGGCATGCTGCTGGGCAAGGATATCCTGGTGGCCACAGGTCTGGGCCTGACCATGGCGGCGGCGGTCACCGTGGTGGGCGTGGTCAAGGCGGGCCCGGATATCGCGACCGTGGTGGCGATTTCGATGCTGATTGTTGTGCTGATGGGCAGCATCATCGGCATGCTGCTGCCCTTCCTGCTGGATAAACTGCAGTTCGACCCGGCGACGGCCAGCATGCCGCTGATCACCACCATTGCGGACGTCAGCGGGGTGCTGATCTATTTCACCGTTGCCTCGGTGGTGCTGGGTCTGTGACGGCCCGCCCCGTCATCCTGTTACTCTTCGGGCAGCTCCAGCAGAGCGAGCTGTAGTTGCCCGAGCCTGGTGGTGCCGGCGGCCAGATCAGCCACATTCTCGCCCGAGTCCAGCGCGCCCTTCAACCAGGCCAGTTCACCGGCGAGCGTGTCTGGCAGCGCGTCCCGATCCGAAAGCCCCCGCAGGTCCGCCGTCAACGCCTCATCCACGGCCCCCGACAACCACGCCCGTGACAGACCGTGCAACACGCGGTTCACCAACGGATCCTGCTCCGCCAGCGGGACCGGCTGATGCAGCCCCGCGAGCGCATAACCCTGCTCCGCCTTGCTGATCAGGTTCAGGAACACAGGCACCCTGCCCGCCAGTGCCCGCGCCCAGTCCAGCAACGGCCCCGGGTCGCCCTGTTTCAGCTCAAGTTCCAGCTCGCACAGATCCCGACGCTGCCCGCCGGCCAGGATGCTGCCCTGATCGAGGGCGCATTCGATGGTGGTACCGCTCCCCTCCAGCATCCGTATGCGCCGCACAAAATTGGTCTCGAACACCGGCTGCAGTGCCGCCAGGTTCACATCCTGGCCCACCGGGGTGTCGGCAATCAGGCCGATGTTGAGCTCCCTGCCCATCAGGGGCCATTCCCACTCCTGACGCCGATGAGCACCATCCACGAACTCACCCTTGGTTTTCAGGGTCTGGATATACTTGTCACCTGCCTGACGAACGCGCAGGGCCACTTTCTGGTGGTTGAGGTCTCCGGCCGGGGTATCGTAGTAACGGTTAATCAGCGTCTTCTCAGCGCCTATACTGACACCGGTCTGGGCCGACAGCCACTCTGCGGCCTGGTTCAGGGCAACCGGGGTAAGACTCAGCTTGATTTCCAGTTCTTCTGCCATCTTTTCCACCACTCAAGAGAAAACCGAAGTCTATCGCCGATCGCCAGACTACCAGAGAAGGCAAGCCACGACCTGAATTTGGAGGAGAGGTGTCAATCAAACATTAAAGGCATGCCGGACCTACCAACCATGCATTGGCAGATCGACCAACAAACATCTATAGTCTAACGATATTTTTTTCGGAGCCTGACGTAATGAGTCATGATCACACCCACATTGATCCGTCTTCCCGAGACAAACGGGTTGCGCTGGCCATCTGGGCGAACGCCACCCTGACTCTGGCACAGATCGCTGGCGGTATCTTTGCCGGCAGCCTGGCTTTGATTGCCGACGCCCTGCATAATTTTTCCGACATGGCATCGCTCGTGATCGCCTATGCCGCCCGGAAAATCGCACGCCGTCCGGCTGACGCACGCATGACCTTCGGATACGGTCGGATCGAGATCGTCGCGGCCCTCATCAACTACACGTCATTGATCATTATCGGACTCTACCTGGTCTACGAAGGCGGCATGCGCATCATCGACCCACCGGATATCAAGGGCTGGTGGGTCGTCTGGCTCGGCTGTGTCGCTCTGGTGGTGGACACACTGACCGCCTTGCTGACTTATTCCATGCAGAAGGACAGCATCAATATCCGGGCGCTGTTCCTCCACAACCTCTCGGATGCTCTCGCCTCGGTTGCCGTGGTTATTGCCGGGGTCCTTATCCTGCTCTATGACATGAGATGGGTTGATCCTGCCATCACCATAGGAATCGCCGGCTATATTCTCTATCTCGGTCTGACGGAAATCGGAGGCACGATCAGAACGCTTATGCTGGCCAGTCCCACGAACATTGATACCGATGCGGTGATCCAGACGCTCTTGGACATTGAGGGTGTCATCGACCTCCACCATGTACACTTCTGGCAGATGGGAGAACATGATTCCTCGCTGGAGGCCCATGTGGTCGTGGAAGACAGCCTGTGGGACCAGCTCGAGAACACCAAATACCGGATAAAGCGGGTACTTGAGCAGGAGTTCGACATAAACCATTCAACACTGGAGTTTGAACATTCCGACCATATCCACAAGGACGCGAGAATCTATGGCCACGACTGACCGTCCCAACACCACCCGCAGTGGACACCAGCGGTCCGGGACAACTTTCAACCCCGCTGTCCGGAAACCGTAAAATCAGGGTCGAGGTTGCATAGGCCGAAAGGTTGCAATACCATGCTTTTCGCTCATAGCGCCGAAACGCAAACAGGATACGTTTGACCGTGCGACACAGACTCCCAGTAATTCTCTTATGTTTCTTCTTGCTGGTGTCAGCCATGGGCTGGGCAACTGACCTGGCGTCAGGACATGTGTCTCCTGTTGAGCACTCAAGTATTGAGTTGAGCGAAAACGCCGACAATACAGATTACTCGAAAGCCAAAACCGGACACGACCAGAACTGCCATTCAGTGATTCATGGTCTTGCACTCCCCTCGTCCAGGCTGACGACAACGTGTCGCGGTGCGAATCCATCCCCCGTGATTTACACCAGTTACCTTTTCTCACGCTTCATCGCGCCCCCCGAACGGCCTCCCAGAGCCTGACGCGGTCTCTCTGCACAGAATTCCAAAACCACGTCTCAGGTAATATACCCAGGAGTCATCCATGTCATATCGAACATGGCTCGCAACCATAGGCCTCGCCTGCGGATTGGCGAGCCCATGGTCTGCGGTCGCTTCCCAGACTACAAGCCCGGAAACAACCCTGCTCGAATTTGCCGAATCGGTGACGGCAGAGCACTTCGATGTCCGTGCCGCGCGCGAAGAGGTAGATGCCGCCATCAGCCGACAAAACGCGGCTTCCCAGCCTCTCTACAACCCCGAGCTAAACTTCGAGGCCGAAAGCGGAGGCGAACAGGCGGCTTTCGGTAACGAAGTCAGCAAACTGGGCGTCGGTATCAGCCAAACCATTGACTGGAGCGACAAACGCGAGGTTCGTGCTCTGGCCGCTCAAGGCGATGTTCTGAGCGCGAAGGCGGAGCTTTCTCTGGTAGAACAGCAGATTGCGGCTAAGGCACTGAAGGCGCTGATTAGCTACCGCACATCCCAGCACCTTGTCGACCTTGCCCAGAGCCGGGTCGATGTACTGCAACGCTTTGTCGATCTGTCTGAGGACCGCAAGCGGGCGGGCGATATTGGCCAGACAGATCTCGACCTGGCACGCCTTGCACTGGCGGAAGGCCAAAGCACCCTGGCCGAGCAGAGAGTTCAGGCCAACGAGGCATTGCAGTCCGTTCGAGAACTTTCGAGCGGTACGCCGCGGGGCTGGCCCGGATTACCGGAAGATCTGCCACCACCGATAGAAAGCACCCGGCTGGACGAGCTCGCTAAGCGCCACCCCCGCATTGCTGCCCTGCGCAGCAAGCTAGCCGCTGCTCAGGCCGAAATCGATGTTGCCAAAAGCAACCGTAACGCTGACCCGGTTATTGGCGCCAGCGTCTCGAGAGACGGCGAGAACGACATCGTGGGCCTCAGTTTCAGCATTCCCCTGTACGTTCGCAATGACTATAGCGACGAAGTGGACAGCGCCGCCAGTAACGCCCTCGCGGTGGAAGCTCGCATGCACGCCGAATACGAACGTCTGCAGGCCCAACTGAAAACAGCGCTGGAAAACTACCAGAGCAGCCGAAATGCCCTGCAAGACTGGAACCAGGCCGTTAGTGGACGCCTGGACGAAGGTCTGGATCTTCTGGAGCGGCTCTGGCAGGTGGGTGAGCTCAATGCCACCGAGTACCTGTTGCAGATTCAACAACGCCTGGATACCCGCGCCTCCGGTTTACGCCTGCAGGCACAGACCTGGAGCAGCTGGACCAACTGGCTTGTTGTCAGTGGCGACTGGCAGGCCGGATTGAGCGAACTTGGGCTTTAACGTTTAACGGAGATTTGCATGAACATGCCGTTTCAGTTTTTTACATTGACACTCGTAGCAATGCTTGCAGGCGCTCCGGTCGGGGCTCAAACCAATCACGAAGAAAACGGCGAGCACGATCATGCCGCCGAGGAGGGCCAGCGCCAGGCTAGCGCCCAAATGTCCGAAGAAACCCATGAGGAGCCCGGCCATGAGGGGTCAGGCCACGAAGAGGAGGGCGAACACGAAGGTGAGGGGCACGAGCAAAGGGCCTCAGAAGAAGGGCATGACGCCGATGGACATGAAGAAGAACATAAAGAGGAAGGACATGCCGAAGAAGGCCACAATGAGGCCCCCCCGGGCGTGGTGGAGCTGAGCAGCGAATCGCAGCGCATGGCCAATATCGAGGCCAGAAAGCTTGAACTTCAGCCAGTGCCGGAAATCGTCACGGCCCCCGGTGAAGTCCAGCTGAACGACTACCGGTCCGCTCGCGTGAGTACAAGGATTCCGGCGCAAGTCGTTTCACGGATGGCGGAACTGGGCGACGTGGTCGAAAAAGGCGCTCCCCTTGTACTGTTGACCAGTGTTGAAATGGCCGAAGCCCAGGGCGCGCTCCAGATCGCTGCCCGTGAATGGTACCGCGTTCGCGAATTAGGCAAGTCCGTGGTCGGAGAGGCGCGCTATATAGAGGCCCGTGTCGCGTTCCAGCAGGCACAGTCCAGACTCCAGGCCTACGGCATGACCGAAACCCAGGTTACTCAGTTTTTGCGCGGCGAAGACGAGCTTCAACTTGGTCAGTTCAGGCTGCTTGCGTCAGTGGCGGGCACCATTATCGAGGATGATTTCGTGGTGGGTCAGTATGTGGAGACCGGAACACCGCTCTTCATGATCACTGATGAATCCAGCGTCTGGGTAGAAGCGACGGTTCAGGCCTCGGCCGCGCGCGCCATCGAACCCGGCGAACCGGCGAGGGTCCGCATAGGGGACGAGTGGCACCAGGGCACGGTCGTTCAGAAACATCATCGACTGGACGAAAGTACTCGCACAATGGGCGTGCGCATTGAGCTTGAGCTTGACGAGGAGCACTCACCGCACCCTGGTGAATTTGTTGAAGTGGCCATAGAAGCGGATCAGGGTGAACCCGGCCTGCTGGTTCCTGAACGGGCACTGAATCGTAACAGCGCCGGTGAATGGGTGGTATTCATACAGGAAGCTCCGGGCAAGTATCGGCAGGTCGATATCCGGAGATTGAAAGAGCTCTCCGGAAAAGTACAGATCGCTGGCGTTGAACCTGGCACCACCGTCGTGACTGACGGTTCGTTCTACCTTAATTCCGAAATTGCCAAGGGCGGTTTCTCCGTACACAACCACTAAAGGGGACCTCATGCTTAACGCCATTGTCGACTGGGCGGTGAGAAGCCGCCTGTTGGTTGTGATCGGCCTGTTCGCGGCCGTCATAGTAGCTGTTTTCACCATCCCCCGACTTAACCTGGATGCATTCCCGGACGTATCCAATGTCCAGGTCGTCATAAACACGGAGGCGCCGGG
>Ga0098065_1000093_pt1 | contig 51268 bp, 54 predicted proteins | sample 25_taG_FD_75062 | JGI IMG/M metagenome (GOLD analysis project Ga0098065, IMG submission 75062) | Marine viral communities from Cariaco Basin, Caribbean Sea - 25_WHOI_OMZ | ecosystem: Environmental > Aquatic > Marine > Oceanic | place: Caribbean Sea: Cariaco Basin | collected 2014-11-08 | reverse complement strand
GGTTTCCAAGGTGACGGAGCGTGTGATCGATCAGGTTCATGAGTGGCAGAATCGCCCTGTTGATCCGATCTACCCCATCGTCTATCTGGACTGCATCGTTCTGAAAATTCGTCAGGACAAGAGAGTGATCAACAAGTCCCTATATCTGGCCCTGGGCATCAACATGGAAGGCCAGAAGGAGCTGCTGGGCCTGTGGCTTGCCGAAACTGAAGGTGCGAAGTTCTGGCTGTCGGTACTGACAGAGCTCAAGAATCGGGGTCTGGAGGACATCCTGATCGCCTGCGTGGATGGCCTCAAGGGCTTCCCGGATGCTATTGCCGCTGAGTACCCGCAAACCAAAGTGCAGCTATGCATCGTGCATATGGTTCGTAACTCGCTGCGCTACGTGTCCTGGAAGGACTACAGGGCGGTTACTGCGGACCTGAAGCAGATCTATCAGTCCGCCACGGAACATGAAGCCCGGCAGGCACTGGAGGCCTTTGGAGAGCGCTGGGACAGCCAATACCCACAGATCTCTCGCTCCTGGCAAAGCCACTGGGATAACCTGATCACCATCTTCGAGTACCCGCCGGCGATCCGGAAGGTGATCTACACCACCAATGCCATCGAGTCGCTGAACAGTGTTATTCGAAAGGCGACCAAGCGCCGGAAGCTGTTCCCCTCCGATGACTCAGCACTGAAAGTGGCCTTCCTGGCGATCCAGCAGGCCTCGAAGAAATGGACCATGCCGATCCGTGATTGGAAGCCGGCATTGAATCGCTTTATTATCGAATTCGGTGACCGCCTGGACGGCCACCTGTAATGGGGTGGGCAGTTACACAGATTTGTTTACAGGCTCTTGTCCTGCCGTGACAAACGCCCCACAATAACGACCCTGAAACTACCGTCCATACATTTACGGGGACCATCCATGGGTGAAGCCAAGCGTCGTCAGCAAACGGGGAGCCCCTCACCTCGCAAACGCTCCCGCATGGGCCTGGTGTTTACCGGGCTGGTGATTATTGCCGTGGCTGTCGTGGCGGTACTTTATTACCTTACCCAGCCATCACTGACCGGGCCGGGGGAATTGCCCGATGTGGCTGAAGACACCCCGGCCTTTCCGTCCCAACTCGACCGCTATGGCGTATCTGTCGGATCCGACGATGCTGAAGTGGTGGTGCGGGAGTTCGCGGACTATCAGTGTCCCGCCTGCGCCCGCTTTGCGAACGCCGGTCAGCGCCTCAAGGAAGAATATGTAGACTCTGGCGAGGTGCGCTTTGTCTTTTTCGACCTGCCCCTGCCGCAGCATACCCACGCCATGGCCGCAGCCATGGCGGCGCGCTGTGCCGGTGACCAGGACGGCTACTGGGCCATGCATGACCGACTGTTTGAAGAACAGTCGAACTGGGAGTCCCTGTCAGACGCCTCCGGGCAGTTCTCTGACTACGCGGACGACCTTGGCCTGGATACCCGCCGCTTCAACCGTTGCATGGAGTCAGAGTTGCACCGGGAAGCTGTCGAGGAAAGCCGCCAGGTGGCCAGGCAGCTACAGGTCGCCAGTACACCAACGGTACTGGTGAACAATATTCCCCTGAACCGCCCGGGCTGGGAGCAGTTGTCCGCCGTCGTTGAGCGGGAACTGAACGAACAGTAATGCCCGCCACCCCGACCGGATTGGTTTTCATTTCCCGGTTTGGTTAAAATTCGCCCGCCAATAACGATGCCGGCCTTTGTCGGCATCGTGCTGAACCACCATGCTCCGGATTTACGATCCGGCCCGCAGGAGTCACCATGTCCCAGACTGTTGTTGTCTGCGCACTTTACAAGTTCGCAGAGCTGAACGATTACCGTGATTTACGCCAGCCGTTGCTGGACCTGATGCTGGCAAAGGATGTCCATGGCACCTTGCTGCTCGCCCGTGAGGGTATCAACGGCACCATTGCCGGTAGCCGTGAGGGCATCGATGCCATCAAGGAATGGCTTGGCCAGGACGAGCGTTTCGGCGGTATTGACTACAAGGAGTCTTTCGTCGATATCCAGCCTTTCAAGCGCACCAAGGTCAAGCTCAAGAAAGAGATCGTCACCATGGGCGTTGAGGGAATAGACCCCAAGCGCACCGTAGGCACCTATGTGGAGCCCCGGGAATGGAATGACCTCATCTCTGACCCGGATGTGTTGCTGATTGACACCCGCAACCAGTACGAGGTGGAAATTGGCACCTTCGAGCGGGCTGTGAATCCCGCCACCGATTCGTTCCGGGAATTCCCGCAGTACGTGAAGGAAAACCTGGACCCGGGTAAGCACCGCAAGGTCGCCATGTTCTGCACCGGCGGTATTCGCTGCGAGAAGTCCACCGCCTTCCTTAAGGAACAGGGCTTCGAGGAGGTTTACCACCTCAAGGGCGGTATCCTGAATTACCTGGAGTCCGTGCCCGAAGAGAACAGCCTGTGGCGCGGTGAGTGCTTTGTGTTCGATGACCGGGTGACCGTCAATCACCAGCTGGAACGCGGCCAGTACGACCAGTGCCATGCCTGCCGTCGCCCCATTACGGAAGACGATAAACAGCGCCCGGAATACGAGCGTGGTGTCAGCTGTCCCCAGTGCATTGATACCGTGACGGAAGAGCAACGGGCCCGGTTTGCCGAGCGAGAGCGCCAGGTGCGCCTGGCCCGGGAACGGGGGGAGGCCCACGTTGGCGGGGAGGCTGCGCGGATTATTGCTGAGCGAAAGGCCCGCAAGAAAGCCGAACGCGCCCGCCAGGCTGCCCGCAGTGCGCGGGGAGAACAGTGCCGCAAAAAGGCCTCTGCCTGAACCGGAACCTGACAACGGAGAACCCATGACTCGCATTACCCGCACCGCGGCCCTTGTCGCCCTCGCCATGCCCCTGGCGGCCACTGCCCAGGACAGTAACTGGGAAGGCGAGGCGGAGCTTGGCCTGCTGGTGACTACCGGTAACTCGGAAGAGACCAACCTGAAGGGCCGGCTGGGCCTGGTGCACGAAACCGAAAGCTGGCGCAATATCGGGGAGTTCCGTTCTGCCTACACCGAAGCGGAGGATGAAACCACTGCGGAGCGTTACCGTGCCGAGGCAGAGACGGACTACAAGTTCTCCGAGAACCAGTTCTGGTTTCTCCGGGGCTTCTGGGAGAATGACCGGTTCTCCGGCTATGACTTCCGTTCCTCGGCGACCACCGGTTACGGTCACCGGGTCTGGGAGTTGGGTGACGACTCTTTCCTGGACCTGTCGGCGGGTGTTGGTTACCGGTTCAACAAACTGGAAGAGCCCGATGATGACGGTAACCGGGACGAGGACGAAGCCATCGCCCGGTTGGCGGGACAGTTCGACTTCGCCCTTTCCGACAATGCCCTGTTCCGTCAGAAGCTCGCCTCGGAGATTGGCCTGGATGAGAACAACGTGATTACCGAGTCTGAAACCTCGGTTCAGGCCAGCGTGATCGGTGATCTTTCCCTGAAGCTCGCTTACCGGGTGACCCATGTTTCCGACGCGCCGCCGGACTCGGAAGACACCGACACCGAAACCTCCCTGTCACTTTTGTACGGTTTCTGAGGACGGCCCAGGCACTTACTGATAGGCGCGAATAATACGGTCCAGCTCTCCGCTGGACCGCAGCCGCTGAAGTTCCTGATTGATCCGGGGTACCAGTGCCTGGTGCCGGGGCGGAAACATCAGGCGAAAACCCACTTCATCCAGGCGAATGGGCGCTTCGCGGATGCTGTCCCCCCAGGGGACGTTCTTCAGGGTCCAGTAACCGGCATGGAGATTACTGATAGCACCCGTGAACCGGGTTCTGCCGTCGTAAAGACGTCGCAGCATCGGCTCCTGATCCTGCACCGGTATTAACGATACCGCCTCCTGCTGCAATCGCTCTGCCAGCCAGGGATAATGGAAGCCCAGCCGCCCGAGCAAGGTGCCCTCCAGGTCCTCTACGGCATCAATCTTTCGATCACTGTCCCGGTGCACAAAAAGGGCATCGCGGGTCATCATGACCGGATCGGAGAAGACGAACGCTTGCGGGTCATCGACCCACTCCATGGCCCGCATGGTGACATCCACGTGACCGGAAAGGAGCAGGCTTTCACTACGTTTGGGCGGCACCTGAACGGCCAGCAGCTCCACCTGGAAACGGTCGGCAATCGCGGAGAGCACATCCCAGAAAATCCCGGAGACGCGACCGTCCCCGTGCACAATGGTAAACGGGGGATGGCCCCCGGTACTGACGTTGAAGGCAAGGGTTTCCGGCATGCTGGCAGGGACGGCGTCGTCACTTACAGCAGTTTGCGCGCCCAGCAACATCAGCAGGGCGATCACACAGTGGCGCATGGTTGTCCGGTTCCGCTCAGTGAGGGAGCTTCAGCATATAGTTCACAATGTGAATTTTCCAGTTCTGAGAAAAAGAATTATTCAGATCCGGTTCCTCAGCCCCAGGTCGTCCGGATAAGGCGAAAGGTAGTGTTGCTGGTCCAGGTAGCTGATGGGCTCCCGGCGCTGGGCCATACGAAGCAGCGTCATGGGTACGATCAACGGCACCTCGCCCCGGTGGTAGGCTTCCACCTGTTCCATCAACACCTTGCGGTCCGCATCGCCCATTGAATCCCGCAGGTAGCCCATCAGGTGCTGCATAGCGTTGACGTGGGAGCCGCGGCTGACGCGCTTGGTCATGGCCTCCATGAAGCGGTGAATGTAGCGGTCGGCGATGGTGGTGAGAGGCTCGGATTTCAGGTCACCCAGCATGGGGCCAAGCTGCCGGTAAATCTGTTCGGAGTGGGCCAGCAACTGGAACTTGTGGCGGGTATGGAACTCGATCAGGGCCTGGGGGGTGAGTCGCTCTCCGGCCACATTCTGCATCCAGTCGTCGTAGGCGAAGACCCGCTCGATGAAGTTCTCCCGCAGCTGGTCGTCATTGAGGCGTCCCTCCTCCTCAACTGGCATCAGGGGGTAGGTGCGGATCAGTGCCTCGGCAAACATGCCACGGCCGTCCCGGTGGACCACGTTGCCATCGCTGTTATGGACGCGGATGCGCTCCATCCCGCAGGAGGGGGACTTGGCCATCAGGATATAGCCCCGCAAATCGGCCAGTGAGCCCATGACCCGGTCGATAAAACCCTGCATCTCTGCGGTATGGTCGGTACCTTTTTTGACCTCGACCAGCCGTAGCCCGTCGTCGCTTTCCCGCAGGTGAATGGCCGGCCGGGGTACGCCGAGTCCGGCTTCCAGTTCCGGGCAAAGGGAGCGGAATTCAAAGTAACGGGACAGTACCTCGGTACAGTAACGGGAGTGTTTATGACCGCCGTCGTGGCGGACTTCCTTCCCCAGCAGGCAGGTGCTGATACCGACGGGAATCTTGCTCATTGTGCGGCACTCCACTGGAACGATGAATGACGCCCGGGTTGGGGCCTTACCTGAGTCAGTATACGGCATATGGCCGGGAGTCGATGACCCTCAGTCGACCTCTTTATGTGCCCGGATGAAACGGTGCTCCCGGGCTTCCGCGTCGCGGGCAGCCAATACGTAGGCATAGATTTCCCGCACGTTGCCGGAGAACTTCTCAATCGAATAGTCCCGGGCAAAGGCCCGGGCGTTGTCGGACAGTTGCTGGCGCAGGGCGTCATCTTCCAGAAGGGCTGTCACCCGCTGGCACCAGAGTTCCCTGCGCTCCGGGGTCTTGTAACCATTCTGACCATGTTGCACGACATCGTCGATTCCACTGGAACGCACTGCCACCACCGGCAGCCCTGCGGCCATGGCCTCGAGGATTACCATGCCCTGGGTTTCGGACTTCGAGGCGAACAGGAAGGCGTCCCCCAGTTGATACCAGGTGGCCATCTCGTCCGGGGGCACGGCGCCGACAAGGGTCATGCAGTCGGCCATGCCCAGCTCATCAACCCGGGCCTGCAGGCGCTCCCGCTGGTGGCCGTCACCGATCATCAGGAAATGGAACGGGCGAGACGTGTCTTGTTTGACCTCTTTCAGTGACTCGATCATGAAATCGATATTCTTCTCATTGGACAGGCGGGCAACGCTGACCAGCACCAGGGTGTCTTCCGGCAGCTCAAGCCTCTTCCTCAACGCCTCCACCTCCTCGTCATCGACCTGCTGGAAGCGCTCGTAATCGATACCCGTAGGCTGTACATAAGTGGGCGTCTTTACCCCGATCATGCGCAGGTATTCTTCCGTGGAGTAGGTGGGCACGATCACGCCGTCACAGAAGTTGGCAAAGCGCCGGATCAGGGCGTGGGAAATCAGGTTCCGGAACAGCAGGCCGGGCAGGGGCACGAAGTGGGCGTAGTGCTCCAGGCGGGTGTGGTAGGTGTAGATAACCGGCACATTGAGCAACCTGGCCATGAACACACCCAGTGACCCGAGCCAGAACGGGTGATGCACGTGGATCACGTCTGGCCGGAATGCCCGCACCTGGCGCCGGATACGGCTCAGGAAGATGTTGGCCATGCGGAATTCACGCCGTGCCCCCATGGAAAGTAGCGAAGGCACCCGGAGTACGTGGGACTCCTCTGCAGGCTGGTCCTGGTAGGTGGGTGCAACCACCAGGACCTTATCCCCCAGTTTGGCAAGGCCCTTTCTCAGTCGCTCTATGGAGATCGGTACCCCGCCGATAAAGGGCAGGTAGTTGTTGGTAAACATCACCACCCGCATGGGATTTTCCAGCCACGGAGTGGGGTCCAGGTCATAGTTTGGGTAATAGTCCCGTCCACGAAAGACCACGGTGTAGAGTTTGATGGCAAGAATGGCCAGTACCGCCACCAGCAATACAAAGTTCAGAAAGCCGGTGTAGAACAGGGAGTAGATAAAGAACCACAGGCTCTCCAGGTGACGCAGCACCGGGTGCTGCCGGGTCTCCACCGGCTGCATGTCGACTTCGATTCCCTGGTCGCCCACCGTCACCATCAGGTAGTGATAAAAACTGTCGTCGGTGTTCAGGACCAGGCCGCCCGCCCCTCCGGTAGTGATAAAACGGGTGCCGTCTTCGACCCGGTCAGACCAGGTGGCGACATTGGCGGAGAACACCAGGTCCACTCCATGCTGGCGGAACAGATCCAGCAGGGCCCGGCGGAAAGGTTCCGGTTGCAGGTAGTCGTCCTCGTCATCCAGTAACAGCGAATCCCCGGTGGCGAATAGCGGGTGGCCCACGAAAACGATGCGGTGCTCAGAGCTGTCCTCGGCCAGCAGGTCATGGAGCCAGCGGACCTGCCAGCGCCAGGGGGTCTTCCCGGTACTGTCCAGGAAGATAAGACGGGAATCCGCCACCCGGAAACTGAAGTAATGGGGGCCAAAGTGCTCATAGTAGCGGTAACTGCCGAAGGTGCTGTGCTCGTTCTCGCCGAAAGTGAGCAGCCAGGGAATCTCCAGCTTCCCGAGGGTGCCATAGAGGGCCTGGTACTTGTCCTCGCCGCCGTTGCTGACCGCATTACCGGCGGAGACCAGGAAACGGGCATCGCTGCGGTTGATCCGGGGCAGGATGCGGTTCTCGAACATGCCCACGGAGTTGTTGATATTGCCAACCACGGCAAAGCGGTAGGGGGCATCCGTGATGGTACCGGTAATCGCCTCGACCTGGTTGGTATGAACCCCTTCGAATTCCGGCAGGAAATAGTTCAGGTAGGCCTTGTAGCCCAGCAACAGCAGGACCACGGTGACGTTGAGGTAGAAGAGCAGTTTGAGGGGATTGCGGATCATTCTCTGCGACTCCGTGCCAGGTCCCTCTGCAGCAGTATGAGCCCGATCAGCATGCCAAGGTAGATGGTGACTGTCCGCCAGGCAATGGTTACCAGCACCAGGTGGCTACCCCCCAGTATGTCCCGGAAGAAGCTGCCGAATACGCCTTCGGAGATGCCCGATGCACCGGGTGTAGGCGAAAAGTACATGATGAAGGTGGTAACCACCAGCAGGCCAAGGTTATTCAGCCAGGAGACGTCATACCCCAGTCCGGTGATCAGCAGCCAGGGAAAGCTGAACAGGCTGACCAGGAACAGGGCCGTAAACAAGACGGACAGAAACACCCAGCGGCGATCTCCCCTGAGGTAATAGCCGAAGCTACGGGCAAACCGCATCATTTCGCGGCGGGCCCTGAACTGCCAGCGACGGTGGCGCCTGGGACTGATCAGGTTCCAGCGTTCCAGCAGGGTCAGGGCGCCTGTCAGTGGCGGAATCAGCCAGCGGGTACGAAACAGGACCACGGCAAAGAACGCCAGGTAAAGTGTTATCAGAACCGCCAGCACCCAGCTGACCTGGCCCAGTAAAGGCTGACCCTGTAGCGCAGGCAGGGTGACCAGGAAAACAGGGGTCAGGGAGAAAATGAACACAATGGCGAGGATGGTACGAATCGTGGTTGCCGCAGTGGCAAAGCCCAGGGGCACGCCCTCGCGCTGTAAATACCATATCTGGGCAAAGCCACCGCCAGTGGCCATTGGTGTGACGTTGGAAAAGAAGATGTTGATAAACACCAGGCGGGCGATAGCCCCGGGCCTGACCCTGTAACCCAGGGCACGGAGGGTGGCGTACAGGCGAAGACCGTCGCATGTGAAATAGATTAGCAGCAGTGAGCCCACTGTGGCCAGTGTCCAGGGAGTAATCAGCCGGCCATCAAAGGTTACATCCCGGTCAGCAAATTGCTGATGGACGACCCATAGTCCCGCGCCTGTCAGAAACAGGAACAGCAACGTGAACAGAACAAGCCGGCGACCGGATGTGGAAGGCTGTTGCGGGTTTGCCATGGAGTCCTGGGGCCCGGGGTTGAAGAGGTCACAGTGTATCCCCCCGGGTCCGGCGTATACCAGCGCGAGTAACTGGACCGTGAGCAGTTGCATCTGAACCATGGCGGCCGGGGTTGAAATCCGGTCATGTCGCGCGCAGGTATATAGGTTGATCCGTACTCAAACCCATAACCGGAGTAAACCCATGCCCCGACATTTTGAGCAGGCACCCGGCCTGCATGATTCAGTGGTGCCGGAAACCGAAGGCTACGTGTTCAACCAGACCATGCTGCGTATCAAGGACCCCGAACGGTCCATGGATTTCTATACCCGGGTGATGGGTATGCGGCTGGTGCGCAAGCTGGACTTTCCGGAAATGAAGTTCACCCTCTATTTCCTGGCCTACCTGGATGAACGCCAGGCCCAGATGGTGCCAGCGGACGATGGCCACCGCACCACCTTTATCTTCGGTCGTGAAGCCATGCTGGAGTTGACCCACAACTGGGGCACAGAGGGTGACGACGACTTCCGCTATCACAACGGCAACGACGAGCCCCAGGGGTTTGGCCACATCGGGGTAGCAGTGCCGGACGTCTACGCCGCCTGTGAGCGCTTCGAGAAACTGGGTGTCGACTTCGTAAAGCGTCCCGATGACGGCAAGATGAAGGGGCTGGCCTTTATCAAGGACCCGGACGGCTACTGGATCGAGATTCTCCAGCCCAACATGATGGAGAAGCAGCGCAAGGAAGGTTGAACCGACACTCCAGCTATTTCCGGCCCGGACAGCGTGGCGCCTGCCGGGCCGCAGATTTGTCCCTGACTGCTGGCTTTGAGCGGCTACTGATCGATGCCACGATCACCGCCAGGGTCAGGATCAAGGCACCGGCAATGCCGGTAGGACCAAGTATTTCATCCAGGACAAGCCACGCCAGCAAGGCGACGAACAGTGGCTCCAGGGTCACGATAATGCTCGACAGCGTTGCCGGCGTGGTTTGCATGCCGGTAAAGAAACACAGGTAACCCACGCAGGTTGGTACTACTCCGATATAGCCCACCATCAGCCAGTCCGTAAGTCCCAAGGTTTCCAGGCCGGTAAACCCTCCACTCAGCCAGACCGTGGGCAGCAGCAACAGCGCGGCTACCAGGAAACAGACAAAGGCCGTCGTAAAGACCGGTGTGCCGGCCGAGTTGTAACGACTCGTGAGTGTAAACCCGGTGTAGACCGCTGCCGCCAGCAGTGCCATGAGAATCCCTGCCAGGCGCAGGGTGCCGGCGGTATCCATGTCGCTGATAACCAGCATGCCTGTTCCGGCGATGGCCGCTATCAGAGCCAGCATTGTAACCAGTCGCGGTTTTTCGCCCAGCAGGGGGGCGGCGAGTATGGCCACCAGCACTGGTGGCAGGCACAGGGAAATCAGCGTAGCAATGCCTGCACCGGTCAGGTCGACGGCCAGCAGGTAGCTACCCTGGTAGAACGCCTGGAAGAGGCCCAGCCCGCCCAGCACAAGTAAGGCTGCAGGCGTCAGTGCGGGCCAGATTCGGGTTCGCTCACCCTTTGTCGAATGCTGGTCCAGCTCTCGCTTCATAAGCAGCCAGAAAAATGGCAGCGCCACCAGCAGTCGCAGCAGGCCGAGGGTGAGCGGTTGCAGTTCCGTGTCCGAGAACAGGAACTTGGCAACAATGCCAGTGGTCGCCCAAAGCAGCGAGGCGAAAGCGATCAGAAGCGCGCCCCGAATCATCGAGCGCCCCTTGCCAAGGGTACCCGCTGATTCCGGGTCTTACCGGCAGCAGGTTGCCGGGTAAGGTGCGTGTGGGGGGCGTTAGCCATTTGGGATGTCCGCGAGCAATGAATCAAGGCAACCAACGATAGGGTTCGCTGCAGGCCATGTCCAGATGACGTTGCGATTCGGGGTGGCGGCCAGGCCGGTGTGCCAGCGTCAAAAAAAGCCCCGCTGAAGGCGGGGCAGGGAGGTCAGCGGGTGGTGATGCGTTCGGCATTCTTCTCTACCGTGGCTTCACCGATGCCCCGAACGCGGGTCAGATCGCCCTCTGATTCAAACGGGCCATTGGTGTCGCGGTCAGCGACGATGGCCAATGCCTTGCTTTCACCGATGCCGTCAAGGGCAGTCAGTTCCTCTGCCGTTGCGGTGTTGATGTTGATAACGCTGGCCAGCGGCTTCGCTGGTTCCTCAGCCCAGGCCGGGGCCTGACTGGCAAACAGGCTCAGGGCCAGGATTAATGAAGCAATGATTGTCTGTATCTTTTTCATGGCTGCTGTCTTCAGGTTTGGTTGGCTGTCAATGCAGAACCGACCATTCCGGCACCGGCACCCGAAGCCGGCGTTGCCTCACCACGGAACCATGGCAAGCCACCACAGAAGGTCTGCCAACCATGTACTACGAAAAGGAGGCGCCCGGGCTTGAATTCCGATGATCCGGGAAGCGAAAACGAGGTTTGAAACGGCGAGGTCAGATGGGGACATGGTGCACGGCTGGGGCCACATTCCCTGTGACCCCCTGTCCGCGACCAGACCCGGTGCCGGTTCCTTCGGCACTGCCCGATTCCCTGGGCGTCATCCGTGACGGCATTCCCTTTTGGGCGTCCTTGCTTCGCTGACCTTCCTGGCCGGCGATGGGCGACTCCCTGCCGAATCCGCTGCTACACTCCCTGCAGTAGCCTCTACTCCATGACTACGCTTTCCCTACGTCTGCCAGTTCCTGCATTCCCTTGGTGACTTCCGTGTACAGGAACCATTCTACGCGTCGCTGGTTTGCAGGAAACCAGACATTCCCAACCGCTGGTGTAGGAAAAAGCCTACAGGCTTGTAAGCTGCCGTCTGCCGCTGTGTCTGTTGGCCGTTATTAGCCTCTTTATTCCGGGGGCTGTCGATAGGGGAGGGCATCCAGGGCGGCATGATGATAGTTTTGAACGTCCCGGGCTTCTTCCTCACAGAACTCCGCGACTGCGTCCCGAAAGCCGGAGTGGTCAACGTTGTGCCAAGAGTGGGTCAGAACCGGCTCAAAGCCGCGAACCAGCTTGTGCTCCCCCTGGGCGCCGGCATCGAAACGGGCTAATCCCTCGGCGATCGCCAGGTCGATGCCCTGGTAGTAGCAGGTTTCAAAGTGCAGGTGGTTATAGTCTTCCAGGCAGCCCCAGTAGCGCCCGTACAGGGTCTGGTCGCCAATGATAAAGAGCGCGGCGGCAATGCGCTTGCCGGCCTGCTCTGCCGTTATGATACGAAGCTGCCGGCCCAGGCGACGGGCCAGGTTACGGAAAAACTCCCGGTTCAGGTACGGACGCATGCCGCGCTTGAGGTAGGTGGCATTATAGAAAAGGAAAAAGTCGTCCAGCACTTCCTCCGGTAACGAGTCGCCGGGCCAGTGCTGGAAACCAATGCCCTGTTCAGCCACCTGCCGACGCTCCCGTCGAAGGGATTTGCGCTTGCGGGAGGTGAGCGTGGCCAGGAAGTCTTCGAAGTCGCCGTAGCTGCGATTGTGCCAGTGGAACTGGCAGCCCAGGCGGTGGAGGGCACCGGGTTTGTCCAGCAGGGCCTGGTCCGTTCCATCCGGAAACAGCAGGTGCCAGGAGTGGACCCCAAGCGCAGGCATCAGTGCATCCAGCGCCTGGTGAACCTCGCTGGCGGAAAGGTGACTCCGAATGTCCTCCCTGATCAGCAGACGACGACCCTGGCAGGGGGTGAACGGCACGGCGACAAGCAACTTGGGATAGTAGGCAAGGCCGTGACGTTGCCAGGCGTCCGCCCATGCCCAGTCGAAGACGTACTCCCCCATGGAGTGATATTTCCGGTAGGCAGGCGCTACACCGACCCAGCGACCATCAAGGTAGAACTTCAGGTGGCAGGGTTGCCAGCCGGTTTGCCGACTTACGGCACCACTGGTTTCGAGGGCTTCAAGGAAGTGATAGCTGATCAGCGGGTCTGTGGTGCCGGAGAAGGCTTGCCAGTCATCATGGCCGATGTCGGCAATGCGGTTGACGGTCAGTATGTCGAGGCCACGGGGGGCAGGGCGTGCGGTCATGGGTCTGCCTGAAAAGCATGGCCGCCTCGGGGAGGCGGCCGGGTCAAGGAACGTTGACCTACTTTACGACAGGGAGTGTGTGTTGATCACTCTTCGGACGGTTTTTCGCAGCGCTCCTTCATCTTCTCGAAGCGGCGATCGTGCTTCTGGCGGCGTTCGTCGCGCATTTCGTTCCAGATTTCCCGCTGCTCATCGGTCAGTTGCAGGCGTTCGGCCATCTGTTCATGGCGCTCATTGGCTTTTTCACGGTATTGCTCGCGCTTCTGTTTCCAGTCACCACTTTCGAACTTCTCGCACATCTCGGCGTGGTTTCGTTTGCCACCATAGGCACGGTCATCCTTGCCTTTTTCGCCGGCAAAGGCGATCGGGCTGGCGAGCAAGGCAGCGGAGATTAGGGCAGCGGTAAGGGTGGTGGCTGTTTTGTGTGCTTTCATGGCAGAACTCCCGTTTTCATTCGAGCGGTGCGGCTGTTCCCGCACCCATGTGCTGACCATAATAGGGCGCGGCGTGTAAGTTCCTGTCAGATCATGGTAAAAAATCCGTAAAGAGCGCCCCGGGGCTGCTTCGGTCCGGTGGGTGCTGATATGGTTATTGCCAACACCATTATGGGGAGAGTGCCCGATGCAGAACCGGGTATTACTGGTTGAAGACGATGAAGAGTTGCGTACGCTTCTGGCCCGGTATCTGAACGGGCAGGGGTTCGAGGTACGGGAAGCGGCCAATGGTGGCGATGGCCTGACCCTGGCGGCCGAGGGGCTGACCGACATCGTTGTGCTCGATATCATGCTGCCGGACATGTCCGGCCTTGATGTGCTGAGGGAGCTGCGGGCGCGTAATCACCTCCCTGTTATCCTGCTCACCGCCCGGGGTGATGAGACTGACCGTATTGTGGGCTTCGAAGTCGGAGCCGATGACTACATTCCCAAACCCTGCAACCCCCGGGAGTTGGTGGCCAGGATCCAGGCAGTGCTCAGGCGGGTGGCCTGGGACCACCAGGCGGAAGTTGATGCCGACCGGGTCTTCGGTGACCTGCGGGTAGAGCCGGAGCAGCGTCGGGTCTACCTTCGTGACGACCCGGTGGAGTTGACCGCCACGGAATATGAAGTACTGCAGGTACTCCTGGCCCACGCTGGCAGCGTCGTTCGCAAGACAGACCTGATGCAGTGGGCATTGGGTCGGCGCCTCGCTGCATACGATCGCACCCTGGATATGCATATCAGTAACCTGCGCCGCAAGCTGGGTCCGGAGGAGCCTTCCCGTATCGAAACCGTGCGCGGGCTGGGGTACAGCTACCGTGTCACCGGCCCTGCCCCCTCCGACACTTGATGATTCGCAGGAGTTAACTTGAACACCTCTGGAAAACGTACGGTAATGTTCCCGCTGTTCTGGCGGATTTTCCTGCTGATCTGGCTGGCGCTGGCGGCTGCGGTGGCGCTGAGCAACCTGGTGACCCGGGAGTTGCTGGACCGGGAGCGGGAAGCCATAGAGCAGCTGGAGGGGCTGAGGGACGTGGCTATTGAAGCGGCCCGCCTGCGCCAGGGCGACGATCGTGGCGCTTTCTGGCGCTACCTGCGGGCGAAAGGCGAAGAAATGGACCTGCACCTGATGCTGGTGGACGTGGATCATGCCAGCGAGCAGTTGCCCGATTCAGTAAGGGAGCGAATGCGATCCTGGTACCATCGCAAGCCGGCCGTGGTCGAGGTGAGTGATACCCAGCGGCTGGTGGCATGGCCGCGTTCGGATCGGGAGGGGCGGGTGTCGCCAGCGGTAGCCCGTACCCTTGAGCTCTCCCTGGGGGTCATCCTGCTGACTTTCGCCTGCTGGTGGATCGCCAGGCTGGTTTCCCGTCCCTTGCGTCACATGGAGAGCACTGCCCAGGCCATCGCCGCCGGCGACCTGAGCCTGCGGGTAAACGACCGGATTGCCCGGCGTCGGGATGAGATCGGTCTCACCGCCAGGGCTTTTAACGCCATGACTGAGCGTCTTTGCGAACTGTTGGACCGGCAGAACCAGTTGATGCGGGATATTTCCCACGACCTGAGAACGCCACTGGCAAGGCAGCGCGTGGCCATCGAACTGGCCGCCGACAGCGGCATCGAGCCAGAGTTACTGGACAGCATCCAGCGGCAGAACGAACGGCTGGACGAAATGACCGGGCAGATTCTCACCCTGTACCGGGTTTCCGGCGGTCGTGACGGGCTGGAACGGGAGCCGGTGCAGATCGTGAGGGCCATTAACGATGTCCTTCGGGATGCGGCCGACTACGCAGAACATCAGCGGGTCGACTGCCACTTCGAGGCGGGTCCGGATTGCCACCAGGTGACGGTGCTGGCCAACGGAGAACTGTTACGGCGAGGACTGGACAACATTCTGCAGAACGCCCTGGATTACACGCCGCCGGGCAAGGCTGTGACTATCGGGCTGGTTCGGGAGGGCGACCAGTTATGTTGCTCCATCACGGACCAGGGTCCCGGTGCCCCGGAAGAGATGCTGCCCCACCTGTTTGAGCCCTTCTACCGGGCTGACAAGGCCCGCAGCGGTCGCGGCTGGGGCCTGGGGCTGGCTATCGCCCGGGACATCGTTGCGGCCCATGATGGCCGGATCGATGCCCGAAACGTTGACGGCGGCGGTCTGCAAGTGACCCTGTGGTTGCCAGTGTTCACGGGACCCGACGACCCGGGACTGGGTGAGCGCTTCGGGAGGAGCAGGCTGTGAGCAGGCACTATCCGGTGCCGGCGGGGCCCCTGGAGCGGGAAACGGTCATCAAGAAGAGTCGCTTTATCGCCCGGGTCGCCCCGGTGGAAAACCGCGAACAGGTAAAGGCGCTGGCAGAACAGGCCTGGCAGGATCACCCGGATGCCCGGCATGTCTGCTGGGCCTACCAGGTCGGCCCGCCCGGGTCAGCGGCCGAGGCCGGCATGAACGATGACGGAGAGCCCTCCGGAACGGCCGGAAAACCTATCCTCAACGTGATCCAGCACAAGGACATGGGGGATGTGGCGGTTATCGTGATCCGCTATTTCGGTGGCATCAAGCTCGGTGCGGGTGGCCTGGTACGAGCCTACGCCGGCGCGGCGGAATCGGTGCTCTCCGAGGTTGGCCGGCAGCAGAGCCAGCCCGTGGAGAACCTGGTCGTGTCGCTGCCCTTTGCCATGGAGCAGCCGTTACGGCACTGGTGTAATCAGCATGGGGCCAATCCGTCAGAGCCGACCTATGGCGACGGCGTCACCTTCACCATCATGGTGCCGGTTACCGAGGCAGAAGCCCTGGTGTCCTTCTGCGAGGCCAACCAGCTGAATTACCATACGGAAACGCCCCCGGCATAAACAGCACTGACCAGCCATCACTGACGTATACTGAAGCGAACATGCATTAATGGTGAATACAGCTTAACGGAGAGGCGCACTATGATCCGGTTAGCCAGAGTTCCGCATCTGTTGGCCCTCGTGGCGCTTGGCCTTTTGCTCGGCGGCTGCGCGGCGAAGGTGGTTACCGATTACGACAGCAACGCAGCCTTTGCCAGTTATCAGAGCTGGGCCTTTACGCTGAATGCTGGTGAAGGGTATACCTCCCTTGACGGTAGCCGGGTCGAGGCTGCGATCACCCGGGAGCTGGGGTCCCGGGAACTGAACCAGGTCGATGCCAGTACCGCTGACCTTCTGGTCAGTTATCGCATCGACGAAGTCGAACGCCTGGACACCACCGGTTTTTCCTATGGTCTCGGTTTCGGCAGCGGCCGTTTCGGCTGGGGGCTTGCCACCGCGCCCCCAGTACGCGAGGTTCGCGAGGGGCAGCTGATTGTAGAGCTGGTGGACAGCACTACGGAGCGGGTAGTCTGGCGCGGCGCGAGCAAACGCTACCTGAACGAAAACCAGTCACCGGAAACCCGCCAGGAACTGATTGATGAAGTGGTTGCCGAGATGTTTAACCGGTACCCTCCCGGTAGCAACACTCAGTCCGGCAACTGACAGGAGTTGATGTGAAGAAGCGAGAGTCTGGCGGCCTGGTCTATTCCACAGAACAGGGTCGCATGTGCCCCGATTGCCGCAACCCGCTGGAGGCCTGCACGTGTTCAGAGCAGCCGGCGCCTGCCGGCGATGGCGTGGTTCGGGTCAGCCGGGAAACCAAGGGCCGCAAGGGCAAGGGTGTGACCATCGTAACGGGTATCCCGCTGGCCGGCTCGGAGCTCAAGGCCTTCGCCAAGAAGCTGAAGGCCCGCTGCGGTACCGGCGGCACTGTCAAAGATAACACCATCGAAATACAGGGAGATCAGCGGGATGTCCTGGTCCCGATCCTGCAAGAGCAAGGCTGGACGGTCAAACGGGTGGGTGGCTGAGCCGCCCGCCAGCCGGTCATTCATTGAGTAATCACACAACTCAGGGGAGCGCATATGCACATACTGGTCATGGGCGCCGGTGTGGTAGGCGTCACTTCGGCCTGGTTTTTGCGCCAGGCTGGCCACGATGTGACGGTGGTCGATCGTCAGGGGCGCGCCGGGGTGGAAACCAGCTATGCCAACGGTGGACAGATTTCTGTATCCCACGCCGAGCCCTGGGCAAATCCTTCAGCCCCCCTGAAGGTGCTCAAGTGGCTCAGTCAGCCTGATGCACCCTTGTTGTTCCGGCTCAGGATGGACCCGGCCCAGTGGCTCTGGGGGCTCAAGTTCCTGACCCAGTGCACATCCGGTCGGGCCGCCTGGAACATCCGTCAGATGGTGAACCTGGGTATCTACAGCCGGTCGACGCTACAGGCGTTGCGCACTGAACTAGGGCTGGAATATGACCAGCTGGAGAAGGGCATCCTGCACTTCTACACCAGCGAGAAAGAGTTTGAGGCAGCCCGGGAGCCGACCCGCATCATGCAGGACCTGGGGTGTGACCGGCAGGTTATCGATGCCGACCGGGCCCTGGAGCTTGAGCCAGCCCTGGCACCTATCCGCAACCGCATCGCCGGAGCCACCTACACCCGGGAGGATGAATCCGGGGATGCCCGCAAGTTCACCCAGGCACTGGCCGCGAAGGCTGAGGCAGCCGGGGTCGAGTTCCTCTACGACACCGAGGTTGTGGGCTTTGAGGGTACCCGTGATCGGATCCTGGGCGTCGGCACGATTGATTCGGAGGGGGCCCACCGTACCCTGCGTATGGACAGCTACGTGCTGAGCATGGGCAGCTACAGTGCCCACTTTGCCCGCAAGCTGGGGTTTTCCCTCAATATTTACCCGGCCAAGGGCTACTCTATTACTGCGCCGGTCAAGGACGAGGAGGCCGCCTTCCAGGTCAGCCTGACCGACGACGAATACAAGCTGGTCTATTCGCGCCTGGGAAACCGCTTGCGGGTTGCGGGTACCGCCGAACTCAATGGCTATGACAGGGACCTGAACCTGGTACGCTGCAACGCCATCGTGCGGCGGGCATCTGAAATCATGCCGGATGCCGCTCACTGGGGGCAGTCAGAGTTCTGGACCGGCCTGCGTCCGGCAACTCCGTCGAACGTGCCCTACATAGGCAAAAGCCGGGTCAGCAACCTTTACCTGAACACCGGCCACGGCACTCTGGGCTGGACCCATTCCTGTGGCTCCGCTGCTGCGCTGGCGGATATTGTCAGTGGCCGGACACCGGAACTGGAGTTTGATTTTACCGGGGTGTGACGGGCCCTGTGCGGGCCCGCGATGTCGGCTGACTCCGGGTATATTGGTGTGAGTCAGGACACCCGCTCAACGGCGAGGTCGGCCAGCAGGTCCAGGGCGGTTGTGTGTGCGGATCCAGGGAGCTTTTTGACGCAGGCCTTTGCCAGGGTGGCTTGCTCCCGTGCCCGGGCCATGGTGTATTCCAGGGCCCCTGAGTCGTTGACGATCTCGAGTATCCGGGGCAAGTCGTCCAGGCCACCCTTGCGGATGGCGTTACGGATCTGCTGGCGCTGTTCCTCGCTGCTGTTGGCCATGGCGTGGATCAGGGGCAGAGTTGGCTTGCCTTCGGCCAGGTCATCGCCGACGTTCTTGCCCATGGCGCCGGCATCGCCGGTATAATCCAGGGCGTCATCCACCAGCTGGAAAGCAAGTCCCAGGAGCTTGCCGTAGTCTTTCAGGGCCTGTTCCATCTCCGGATTCGCACCAGCCAGCAGGGCGCCGGTGTGGGAGGCAGCCTCGAACAGCATGGCGGTCTTGTTGTGGATGACTTCCATGTATTTTTCTTCGCTGACGTCCGGGTTTTTCACGTTCATCAGCTGCAGCACTTCGCCTTCCGCAATTACAGCGGTGGCGTGGGACAGTACTTCCATGATGGGCAGACTGCGCAGCTCCACCATCATCTCGAATGCACGGGCGTAGAGGAAATCCCCCACCAGTACGCTCGGCGCATTGCCCCAGCGGGCATTGGCAGTGCTCCGGCCCCGGCGCATGTCCGAGGTATCGACCACATCGTCATGGAGAAGGGTGGCTGTGTGGAGGAACTCGATAACGGCTGCCAGCTTGTGGTGATCGTTGTGGTGGTAGCCGGCGGCCCGGCTGGAAAGCAGTACCAGCAAGGGCCGCAGGCGTTTGCCGCCACTTTCTATAATGTACTGGGCGATCTTTTCCACCAGGGGAACGTCTGAGGAAAGCCGCTTGATGATCAGGTCATTGACGCGGGCAAAGTCGTCCGCGACGGTGTCGTATATGCGCTGGGCAGTCATGCGGCTGTCCGGTCCCCTGAAAAGTGATTTGTCTGGAAAAACAGGCAGGTCGCGGCAATGCTAGGTATTGCCGCCAGCAGTGTCAACTTGACTTGTGTTCAGGCAGCGGTTTTCGTACAATCACGCGCCCCAACTCATCCCAACCTGCGCTCCCTGCTATAGGGTTGCCAAAGCGCTTCCCTTAGAACCAGGTGGATAAGAGCAGGGATGGGTCAATCGCGGAGAAGAGTACCTATGTACGCAGTTATTGTTAGCGGTGGCAAGCAGCACCGTGTGAAGGAAGGCGAAACACTCAAGCTGGAAAAGCTGGAAGTGGAAACCGGTGGTACCGTTGAGTTCGATCGCGTTCTGCTGATTGGTAACGGCGACGACATCAAAGTGGGTGCGCCGGTCGTTGATGGTGCCAAGGTAACTGCCGAGGTGGTTAACCACGGTCGTCACGACAAGGTTCAGATCATCAAGTTCCGTCGTCGCAAGCACCATATGAAGCGTCAGGGCCACCGTCAGTGGTTCACTGAAGTCAAGATCACGGGTATCAAGGGCTGAGGCCTTTGACACACCCCCTGAAAGAGGAGGCTGGTAATGGCTCATAAAAAGGCAGCAGGTAGTACCCGTAACGGTCGCGATTCCGAGTCGAAACGACTTGGCGTCAAGCGCTTCGGCGGTGAGACTGTATCTGCAGGCAGCATCATTGTTCGTCAGCGCGGTACTCGTTTCCACGCTGGTACCAATGTAGGTCTGGGCAAGGATCACACCCTGTTCGCAACAGCGGACGGCCAGGTGAAATTCGAGACCAAGGGTCCCCAGAACCGCAAGTTCGTCAGCATCGTTCCCGCGGCGTAAGTCGCGGTGATGCCCGGCTCTGATATCATCTGATTTCAGGGCTGGCAAAAACCCCGCAAAGCTTTACGGTTTACTGTCTGGCCGAGCCAGAGAGTGAACCCGGGCCTGCGGGGTTTTTTCGTTTATGCGCGAGGCGCAAAGGGTTGAACCATGAAATTTGTAGATGAAGCCACCATTATCGTGGAGGCCGGCAAGGGCGGCCACGGCTGCCTGAGTTTCCGGCGCGAGAAGTACGTGCCCAAGGGCGGCCCGGATGGTGGTGACGGCGGTGACGGCGGTTCCGTCTACCTGGAAGCGGACGACTCTCTCAATACGCTGATTGATTATCGTTTTCAGCGCAAGCACAAGGCGCAGAACGGCCAGCCCGGAGCAGGGCGCAACTGCACAGGTATCAAGGGTGATGACCTGGTCCTGCCCGTGCCGGTTGGCACTACGGTGGTGGACATGGACACCCATGAAGTCCTGGGTGACCTGACCCATGTCGGCCAGCGCCTGAAAGTGGCCCAGGGCGGCTTTCACGGGCTGGGCAACACCCGCTTCAAGTCATCGGTTAACCGTGCCCCACGACAGACCACCAAGGGCTCTGAAGGTGAGGCCCGTAACCTTCGCCTTGAACTGAAAGTGCTGGCGGATGTTGGCTTGCTTGGTATGCCCAATGCAGGCAAGTCCACCTTTATCCGCTCGGTCTCCGCCGCCACGCCAAAGGTGGCCGATTATCCTTTCACCACGCTGGTACCGAACCTGGGTGTGGTGAAGGTGCAGGCCCACCAGAGTTTTGTGATCGCCGATATTCCGGGGCTCATTGAGGGTGCCGCCGAAGGTGCCGGCCTGGGTATCCGCTTCCTGAAGCACCTGGTGCGTACCCGCTTGTTGCTGCACCTTGTGGATGTGGCGCCCTATGACGGTTCCTCCCCGGCCGATGCGGTTCGGGCCATCGAGCATGAACTGGAAAAGTTCAGCGAAACCCTGGCATCCCGGGACCGCTGGCTGGTGCTCAACAAGGTTGACATGGTGGCGGAAGATGAAAGGGACGCCCATTGCCAGGCCATCGTGGATGAACTGGGCTGGGAAGGCCCGGTGTTCTGTATCTCGGCCATCAGTGGCGAAGGTACCCGTGAACTGACCCAGGCTGTGATGCGGTGGATCGAAGAGCGTGCGCGGGAAGAGGCGGACAATCCCGAGCTCGCCGATGAAGAGGCTGAACGCCGTCGACAGATGGATGATGAGGCCCGGGAAGGCATCCAGCAGGAGAAGGCCGCAAGGCGAGCAGCCCGCGAAAACGACGATGATGACGACTTCGACGACGATGATTACGACGTAGAAGTTGTTTACGCCCCGGAATAGCAAGCAGGACCAGGAGCCCCATCATAATCATGACAGAACGAGTGCAGGTGCGCCGCGCCCGGCGCCTGGTGATCAAGATTGGCAGTGCGCTGCTCACCAACGATGGTCGCGGCCTCGATGTGCCTGCGCTTGCCGGTTGGGTAGACCAGATTGCCGAGCTTGTCCGCCACGGTGTGGAAGTGGTCGTGGTGTCCTCCGGTTCCGTGGCGGAGGGCATGACCAGGCTGGGCTGGAGTCAGCGCCCGGAACACCTCCACGAGCTACAGGCCGCCGCTGCGGTTGGTCAAATGGGCCTGGTGCAAACCTGGGAGGCCCAGTTCCGTCGCCATGATATCCACGCGGCCCAGATTCTGCTTACCCACGACGACCTGTCTGATCGGAAACGTTACCTCAACGCCCGCAGTACGCTCCGAACCCTGCTGGATTTCGGTGTGATTCCCATCGTCAACGAGAATGACACGGTCGTTACCGATGAAATCCGTTTTGGTGACAACGACACCCTGGGGGCCCTGGTGGCCAACCTTATCGAGGCAGATGGGCTGATCATTCTTACCGACCAGGACGGCCTTTTTGACAAGGACCCTCGCAAGAACCCGGATGCCCAGCTGGTGGCAGAGCGCCGTGCCGGCGATCCCGAGCTGGATATCATGGCTGGTGGAGGTGCCGGGGCCCTGGGTCGCGGTGGCATGCAAACCAAGCTGCGAGCGGCCCGTCTGGCGGCCCGCTCTGGAGCTTTTACGGTCATCGTGGGTGGTCGGCTTGAAAATGTTATCAGCCGACTGAGGGAAGGTAAGGAAGTGGGTACGCTCCTGTTGCCCGAGCAGGGCCGCATTGCTGCCCGCAAGCAGTGGCTCGCCAGCCACCTGCAGACCCGTGGCAGGATTATGATCGATGATGGCGCGGTACAGGTGCTCTGCAAGGGCGGACGAAGCCTGTTACCCGTTGGCGTAAAAGGTGTATCCGGGCAGTTTCGTCGGGGAGAGATGGTGTCCTGTGTAGATCAGGAAGGACGGGAAGTGGCACGTGGATTGATTAACTACGACGCCGATGAAGCCCGTGCCATTGCCGGGCGTGCCAGCGATCGAATCGTCGATGTGCTCGGCTATGTGTCTGACGAGGAAATGATTCACCGGGACAACCTGGTCATCGTGTAAGTATCGCGAGGAACGCCTGGGCGGTTCCTGCTGGTCAGTAACAGAAAAGCCACAGAGCGAGAGCCCTGTGGCTTTTTTGATGCAGCCACCAGAAGGTATCCGGCGCATCCGGTAGCAGCAGAAAACATTTCGACATGTATTGCGCAAAGTCCTGGTTAGCACGGCGACAGTATGTTCCCCGGTCCGGGACTGTGGGTTTGTCGCCGGTCGTGGTATATAGACGACCTGAAACCACCTGGTAATGAGAGGAACAGATGCCGAAAGCCAGTGAGATCAAAAAGAACCAGGCCATCGAGTACGAGGGAAGTGTTTACTTCGTAAAGGACATTGAGCGTTCTGTGCCCCAGGGGCGGGCAGGGGGCAGTCTGTATCGCATGCGCATGTACGACGTGGTTACCGGGGCCAAGCTGGACGAGACCTTCAAGGATTCGGACATGCTCAACCAGGCAGACCTGGTGCGCCGGCCTGCCACCTTTTCCTATTCCGACGGCGATGAGTTCGTATTTATGGACTCGGAGGACTATACCCAGTACAGCCTCAATCGGGAGGCCATTGCCGACGAATTGTTGTTCATCACAGAGGATACCCAGGGTGTCATGGTGATCCTGCTCAACGATGCGCCGGTGGCGCTGGACCTGCCGCCAACGGTGGACTTGCCCATCGAGGAAACGGACCCGTCAATCAAGGGGGGCTCCGCTACGGCCCGCACCAAGCCGGCGAGGTTGACCACTGGCCTGGTCGTCCAGGTGCCGGAACATATATCTACCGGCGACCGCATCCGCATCAACGTGGAGGAGCGCAAGTTCCTGGGCCGGGCCTGAGAGCGGAAGGGAATGAAAAGGGCCATGGCTCGCCATGGCCCGCTAGGCCGGAAGGACATCCGGCTGCTTGATCAGGTTGTGATAGTGGGTAGCCTCAGTATGGGCAGGTACCCCGGTATTCCGAGATATCCCAGTCGCGCTCGTGGTCCGGGCCGCACAGGAACTGGTTGTAGCGCTGGTCGTTGTCCAGGTGCAGCTTCATCCAGGACACTCCGAACCGGCTCAGGACGTCATTGTAGCTGTTGCCCCCGTTGCCGCAGTAGTGGCTGCCATTGTTAAGCTCCACAAAGGCCTTGTCGGTGGACGATGGGATCGCTTCATAGAACGGGTCAGCATGGCTGCGAACCGGAGCGATAATGTCGGACTCACAGGCAATGATCAGCGTGGGCGTTTCGATATTCCGGAACCGGAAGCTGGACGTATCCCAGGGCGCCAGTGGTATGGCTGCCTGGATGCGGCCCTCTGAGGCGACGCGAAGAGTGCCGCCACCGCCCATGGACCAGCCGATGACACCAAGGCGGTTGGTGTCGATCATGCCGGAAACAGGACTGGAACTACTGCCATTCTGCTCGATCAGGTAGTCCAGGGCATTGTTGATCTGGGTTGCACGGCTGGGGGGCTGGTCAAAGCCACTGTTGGTATCGATGGTCATGACCACGAAGCCATGGGAGGCCAGTTTCGGTCCCCACCACTCTATGGAAGATTCCGCGGAGACAAACCCGGGGATGACCACAACTGCCCCCATCGTACCGCTGGTACCGGTGGGGTAATGAATGGTGCCGCCACCAAAACCACCCACCAGGCTGGAGACTCTGTCAGTGCGGACGCTATATGGCCCACTGGAGGCTTCGAGGAAGGACTCGGTGGGGGCCGGGCCCCGTTCATAACCACAGTTACTGGTGCAGCCGTCATCCCCGCCATCAGAACCACCGCCGCCGGCGGCGAATACAGAAGCGGAGAAAAGCAGTGAAGCTGCGGCCACCACTGACCGCAATGGGTTGCTGGCATAATGATCTGACATAGTGTTTTTCCTGTTGCAGTGCTTTTTTGTGAATTGTTATCGGGTACTGCTTGCTCCCCCGGCCACAGTAGTTCGAGGGGGGCAAGCGGGCTTTCACAAATTGGCACCTCAACGGAAGTGGGTCACGGTTTGGTGGCTGGGGTTTGTCCGAGATTCGCAATATTGCTCAGAGAGGCGGGTCGGGTATCGTATTTCGGGCGCGAGTGTAGAAACTGTAATCAGGTTCCGGGTTGCCTGCGACCCGGGTCGCAGGCATGGCTCATGCAGGCCCGGTCAGGTCCCGGAGTCGCTCCAGCCAGCGCTGACCCCGCGCCGAGGCAACACCATCGGCCCAGCGGGTGGTTTCCGGTAGCCGATACCGGGTCACGCAGGCCATAACGTAGTGAATAGCCGTTGGCAGGCTGACCCGGTGGCCTGGCGAAATGTAAAGGGGTTTCACTCCGACCCGGGTTCGTAGCACAGCGCCGATGACCTCATCCTTGTCTGTCAATGGCACCCAGGCGCCCTTTTTGTCGGGTACCGGGCCATGCTGTCCGGTCAGTCGGCTTTTTCCTACCCCGATGGTTGGCAGTCCGGTGAGGATTCCCGTATGGGATGCCACTCCGAGCCGGCGCGGATGGGCAATGCCCTGACCATCGCAGAGTAACAGGTCTGGCTGCATCCTGAGTTTGTCCAGGGCCTCGAGGATGACCGGGCACTCACGGAACGACAGAAGTCCGGGGATATAGGGCATGGCCACGGGCAGGCGGGCGATGGCATAGTCCAGCGGCTCCAGGTCCTCCAGGCGGAGCACCACGATGGCAGCCCGGGCTGTGTCCCGGTTCTCGAAACCGACATCCACTCCCGCTACCGTCCTTACCTCCGGCAGGTCGTCCTGCTGGATCACCTGGCTGGCCATCTGCGTCTGCAGTTCGATGGCCTGGCGTGGACTGAGTTTGCTCCAGTTTTCCGTGGGGTTTGTCACTGGTGCTCCTTCTCTCTGAACAGTGACACAACAATAGCAGGCTGCGTTTTAGCCTGCAGGGGAGGACTCTCGATCTCAGCTGACCGCGTGCCCTTCCAGCAGTGGAGCGACCAGTTCGATGGCCGAGTCATCCAGTAACGCATCCAGGCAGGGTGGGTGAAGGAACGTGGAAGATGGCGTCAGGCCGTTTACCTGGCGATAACACCTGGACAGGTGCGCGGAGTTCGCGAACCCTCCCAGCAGGGCAGCCTCGGTGACCGAGTATCCCAGGGCCATGATGATAGTGCTGATAAAGACCCGGTAACGGACCCGGTACTGGGTGATCGGTAACCCGGCCTGTTCCTTGAAGAGTTTCTCCAGCCGCGATTCCGACAGCCGGACCTCCCGGGCCAGGTCGGACAGGGCAGGGGCATCATGGAGCGAGGTCCGGATACGACGTGCCACTGCGAGGACTCTCGGGTCGAATTCCCGGAAGGTCAGGTTTTGCAAATGCTCAGGTATGAGGCTGGCCCGGATCATGGCACTTGCGGTACCTGCAGTAATCCCCCCCTTGTTACGGACGTCCGTCATGGTGGCGATCACCTTGGCCTCATGCGGATGGTGGCAGTATATGCCGTCGCCGACGGGAGCCATGAGACTGGCCAGCGCCGGGTAGGCCTGGGACAGCGGCGGCAGAAGTTCCTGTGTGGTGCGGTAGACCTCCTGGCGACTGCGACAGGTACCAAGAAAGATGACTTCCCGGGCGCGGAGGAGCATCCGGGGTGCTTTGTGGCACTGAGTGGACGGATTATTCTTGTTAGTCATTGTCTTCCTGCCCTGACGGACGCTTTGTCGATTGCCACCTGACCGCCGTAGCTGGACTTTAGTCCACCTTTCGGGAATCGGCTTTCACGATTTGGCACTCAGTTGTAACTGGATCACAGTGATTCCCGGGCGCAAAGGCGGTGAGACGCGATTCGTGGCCGCATCAGGAGTGTGGTGTCATCTTTTCTGGTCGAATTGCCGAGATGGGACACCCGTCATGACAATAATGACCGCGACCAACCCGGGGCCATTGGCGCGGGAGTGCATTGCGGATAGAATCCCGCCATGTCCATTCAACATGCCCTGCTCACCTCGCTTCTTGAGAAACCGTCAACCGGATACCAGCTTGCCCGCCGTTTTGATCGCTCTATCGGTCATTTCTGGCAGGCTACCCATCAGCAGATTTACCGGGAACTTCGACGTATGGCAGCTTCTGGCTGGGTAGAGGTTGAAGAAAAAGGCGACGACGGCACTCGTAAGCGTAAGGTCTACCACGTTCTGGCGGCTGGCCGGGATGAATTGCAGCGATGGGTCGCTGAACCGGGCAGCTCTGGCGAGAGCAACGAGGCGTTGATGGTCAAGCTCAGGGCTGAAGCCGTGCTGGGACCGATCGGCGTTCGGCGGGAACTGGAGCGGCTGATCCGCTGGCACGAGGATCGGCTGGCGACATACCGGGCGATTGAGGCCAGGGACTTTTCCACGGACAACCCGACCCGTGGGCAGCGTCTGCAGCACCAGGTTCTGCGCAAGGGCATATCCGCCGAAGAGGACTGGCTTGGTTGGGCCCGGGAAACCCTGGAAGCACTTTGACCTGATGTAACCCTGACCCGAGGGTCAATTGGGGGCCTGGGCGGCCCCCGGAGTGGGCTGTCAGGCAGGTTCTGTTACAGGTTGGCGGTTAGTTTCCTGCAGGGCGAGCCGCTGCCGTGCTTGCTGGTACTCGGTGATCAGGCGGGTTACCAGAGCGTCTACGTTGCCGACAGTCTTGACGGCGCCAACGCCCTGGCCGGCACCCCAGATATCACGCCACGCCTTGCTCTTGGACTCGCCGCCGGAGCCAAAATTCATCTTGGACGGATCGGATTCCGGCAGCGCCGCGGGGTCGAGGCCTGCGTTCTCGATACTCTTTTTCAGATAGTTGCCGTGTACACCAGTAAACAGGTTGGAGTAGACGATGTCTTCTGCCGTGCTGTCCACGATCATCTGCTTGTAGGCCTGGTCTGCATTGGCCTCCTCAGTGGCAATGAAGGCGGAGCCAATATAGGCCAGGTCGGCACCGGCTGCCTGGGCTGCCAGCACGGCGTTGCCGTTGGCAATGGAACCGGAGAGCAGCAGCGGACCGTCAAACCATTCGCGGATTTCCTGGATCAGGGCAAAGGGTGACTGGGTACCGGCATGGCCACCCGCACCGGCAGCTACTGCGATCAGCCCGTCGGCACCCTTCTCGATAGCCTTGCGGGCAAATCGGTCGTTGATGACGTCGTGGAGCGTAATGCCGCCCCATGCGTGGACCTTCTGGTTCAGGTCCTCACGGGCACCCAGGGAAGTGATGATGATGGGTACCTTGTACTTGGCGCAGAGGTCCAGGTCGTGTTCGAGCCGGTCGTTGGAACGGTGAACAATCTGGTTGACGGCAAAGGGAGCCGCTGGCTTGTCGGGGTTCCGGGCATTGTAGTCCGCCAGCTCGGTGGTGATCCGGTCAAGCCACTCTTCCAGCACATGGGCCGGGCGTGCATTGAGCGAGGGGAAAGACCCCACGATACCGGCCTTGCATTGAGCAATAACCAGGTCGGGGTTGGAAATAATAAACAGGGGGGAGGCAACGGCCGGTAGCGACAGGCCCTTGAGAATATCGGGTAACGACATGACAGCTCCTGACTGACTGAGCCACCGGTGGCGGTTGGTCCGGGCCCGGCGGCAGCGTGAACAAGGGAAACAGGTGGCCGAAGACGCCCGTTACGATGTGTCGCGCGTCTTGGTGCAACCAGTTGCACAAAATTACCAGTGGGTCCTGGCATGTGCAACTGGTTTCATACATGTCGCTTAGTGGATTATCAGGAGTCCCCCTGTGCGGAGGCGGCCTTGCGGAGGTATTGCACCAGCGTGTCGGGCTCCTGGGCGCCGGGCACCATATAGCGTCGATTCAGGACGAATGCCGGCACAGCACTGACCCCGGCCTGCTGCCAATAAGCCTCGTCTTCGCGGACGGCTTCGCCATAACGGTCTGAGGTGAGCACTTCGGTGGCTTCGCTGCCATCCAGGCCGATGCTCTCCGCCCGTGACCGCAGCACGGCAGGATCCGCGATGTTGTCTGCGTGCCCGAAATAGGCATCAAACAGGGCCAGCTTCATGTCTGTCTGCTTGCCATACTCGGCGGCCCATTTCACTAACCTGTGCCCGTCGAAGGTATTGCGGGTATAGCGTTCCTGCATACGGCTGAAATTCAGCCCCAGGCCCTTGGCAATCCCCATCATATCAGCCTGGGCGGCCTCCATTTCAGCAGGGGTGCGGCCGTACTTCCGGGCAAGGGCTTCAAGGATCGGCTGGCCATCACCGGTGGGGTCCGGGTTCAGCTCGAACGCGTGCCAGCGAACGTCGAAAGTCATTTCATCCGCCAGCAACTCCATGGCCTGCGCCAGGCGGGCGTACCCGATGGCGCACCAGGGGCAGGCGATGTCGGAGACGATGTCAATGGTCAGGTGGTTCATGGGTTATTTCTTCGCGATGACCCACACCGCATGCACGATGCCGGGAATATAGCCGAGCAGGGTCAGCAGGATGTTTATCCAGAAATGCTTGCCGATGCCTACCTGGAGGAAAACGCCCAGGGGCGGCAGCAGAATGGCGATCAGGATTCGAATCAGGTCCATGTGGCAGCTCCTTGTTGCGGTGTTCGGATTGACCGGAGTCATGTCCCTGACTCCCGGAAAACCATCCCTGAAGTTACCTATCTTGTAGTGAAGGTTAGCAATAAAACCCCGGGAGGTAATTAAAATTCGGAAACGCCCGTGACGATGGCAGGTCCTGTGATCGACTATGATGAACGGTGAAGCACGCAGAAACTGTGCCCTGCAGGGGCCGCCTGAATGGATCGCAAACCAGGGGAGGAAAGTTATGGCAATCAGACTTGAGCGGGTCTACGACGAGTCCGGTAGCGGTGACTATCGGGTGCTGGTCGACCGGATCTGGCCCAGGGGGATTTCGAAGGAATCGCTTGCCGCTGACGAATGGCTCAGGGAGATTGCGCCGTCATCGAAGCTGCGCAAGGCCTTCCACTCGGGGGACGTGTCCTGGGATGAGTTCCGTCGAAGCTATCTGACTGAACTGAAAGACCACCGGGATACCTTGCGCCCGCTGGCAGAACGGGCGAGCCGCGAGAGCGTCACACTGCTATACAGCGCAAAGGACGACGAGCACAACAACGCGGTGGTACTGAAACAGTACCTCAGCATGCTGGAGTGACGTCAGGCCTTCAGCATGCCGGCGACCAGCCGACCGGCCAGTGCGATAAGCAGCACGCCGAAGAAACGCTCCAGCCAGACCACGTTTCGTTTGAGGCTGGCCAGCAACCGGGGGCTGGAGAACAGCCAGGCCACGATCATATACCAGCCGATGTCGATCACCATGGCGGTGGCTGCATAGGCAAGCTTGGCCAGCAAGGGGGTGTCCGGTCCTACTACCTGGCTGAACAGCGCAATAAAGAATACCGCAACCTTGGGGTTCAGGAACGCCAGCATGAAGCCGTCCTGGGCGGCGCTTGCAGTTGTGGGTACTTCCGGCAACTCTCCAGCGTCGCCTCTCTTCGCTGTAAGGCCCTTGAAGCCGAGCCAGGCCAGGTAGGCTGCGCCGGCCCATTGCAGAGTGGCAAACAGGGTGGGGGATGTGGTGATCACGGCGGCCAGTCCGATAATGCTCAGAAAGGCATAGAGGCCGATACCGATGCCGTGGCTGACGGCCACGATCAAACCATTACCGCGCCCACCGGCCAGTGTCTGCTTCAGAACAAGCGCCAGGGAAGGCCCGGGGGACATGGCGCCAAGGGTGCATATGGTGACGACTGCGAGCCAGGTGGTCAGTGACATGATGTCTTACCTCGTGCCTGCAGCCATTCGGCGAGCGCCCAGCAAGGTCTGGAACACAGCCACGCCGAGTCCCCAGAAACCATTGAGGACCAGGCCGCCAACCCAGGTCTGGGCGGTAACATCGATTTCCTTCAGAGGAAAGACCACCAGCATGGCGACGGCCGTTGGTCCGATGGCCCCCAGAAGGACCATCAGGCCCCAGAACGCGGGGCTGGCCAGTCGTGCCAACAGTGCCCACAGAAGCAACCCCCAGAGCCCCCCGAAAAACCCAAGGGAGATAACTGCAGGCACACCAAACGGGGGCACCGGTGACAGGTTGAAGGGCGGGGCCGGCGTCATACCTGCCATCCAGAACAGGGCAAAGAGACCCTGGTGAAATACCAGTGTTGCGAGAAAACCGCTGATAAAAGCCTTGATCCAGGGCATGGGAACTCCACGAAATAAACCGATAGTTTACTGATTTGGGATAGCCCGTGCATCGTCGGGAAGCGATGAACCGGGAAAGGCGTATCAATAAAAAAGGGCCACGCCGGCTGGCAGTGGCCCTGAAGAGTACAGTTCTTGCTGGTACCTTAGTCGACCCGGGTCAGTGTGACGTCGATGTTGCCACGGGTGGCATTGGAATACGGGCACACCTGGTGAGCCTGTTCTATTAACTGGTTGGCCTGGTCGTTATCCATTCCCGGCAGTGAAATTCGCAGTTCCACCTGAATACCGAAACCGCCATTGGACGGCCCGATACCTACCAGCCCTTCTACGGAAGCATCCTGGGGCATGGGCAGCTTCGCCTTGCCGGCGACGACTTTCATTGCACCAATAAAGCACGCCGAGTAACCGGCTGCGAACAACTGTTCCGGGTTGGTACCCTCGCCCCCGGCACCACCGAGTTCGCGGGGTGTGGTCAGCGCGACATCCAGGGCTCCGTCGGAAGAAACGGCGCGGCCATCACGACCACCGGTCGCTTCAGCCGAAGCGGTGTAGAGCACTTTTTCCAGAGACATGGCAGATCCTTTTTCGTGTCAGGGATTAGTGGTCCGGCGCTGCCTGACGGCTTGCCGGATAGCTGCACTATACCTTCTGGAAAAATTGCACGCAATAAGATTGTGTGCAATGTAATAGTCCCATAGGAGCCCCAGATGGAATCTGGTCAGGTGCACAGAAGGGGCTGGCTACTGCTCCTTTTCCGTCAGCAGTTTGATCATCTCGGAGGCGCCCGTGGCGAGGGCGAGATCCAGCGCCGTGTTGCCATTTACATCGGTGAGGTCCGGGTTCGCGCCACTCTCCAGCAACAGGCGGGCGGTGTCGATATGGCCATTGCGCACCGCCAGAATCAGCAGGCTTTCGCCCTCGCTGGTGCGAACGTCAACCGGTACGCCGGCGTTGAGCAGGGTGGCCAGCACCCCGGTACCTCCGTTTCTGGCCAGCTCAAAGATTCCCTGGGCGAAGGCAATGGCGTCCTTATCCTGTTCACTGTCAGGCTTTTGTGGCTCTGGTGGTTTTGCTCTGCTCATTATTACTCCCGAAAGTTGCTGGCGTTCATGACGCTCCGTCACGGATAAGTGACAGGCCCCAGGCACCTGCCACCAAGAGCGTGATGATGACGGCGGTTTTTACCTTGTGCCGTTCGAAAATGGCCTGTGCCTTGTTCCCGGCCACCAGTACCAGAAGGGCCAATCCGAAATAGCGGATCGCCCGGGAAATGGCCGATGCGACCATGAACAGCGTAAACGAAAAACCGGTGGCGCCTGCGGCAAGCATGGCGATCTGGAACGGTATCGGAATAACGCCAACACTGAGTACAAACCAGAAACCACCGGTTTCCATGCTCTGGCGCACCCGTTCGAACTGTTCCGGTGACGATGCCCATTCCACCAGTTGCGCTCCGATGGCGTCGAAAACGAAGTAACCCACAGCATACCCTGTGGCGGCACCCAGCAGGCAACCCAGCAAGGCAATCCCTGCCAGCAGGAAAAGCTGGTGGCGGCGCGCCTGCATAAGCGGGATCAGTATTGCTTCAAGCGGAATCGGTACGATGATGGACTCCAGGAAGGACGCCAGCCCAAGCCCCCAGAGCGCGTGCCTGGAATAGACCAGTTGGCGGCCAAGTTTATGCAGGCGTGAGATGGTCGTCCGTTTCCTGTATTGCTCGCTGCCCATGGGTCGGCGTCCCTGTCTGGTGGATTGGCCGGGTGGAACCGGAGCCTGTCAGCGCTCGAGAATCCCTGTATGATTTCCACCCGTTTTCGCCGAGTATAACCCGGGAGCTGTATCGGATGTCGTCACTGGCCGCCTACCAATATGTCCTTATTGCGCTGATCTTTGTCTGGAGCGGGTTCGTCCGTTCGGGGCTGGGATTTGGTGGTGCGGTGCTGTCCCTGCCATTCCTGCTGCTGGTCCATGACCAGCCTCTGGTGTTCCTGCCCATTATCGCCGTGCATCTGCTCGTGTTCTCGTCCCTGACGATCTGGCTCAACAACCGCCGGACCAGTGCAGAACGCAGGGCTGGTGAACGCCGGGAGAGTACAGTGGACTGGCGCTACCTGTGGTATCTGCTGGCAGTGATGATGGTGCCGAAGCTGGTTGGCGTGTTCGGACTGATCACCCTGCCGTCACGGGTGCTGAGTGCCATTATCTTTGTCATCGTTGCCATATATGCCCTGTCTTACCTGTTCAACCGACCGTTTCGCAGCAATAGCCGCGTGGTGGATATCATCTTTCTGATGGTGGGTGGCTATATCAGTGGCACATCGCTGATCGGCGCGCCCCTGATCATTGCCGTGGCTGCCCAGCAGGTCGCGAAGGAAAAACTCAGGGATACCCTGTTTGCACTCTGGTTTATCCTGGTCTTCATCAAGCTGGCGGCCTTTATCTGGGCTGATGTCGACCTGCAGCTACTGCACCACCTGTGGTTATTGCCCTGCGCGGCCGTTGGCCATGTGATCGGACTGAAAGTCCATCGGAGGATGTTGCAGGCAGAGACTCCGGTATTTTTCCGGGTACTGGGCGCCGTCTTGTTGACGGTCAGTGCCGCGGGCCTGGTTCAGGCCTTCCTGTAGCGGGCACGTGCCCCGGCTCAGAGTAAGCCCAACTGCTCGCTACCGGGGCGCCTGAACAGGTCGGTCCGCAGGGCTGGCTCGGGTTCACGATTCAGCCCGACAGCCCTCGCTTGCCGGTTGAAACGCTGGCGTATGAGGTCGGCATAGGGGCCTGAACCGGTCATTCGCTTGCCGAATTCACTCTGGTAGCTCTTGCCGCCACGCAGGTCCCGCATCCTCGCCATGACATGATCCGCCCGTTGCGGGAAGTGCCTTTGCAGCCAGTCCTGGAAGAGTTCGTCCAGTTCCAGAGGCAGCCTCAGAAGGATCCAGCTTGCCCGTATGGCCCCTGCCGTGGCGGCCGCTTCCAGAATCCGCTCCAGCTCATGGTCGTTCACGAACGGGATGACCGGCCCCATTATTATGCCGGTAGGGACGCCGGCGGCCGACAGCTCCCGCAAGACTTTCAGTCGGGTTGCCGGGGCGGCGGTACGGGGTTCCATGGTGCGTTTCAGGTTGTTGTCGAGGGTGGTCAGGCTGACACGGACAGAGCAAAGCCGCTGGCTTGCAAGCTCTGACAACAGGTCAAGGTCCCGGAGGATAAGGCCACCCTTGGTGATGATGGATACCGGGTGACGGTATTCAAGCAGGACTTCCAGTAGTTGTCGGGTGATACCGCGCTCGCGCTCGACCGGCTGATAGGCGTCCGTGTTCACCCCCAGGGCAATGGTGGCTGGTCGATAGCCCGGCCTGTCCAGCTCTCGCCGCAACTGATCAGCAGCGTTTGGCTTGGCGATAAGGCGGGTTTCAAAGTCCAGGCCCGGTGAAAGGTCCCAGTAGGCGTGGGTCGGACGTGCAAAGCAGTAGATGCACGCATGCTCGCACCCCCGGTAGGGGTTGATGGACTGGTCGAAAGGCACATCCGGTGACCGATTTCGGCTGATGATAGTACGTACCCTCTCGTCCGTGACTTCGGTGGCAACCGAATCCGGGCACAGGGTGTCTTCGGGGGCCTGGTACCAGCCGTCGTCGACCTGGCGATCAGTTGCAATAGGCTGGAACCGGTTGTGAGGGTTCAGGGCCGTGCCGCGAGTCTTCAATGGAGTCACCGATACTGGTTAAATGTACAGTATTGGCTATCATATCACGGGCGCGGGCCATGACAAGCATGGTCAGCGGGCCTGTTGCTGTTTCAGAAACAGCACAATCGCCGGAGGCAGGTGCGCCACGCCGATGGCTGTCAGAAAGGCCGCCGCCCCGCCGCCTTCTTCCGCGCCCATGTAGACGCCGGTAACGGCCCATCCAAAGGCAACGGCAACCAACGCCAACAGGCCATGCCCCAGCCATCGCCGGGGGCTGGCGGTTACCTGGCGTGCCAGTTGCCAATGGGCGTAGGCGACAACGGCAATCGCCACCACCGTCAGAACCAGTGTGAAAACAAGTCGCATGGGCTTCTCCCCCGGGCATCTATCGCATAAGCTGACTGATCTGAAGTCTACTACCAAAAACAATGAAGCCGCGGCAGCCAGGTTCAAGGTGCCCGATCGGATCGGGCCCGGAACCCGGCCCCGGCCATAATCAACAGGATTACCCCCATGTCAGGAGCCAACGTTGTAGCTGGTCTGTCGCTGGACCGTCTTGAAAATATCAGTCGTCACCTGGATGAGCGCTATATCCGTACCGGCAAGTTCCCCGGTGCGGTAACCCTGGTAGCTCGCCGTGGCGAGATTGCCTGGGTGAAGGCGCAGGGTCTTATGGATATCGAACGGAACAAACCGGCCCGGCGGGATACGGTGTTCCGCATCTACTCCATGACCAAGCCGGTCACCTCCGTTGCCATGATGCAGTTGTACGAACAGGGCCGATTCCTGCTGGATGACCCGGTGCACAAGTACATTCCGTCCTGGAAGCATCTGCGGGTCTACGACAACGGCATCTATCCGAATTTCATTACTCGCCCGGCAACGACCACCATGCGGATCCGGGACCTGTTCACCCATATGTCAGGGCTCACCTACGGCTTTCTCTGCAGGAGTAACGTGGATGCCGCCTACCGGGAGCTGAAACTGGATGGCAGCCGGGACCTGACCCTGGACAAGCTGATTGAACAGCTCGCCGAGATGCCCCTGGAGTTCGATCCCGGCACCGCCTGGAACTATTCGGTGGCCACCGATGTGCTGGGTTACCTCGTGCAATTGTTATCCGGGCAGTCACTGGATGACTATTTCCGTGAGCACATTTTTGAACCGCTGGGTATGAGGGATACAGGTTTCCAGGTCCGGGAAGATCAGATGGACCGCTTTGCGGCCTGCTATCTCTACCAGCCGGGTGACCAGATGGCTCTGCAGGATGACCCGGAAACCTCCCGTTATCGGGAGCGTCCGAATTTCCTGGCTGGTGGGGCAGGCCTGGTATCGACCGTGGATGACTATTTCCGGTTTGCCCAGGCGCTTTGCCAGGGGGGTGAGCTGGATGGCCACCGTATCATTGGTCGCAAGACCCTGGAGTTCATGCGCCTGAATCACCTGCCTGGCAACCAGGACTTGCCCGGACTGTCCATCGGGGCATTCAGTGAGACCCCCTATGAAGGTAACGGATTCGGGTTGGGCTTCTCGGTAAAGACCGATGTGGCCAAGTCCCGGACCAACGGTTCGGTGGGGGAGTATGGTTGGGGGGGGCTGGCCAGCACTAACTTCTTCATAGATCCGGTGGAAGAGCTGGTAATGGTTTTCATGACCCAGTTGATTCCGTCGTCTTCCTACCCGATACGAGAAGAGTTACGGGCGATGATCAATGGGGCCCTGGTCTGATTTCAGGTCGCCACATTCCGGCTTCCCTGAAGGGAAGCCGGAATGCGGTAGGCTGTTGTGTCGGCTGTTTCAGCCGGCGCGACCAAACATGCGCTCCAGGAAACCGGCTTCTCGTACGTCAGGTACCGGCAGCTGATGCAGTGATTCAGCCGCTTCCCGCCAGAACCGGGTCGGCTCGTCCAGGCCAGCGACCTGTTGCTTTTCTTCCTGGCTGAAGGAGTTATGGTCACCGGCCAGACCGGATTCCAGCACCGAGCTGGTCCAGAGGTAGAGGGTGCCGCGGATGGTGCGGATGACGTCGCAGTAAGCGCTCCGGCTGACATTGATCGCCAGTTCGGCGGTCAGGTTGATCTTCTGCTGCAGTTCCCGCAGGTGCTCCGGGGGCAGGGAAATACGGTGCCCATTGCCCTTCTTGCAGTTCATGCAGATTTTTTCGAGCTCTGCCACGCCCTCGTGAAGGTCCAGGTGGCCAAATTGCTCCAGCTGCTGCTTGTCTACTGGAGCGGGAATCCACCCGTACTGCGGAGAGCGGGCTACAATATGTCCGCTGACATCATGACGATAGGCGGGCAGTTCGGTTTCAGGCGCATATCCCTCGAATTCACGGCGCAGCCAGGCGGCCATGGATCGGTGGCGAAGCATCATCGCAAGGGTGATAGCGGAGGGCATGATGTCAGTGAGTGATTCACTGGCATCGAGAAGGCGTTCCTGAAGGTGATCGACAGGTGCTGACATGATTGACGACTCCCATTCCGGATCAATCGCTGTCCGGGATTTTGTTGTTGTTTCTGGGTAATACCTGGGTTTTGTGTAGCCGGCGTGGTCAGTAACCAGCCATTACTATGACATTAGACCCGGAGCGTCCCGGTGTCTGTTCCAAAAAGTAATGAGCGGGTAACAGTTTGTACAGTATATGATCACCTCAGTCGCATTTTCTGGCTTACTCGTGTAGGTGATGTTTTTATTGGGCGTTTAGGACGTCAGGCCGGGGGTCGGGCACCGATGTTTTTGAGCAGGCTCGTCACGTCCTCTTCCAGGTATTCCGGGTCGAAACCGGTGACGTCTTGCAGACCATTCCGGTCCAGGAGAGTGATGCCGTCAGGGCCAAGTGTGGTAAGCCCTTCCTGCTTTAGCTCGTTCAGGGTGCGGTTTACGTGGACAGTGCTCAGTCCCAGCGCATCGGCCAACACGACCTGGGTGAGCGGCAAGTGGTTGCAATCGTCCACATCGACACAGGCCTTGTCGAGGCGGTGTGCCATCTCCAGCAGGAAGTGAGCGACCTTCTCCCGGGCTGATCGGCGTCCCAGGTTTATCAGGCGCTCAACGAGGATGGCCTGGTCCCGTGCTGCGATCAGGAAAAACAGGTTGCACAGGAGGCGGGAGGTGGCAAAGACGTCCGTCAGGCGGTGCTTTGGGAAAGGGCACAGGGTGGCATTCGTGGCGGTAAGCAGGTTCGATACCCTGCGGCGGAACGCAAATTCCCGCAGGCCAACGATGTCACCCGGAACATACAGGTCCAGCACCTGCCTGGATCCATCTTCCATTGTCCTGAAGCTGCAGGCCCAGCCACTGCTGACCGTGTAGAAATGCTCCGACTCCGTACCCTGTTGCCAGATTACCGTACCCCGGGTGAACTCCCGGGGTGATTTCTCCAGCGAGTCCAACAACTCCCGGTCCCTTTGGTCGAGTTCGGCATAGTGTTCAAAGTGGCGAATGATACAGCTGCTGGACATGGGGGCTCCTTGTTTCGGGCTAATTTAAACCTGCCTTTTCCATAATTCTGTAGGCTTAGCGTTTCACTCTCTATTACAAACGGTCCATAATTCAACAAAGGACTACCGGTCAGGCACCTGTCATAACCTATGTTATGTCGTCGCTCATGGCAGGGTGTTAGTTTAAGTGGACCAAAATTCATGGTTTGGACAGGTTGTCTTGCCAGAAGAGTGGCCGCGCCACTGTCAGTCTCCGGTTCAGATAGCACCTCCTGTTTTTTGGGTCACAAAAGGTATCCCCGGATACCCCATGACCGTCTTGGAGGAAAGCAATGGGAATTGCACGCAGAAAAACCGGGTTTGAGTCAGTCAAAGGGGTTGTTGCTCCGCTCAATCTGAAACGGGTGTTGAGGGGCATGCCCCGGTGGCAGGAAGCGCGAAGTTTCCGCTTATTCAGCTACTCGGTAATTGTGGCCTCTGCTGTGGTACCAGCACTGGTCTGGAACAGTCTGACAAGCCCCGGTGACAGCTGGCAGGAGCCTGCGCTTCCTGTTTATGGGCCCTTCGTGCTGATCGGGGGGATCCTGGTGCTCGAAGCTGCGCTCATTCTGTGGGTCAAAATGCTCCAGTTCGGCAATGAACGAGTCCGGCGCCACCGTGAGCGCAGGGCCTCAGCATTTTCACCGGCGGCTGAAACGACGCTATCGGCATCCGGTGATCTCCGCCCGGGATCCCCCGTTGAGAGCCATCAACGCGACGGGTGTCCGAGTACCAATATTCCCAGGGTTCTCGTGGTGGACGACGACCCCATCAACAGGATGATTCTGCGTAAACAGTTGTTGCGCCTGGATATCGAGCCGGTCAGTGCGGCGGATGGCATGGAAGCACTGGAAACCGTAAGGGAGGGGACCTGGGACCTGGTCCTTATGGATGGCCAGATGCCGCGGCTGGACGGCCCCGAAACCGCCCATGAGATTCGCCTGCGCGAACTGTTACCCCCCGAGGTGCCGATTATCGGGATTTCCACCAACGACACACCGGAATTCCGCGAACGTTGTCTCCGGGCCGGCATGCAGGCCTGCTATCATAAACCCGTACGCCGCTTTGTAATGGAAAAGCTGGTTGATGTTTATATCCATCAGCGCGTGGCTGAAACACCGGACCATATTGCTGGCCGTACCCTGACTTCCGTCTCTGCCTAGTCTTCGGCTGCCTGGAAGTCCCGCAGGTTCAGCAATTGGCCTGGCGGGACAGTATCCGAGTCTGTCTGAAAAGATGCCTGCCAATTAAGCTTTATTCATTCGACCCTCTCAACGGCGATGAAAATGGCGTGTCATAACCTGTGTTATGTCTGCCACAAACAGCCGGTGTTACGTTGCCCCACATCCCTGATGGTCTCCCGTCACCTGGAGATCATCTGACATTCATCAGGGCATGTGGAGAGTGTAACCATGTTACAGAGAACCGACTTTTACCCGACCCGGGATGATTTCGTACCCGATCTGTTTCCCCGTCAGGAGCCGGTAATACATAGTACCGGTGTCGCCCGCGAACGCGGTCCGCTGGACCGGGAGCAACTGGACCGTTTCGAGAGAGACGGCTTCCTCTGGATGGAGGGCTTCTTTCCGGAGCCGGCGGTCTCGCCCTTCCTGGAAGAACTCCGGCATATGGCCACACGGAACGATATCACGGACCTGGAGCAGGTGGTCATGGACAAGGAGCGACAGGAGATTCGCTCAATCTTCGCCATGCATGAGCTGTCTGATGCCTTTGATCGCATGACCCGCGATCCGAGATTGCTCGACATGGTCCGCCAGCTACTTGGCTCGGAAGTCTATATCCACCAGTCACGGATCAACAGCAAGGCCGGGTTCTGCGGCAACGGGTTCGAGTGGCACTCGGATTTTGAAACCTGGCACAGCGAAGATGGTATGCCTGCGATGAGGGCGGTAAGTGCCTCAATAATGCTGACAGAGAACAATGCCTTTAACGGTCCACTCATGCTGATTCCGGGATCACACCAGCAGTTTGTGCCTTGTGTCGGGCGAACCCCCGATGAGAACTGGGCAAGCTCGCTGAAACACCAGCAGGTCGGCTTGCCGTCCCGGGCTGACATCGAGAAACTTGCTGGCACTGATGGCATCCAGGCCCCCACCGGACCTGCCGGCTCCCTGCTGCTGTTCGAGTGCAACACGCTGCACGCGTCCAATCGCAATATGTCGCCCTGGCCGAGGGCCAACCTGTTCTTTGTCTATAACAGTGTCGAGAACCGCCTGGCCCAGCCCTTTGCTGGTACCCGCCCACGCCCCTGGTACCTGGCGGAACGGGAGAATACCCGCCCGCTGATCGACCGGCGGTCTTAACGGATTGTCACCTCCTGGGGCAGGGGATGGGTTAACCTGAGGGTTCACCCTGAAATGGTCCACCCGCCCCGGAGGCGCATCATGACGGACTGGCTGCTGGCAAACCCGAAAGCCGGCGATGGCGAACGCAATGCTGACTTCTGGCAGGCACACCTCGCTGAGGTTGGGCTGACCGACTTGAGGTTGTGTGACCCTGACGACCAGGGCTGGGTTGACTTGCTGACACCGGGAGACCGCGTACTTGCCGCCGGTGGCGACGGCTCCGTTAACGCAGCGGCCCGGATCTGCCGGGATACTGGCGCAACCCTGGCGGTGTTGCCCTCCGGCACCGCCAATGATTTCTTTCGTAACCTCGGCATTGAGAACAGGCCCGAAGCCATTTGCCAGGCGGTGGCCGCTAACCGCAGTCTTGCGGTGGATGTGGCGGAATATGACGGTGGTATCTTCCTTAACGTGGCCCATGTGGGCCTGGGGACCATGCCGGCAAGGGATGCCAATTCCGACGATGAGACCAAGCAACGGTTCGGGCAACTTAGTTATGGACTGTCCCTTGTTCGCCGGGTTTTTTCCAGGCGTGGTTTCCGTGCCACTGTCTACACCGACCAGGGCACGCTATCGGGGCGCTGGCTGACCATAGCCATTGCCAATGGCACGTATTTCGGTGGCGGCAGTGAGGTACCCAATGCCGGTATCACCACAGGGGAACTGGCTGTAGTTGGTGTCAGGACGGCGTCGATACCCAGCCTTGCCATGGCCTTTGTGCTGACCCGCTTGCTGGGCCGGCCACCAAGGGATAACGATACCGTGGTTGAGGTGCAGAGCCCCTGGTGCCGCATCAGTGCCCGCCGCCCCAAGACAGTAACCGTGGATGGAGATGTGGCTGGGTCCACGCCGTTCAACGCAACCTGCCAGCCGGGAAAGCTCAGGGTGGTCGTCGGGGAGGTCAGTAGTTCGAGTAGGTCTCCGGACGCCAAAGCGCAAAATGCTCGCTGAGGGACTCCGGCTCCCGTTCGATATCGGTGGCCTGCAGCTCTGCAGTCAGGCGATGGTCACGGAGCTCCTGTACGAGCAGGTCGAACCCGTCTTCCGGTCGGGGGCGCTGGTTGGCCCGGGGCTGGTTGTCCTTGCGCAGTACCGGAAAGGTTTCCGCCAGCGCCCCGGCGACTTTCAGTAACTGAATCTCATATGAGCCGTGGTGTAACCAGGCGGTCTCACGGAGCTGCTTCCAGTCAGTGGGGGCGCTGTCGTGCAGGCGGTAGATAATGCCGGTGTTCGCCAGGGCGTCGACTGGTACCACCAGAAGCCGGGCAGTGGGAATACGGCGCTGATCAAACAGGCTGCCACTGCCATACCGGGGTTTTACGGTGAGACCGAGTTCGGGGAACGCCAGGTTCAAATGTTCCATCTGGGCGAGGAAGAAGGCGCCAATACCGGTTTCGATAAACAGGTGGCCCCGCAACGGTTCCTGGTCGAGGAAACGGATGTCTCCGGTTTCCCGGTAGCACTGCCTGCCCAGCATGGGAATCATTTCCCGAACCAGGGCGCTGCGCAGCGCCAGCGGGTGCTCTTTCAGGCGTGGGCTCAGGTCGATGGCGCGGGGGTGGTGGGTCTGGTCGCAGGTGCGCAGCCTCGCCAGGGCCTGGCCGGTATTGCCATAGCGGACGGTAAAGCGGTCTCCGGGGCGCAATGCCTGGTTGAAATAGCGCTCGTTGCACAGATCGAACAGTGCCTTGAGGTCATTGCAGGCGATGGGGTCGGCGCCGAGAGGCATAGCCGTCGTCCTCCGTAGGTCGAGACTGGCTTCCGCTGAGTATAGTGAAGTGTAGTTAATCTTCAGTGGAGGCGCCGTAACAGGGCGTAACGCTTTGTGTCGGCAGGCGCCGGTCGGGTGTCTGTGGGAGGGTCTTCAGGAGCAAATATGCATGCGACGATGCGGATAGCTGAAGGCGCACCGGGGGGCGGTGCGCCTCTGGGCCGTATTACAGGTAGGCTTTCAGCACTTCCTTGGCGATGGCGTTGCGGTGGACCTCATCGGGGCCATCCGCGGTGCGCAGATGACGGGCATAGACCCACATGTCCGCCAGCGGGAAGTCCTCAGTGTAGCCGGCGGCACCGTGAGCCTGGATAGACCAGTCGATGACCCTGAGGGCCATGGCCGGTGCTGCGACCTTGATCATGGCGATCTGCTGCTTCGCCACCTTGTTGCCCACGAGGTCCATCATCTGCGCAGCCTGCAACACCATCAGGCGGGTCTGATCGATGTCGATTCGGCAATCTGCAATGCGTTCACGCCAGACGCCCTGGTCAGACAGCTTCTTGTGGAAGGCTTCCCGGGAGACCAGGCGCTGACACATGATTTCGAAGGCCCGTTCGGCCTGTCCGATGACGCGCATGCAGTGATGAATCCGGCCTGGTCCCAGGCGCCCCTGGGCAATTTCGAAGCCGCGGCCTTCACCCAGGATCAGGTTGCTGGCCGGTACCCGGACGTTGTCGAACAGGATCTCCGGATGGCCCTTGGGGGCGTGATAGTAACCGTAGACCGGCATATCCCGGACGATGGTTACCCCCGGGGTGTCCTTGGGGACGATGATCATCGACTGTTGCTTGTGGCGGTCGGCGTTGTCCGGGTCGGACTTGCCCATTACGATAAAGAACCTGGTTTCCTCGCCACAGCCGCCAGTGATAAACCATTTGCGACCGTTAACGACGTACTCGTCACCGTCCCGCTTGATACGGGCTTCAATATTGGTGGCGTCGCTGGAGGCCACGGCGGGCTCCGTCATGGCAAAGGAAGAGCGGATCTTGCCGTCCAGCAGTGGCTGCAGCCAGGTGGCTTTCTGTTCATCACTGCCGTAACGGGCCAGTACTTCCATATTGCCGGTGTCTGGCGCGGCGCAGTTGAAGACTTCGGAAGACCAAAGCACCCTGCCCATGATTTCCGCCAGCGGAGCATACTCCAGGTTGGTCAGGCCAGGGCCGTATTCTTCTTCCGGCAGGAAAAGGTTCCACAGGCCCTGGGCCCGTGCCTTTTCTTTCAGCTCGTCAACGATGGGTACCTTTGCATAGGCATGGCCCCGTTCGCGGTTCTCTTCTTTCTGCTGTTGGTACAGCGCCTCGTTCGGGTAGATGTGCTCTTCCATAAACGCCGTTAACTGTTTGCGCAGGGATTCGACCTTGTCGGAATACTGAAAATCCATTGATGCCTCCGGGCAGTGGATGTTGGTTGAGTGCTGACCACTATGAAAGCGGACAATGGATCAATCAACTGAATTGTTCTGATAGACCAGTATTAGTTTCGTTAATGAAGTGAGGCTGTGTGGGGTTTTCCGGGCGCTGGGGTGGCAAGGAAGGCGCTCCTTCGACCATACTGAGGGAACATCAAACCCTGAACAGATCTGAGGCGAAGCATGACTAACGAAGAACTGCAAAAGCTGAAAGAACGGTATGTGGCCGCCGGTGCTGCCAGCCCGAACGAACAGTTTGCGGATCACGCCCGCAACGCCGAACTGTGGGATGCCAACGGTAAACGCATGATCGATTTTGCCGGTGGTATCGGTGTACTCAATATTGGCCATCGTCATCCCAAAGTGGTTGAAGCGGTCAAGGCCCAGTTGGACAAGCTGATGCACACCTGCCAGACCGTCATGCCCTATGAGGGCTATGTCCGCGTGGCCGAGAAGCTCAGCCAGGTGGCACCGGTTCGCGGTCACGCCAAGGTGATGCTGGCAAACTCCGGTGCGGAAGCCCTGGAAAATGCGGTCAAGATCGCCCGGGCGGCGACCGGCAAGAATAACGTGGTCTGTTTTGATGGTGGTTACCATGGCCGCACCTTCATGACCATGGCCATGAACGGCAAGGTACAGCCCTATGCCACCGACTTTGGCGTGATGCCCGGCATGGTCTTCCGGGCGCCTTTCCCGGTGCCGTACCACGGGGTTTCCGAGGACGAGGCCATCCGAGGCCTGAAAATGGCCCTTAAAACCGATGCCAATCCAAAAGACACTGCTGCTATTGTCATCGAGCCAGTTCTGGGTGAGGGCGGTTTCTATCCGGCCCCGGCCAGCTTCCTGAAGAAGATCCGGGAAATCTGCGACGAGCACGGCATGCTGATGATCGTGGACGAAGTGCAGAGCGGATTCGGGCGCACAGGCAAGCTGTTTGCCATTGAGCACAGCGGTGTAGAGCCGGATATTATCACCATGGCCAAGAGCATGGCGGACGGTATGCCCATCTCTGCCATTGTTGGCACTGACAAGGTGATGGATGCCTCCGGCCCCAACTCCCTCGGTGGCACCTACACCGGCAGCCCCACCGCCTGCGCAGCTGCCCTCGCCGTCATGGAAGTCTTCGAGGAAGAGGACATCCTCGGCAAGAGCCAGGCGCTGGGCGATAAGCTGGGCAAGCGATTTGCCCAATGGCAGGAGAAGTTCGGCCATGTGGACAATGTGCGTAACCTGGGGGCCATGGCCGCTATCGAGCTGGTGACGGACAAGCAGGGCTGCGAACCCCGCGCCGACCTGGCGGCCAAGGTAACCGCCTACGCCAAGGAGCACGGCCTGATCCTGCTCAGCTGTGGCATGTATGGCAACACCATCCGTTTCCTGATGCCTGTGACTATTGAAGATGAGGTGCTGGAGGAAGGTCTTCAGATTGTTGAGGATGCCCTGGCAAGCCTGGCCTGAGGTCCGGCGTACCCGGCACTACCTAAACAGTGAGCTTTTCATTCAGGCAGCTGAGGTACTTCGTGGCGGTGTCAGAGATCGGCTCGGTCTCTGGCGCTGCCCGGGACCTTGCCGTTTCCCAGTCAACGATAACCGAAGCGATCAAAGAGCTGGAAAGTGACCTTGGCGTTGTCCTGCTGGAGCGGCATGCGCGGGGCATGGGGCTGACCCACAAGGGGCATGCCTTCCTTCGCCATGCCAACCGGATTCTGGCCGAGGTGAGCTATGCACGGGGGGTGTTCGCAGAACAGGAGCAGGTGACCGGCACCCTCAATATTGGCGTGACCTCTATTGTGGCCGGCTATGCCTTGCCAGATTTGCTGGCACGTTACCGGCGTGCGTTCAGCGCCACCGGAGTACAGGTAGTAGAGGATGCGCCGGAGTATCTCGAGCACTATCTGCTTAACGGCGAGCTGGATGTCGCAATCCTTATCCTGTCGGCGCTCGAGGAACGGACAGCCCTCAATACGGCGGTTATGGAAACCTCTCCTTTCCGGGCCTGGTTGCCGATGGGGCATCGCCTGGCGAACGGGCCTGAAATTGACCGGGACGTGCTCCTGGAAGATCGCTTTATACTCTTGAATACCGACGAAATCCGCCTGGCAACCGCCGATCTCTGGCATCGCGCTCGCCGCCAACCTCGCATGGCCATGCGTACCTCGTCAGTAGAAGCGGTGAGAAGCCTGGTGGCGACTGGCGCCGGTGTGTCGGTGCTTCCTGACCTTGTTTACCGGCCCTGGTCGCTGGAAGGCGACCGAATCGCTGGCGTCAAGTTGGCATCGCCGTTGCCGCCGGTAGAGGTTGGGCTTGCCTGGCGCCGCGGTGCCAAGCCATCGGACGCCGCGCGGGCCTTTATTGACCTGGCCCTGGAAGAGCCCGTCTCCCGCCATCGTTGATTTCCGGACCTGGTCGTTGCAGGTGTTCGGAAAAATCGAAAGTTTAACTCCCTTGACTGTTCCCTCTCATAAGCCTCCGTAGTTTTACCTATAAATATCGGAAAAATTGATATCTGTTTTCTGATTTTATTTATGGCGATACCTGTGTTGGTTTCTATACTCGAATTGGTAGCCGTCACTCATGTCGTCACAGAAGACATGGTGAGCCCCATAAAACGCGGGAGAAACATCATGAACAAGTTAATGTCGTCGATGCTGACGACCACGTTTTTCGTTGCAACGGTTGCTTCCGCAGCCGATATGAAAGAGTCGGTTGGTCAGGGTGAAGGCGCGGTGGATATCGTTGCCTGGCCCGGTTACATCGAGCGTGGTGAGACCGACAAGAACTACGACTGGGTCACGGGCTTCGAGAAAGCGACGGGCTGCGAGGTGCGCGTAAAAACAGCGAATACCTCGGATGAAATGGTTGCGCTGATGAACGAGGGTGGTTTTGACCTGGTAACGGCGTCCGGTGATGCGTCGCTGAGGATCATCTACGGTGACCGCGTGCAGCCCATCAACACTGACCTGATCCCGAGCTGGGACACCGTGGATGACCGGCTCAAGGAGGCTCCCTGGCATACGGTCGATGGCGTTCATTACGGCGTGCCCTACCAGTGGGGCGCAAACGTCCTGATGTACAACACCGAAGTATTCGGGGATCAGCCGCCTACAAGCTGGAAGGTTGTATTCGAGGAAATGACCCTGCCGGACGGCAAGTCGAACAAGGGTCGCGTGCAGGCCTTTGATGGGCCGATCTACATCGCGGATGCCGCGCTCTATCTCAAGAAACATCAGCCGGAACTGGGCATCGAGGACCCCTACGAACTGACCCAGGACCAATACTCCGCTGCCCTGGACCTGCTGCGCCAGCAACGCCAGATCGTTGGTCGTTACTGGCATGACGCCTTTGTCCAGATCGATGACTTTACCAACGAGGGTGTGGTTGCATCATCAGCCTGGCCCTTCCAGGCAAACATCCTCAAGGCCCAGGGCGAGCCAGTGGCAACACTGATTCCGGAGGAGGGCGCGACCGGTTGGGCGGATACCACCATGATGCACGTGGACGCCCCGCACCCGAACTGTGCCTATAAATGGATGGAGCATTCACTGAACACCAAGCTGCAGGGTGACCTGGCTTCCTGGTTTGGGTCGGTGCCGGTGGTACTGGCTGCCTGTGAAGATAATGAGTTGCTGGGTGAGAACGGTTGCCAGACCAACGGCCTGGATAACTTCGAAAAGATCAGCTTCTGGCGCACTCCGGTGTCCGCCTGCGGTGACGGCAAACAATGCGTTCCCTATTACCGCTGGGTAACGGACTACATCGCCATTCTGGGCGGTCGCTAAGGCGGGTGTGAGGCGTTTCGCCCCGCCATCGGCGCGGGGCGAAGTACGACAGGAGGCTCCATGGCAACGACGGTTCGGGAAACCATGTACGACACTGAAGGAAGTCAGGTGAACGAGGCAGCCAGTCAGAAAACCTCAGCGGTTGAACTGGCTGGCATCAGTCGGCACTTCGGCAAGGTCAAAGCGGTCGACAGTGTGGATCTGAGTATCCCCGAAGGTGAATTTTTCGGCATGCTTGGCCCTTCCGGCTCCGGCAAGACCACCTGCCTGAGGCTGATTGCGGGGTTTGAGCAACCGACAGCCGGCCATCTGAAGATCTTCGGCCAAACGGTTGACGGGGTGCCTCCCTATCGCCGTGCGGTTAACACCGTCTTCCAGGATTACGCACTGTTCCCGCATATGAATGTGATTGATAACGTGGCCTATGCCCTGACCGTTCGCGGTGTCGGACGCAAGGAAAGGCATCAACAGGCCATGGAAATGCTGGAGTTGGTGCGACTGGGAGAATTCGCCAGGCGACAACCGGCCCAGTTATCCGGGGGGCAGCGTCAGCGGGTTGCCCTGGCCCGGGCCCTGGTTGGAAAGCCGAGGGTTCTGTTACTGGACGAGCCTTTGGGCGCCCTTGACCTGAAACTTCGGGAGCAGATGCAGGTTGAACTCAAGACACTGCAACGTGAGTTGGGTATCACGTTTATATTTGTCACCCACGATCAGGGCGAGGCCCTCTCCATGAGCGACCGGGTGGCGGTTTTCAGCGAAGGTCGCGTGGTGCAGGTCGGTACTCCGGAAGATATCTATGAGCGGCCCGAGCACCGTTTTGTCGCTGATTTTGTTGGCTCCTCCAATATCCTGGAGCCGGCGTTCTGCCAACGTATAGGTGCTCCGGAGGGCTTGTGGAGCCTGCGGCCTGAGAAGATTCAACTCACGGACCAGTCGGTAACCCGGGAGAACAACGTACTCACGGTGTCCGCCGAGATCAGCCACATGCAGTATCAGGGAGCGGTGCGTCGCTGCGTGCTCTCCGTTGCCGGACATTCCCTTTCGCTGTCTGTGCCGTCAAATGTTGAAAGCCTCGTCGTCGGGCAAACGGTTTATGCCCGGTGGAACCTCGATGACATGCACAGGATGGTATCGTAATGGCGCAGCGCGGTGTCCTCATGAACCAGCCTGCCGACGGCATCCTCGGACGGGTGTCCGACCTGTTTTTCCGCAAGCCGGGACTGTTGCTGCTGATCCTGTTGGGGCCACCCCTTATCTGGATTGGTGTGGTCTATGTTGGCTCGCTGGTGGCTTTGCTGGTGCAAAGCTTCTACTCGATTGATGAGTTTTCCGGTCGTATTGTCCGGGAGTTTACGCTGAAGACCTATGCCGAACTGCTGCGCCCCTCCAATCTGGATATCGTGCTGCGTACGGTCCTGATGGCCGCCTCAGTAACCGTTGTATCGGCCCTGATTGCTTTCCCTATCGCCTATTACGCGGCCCGGTTTGCCCGGGGCTGGGTCAAGGGGTTGTTTTTTATCGCGGTAATGCTCCCGCTCTGGTCCAGCTACCTGGTCCGGGTGTACGCCTGGAAACTGATTCTGGCCAACGAAGGTGTCCTGAACTGGACGGTGGAGAAAGTGGGCCTGACGCCGCTGGTGGACGCGCTGCTATCGATGCCGGTTATCGGTGGTCCCTCCCTGTCTTTCAGCTATATCGGAACTTTCCTGGTGTTTGTCTACCTCTGGTTGCCGTTCATGATCCTGCCAATCCAGGCCGCCCTGGAAAGGGTCCCGGCTTCAATGCTGGAGGCGTCCGGTGACCTGGGCGCACGTCCTGGTCAAACCTTCCGCAAAGTCATCTTCCCGCTGGCCCTGCCCGGCATCGTGGCCGGCTCCATCTTTACGTTTTCACTGACGCTGGGTGACTACATCGCGCCGCAAATTGTCGGTTCTTCCCGGCTGTTCATCGGCCAGGCGGTCTACATGCATCAAGGCACAGCGGGCAATCTGCCGATGGCCGCGGCGTTTTCCATGGTGCCGATTGTGGTGATGGCGATCTATCTGTGGATTGCGAAAAGGATGGGGGCTTTCAATGCGCTTTAAAAGAACCCGGTCTGGTGCTTCGCTGAAGCTGAAAATTGGTGCCGTAGCGGGCCTCTTGTTCCTGCATCTGCCGTTGTTGCTGATATTTCTCTACGCCTTTACCACCGAGGAAAAGAGTTACCAGTTTCCGCCGCCAGACTACACGCTGAAATGGTTTGGCGTGGTCTGGGAGCGGCAGGACATCTGGGACGCCTTTGGGCTTTCCCTCAGAATCGCGCTGATCGCAACGGGTGCGGCCATTGTCCTCGGGACCCTGGCTGCGGCGGCGGTGGCCCGGACCCGTTTCTTTGGCCGGGAAGCCGTATCGCTTCTGATCATCCTGCCCATTGCGTTGCCCGGTGTGGTGACCGGTATTGCGTTGCGGTCCGCGTTCGACATCGCCGACATCCCGTTTTCCTTCTGGACCATAGTGCTGGGGCATGCCACGTTTTGTGTGGTGGTCGTCTATAACAATGCTGTTGCACGGTTAAGGCGCACGTCACCTTCTCTGCTGGAGGCCTCCCTGGACCTGGGGGCCAACGGCTTCCAGACGTTCCGCTATGTCTTACTTCCGAACCTGGCGACCGCCTTGCTGGCGGGCGGGATGCTGGCCTTTGCCCTGTCCTTTGACGAGGTCATCGTTACCACGTTCACCGCGGGGCAACAGACGACCCTGCCCATATGGATGCTCAGTGAGCTCGTTCGTCCCAGGCAGCGACCGGTGACCAATGTGGTGGCCGTATTCGTGGTGATTATCACCTTCCTGCCCATTCTCATGGCTTACTACTTCACCCGCGGTGGCGAGGCCACTGCAGGTCATGGCAAGTAGAAACCGCCAAGGCAATCACGGAGATTTCCCATGTCCCAGACAAGTAATGAAAAAAGTACCCAGGCCCTGTATACCCGGTTGCTGATTGGTGGAGACCTGGTGGCGGGTAGGGGCCCGGAAGAGCCCATTCTGAATCCGCGTACTGCCGAGAAAATTATCGGTCTGTCCGAAGCATCGGACGACCAGGTCAACCAGGCCATTGCGGCTGCCCGGAAGGCTTTTCCACGCTGGTCCCGAACCACGCCGGGTGAACGTTCGTTACTGCTGCTGAGGCTGGCGGACCGAATTGAGCAACAGGCCGAGACATTTGCCGGGCTGGAGGCGCTCAACTGCGGTAAACCCTTTCACATTGTTCTGGCGGAGGAGATTCCCGCGGTGGTGGACTGTCTGCGATATTTCGCAGGTGCCGCCAGGTGTCTGCAGGGCAGTGCCGCCGGTGAGTACATGGAGGGACATACTTCCATGGTGCGACGGGACCCGGTGGGCGTCATAGGCTCCATCGCACCGTGGAATTACCCGTTGATGATGGCCGCGTGGAAAATCAGCCCGGCCCTGGCCGCCGGCAATACGGTGGTGATCAAGCCTTCCGAACAGACGCCACTGACCAGTTTGTTGCTGGCGGAAGTCGCAGCCGAGGTCCTGCCCGCGGGGGTTCTTAACGTCATCACTGGCCGCGGAGAAAGTGTGGGCACATCACTGGTCAACCACCCGGACGTCGACATGGTCTCCCTGACCGGCGACATCGCGACGGGCAAGAAGATTCTCACCAGTGCGGCCAAGGGGGTCAAACGGACGCACCTGGAACTGGGTGGCAAGGCACCGGTCATTGTCTACGACGATGCGGACCTGGATGAGGTTGTTGAGGGTATCCGAACGTTTGGCTATTTCAACGCTGGCCAGGATTGCACGGCCGCGTGTCGAATCTATGCCGGGGCGGGTATTCATGACCGATTGGTGGAAAAGCTGGCGGATGCTGTGTCGTCCATACGATACAACCAGAACGAT
>Ga0098065_1000087_pt1 | contig 54214 bp, 38 predicted proteins | sample 25_taG_FD_75062 | JGI IMG/M metagenome (GOLD analysis project Ga0098065, IMG submission 75062) | Marine viral communities from Cariaco Basin, Caribbean Sea - 25_WHOI_OMZ | ecosystem: Environmental > Aquatic > Marine > Oceanic | place: Caribbean Sea: Cariaco Basin | collected 2014-11-08 | reverse complement strand
TTATTATTGGTGAAACTATTATCCCAGCGAAGCGGATTTGGTTGATTACCTTTGCCGTGATTTTAGGCGCGGTTATTTATAAGCTATTCATTCAGGTAGCGCTATCGAGCGACACCCTACGTAGTATTGGTTTTGGTTCGCAAGATTTAAACCTAATCACAGCCCTATTGGTGGTCATCGCCCTGCAGTTGCCGCAAATTAAAGCGAAATTGCTGTCAGGTCGCAGTCGCCATAAAGCGAAACCAATGTAAGATTTAGCTGTAGCCAAAAAAATATCACTAGAGTCCTAGTTCATTTATGCCATCGCAGCCTATTAGTCGCTGCAGGCTAAAGGAATTATGGCTCTTAGTAAGACCAGATGGTAACCAAGGAATCGTCCTTATGATGCAAGCCCATGACCTGCAGTTGACCTTCAACCCAGGCACCCCTATTGAAAACCCTGCCCTGCGCGGTATCAGCCTAAATATTGATGACGGTGAATTCGTCACAGTCATTGGTACCAATGGTGCAGGTAAATCGACCTTTTTGAACGCTGTCAGCGGGACTACCCGTGTCGATAGCGGTAAAATCTTACTCAATGGTATCGACGTCACCAAAAAGTCGGCGCATCAGCGTGCCCACTGGGTCGCTCGCGTGTTTCAAGACCCGATGGCCGGCACGTGTGAAGCCTTAACCATTGAAGAAAATATGGCGTTGGCCTTTAAGCGCGGTGGCAAACGTGGCTTAGGTTTTGCGCTGAATAGCCAAAACCGTGACCTCTTCCGTGAAAAGCTATCCGTCTTAAAACTGGGCTTAGAGAACCGCTTAAGCGACCGGATGGGCCTATTGTCTGGCGGCCAGCGTCAGGCGGTCAGTCTCCTGATGGCTTCGTTACAACCGTCTAAGATTCTGCTATTAGATGAGCATACGGCAGCGCTAGATCCAAAGACGGCCGCTTTTGTCCTAGAGTTAACCGATAAAATTGTCATAGATAATAAATTGACGACGATGATGGTCACTCACTCTATGCAACAAGCGCTGGCCCATGGTACGCGTACCGTTATGCTGCACCAAGGTCAAGTGGTCTTGGATGTCTCGGGTGAAGAGCGTAAAGGTATGAACGTGCATGACCTGCTCGATATGTTTGAGCGCACCCGTGGTGAAAAAGTGGATGATGATAGTTTGATTCTGAGTTAACGGACTGTATTAGCGACCAACGATTTATGGGCTGGCTTTATATAGCAATAACCGCTATAACTAAAGCTCAGCCCTTTTTTATGAGTGTGAGCTATGGCTAAAGTTAATAAACCGCTGGTCATTGGTAGCAGCCTGATTGCGGCAATTGCACTGTTAGGTTATGGCTGCGCAACGTCGGGCAACAGTGATGCCGCTCAACGAGCCAGCGCAACTGCGGCTAATAAGGCACAGGTTAGTGCGGTAGAAAATTATAGCAGTAACAAAAGTGCTGTGGCCAACAGTGTTAATAACAGTGCCTCTGCCAATGGACAAATGGGGTCTACAACTGCTAACGGGGCCAATGGGTTGGGTAACTCAACTCTGAATCATCTCAGCCCAGACCCCCGTATTGTTCGAGCCGATATCCAACATATTCTACAAGCCAAATATCAAGATGCGGCTGAGTTAAACACTGCCATGCAAGGCGCCGCTATTCTACAAAGTTATCTTGAGCAGCCGAGTCAAGATGCCGTGTCATTGTTAAAACGCTACGATTGTAGTGTCATTAGCCTGACGCAAGCGGATCAAAACTTTATCAAATCACTCACCTTTGATACCGCTGAGAAGAAATACCTCATAAAGAATGGTTTGAAAAATTATGTGCCACCGGTAAGCGTAGAAATCGCTATCGATAGCAACGGCAATGCGGTTAGCCCTTGCGCAGGTCAATAAAATACAGCACACTATAAATACTTCCAATTGACTGATTTTCCTTAATTTTTAACTATTATTTCACCATTAAGTGATTCAATCCTTAACAGGTTATTTAACTCAACAGCTTTATAACTAATCTCTATCTAAACATGACGACAGGACCGTTGTCTGCATAACTGTTATCAATGTCAGGAGAATGACATGAGCTTGCCCCCTTTGCGCACCCTTGCCCTATCTTTATGCTTAACCCTACCTATTTTGGCTACGACCACTCAAGCAAATGCTATAGCGGTAGCCAACCCCTCTATTACCGCGGTGAGTTCCAAGTCGCAACCTGTATCCGTGTATTTTTTAAACGGCATCTCTAATACCGATACCCAAGCGCAGACCTCAGCGATTGCCTTATTTAACCGTTTAAAAGACGACAACTATTTCGCTCAATTGATTGATAACCGCCAAGTCAGTTTACGCACCCTGTATAACCCTACCGATCCGCTATTGGGTGATATTTATGAGCTCGATGCGCAAGCTAAGATTCAAAAAAGAGCGTTAGCCGCTACAAAAGCTCGTGTGAATAATGAGCACTTGGCCGATATCTATGACGCTGCCGATTTAGCGGTGGTACGTCAGGCTATTTACGACGAAGAAATTCATAGTGCCAACCAAGCTTACCGAGCAGAGCGCTATTGGAAAATTGACTTTATTCATACGGCAGGCAACCGCGCGATAGACCATTACAATAAAATGGCAGGTGAAGTAAAACGCTCGCTATTAGCGGGTGAGAAAGTCGTAGTAGTTGCGCACTCGCAAGGCAACTATGTCGCGCAAGGCTTATATGGCAACTTAGCGCAAGACCCTGAAGTCCGCCAAAACCTTACCAGTAACTTAAAAATCGTTGGGGTAGCTAACGTCTCAGCGACCAGTCCTTCCGGTTTATATTTAACCAATACTGATGACCAAGCCGTGTACTTCTTCCATGCGATTCAAGGCGGTCAACCTATGGTGGCGAACTTTACCCCGCGCTTTGCCAATGGTGAGAAATTAGGAGGTATTTGGGAGTCCAAAGTACAAAAGCAAAATGATGGTCAAAACCATGGCTTTATCGAGACCTATCTGTCTGCCCGCTTTAGCGAAGGTCAAGATTTTGTGCCCCATTACCCAGAAATCATTGATAACACCCCACAAAATACGGCGCAAGAGACCGCGCCTAAGAGTATTTACAGCGTCATCGTGACCGATGTGAGCAATAGCTTTAAACGCATGTTGGGATAGTTTAAGCTCAAAAGTTAATATTTATTTGCCTTAGTCTGGTTAGCAAATAATGATACTCAATAGTTAAGGTAGCCTGCACAGTTATAAAAGCTCACAATGCAAGCTGCCTTACAACCGCGCAACATTTTATTGCATCATCACATCAGTGCAGAAGTGGTCATTTAATCCTATGCTTGATATCTTATAGCTGATTTTTAGTTCATGAGGGCTTGACTCATATTAAGGTGATAGTCTGATAGCACTTAAGGATAATTTTCCTTTAGCGCTCAACGGTTTAAACCATTTACTATCGTTATTTTTAATGCCTTAATGCTGAGTTACAACCGTTACCACCTATTATTTGCTACAAGAAAACCAGAGGATTCTGATGAAACTATTACAAGTGCTACCCCTTGCCCTATTAGGTTTTGTGATGATGCCACAAGCCAATGCTGCCGATATCAAACAAGACCAAATTAATAACTGTGTGAATGGCACGGTCAAATATAAGATGGGCGATAAAGCCACCGCGACTAAGCTGTGCAAGTGTACGGTCGGTGTGCGCAGTGAGATGACCATAGGTCAGATGTGGGAAATTGAGAGTATGGCGCAAAGTAAAAAAGACCCGTCTACCCTGCCTTACGTGAAAAAAATGCAAAAAGAGTTACAGCAATGTGCTGCTGGTTTAGATCTTAAGCCACCACAGAAAGGCTAAGCTTCAGCCTATTACCGACTAATAAGAATTTGATTTCTATTAATTAAGCTGGCATCTGTCAGCTTTTTTTTATAGCATATCTTTATCCCGCTCTTTCAACCCATTCTTAATATTAATAATGCTAAGGTTTTATTATGGCTAAGCCCACTGAAGAAGTCCTCGCCCTACCCGATTTTGCCGTGCCGATGGTACGTCGTCTCGATGGTCACTTTATTGAAGATGAGTTGAGCTTAAAAGAGCTAATGAGCCATAAGCAAAAAGGTCTGATCTTATACTTTTATCCGAAAGACAATACGCCAGGTTGCACCACTCAGGCGCTAGACTTTACCGATAAGCTGAATGAATTTGATGACCTTGGCTACGATATTATCGGTGTCTCACGCGACAGTATCGAATCGCATAAAAAATTCATAGATAAGCAAGATTTGCAGATTACTTTGGTGAGCGATGAAGATGAACGTCTATGTCAGTATTTTGATGTCATTAAAGAAAAAAATATGTACGGTAAAACCGTCTTGGGACTAGTGCGCTCTACTTTTGTCTTTGATAAAGCGGGCAATCTGACCCATGCACAGCGTAATCTGCGCGCAAAAGACTATGCCGAGCGCTTGCTCGCTACGTTAGCGGATGCTTAGGCTACTGAACACTTGCTAACGTGTTTAATATCTCTCAGCACAGATAACAATACTCCATAACCTACGACTTTATAATGATAATAAACCTACAGTCCTAAAACCTTTTTAATGGTATTTTCACTTAACTAAATGGTTATAACCCTGATTGTTATTAACTTTGATTGACTTTTTTATTTAATTTTAAGGATTTTTATGAGTACTTCTGCTACTGACGCCGCTGCTAAAGCGCAAAAAGTAACGCGTCAGGTCGATGTCGTCATTATTGGTGCGGGTACTGCTGGACAAAACGCTTTTAAACAGGCCCGCAAACAGACAGACAACGTGCTGATTATCAACGAAGGCTATTGGACGACCACTTGTGCGCAAGTCGGTTGTATGCCCAGTAAGCTGCTCATTGCTGCTGCAGAGCGAGCCCACCAAGCTAATAATTCTGCTGACTTTGGTATTGAAGGTAAAGCGTCTATCAATGGCAAACAAGTCATGCAGCGCGTACGTAAACTGCGTGATTCATTTACCTCTTATGTGCAAGACCAAGTCGACAGTTGGGATGAGCAGCAGAAAATAGACGGTAGAGCCAGTATTAATAAAGACGGTCACATTGTAGTCAATGATGAAGTCATCGCTGCCAAACAGATTATCGTAGCGACTGGCACGAAGCCTTTTATTCCTGAAGGGTGGCAAGAAGCCTTGGGCGAGCGTCTATACACCTCAGATACTATTTTTGAAATTGAAGACTTACCCCAGTCATTGGCGGTAGTGGGGGCAGGAGCTATAGGTCTCGAATTGGCGCAGAGCTTTGCAAGATTGGGCGTCAAAGTCACTGTATTCAACCGTCAGGATGGGGTGGGCGGCATCAAAGACGACCAGGTGAATGAGCGTGCTATCTCTTGTCTACAGCAAGAATTACCCATGGAATTAGGCAGTAAAATCACCAAGGTTGAAACGGTTGCTGACCAAGCCGTGCTTCATTATACCGATGCCGATGGCAAAGAACAGACTTGGCAGGGCGACTGGGTGTTGGCCGCTACCGGACGTAAAAATAATTTAGACGGTGTTGGGGTCGAAAACTTAGGTGTGACTTTAGATGAGAAAAACCGCCCACAGAATATGAGCAAAAACACTGGTCAAATCGGTGAGCTCAACGTCTATATCATCGGCGATGCCAATATGCACTTCCCGCTACTGCATGTCGCTAGCGATGAAGGCTTTAGTGCCGGTTCAGTCGTTTGCAAAGACAATAGCGCCGCTTATATTCGTCAGCCTGCCCCACCTATCTCGATAGTCTTTTGTGAGCCGCAAATAATGGCTGTGGGCAGAACTTTAGCCGAAATTGAAGACGAAGGTTTGGCCTATGTCATCGGTGAAGTTGATTTTGCCAATCAAGGGCGTAGCCGCGTTATGGGCGTTGACTGTTGCCTACTGCGTATCTATGGCTGCAAGGAGACGGATAAAGTGCTCGGTGCCTGTATGGTAGGCCCTGACGCCGAATATATCGCGCATATTCTAGCTACGGCATTAACCAATCACATTACGGTCAAGCAGCTGTTAGATGCCCCTTTTTATCATCCCACGATACTAGAAGGCTTACGTACAGCGCTACGTGGGGTGCAGGATAAAATGAATATTCCCCATCAAACGGATTAACGGGCGGCTATCTTTATAAGCTGCAGTTGTAATGAGCCGCTAATTTAACAGCCGGCTCATTTAAAAGGATTGTCTGAAGCGATATCGGTGAGGTCATAGCAGTCATGGTATGATAAGAGCTCTTATAATAAACAACTCTTAATAAGTCACTTTTTACTGGGCTGAAACATGGCAATAGCGAGCATAACGGAATTCTTTCAGGAGATTGCGCGGGATTTGCATACCAGTTTTTATCTGGCAATTGGTGGCACCTTAGAAGAAGAAACCCGCGACTGGTCTTCTCGCGCTGCGGACCTTGCCAGCACCGGTATTAAAATCATAATCTTGCTCGCCCTAGTCGGCTTTCTGTACTGGCTTACCATTTATATCCTTAAACACAACCAAGAGCGGCTGCGACTGAGTGAAAGACGGCTAAAAATTACCCGCTCTGTATTACGCTATATCTGGATTGTGCTTAGTATTATTGCCGTGATGAGCCAAACTAGTGTGGAGCCTGGCACCGTCAAAGCGACGGCTAAAGCCAGTACTTGGGCCGGTATTTACTTTGTCTTATGGACCACCTCAGGTCATGTGATTCATAGGGTTTTAGAGCACTACGGTCTCAATGCTTCAATTGAGCAGTTGCTTAAAAACGTCCTCTCCGTGCTCATTATCGTGTTGGGCATGGCCAGCGTCATGGCGCAGTTTGGCTTTGATATTGTCTCCCTAGTGGCAGGTTTAGGGATTGCTGGTTTGGCGGTTGGTTTTGCCGCTCAATCGACTTTGGCCAACTTTATCGCAGGTATCACCATCTTGATGGAGCAATCCTTTCAAGTGGGTGATTGGATCAGCATTGGCGACAAAGAAGGCCGCGTGGTGCTTATTTCTCTACGTACTACTCATGTGCTGACCCGCGATAACATTACTATCATTGTGCCCAACTCTAACGTCGCCTCCTCTGAGGTTATTAACTTAACGTCTAAAAACTTCATCCGGTTTGATATTCGTATTCGGATCGCTTTTGAGGCGGATATTGATGCGGCCCGTGCTGTTATTTTAAAAGTTTTGGAAGAGACCAATAACGTATTAGCCCGCCCTGAGACCTCGGCGACTATCGATGAGATTGGCGAGTATGGTATCTTTTTTAAAGTCCGTTTTTGGGTGACCCCTGCAGCCGTCGCGCGCATGCCGAAGATGAAAGAAGGGATTTTAGAGAATGTTAAAAAAGCCCTAGATGCCGCCGACATTGCCATCCCTTATCCCCATATGCGCTTGCTCATGCCCAAAGACGTGGACTACCCTATCCCTACTAAGCCTTTTGAGACCACTACGCATATGGCCGTAGATAAAGGGGATATCGATTAATATCTTGCTGCCTTTTACCGCCGTGAATTTTCTATAGCGCCTGCAAATATGGTAAAATCCACCCAATAATCTCTGCGGTGCTTATTTTGCTGATACATAACGCCTAGCAGATACCCATTTGCTTCACTCTTTGCAGCATCCTTTTACCCCGCCCTTTTGTTATATCCATTCTTTTATAGGTAGCCGAATGACCCCTAGCGATTCAGTAACTCCGCAGTTTGACTTTATTATTACTTGCGCCGATGGCTTAGAGGTGCCGCTGCAGACGGAGCTGACCAGCTTCAATATCACCAGTGATATCAAAAGTACGGGCCGTTTGGCCGTCCGTGGTACCTTGGCAGATTTATATAAAATTTGTCTATGGTCACGCGTCGCCTCACGCGTCTTAATGCTGATTAAGCGTCGTAATATTAATAACGAATACGATGTCGCTGAACAGGTTTACGGCTTAGCTAAATCAGTGGATTGGACTGAACAATTACACGTCGATCAAACCTTTGCTATTCGTCTATCGGTAGATAAGCGTGTGAGTGTTAGCCAACAATTCGGCATGCTGCGTATCAAAGATGCTATCGCCGATGTCTTTAACGACAAAATGGGCAGCCGTCCTGATGTGGATAGCAAAAACCCAGACTATTCTATTTTTGCCACTATTAATGACAAACAAGCTGAGCTGTATTTGGATCTGTCAGGCACCAGCTTGCACCGTCGTGGTTACCGTGTCGCTATGACCGATGCTCCGCTAAAAGAAAACTTGGCGGCTGCCCTACTTTATAGCAGCGGCTGGCATGAAAACCCTGTGCCACGTTTAGATACTGTTGATCAAAATGTCATTAATCAAAATGCCACTGAGCAAGATGTCGATGCAAAGTCTGCAGAAGCGTCAGATAACACAGCAGCTGAGACTACTGCTCAGAATAAAGTGACTAAACGTGCTAGTAAATTCGATGCCTTAATCGACCCCATGTGTGGTTCTGGAACCTTTTTAATCGAAGCGTTATTAATGACTTGTGATTACCCAGTAGGTATCGATAAAGCCGAAAGCCAGTTTGGTTTTTATGGCTGGGGTCACCATGACGCCGACTTGTGGGAGCAGATGCGTAGCGAAGCTCAAGAACGCTTCCATAACGCCTTAGCTGCCGTCACTGAGCAGCCAGAAACTTACCTGCCGACCATTATTGGTTATGATGCAGACGTGGGAGCTATTCGTGCGGTGCATAAAAACTTAATTGCTGCTGGTCTGCAGGATATCATTCCGCACATCACCCTAGAGCAACGTGCCCTAAGTAATCTAAGAGACGGCTTGACTAAATTTTTAGAGGCCGGTGAGCTTAAGCGTCCGCTAATTATCACTAACCCACCATATGGTGAGCGTTTAGGCACAGAAGACACCATTCGCCCGCTATATCAAGGGCTTGGTTTAATCCTGCAAGATACCTTTAAAGCCGCGCAAGCGCTGCAGTCTAATAAGTCGAAGGGCAAAGGCTCTAAACGCAAGCCGCGTAAGAAAGACTATAGCCAAGTGACATTAGGCGTCCTAGCCGCGCAAGTTGAGCATGCCGATACCCTACCGATTAGTGAGCCGCAGACCCTGCGTTGTCATAATGGTGCGATTACCGTCTATTTCCGTTATGGCGCGCTAATCCAAGATACTGCTGATAGCATTATCGAAAGCTTTGATAAATCAGAAGTCGTGTTTGAACAAGGCCAAGACTTTATTAACCGCCTACAGAAAAACTTGGCGCATATGAAGAAGCTTGCAGCGAAAGAAGACGTCACTAATTTACGCGTTTACGATGCTGATTTGCCTGACTATAAAGTCGCTATCGACGTCTATGGCGACTACGTCCATGTACAAGAATATGCGCCACCAAAGACTATCCCACCAGAGACTGCTAAGCGTCGTTTTAACCTAGCTTTATTGGGTGTGCGCGAAGTACTAGGGTTAAACCGTGAGCAAGTCTTTATTAAGACCCGTGCCCGTCAATCTGGTAATGAGCAGTACAGCAAGCAAACGAAGAGCGAAAAGAAAGGTAAGTTTTATATTGTGCGCGAAGACAAAGCCTATTTCTTTGTTAACTTTACGGATTACTTAGATACCGGTCTGTTCGTCGATCACCGTAATATGCGTAAATTGGTGAAATCGCACAGCTATCGCGGTGATGTGCTAAACCTATTTGCTTATACTTGTACTGCCAGTGTGCATGCCGCTATTGCAGGCGCAAAGACGGTCACTAGCGTGGATTTATCACAGAACTATCTGGATTGGGGCAAGCAAAACTTTGCCTTAAACGGCTTGGATATCAGTGGCAGTAAATATCGTTTCGTAGCCGAAGATATCTTTGAGTGGATTAAAGACAATACTGAGCAGTTTGATACGATCTTCATTGATCCACCGACTTTCTCCAACTCGAAGAAGTTCCAAGGGACTTTCGATGTGCAACGTGACCATGCTGCCTTGATTAATCGCGCGATGAACCGCTTACGTACCGATGGTGTGCTGTATTTCTCAAATAACTTTACCCGCTTTGAGTTAGATGAGATTCTGACCCAGCGCTATGATATTAGAGACATTACCCATGATACGATTGGCTTTGATTTTAATATTAAAAAGCCCATTCATCGCAGCTTTGAAATTCGCCATCATGGGGCTGATATCTTAGAGTAACGTTTAAAACCTAACCTTACTTAGTATGTAATTAATGACGCGTCGATAGCCTATCTCATTTGCAGTTATCGCGCGTCTATGTTACAAAGCTAAGGGGCGCTAATAAGCCTATGTTTACAAGACCGTAGTGCAGCAGAAAACTAGCCTTGATACACGAGTCGTTTGACTATAAAGCTTAACAATACGCGGTTTGATGTTAGTGTATATTACAAAACTAACGAGCTGTTTTATAAGAATCTCCGGCGTTACTGCTCTTGATAATACGGTCAGCGACCCAATTATAATAACTATAAACAATAACTTATAAGAATAAATGGTTGTGTGCTTTACGGCGCTATTTTTTATCTCTGAATCCCAATATTTTATTACCCTAGCTAGCTAGCTTTGATTAGCTTAAGCGGCCTGAGCTTACGGTTCACTAGCGCTTTAAATATATTTTTCAATTCACTGTGCAACTTTTACTATTAAATAACTGTCTAAATTAAATAAGGATATCTACCATGGCATTATCACTCAATAAAGGCGGTAACTTATCGCTAACTAAAACTGATCCTAACCTAAATAAACTCCTTATCGGTCTGGGCTGGGATGAGCGCGCTACTTCAGGGGCTGAGTTTGACCTAGACGCCAGTATCTTTTTGCTTAGCAGCGCTGGTAAAGTACGCGGCGATCATGATTTTATTTTCTATAACCAGTTAAAATCAGACAATGGCGCTGTCGAACATACCGGTGACAACCGTACAGGCGAAGGCGATGGTGATGACGAAGTTATCAAGGTCAATCTATCGCAAGTCCCTGCTGAAGTAGATAAAATCGTCGTAACCGTAACCATCCATGATGCGCAACAACGCAACCAAAACTTCGGTCAAGTGGCCAACGCCTTTATCCGCGTCGTCAACGAAGAATCTGGTACAGAAGTCGTGCGTTTTGACTTAGCCGAAGACTATTCAATTGAAACCGCTATGGTATTTGGCGAAGTTTATCGTCATAACGGCGAGTGGAAATTCCGCGCAGTAGGCCAAGGCTATTCAGGTGGCTTACAAGCTATGTGCCAACAATACGGCGTTAATATTTAAGGTCTCACTCTAAGACTGAGACCTAGGCAATAGCGGATAAATGATACGACTTTTATTACTGCTAACTGTCAATTATTCCTATGTTATTTTATGGATAATTGATTGCCTAAATTTACAAGACTATATAGCGAAAAGTGGTTAACATATTAGCCACTTTTTTTTGCTTTAATGCTTAGTGACTCTACACAGGATATGTCATGCGACATTTTTATTTTGATATGATTTTTACCACTATTGCGCTGATTGTAGCGTCGTGGTGGGGCTATTCCCATGGTGGTATGGGTGGTCTAATTTCAGCATTGTCCATCACCGCTATCTTAGCTGTTATGGAAATTTCCTTGTCGTTTGATAACGCTGTCGTTAACGCGTCAGTACTCAAACACTGGGACAATTTTTGGAAAATGATATTTTTAACCGTCGGTATTTTAGTAGCCGTTTTCGGTATGCGTCTGGTCTTCCCTATCGTCATCGTCGCAGTGACTGCCGATATGGGTATGATGGATGTCGTGAACCTAGCTCTATATAACCCAACGGAATATTCGGCGAAGCTGATGGCGCACCATGCTGAAATTTCAGCCTTTGGTGGTATGTTCCTATTGCTAGTCTTCTTAAACTTCCTGTTTGATGACAAAGATGTGCATTGGTTTGACTGGTTAGAAAGCCGTCTGGCCAAATTTGGTCAAGTTGATGCTATGAGTGTCTTTGTAGCACTAGCTATTCTTATGATTTCACTATCTTGGGTAGAAGCGGCACAAGACTCTGCCGTCCTAATCGCAGGCGTTTGGGGTATCTTAGTCTATCTGGGTGTGCAAGTGGTGTCAGGTATGCTTGAGGGCGACCTTGAAGAGACTGAAGAAGAAGCTGAGGGTGGTATCAATACGGCCGCAGCAGGCAGTGCCATTATGAAGGGCGGTATTGCAGGTTTCTTATACCTTGAAGTCTTAGATGCGTCGTTCAGTTTTGATGGCGTAATCGGTGCCTTCGCTATTACCAATGACGTGATTATCATCATGTTAGGTCTAGCTATTGGTGCGATGTTCGTGCGTTCTATGACTATCTACTTAGTCGATAAAGGCACGCTAGACGAGTTTGTCTATTTGGAGCATGGCGCGCATTATGCTATCGGCGCCCTAGCTATCATCATGTTGTTATCGATGAAATTCCATATCCCTGAGATTGTAACCGGTCTTATCGGTGTGGCGTTCATTGGTTGGGCTGTGATTGCCTCGCTAAAATATCGTAAGATAGAAGCCGCCAATGCGTCTCAAGATGCTACTAGAGAGTTGTCTTAGTGGCTGTTATGGTAAGAGATTATCCTGAGCGATCAGAGGTAAGGAAGATGCTTAAGATAACTTAACGTCTTCTTTACATAATCCTTTACAGGCTCACTTGCGCAACCTTAGTAGGATTAGTATAGTTAACGTGAGTTTCGGCTCACGTTTTTTATGGTCTCAACTTTATTATATGATGTGGTTTTGATTATATGGTACAGCCCACTCGCTGAATAATAAGTCTATTATCTAGACTTATTTTGCTATGGGTCACCTAGATAGTTGAGATTATAGTAACGCTAGCACGAAACGTACTGACTTCTATTTTGTTTCCTAAATGAACGATAAATAGACGAACAATAAATATCTACTTTTTAATTTACAATAACTCTTAATTTACTCACTACAAAATCACCCATAAAAGGAAGAACAACATGGCTATTAGCTTAACTAAAGGCGGTAACGTCAACCTATCAAAAGAAGCTCCAGGCTTAACCAACATGACCATCGGTCTTGGTTGGGATCCCCGCGCTACTGACGGTCAAGACTTTGACCTAGACGCTATTGCCTTTTTGTTAGATGAGTCTGGCAAGGTACGTAACGACCAAGACTTTATCTTTTTCAATAACCTAAAGTCTGGCGATGGCTCAGTTGAGCATACCGGTGATAACCGTACTGGCGAAGGCGACGGTGATGATGAGTCTATCAAAGTTAACCTAGCTAGCGTCCCTGCTGACGTGAATAAAATCGCAGTGTGCGCCATTATTTATGAAGGTCAAGCTCGTAACCAAAACTTCGGCCAAGTTGGCGATGCTTTTATCCGTGTTATCAATGACAACGGCAATACTGAAATCGCTCGTTATGACCTATCAGAAGACGGCAGCACTGAAACTGCTATGATCTTTGGTGAAATTTATCGCCATAGCGGTGAGTGGAAATTCCGCGCCGTTGGTCAAGGCTTTGCAGGCGGCCTAGGCCCATTAGCAGCTTCTTATGGCGTGAACGTATAATTGCTGGCATAAGATTAGCTTAGTAGGCTGACCGAAACTTTAGCAGCACTTATTTAACGTTATTGTATTAGCAGACATTCAGTACTCTTAATGACCGTAAGGACACCTTAGTATGGCGGCGACTTTTAGCTTGATTGGCACCATTGAACCTTTTTTGCATTGTAACCTTAAAAAGGGCGACACTATTTACTGTGAAGCCAATGCTATGGTAATGATGGAGACCAATCTCGAGCTTAAAGGCAAGCTGCAGGGCGGTATCATGCAGTCTTTGATGCGCCGCTTTGCTAACGATGAGTCCCTATTTCAGCAAGAGATTGTGGCTGAGCACGGCGAAGGTGATTGTCTGCTGGCCCCTACTCTCGATGGCGATATGCAAATCTTGGATGTAGGCGCGCAGCAGTATACTTTGAGCGATGGTGCTTATGTGGCAGCCTCAAGTAGTGTCGATATCCGTGCCAACATTCAGCGCAACTTAGGTGGCGCAGTATTTGGCGATACCGGTGGCTTTGTGGTCATGCAGACCCAAGGTACAGGCCAAGTAGTGGTCTCGGGCTTTGGCTCGCTGTTTGAGATTGATGTAGAACCTGGCAAAGATGTGATCATTGATAATGGTCATGTGGTCTGCTGGGACTCGCGTCTACAATATAATTTATCGGTCTCTACCAGTAAGAAAAAAGGCTTTATGAGCAACATCATCAACTCCGTCACTAGTGGCGAAGGGATGGTGCTAAAATTCTCTGGTACCGGTAAAGTCGTAATCTGCTCACGTAACCGTGATAGTTATCAAGGCTGGCTGCAAAGCGTCTTGGGTAGCAATTCAGGCGGTCGTGGTGGCGGCGGCGGTGGTCTACTAAACCAAATTATGTAGTTAACTAAGGCAGCGATTTCTCAATGAATCGCTGTCTTTTTTTAGGCAATAATTATTATTAGGCACCCTACTTTGCAAAATGCTTAGTAATAAAATATTTTGCTAAAGATGCAGCGGTATAAAACTATCTAAAAAATACTAATAGTTACCTGAAGCCTTTAACAATGGTAACTGAGACCCCATTAATACAGTATCTCTAGTTAGCATCATAATAAGATCATATTTACTTTTACCTTCACTTATAAATTTATAAAAAGGACAATCTCATGGCAGTTAGTCTTCAGAAAGGTCAAAAAATCTCGCTAAGCAAAGAAGCTGGCGGCACGTTAACCCAAATTAAAATGGGCCTTGGTTGGGATGTTGCTCAATCTTCTACACCAAAGAAAGGCGGCTTTTTAGGCAGTTTATTTGGTGGCGGCGGTGGTAGTGGCGATAGCATCGATCTTGATGCGTCATGCATTATGTTTGATAGCAATAAGCAGCCGGTTGATGCGATTTGGTTTGGCCAATTAAAATCAAAAGATGGCAGTATCTTGCATACCGGTGATAACCGTACTGGTGATGGTGACGGCGATGATGAGGTGATTAACGTTGACTTATCACGCGTCCCGGCAAGCGTCCAATCGCTCGTATTCACGGTAAATAGCTTTACCGGTCAGACTTTTGAGACGGTTGAGAACGCTTTTTGCCGTATTATCAATGCTGATAACAACTCTGAAGTTGCCCGTTATAACCTTTCTTCGCAAGGCAGTCATACGGCGATGATTATGGCGAAAGTTTATCGTCATAACGGTGAGTGGAAAATGCATGCTATTGGTGAAATTGCCTCGGGTCGTACTTTCCAAGACTTGATGCCTGCTGTGGCTCCGCATGCTTAAGCTTTTGAGTTAAGCTTGAAGTTAAGAAAAACGCTGCCTTTTTTAGGTGGCTTTTTTTTTGGGATTAAATAGCTTTGTAGCGTGGGTAACACCCTGAGCTAGGATTCAAGCAAAATACTGCTTTGCTCCTAGCGCAAGAGACAATTCCTTAAATGGAATTGTCTAATAGCCCTAATATCTTTGTCCTGTTTAAAACCGTTATTTGTAATTGGTTCGCAGGGCGCACCCTACCTGCCCTGCGAATTTAGCCCAATATCTTTATAGAACACTTCACTGGCTGGGCTAAAAACATCAGCCTACAAAGACGTATTATGGATGACAATCTTTGAACCATGGTAGCGTGGGTAGCACCCACGGAAAAGCAAATCCTCCCTGACCCTCCTTTATAAAAGGAGGGGACATTCTTTATAAGAATAGGATGGAAAATTTATCTTAGTTAATAAGTGCGCGTAGGCTAGGCATTTTGCCCAGCACATTAGAAAATAATGCCTGCTTTTGCTCTTGCCTCGGGACGAGGCACGGCCATAGTCCTGCAAGAGTGACTGCCTATGAGTCGCATATCAGTAAATCCTATTTAAAGGATTTACACTTGCAAACCTAACAAAGCAGTGCTTTGTTTTGACGGTTCTCATCACTGTCTAAAGATCCCCGATGCCAAGGCCACGCTATTGCTGTTTTGGTTTTTGCATTAATAATGCTTAGGCTATTTTAAGTAACTGACCCTCGACGACTATTTACGAGCCTTCTGCCAGCTAAAGCCCCAACCAAACGCTTGGTCCATATCTTTATGGCCGCCAAAATATTGGTTGATACGCTCGACGTTGATACTGCCCTGTTTATTGACCAGTCTAGCGATGGCACACATTGGCTTGGCATTGGCACCCTCGGTCAAGCGCGTTTCAATCGGTGGCTGACCCGGCACATGCATAGTGACTACCCCATCGGTCTGCGCCCAGTTGGGTACACCGTCATATATGAATGCAAAGATAAACACTTCTTCAATCTGTGCCCACTGCGCGCCATTGATATCGAGCCACTCGCCGTCTGTACTTTGGCCGGTGCGATCATCCTCACGCAGTAGCACATAGGGTGCGGTATTTAAGCTGCCGAAGCGCTTACCCAGGGCTTGAATGAGGGTTTTTTCACCATTTTTAAGGTGAATCATCGCACCGACATCGAGGTCAATACCTTTAGAATGCTGCTTGAATAAGTCGCTTAGGCGGCCTTTTTTGGGCATCTCGCTATTGTCTGGGCGTTGGTTCCAGTTTAGGTTGATAGAGATTTTGCCAAAGTCGTCTTTTTTCTGCAGGTTGATGCTAGATTGATTTTTAGTTAGGGTAATTTTGGATAAATTGACGCTAGGGCTGGGCGGTGCCGCTGCTGGAATAGGTGGTGGCGTGTTCTGTCTGGCGGTATTAATATTCGTTTGGTTGTTATTGAACGAATTGTTTTGGCTCGGTGCAGGTGTTTCATCCGCAATCTCAACGCCAAAGTGCTCAGACAATGGCTTTAGGCCACCATCAAACCCTTGCGAGATAAAGCGAAACTTCCAACTGTCTTGGCGGCGATAGCATTCGCCTAAAATGACGGCTTTTTCGCTACGACTGCCCGCCTCGACTTGGCAAGTGAGCAGGACCGTGCTGCCCTGCATCACTTGGATATCGACGTTACCAATTTGCGCAAGGGTTTTATTGCTAGAGAAGGCTAAAGCGATTTTCTCGATTTGCGCAGGCTGAGTCGCCAATTGTATATCAAAGAATCCGTCGGTCTCATGACCTCGAAACGAGACACTGCCATCGTCGCTACTCTTTTGACCATAGAACACCATGTCGCCATCGCCCCGCACCTTCGCAGTACTGGCGAGGCGGTAGGCCGCACAATCAATGGGTTGGTCACTCAAAATACGGATACTAATGGCATCGGTCGGCAGGGCAGCATTGGCACCGGCAATTAAAGTCTGGCTCATGATTTCTCGCTTAATGACTGTTTTTTGTATTAGCCCTAGTCTAGCAGACTGGCAATTTTTCGCATTAGCATTTTCTTTAGGCCTAATATTAAGACCCTCTGGCTTCAACACATTCTCTAGAAATAATCGCATAAAGCTCTGCAAGTAGCGCCACTCACATAGTAAACTAGCGGATACTAAAGTTAATCCCTTTCCATACGAGATATCCTTAATACAAGATACATCCCATACGAGACCTCCTGCCCATGACCCAACCTACAGCCAGTGTTTGGCTCGCCGAAGCCCAGTCTAGCCAACGCGATATGCTCGCCAGCTTACAACAGTTAAAATCTGACTATCCGCAGCATGACTTGACGGTGCTAGCGTCGCATCGTGCCAATCGTGCGGAGATATTTGAGTTTGCCGATCAGTATTTTTATGAACCGCGTGAGCCTAAGGCAGATAGCCAAGCGACTACTCTCGCTACTGACGCTCCAGTTAGCCGCTGGCAGTTTGTGCTTGAGCATTGCCAAGCCAACAACGTTAAGGTGCTGCTGACGGGCCGCAACGGTATTGATTACGAAGCGCATCGCGAGGCATTCGAGGCGTCAGGTATCAGACTGCTAACCGGCGCAACTAGCGTAGAAATGCTAGATAAAATCGATGATAAGTTTCAATTCATTCAGCATTGTCAGGCTCATGATATTCCGGTCTCGGAAGGTTGGCGCTTTGATAGCTTGGACGAGTTAACCCAATTACTCGATAAACACGGTCACCAGCCTTTATGTGTAAAGCCCATCACCGGTATCTTTGCGCAAGGGTTTTGGCGATTGGATACGGGGGCCACTATAGCGAAAGATGCCTGTCATCCTGACAGCGAGCAAGAGAAAAACTACGATAGCTTTGAGCATTTATATTTCACTGAAGAAAAAAAGATAAATACTGAGCAATATGTCTCCGCCTATGCCAATAGCCAGATGGTGCATGAGCGCCCTATTCCTATGTTATTGATGCCTTACTTAGCCGGTCAGGAATACTCTATCGATGTGGTCTGCGAGCGCGGTGAGGTATTGGCGGCAGTGACCCGTCATAAGGTGGGTAAGATTCAGCATATCGGTTATGACGAAGGCGTTATGGCTGTGGTCGTGCCCCTAATTAAAGCCTTCGGCTGCGATGGTGTCGTTAGCGTGCAGACCAAGCAAGATGATGCAGGTGTACACCGCGTATTAGAGATTAACAGTCGTCCCTCTGGTGGCATTGGCTATACCAATCATAGTGGCATTGACCTGACCCAAATTGGCTTTGCTTATTGGCTAGGCTGGTCGGAGAAACCTAATTTAGCGGGTATCGCTAAGCAGATTATCCCGTGTCAGGTGCGCTCTATTATGGTGAGTGTGAAGATTGAGGGGGATGCGGGGGAAGAGGAATAATCAAAGCAAAAGTATAAAAGTGATAGCTCAAGGACGAGCTTTGTCAGATACGTACTAATTGATTTAGTAAATGCAGGGTGTGAAATCGGCTAAATAGCCCTAGTTATTCTTTATGAAAAAGATAGAATTTCTTGTGAAAAGGATAAAAGCAGGTATTACCTTTCTTAACTAAATGAAACTTTATCTGAGAATTGGAATATTCAGCGTATGCTGTTTTAGACACTGCTTTTAGAGTGTTACCTCCACATGCTAGCACATTAAATAATCACTTAACCGCCGCTTTAACCCCCATCACCGTAAAATCCGACTCCGCAAATGCCTGCTGAATAGCTATTAGTTTAGAGCCGCAATCCGTTAAGTCGCCATGCCGGGCAATCGGCTGACCATCGACCACATAAGAAGGGTCCCCCGTCACAATGGTCACTACCTTCTTGCACTTTTTGCAGGAGACCTTATCGCCTACTCGCGCAACAGGAATACCATTATGCAAAGTATGCGCTGACCCCGAAATGACGGTGCCGCCATGACTGGTCTTGGCGCCGACAGTAATATACGCTGCCATAGCTTCCTCCTATATCGAATGCTTATGATAGTGGATGACTAATGAAGAAAAGTCCGTAATATCCCTATACCGCCAATATTTTAGGTTCACCCTACCCTAAGAATCAGTTACCTTGTCTATTTAAGGTAAGAATATAGAGATATGAATCTGTTCTTTATTATCTTGAATAATATGGTTATAGCCTGCCAGGTGCTCGGTAGCTTGTCTGTCCATAAAGTAAGACATAAAACCAAAGATGAAGGCTAGTAATATACCGACTGCCAGTAAGATAACCCATAGAGGGGTCTCACTAGAGAGGGTATGTTTGATTTGATCGGGGATAGCCCAAAAAGGAGAAAATTCACTTTTGTTACCCCGCAAATGCTCAATCTCATCGCCTAAGCGGGAGATAAGATAGCGAATCTTTTCAGGGGCCTCTAAGCGATAGCGACCTTGAAAGCCTAACAGCATCGCGTAGTGATAGACCTCTAAAGCCGAAAGACGCTGCTCCCCTTGTTGTCGCAAACGATCTAATCTATCGAAAAATTCATCACCTGCTACTTGCGAGCCAAATATATCTAACTGTAAAGGGTTAAGCTCCCAAGCGTTTTTTAAGTTTTCAAACTCTGGCTCCTGCGACGTCATAATGGTCTCATCGATGAGCGCACAGTAGGCGTACTTCGCCTCATGAATATCTTCAGACATAAAGCCTTTTTTGCGAGCATTACTTTCGAATTTATCTAAGAAGTCATAAATCTTCTGTCTAAATTGCGCAGGCTCGGTACTAAAGTAATGATTGCGCAGTAGGAAGACTAAATAAAAGCCGTCGTACATAATATCTACGAGTGACTGACTGCTCAGACGTCGGTTTAGTCCCTCGACAGAGACTTTAGACGCCACCTCTCCTGAATCCAATAACGAGGGTGCGGGACTTGGCGTATGGTTCACTGACATAAAGCTCCCTAATACTTATCAAATTGGCAACCGATCATCTCATGTAGATGGCGGTAGATATCATGATTCTATTGACTGGTACCCCATCTCTTTACGGTAACGAAACCAGTAGCGCACTTATCCTAACTGTAGAACTCTAAACTAATAAATAGTTGCAACAATAGCTACTGAACGATGGCCATCAACTCAAGTTTTAAATCATCAAATCCATTCGGAACATAGATACAGATAGACTCTGCTTTCATCATCTCGTCATATAAGGCCCCGATGGGCTCTATAGTGAAATAGCTAAAGCCAGGTCGGACGGGAATAGCGCTCGGAACCTGGGTCACATGCGAGACAGGCAGCCCTGGGAGAGCAGATAAAACTCGCTTTTCCACCCCGTCTGGCGTAGCCACTTTAAATCGTCTGGGCACTAGATCAATCAGCTCATGCATTGGGACTGACGAACTGACCGAGAGATAAAGTTGTGAATTGCGAGTAATCTTGTCGCTGCTAAGCTCACCGAGATAAAAGGAAGGCTTGGTTTGCTGTAGTGGAATCGAGATGAAGTTGCTAGCAATCACAGTATTGAGTAGCTCGCGGATGATACTGATGATACCAACAAAGGCTTCATGAGCCTGATTATGTTGGTACTGTGGCAGGTCACTCACTTGGTAGAGCGAGCTAAAAGTGGTCAGTTGGCTAGCCACACTTAATAGGGCTTCAAATAGCCGCTAGGGATGCAGCTTAGGGTTGTTATAGAGATGACTAAGTTGAGAGTAAGCCGTATTTAGGGCGTGTAGCAGCCAAAATGAGGCAATGTCTGACGATCTAAACTCGAGTAAATCATTATTGGTCTGGCGATGATGTTCATACAAGGTGGATGCTTTTGTATTAATCATCGTCATCAAACGATAAACTTGACTCAGTAAGGCAGCATTGCTCGCGATGTGGACGCTAGGGACGATGTAATCCTCATCAACTTGATAAATGCCTTGGGTGGTCCGTGTCAGCTTGGCGATTAATACGGAAACCGTATCTTTGCCTGGGGGTTGCGACGAATGGCTCAACTGAAGCGTTGGTGATAATTTAATGGTATCAATGACTGCTTCCGCTGCTTGGCTATAGAGGTCCGGCGCTTCTGTGGCCCCTCTAGCAAAGCGGGTTGGATTGTCGTTATCTGCAGACTGGATATTGTCGCCCCCGCTATGAAGGAGCTCCAAACTCAAAAAGACAAACACCTCATCACGGGTATCTTGGCCATCAAGATTGACTGCCTTTGGCAACCCATCCGTCCTTGGGGCTTGATAAAGCGTACCATCCGGTAACACACAGTAGAGCGACTGAAGATTTAGTAAATTGCTTTCTAAGAGTTGATGGTCTAATTGACTGTCTACTACCCCGTAAGCATACGGGTGTAAAAGCTGCATACTCAGCGCCCGCTGGGTTTGATGATACGTATCTTGCAATTGAAAATGTTGTGGCCGTAAAAACAGCCCTTCTCCCCATAATACTCGATGATGACTCAAAATGATCTCCTACTGGCAGCGCACGAGCGGCTGCTGATAATATTCAAGTTTGCTAGTGAAGGTTGGGGTGAGGGTAGGATCGATGCCGGCAGTAATCTGCACGTCACAGGCCCCTATCGTTAGAGCGAGCGGGCTATCGAAGTTGATACTGCTCAGGGGCAATAAAAACTGCGAGCGTTTTTGGGTATGGCGCAAACCGACCTTAATAGCTAAGTAAGTTGCCTCTTGGGGGAGGTTTAAGATGACCTCCGCGCTCCGGCCAGGGATCAGCGCAACCTCCTTAGCAGTGCGTGCTTCGATGTCGGTAAACTGGCTTTCGTCTTCCAAAAAAGCCACGCTAGCGGAGCTGGCCATTCCTTGCTTGGTAACGCCTGCATTAGCATTGGCTAAAGGGTTGACTTGTAGGGTAAGCCGTAGCTTTTTTAATTTATCCTGCAAGGCTTGTTGCGCCATATTTAGCTGATCAAGCCGGGCCTGCTGACTAGCAAGTTGCGATTGAAGGGCCTTTAGCTCGTCACTACTGGCAGGCGGAGCTAACAAGACGGTTGTCTTATCGTTTGCCGTCTTATCAAGAGACTCGTTATCAAATGACTCGTTATCAAGAGACTTTACGACGTTAGGGTTTACTAATGCGGTGATGCTAGAGGTCGATTGGTCATCCCCATGCTGCATCGCTTTATCCACCGTACAGCCCGCTAACACACTACCGAGTACCCCTCCCCACAGTATGGTGACTATAAAAACTCGCTCTGCAACACTCATAAGCTAACGCCTAATATTTAATTTATTATTATTAATATTATTGCTAAATAAATTTTTAATTTTTAATTCAGGACCAATCCCTATTGTCTGGTTAATATCTCTGCCATTTTAGGCCTACCAAGCACCCCCTTTTTACGCAGTTCGACATGACCTAAATCCTGCATTCGCCAGTCTCCACCCCAGACTAGACCGGCTGACTTGGCTACTTTTCCGTACAACTGATAGCCTCGCATAGCCCAAGGGTCTCTTTCTGAGATTACAATCTTGCCGTTCCTAATAAAGGCACTATCTCCAGCTAGACCAAACTGATGGTAGCTTTTATACGAGCCTGCTTTGGTCACATTGGCGCCCTTTTTAAGCAGTCGAGCTTGACGCTGCGGGCTGCGATATCCCTCTAACAACACCATCTCATAGCCATACTGATCGCGCATGATTTTATAGACGGTCAACATTCGCTGCACGAACTCTGAATTCATCTTGTTCCAGTTTCGATCCGCATTTTTGATGTTAATTTGACCATTGCTCAAATGCACTGTCAACATATCACCAGAATGACCGCTACTCTTAACGGGACTAGTGAACGGCGTCAAACCTGGCCCCCTAGTCACTAGCGGGGCATCTGTTAATGAGCCGTCAGTTAATGATCCGTTCATAGGTGGACCATGAATAATAGTAGCAGTCGTTGCTTCTGGCCACTCTCCCTCTCCTGAATAAGCACCGCCTACTTGTGCCGCTTGATAGCTAGCTAACTCAGCTTCTAATTCAGCAAATAATGCTGCTGGTGGCGCTGGCGGCGGTCGTAATCTTTCTCCTTTTAGCAGTTGCGTCACCTGAGGATTAATCGTAGCAGCAGGCGTCTCTTGGGCATGGTAAACCTCTAAAGCGCTGTGCTGATAAAGTAAGTAGCACCCTCCTGCAGTGACCATAACGAGCAAAGTAGTGACGGTAGGGACTAGTGGCCATCGGCTTATTTTCTTTCCCCAATCATGCCGTAATCTTGGTGATTTTCGTGGCTTATGGTTAGTCGTTAAATACGGAGACTGTTTTGGGCCATGCCTCTTAAACCCTTGTTTCCAACCTTTGCCTTCTAAGACCTTTACCTGACCATATAGATGGCGAATAGACGCCTTTAATAGCGGATAATCAAAGAGGCCAATGACCACGACAATTGAAATAAGCGTGAAAATAACGACCGATAAATACATCATAATGTCAGTACGAGCGTCTCCAAAATTCCGCAGTCTCATATTGCCTTAGGGCCAATGCAATAGCTAAGTCATACTCTTTAACTCAGTCACACTCTTTAACTCAGTCACACTCTTTAACTCAGTCATACTCTTTAACTCAGTTATCTTTCAAAATTTATCAGTCAAAACGACAGCTAAAACTTCTCTAAACCACCTTCAAACCAATACACCTTCAAGAGCTTTTACTGCTGTTACCCACCTGAATCAAACGACCTTTAATTTTTTATTTTAAATTAGCTAGTACAGTTTGTTTAATTTTAATAAACTAACTTTAACAATTTTATTATAAACAATTATCGAACTTATGCAAAAGGAGTCTCGTCGGTGGCTATGAAATATGTATCGACCTTGGGGCGTTACGCTGTGATATCCATCATAGTGGCTTACCTATTTATCGTTTGGATATACTTTAAAACCAATGCTATGGCTTTTGACTCCAACTCGTTTATTATTTGGTTTATGGTCATCCCTATCGTCTTTATTATTTTTATTTTAGCCCTCCGGTGGCGACGAAAAAGACTAGAAAAACAAAAACAGCACCCCTCCACGGTCTCCGCTAAAGAAAGATCGGATACGCCTCCTGACTCTCTGGCGCTTTATTTACACAGCAGTCTTTGTTTGCCCGAGGGTCAAAGTTGGTCTGAAATTATTGCTAATACTGAGGATTTAACGGTATTAAGTAATGAGTTATTGGATGAGGATCAATTGCCCGTACTGATCAAGCCCATAGGCTATCTTGACGATAGCGACTTAGACAATCACATTCCATGTGTGGATGATACGGCTTTAGACGATGACACAGCTTTAGAAGTGGCTGAGCAGCAGAGCTCTCCTAATGTTATTAAGGTCACTCACAGACTATGCATGATTATTGACGAGCTACTCACTTTGAGCGAGCCAACGCTTAGCGCTATTGCAGAATGCCTTGTCGACCCAGCGCAACGGCATAGCGAAATACCTAACTCAGCGATTAGCATTCATCCTGATTGGCAACAACGTTATATTGCAAACAGCACTGGCGGTATAGAGGATGACATTAGAACTACTCACCCCTTTCTCACCCAACTGTCTATAAAGCTATTAGTGCCCCTCACTACTGATATTGATGCCGTAAAAGCCTACGTAACTACTCGCCTTGCTGAGTACTCTATTACTGAATCGCTACTGGTTATTACTGCTATCGAACTTGACTCAGCAGAAACCTGCCAAGCGGATTCAATCCTCGCTGAGCACTTAACCACTATGTCTCAGCAGGCCACGCCTGAGATTTCATTGTGTCTCGCTGCAGAGTCACAGACCAATGCTGCGTGGCTCGCTGAGCACCATATTACGGCTAGTCCTACTTATGATTCGACTTATAAAGTCCCTAGCGAAACTGGCGTACTGGTGCTGGCTTGGAATGAAGCGGCACAAAAAATATTGGCTATAAACGACGTTCTCATTTCTGAATGCCGCTATTCCTTAACGCCATTCGACTTTGCTGAGAGTAAACCTGCGCGGCAGCAGTATTCACATATCCTTAAAAAAATAGCCCGCTATCTAACAGACTCTGGAATACCCGCAGATAACTTAGACACCCAGCCTAATAAAAGCAATCCTTCAACTAGTAATACCAATGAACTTAGGTCTGCGGATGATAAAGGTTCAATAATTAATAACCCGCTAATAGATAAAAATATTTATTTTTTATCTGACATTAATCCAGTAAAACAACCTTATGATTTATCTGAAATTATGCAAATTTCAGATGCTATAAGAGCAAAAGGGGTACTGGTCAACGATTATAATTTAGGGCATTATGGCTTTTCAAACGATTATCTAAAGAGTTTAATTAGTATTTCTTTATTTATAAATTTGAGTCAAATTATTGAACAAGAGTCAGATACCACTCTTTTGATCACTCAGCACGCTAGGTACTGCTTACTTTGGCAAGCAGACACTATAAAAACTCCTGAGGATCTGCCATGACCACAAGCTCATTTATTTCTATTAGGTTGTAAGTATGCTTTCGAGATTTTTTTATCTGCTTTATAACCCAAGAGTTTTATTGGTCTTGGGTACTATAGTTGCCCTAGTTTTACTCTACGACTATGTGGCCTTCAATCACTTTTTGCTGATTGTCGTAGGCTTAGTAATAACCCTAACCATGGCTATAGTCATTTACAGCGTGGTAAAGCGGCGAAAAAGAGCGGCAGCAGAGCTGGCTGAGTTGGTGAATGAGAGTAGTCTGGATAATACTGAAGAGGGTGAGCTATCCGTAGTCACGGATAAAAATGAGGATGCTCTGGAAGTACAGGCATTGCGTCAGCAAATGCAGGAGGCTATCAAGACCATTCGTAAGTCTAAACTGGGCGACGAAACAGGTCGGGCAGCGCTTTATGAGCTCCCTTGGTACATGGTCATTGGTAATCCTGCCGCGGGTAAGAGTTCAGCAGTCCTCCACTCTGGTCTTAAATTTCCCTTTATGGAAAAGACCAATCAGCTGTCGGTTAAAGGGGTTGGTGGCACCCGTCATTGTGATTGGTTTTTTTCTACCGAAGGCATTTTACTAGATACTGCCGGGCGTTACTCTGCTTATGAAGATGACCGCTCCGAGTGGTTGGCCTTTTTAAACCTGCTTAAAAAGAATCGACCTAAAGCCCCCATTAACGGCATTATCATTGCGGTCAGTATCGCTGAGCTAACCAAGAACGATCCCAATTATGCGCTAGATTTAGCCAAAAATTTACGCAGTCGTGTTCAGGATCTGACAGAACAGTTGGAAGTATATGCGCCAGTCTATGTGGTCTTTACCAAGATGGATTTAGTCTCAGGCTTTCGTGATTTCTTTAATGATTACGAGCAGGAAGAGCGAAATCAGGTGTGGGGGGCGACCATTCCTTACCCTGATGACCCCGATGCGATCAATATTGATGACGTCTTTGCCGAGCACTTTAATGTGTTAGTCAATGGGTTGAAAGACTTAAGCACCACTAAACTCTCCTTACGCCATCAGCGTACCGTCTCTCCTAGCCTGATGACTTTCCCTATGGAGTTTCAATCGCTGCGACCCGTGATTAGAACACTCATGCACGCGTTATTTGAAGACAACCCCTTTCAGTTTAAGCCCATCTTGCGGGGGTTTTATTTCACTAGTGCTCTGCAGGAAGGTCAGGTTAATAGCCAAATGACCCTGCAAATGGTGCAAAACTATGACCTACATCCGCCTGTGGTGCCGCTAGACAATTCACAAAATATCAATGATGAGCCCTACTTTTTGCATGACTTATTTTCAAAAGTCATTCTTAAAGATAAGCACTTAGTTAAGCAGCATAAAAACCGTAATAAGCGCAGTTACCGTGCCCTGGCAACTCTAGTCTCAGTAATCCTATTATGCGTTACCACGGGGCTATGGACGTGGTCTTATACTAATAATAAGCAACTTATCAGCCGCGTCGAAGCGGACTTGCAGCAGGTGGCGGAAATTCAACAACAGGCTAACGGTGATTTGCCGTCACAGCTTGAATCTCTAGAGATTTTACAAACCCGCATTGAACAACTAGAAGGCTATGAAGAGAAGCGGTCATTAAAGCTAGGTTTAGGTCTCTATCAAGGTGATAAGCTAAAGCAAAAGTTGCTAGCAGAATACTTCAATGGCATCCGCGTTATCATCCTAGATCCGGCCCAGCAAAATATAGAAAAGTTTTTAACTGAAGTAAATCTCAACGCTGATGACTTACAAGTTAATAACAACAGTACCAGTCCAAATGCTGACGACACGCCCTCTGTGAATACGGACACTTATATCCTATCTGACCCTACCGATGTCGAGGACGCTTATAATGCGTTAAAAGCTTACCTGATGCTCGGCAATCATGAGCACCTTGAGAGCAGTCATTTAAGTGATCAAATGACGCGTTTTTGGCGACATTGGTTAGAGGCCAACCGAGCGGATATGCCTCGGGACAAAATGATTCGTCAAGCTAATCGCATCCTGAGCTTTTCTCTTAATCACATTCATGACCCTAACTTCCCCTTACTCCAAAATGACCTCGGCTTGGTCGATAAAACGCGCAGTAACTTAGCCGCAGCTAGCAAAGGAATGCCCGCGCGTGAACGGGTCTATTCAGAGATTAAAATGCGGGCTTCTGCTCGATTCCCCTCGGTCACAGTGGCCCAGATTACCCAAGAGACTCAAAATAAAAATAGTGAGACGCTACTGGGTAGCTATGTGGTCTCAGGGACATTCACCAAGCAAGCTTGGGATAGCTTTGTTAGCGAGCAAATTGATCAGGCGGCTACTAACAGAATTGTGGCAGATGACTGGGTATTGGCGACCAGCAGCCAAAACGACCTGACGCTGACGGGTAGCCCAGAGCAAATCCGTCAATACTTAGTCAGCCGCTATAAGCAAGACTATATTGAAGAATGGCAGCGCTTTTTATCGCAAGTTTATGTCCGTGACAGTGAAGGCTTTGATGACCACGCTGCTTTGTTAAATCAACTCTCTAATAGGGAATCCTCTCCCTTAAAGACCCTTTTCGAGACCGTCGACCGGCAGACGCAGTGGGATAATATAGCGGCTAGTACGTCCAATGCTAGGGGCAGTCAATCTAGACGCTCTTTTGTAAGTTGGTTTAAGCAGACTATTTTGCGCCAAAGCCCTGCAGAACTTAGACAAGCGGAAGCGGCTATGACGAACGCCAACTCAGTGAGTGACTCTGAAGTAGCTGCCGCTACACCTGCCAGTTCAGGGGTCATTGCGCGAGAGTTCGCTGCTATCCATACCTTAGTCACGCCGAGAGAAGACAATCAAGGGCTGTCTTTATTGGACAATTATCTCATCAGCTTAGGCAGTATCAGAACGAGATTTAATAATATCGCCCGCAGTGATGATATTGGTCCAGATGCTCTACTCTTTGCGTCACAAACGCTCAGTCCGGATGGCTCCGAGCTGACCAAATCGCTACAAATTCTGGACGAGCAAATCCTTAGCCAAGCGAACTCTACCATGAAAGAGCTCATTCGGCCGCTACTTAGTGAGCCGCTGACTCGCTCTTTTACCATGCTGCTTGAGCCCACTAAATCTGAGATTAATAAAGTCTGGCAAGCACAAGTTTACAAGCCTTTTAACAATAACCTTGCCAGCAAATATCCGTTTACAGCTAATGCAAACCTTGAAGCCACATCCGCTGAAATAGGCCAATTTTTTGGGGAAGACGGCTATGTTGCGAAGTTTGTCAATGAAACGCTATCGCCTTTTATTATCCGCCGAGGTGACCAAATCTCTAGCAAAATCTGGAATGGGGCGGGCTTGGGGCTGAGTCCTAAATTCGTCGCTAATTTTGGCCGCTACTTTACCAACTATACGGGGAGCAATCGTGCTAGCAGCAACGCGGTATCTACCGGCAGTGCTGCCGCCAATCAGACGACATTCCAAATCATGCCATTACCCGTCAGCGGGCTCACTGAATACACCATTGTGGTCGATGGGCAACAGTTACGCTATCGTATGGGTACTCAAGCCTGGACTACCTTTGTCTGGCCCAATCCTAGCCGGCAGCCGGGGGCCAGTATTCGGGCAAAAGATTATGATGGTAAAGACTACGCTATCTTTGAGGAGGCTGGCAGCTTTGGTGTTGAGAGATTGATTAATTCAGCGACTCGAACCGAGCTTGGCGACGATGTCTTTGAAATGACCTGGTCAGGAGAAGGTATCACTATCCCAGTCCGTTTTAGGATTATTAGTGGCAGCCGTCAGTCAGCTGGCCAAAGTCAATCGAGCAATCCTTTTACGGGGATGAAGCTACCTGAAGCGGTCATAGGACTAGGCGTCACTCGCAGCGCCAAACCCATCACTACCTCTACTAACCCTTCGACACCAGCTGTTCCCTATGATACTGCTCAAGCGGATAGTACTAACCCGGCGACTACCCTAGTGACTCCCTCAGAAAGTTTGAACCGCTCAGCGACTTCTGAGACCACGACCTCACCTAATATTGCCGCTCAGCAGGAACCCACATCATGATGCCGGCTACCTTACCACTAGTTTACTTTGGCAAATTGCCCTCGCGAGGGGATTTTGTCCGCTCAAAGTCACATCTTACTGAAATTAAGGCTATCGATGACTGGGTGAGTCAAGCTGTAGTCAATGCCAACAGCGGGTTAGAGAATAGCCATTGGCTAGAGACTAACCCTATCATTAACTTTAGCCATATCGATACCCTCACCAAGCAGATTATTACGGGTGTGATGATTCCTAGCCAGGATAGTAGCCAACGCCATTATCCTCTGATTGGCTTTGGGGTCTGCTATCTAGATAAACCCAAAGCCTGGATGAACTATTTGCCGATTAAATCTTTAGCGCCTTGGGACAGGGTTTACCAAGCATTAACTATGGCCCGTGACCAAACCGATAACATCGTAGCTATCAAAGCCTTAAGTGAGTGTGATATGCCTCTCGATAGTCATGCCAGCACCCATTATTACGACTTTATTAATACGACGACTTTAGAGCGTATCGCCCAACTGTTGAGCCAAAGTAAAGCGCAACTAATTCAGCAAATTACTGCGACAGGTCTGCTATTTCTGCCCACGTTAGCCAAAGGCTTTAACGGTCTTAATAAAACCCTCTGCTGGTCGTTGGGCTCTGATAAAAATAGCGCCGTTCAGCTGGCGACCTTTTGGCACGACTTGCTGCATGGCTTCTATCGATCTCATGAGCTGTGCTTGAATACTTATCTATTCTCTAGTGGCAAACGCTATCGGATGGTGCTTAGCTTCAGCGCGCCGAATGGTCAATTACTTAGTCAATTGCCCACTTTGGATAACGCCTTGCCGGATGGCTGGATCAGTATGGACGATAGTAACTGGACAGAAGGGTATATTGCAGACGATATTGGATTGAGTCGCTTGCAAAAGCTGCTGCAGTCGGAGCAATTGAACTTGTATGACGCTAGGCAACTGTTTAAACAAATATTCCTAGCACAGTAGACAGAGAGTCGTGCTATCAAATCTCTATGTTAGTTAACGGTGTTTACCTAAAGGGTTCGTTATGTTTTTGCAACGATTAGAGAGTAAATCCATACCAGTCATCATTGCCCCGATGAGGCGCGGAATCATTAGCCAAATAGCGTCCTCGGTCGCAATCATCACTAAAGTCTTAGTAGCTTTGTTAATGAGCGCATTAGTATTGACAGCCCATGGCGATTTACCCACAAATACTGGGCAGCAAGATATACCAGTAGTGATTAAAGGCGTCGTAGCAACCTCTTCCGATAAGCAGCAACTCTTAGACAAGCTGCAGGCACAGTATCCTAATAAACGGGTCAGAGATGAGGTGGAAGTGCGGGCTAATATTAGTATCCCTACTAATTGGCAACAGGTTACTAGTGCCATTATTGATAGTGATATAGCCGCTATCCGCCAAGGGCGTATTGATATTCATGGCACCCTGATTAGTTTGCACGGTAAGGTCGATAGTGCCGAACAAAAACAGGCTATCCAAAATCGTATTCATAGCCGTCTGACTGATTTATACCAACTCGACAACCAACTGGTCGTTACGAAAGGTGAGCAGCAACTGATCGATCAGACTTTGAACGATCGTATTATCGAATTTGAGTCAGGTAGCGTTACCTTAACGCCTGCAGGGTTACAGATATTAGAGGATATGACCAGTGCCTTGCAACGGATCGGTGACAAGCCCGTTACTATCATTGGTCATACCGATAATGTGGGCAATCCTAGTGCCAATCTCATGCTGTCTAATCAACGCGCTGAAGCTGTCAAACAGTACCTAATCGACCATGGTATTGATGCGGCTCGCCTTAGTACGGCGGGAAAAGGCGATCGAGATCCCATTGCTACTAATGAGACTAGTAAGGGACGTATGCGCAACCGCCGCATTAAGTTTAGTGTTGGTGACTAACCCACGATTTAAACAATTTATAAACGGATGATGGTTATGCTTAGCTTACTCAATACTCCGATCCCCATGCACCTCGATAGGCTCTATGCTAGCGAAGGCAGCACGCAAGCGCCCTACTCTAGTGCCAAACTAGATATAAATCAGCATAGCGGTTGGCGGCAACAACTCATGCAAGCCCGTGATGAAGCAGAAATTATTCAGCTGCTCAACACGAATGGTAGCAAGCAAATTCATCAACACAGCATCGACAGTTACCTACTGCACGTATATATCCATGAACACCATCATCCCCCTTTCGCTTCCTTAACCGACTTCATAGGCTTGCCACTGAGCTTAAGTTATACGACTTCTAGCGGCATGACTTATCGCCATTTGCATATTGTAGCTATGCGTCAACTCGACCATGATGGTAGCTTTGGCTACTATCGACTAGTCGCTCAGCCTATACTTTACCAACTACACCAACATGCTCATTGCCAAGTCAATACCGAGACTTCAGTACAAACCATGGTGGCAGAGCGCTTAGCGGCTGTTGACATGGAGATAGAGGACGATTCTGCCGGCAGTAATTATGCAGAGTGGACCCCTGCCCGTATGACCCAATGGCAGCTTAGTGATTGGGCTCATATTTGCGAACGCCTATCTCGTCAAGGTCTGACAGCTTATCCGCGTCATAAGCACTCAGACAAGCATAGCTCCCCTACTTTGGTGATTACTTCCTGCCAGCCTAATGAGAGGGAAACGGTGAGTCGTGACGTGGGCTACATTCGCTATCATCAAGTGCTACATGACCGTACCCAAGCCCCTGTATTAGCCATAAGTCAAAAAGTGGTTAGCGTCCCTACTTCAGTGACTATGAGGCGATTTAATACGGCTAGTGTTTCTCACCCCATTCAGTCATCAGACAGTAGGGTCATATACAGCAGTGAATTGATGGATACTCAGCTTACTCTGGATAGTCCAGCCGCCTTTGCCCCAGTTACGGATTCTGAAAGTGTTGATGAGGCGGCTATCTTGGCGGACAGTTTCACCTCATTACACAATCAATATTATGCCTTATCCCACGCTACCGATCTCAAGGTTGCCGATACGTTTACCCTCACTGGTCATACCTCATTCAACCATCATTTTAGAGCCACCCGTATTGTTCATCTAGCCCGCAACTCGCTAACCCATATTACCGGTCTAACTATTAGTGATCGTCATGCTGAGCGCCATGCCTCGACCTTAGAAGCGGGTAATCACCTTACTCAGCTGCGACTGATCCTAGCGGACACCCCTTGGGTAGGCCCGATGTATAGCCGTCAGGTATTACCGCCAATGACGGGGATTACTGAAGCGCAGTCAGACTCGGACAGTCGTGACCATATGGCCGCCACCAAACTATTTATCCTAGACGCCCCTGCTCAGCCTATCCACCGGTTAGAGGCGCAAGCGGGCGCCAACTATGGCACGCACTTTACCCATCGTCCTGATGACCAGACCATGGTGCAGTCTATTGGAGATGGTGAGCACTTAATTAATTCAGGCAGTCTACTCTCCGCTACTCGACCAAGTCTGTTCGCTACTGACGCCGAGCAAGCGATTGAAAGTGGCTATCGTCATACGAAAGATGGTGTGTTATCTGAGTGGATTACTGATCACCGCAATGAGCAAGCCTATTCGAAGTTGAATATTGAAAGCGCGGTCAGGGCGACATTAAAGATGGGCGTGGTCAATCCTGCTAGCGGCAATGGTCCTAAGCGAGAAGGCATTAACGCGAACACCTCAGCGCAAGTAGCCATTAAGGCGGGCAAGGCGATGGTGCTTTCGACTCAGCCACAAACCCATGAGCAAACTGGTAGGCACGATTATCAGCAGCATACCCCTACTCTCAATCAAACCAGTCTGGGTGGTCAGCATCTAAACGAGCGATTGGTGCAACTGTCGACTGGCTTGGGACGACAAGTTAACGGCCATAGTGATATTAAAGACCAACTAGAGGCCATCGCTAAAGAGCAGGAACAATCTACGCATCATTCAAGACCTTATACGCTCATTGATAGCGGCGCTGATAACAGCTACGTCAGCGAGACTATGATTATGCATCGTAGCATGGGCGAGATGCTCAGTACCACTCAGCAAAATATGACAGTGTCGAGTGGTGATACCCACACCCAAGTCAGTAGTGAAGCGCTAAATGTCATCGCTGATGGCAACGTGAGTATGACCAATGCGAAAGAGAATATCGTGCTGTCAGCGCATACCGGCAAGCTTGAAGCCACCGCTAAGCAAAATGTGAATATCGCCTCGTCGACCAAAGAGGTTCAAGTGGTAGCTCAAAATAAGATAACGCTGAATGCAGGCGGTGCTCGTATTACCCTTGAGGGGGGTGATATTACGATTGAGGCGAAGCAGTTTACCGAGAAGGCAGGTAAGCATAGTAAAGCTGGTGGGGGCTTTGATGGGTTGGGGCTTGGAGGATTGCCGAGTTTGGTAGCTGGCTCGATGTACAAAGCTCAATTTAGATTTGCCGATGATGACGATATCCCCTATGTGGATACGCCCTATATTGCTATTAATGAGCGAACCAAAGACATTTATGAAGGGTCTACGAATGAGAAAGGCGAAACAGAGACTTTTTATAGTTCTAAACCTGATGAAATAAAAGCACACTTAAAATTAAATAGATATAAAGCTCAATTTAGATTTACTGACGATTTTGATATTCCTTATAGCTCTATAGATTATATAGCTCAAGCGACCTTAACCGGCGAACTATTTGAGGGAGTAACTAATATCGATGGTTATACTGAAATTATGACGACTTCAATTGAGCAAGAAATAAAAATTCATTTAAATCATAAAAACAAGGAATGAGTTATGCCAATATTGCCAGATACAGCAAGGGGAGCACGAGAGCTTATACTCCGCATTTTTGCCTCTGACAATGAAGATAACACTAGCTCTACTCAGGCAAAAGAAAAAATTGAAATTAAAACAGTGCAAATCCGAAAAGTAACTTTATTTGATGAGTTATGGGAAAATTATCCTGTTAACTCAACGTATACTGAAGCTTATACTTTAGTTGGAGGTCAAGCCTTAGCTCTTCATTTAGAGAACCCTGACGCTTATACTAATGCCTGTGCTTTGAGATTCAGTAGATCAGTAAATTATACAGGCTACAACATATCTGGACGCGACAGTAGTCGAGGAGGTGCGGTTAAAGGTGGAGATGGTTTAACTTATTTAATTAGGGTAAAAGATGCTATTAAGTTTGTAAAAAATAATTTCGGAGATCCTACAGAAACCTTTAAATCTAAGGACCATAATATGTCAGAAGTACGTAATAAACTGACAAATAAAAGAGGTATTATAATATTTGATGTAGCAGGTTGGGGAGATGCAAGTGGTCATGTAACACTATGGAATGGAAAGACTTGTGGTGATCATTGTTACTTTACACATAACAACCCTGATATTCAAACTACTGAAATATTTTTTTGGGAAATTGACTGATGAATATTCGTTATAAGTTTGTTTTATATATAGCCTTAATACTAACTCAAGGTTGTAATGCTAATATAAAAAACACACAGCTAATTGAGCAAAGGTTAAAAATTAAAAATTACGGAATATCTTATTGTATGAGAGAAAATACAGCTGACAAAAATAGCAAGGCATACTTTGAATATAGTCAAGCTGAGGGTGCATACTTTAATACTGGTTCACATAGCGTTAAATCTTATGATAGGGTACGAGCATTTATTGATTCTAATTACAAGCAAAGTAATTTTAAAGATTATGAAGGTGATAACACATTTTTTTCCTGTCTAAATATATATAATAGTGATAACTATAACGGGTTCATTAAAAGCTTAGATTATGAAATATATGAATAGATTTTAAGATATGATTTACGGAAAGGCGTTATCGACATTACTTATGAATTTATTTCTATTAAAGACAGCTATCAGAACTATCTAATTAAAAAATACTATGTGTTCCCCATAAGAATGTTATCGAGGTCAATACATCTAATATATCCTGCAAAGTTTTAGAATAGGATATTACCTGCTGTTTAGTAAAATACAATAGTTATGAAGCTTATGAGTTCACCCTTAATAATGGGTAGTAAGCTGTACATAAAAACCAGAAATTAACTAATATTTGTAATAGAAAAGACTATTAAAAAGAGAGAATATCCTTGCAAGCCATATTATCTCAGTAACCTACAATTCGAATAGGCGCTTTTCATTTTAAGTAAGTGAAAAAAGCCCAACCCCTAACGAGGCGCATACCCCTTCCAAAGCGTAATCAGCAATAATTTCTGAATCAACTCGCTACTGTGCGAAGCCTGCATCTTAGTCATCACATGAGCCCGATGCACCTCTACCGTACGCACCGAAACCTCTAAATTATCCGCAATCACCTTATTAATATTGCCTTGCATTAACTCGTGCGCGATACATTTCTCTTTGTCCGTTAATTGCTCATAAAGTTGGCGCATATGCTGCAGTTTGGCTCTATCCACCGTTAAATTGCGCGCACGTTGCACAGCGACTTGCAATTGCTGACTGTTAAAAGGCGCACTTAGATAATCAAGCGCCCCGCGCTTTAGTAGCGCCACAGCCTCTGCCGCATCCCCTTCCCCGCCTAATACAATCAAAACTATAGGACTGTCCTTGGTATGCAGCAAATCAATCAGGGCATGCAACTCCAAAGTAGTTTGAGAAATATCACAAATTAGCACTGAAGGTTTAGCCAGATCAATATGGGCGAGCCAAAGCTGCAATTTTGGCCACACCTGTATTTCAGCAGCCGCTATTTGCTGGGCGAACCCAAGGAGTTGTGGCTCAGGATTGTTAGGTGAAACGAGGTGAATACTGACATTATCAGCATCTATCGGAGGGTCACAAGTGAACAAAGCAGTGATTGAGTGCTCTTGCGGCGATTCGTAAATTCTCATCATTTAACTATAGGTAACCATCATATCCTTATGATAGATGTGGTTTTCCACAATATCAACAGGCAGCTATATTTCTTATACTGTTAGTAACATATTGTAATTATTTAATTTTCTATTCTTACTGATAGTGACAACTAAAGGTTTAAATCGGTCAAATTATTGAATTTTCACTCTACTATTGCGCCAATTTAGATAGTGGACTGTGAGTTAACCGCGTTAGAGATATGTCACTTAATTCTGCCTTGTAGTTATAGCGCATTGCCTTGGTCATTATCTCAGAGACAGCGTTTATTGCCTGTGGGTCTTCCTTAATTATCAGCCTCTTACAGTCTTGTTAGCCCATTACTATGAGTAAGAACACATTAAAATTTATAACGACATACTTTATTTGAATACTTACGCTTTAAGACTTTAATTTAGGAGGTCAGGCCTATGAAAAAATGGCTGTTGTATATTTTGATGGCGGGCGTCATCGGCTTGATATTAGCATTCGTTATTGGCATTTTGCTGCCACAGATGCGTACTGATAGTACAGTCATGCAGGTCGATATCACTGACCCAGCTTTGATTAAACAAGGCGAATACGTGGCGCGTACAGCTGACTGTGTTGCCTGTCATACCACCCTAGAAGGTGCTGATTATGCGGGTGGTTTGCCTATGCTGACCCCACTTGGTGCTATTTACTCGACCAACATTACCCCGGATAAAGAGACGGGTATCGGTAATTACACCCTTGCCGACTTTAGCAATGCCGTCAAACATGGCGTGCGTAAAGACAATAGCGCGCTATACCCTGCCATGCCGTATCCGTCATACCAAATCATGCCAGACGACGATATCGCAGCGATGTACGCCTTCTTTATGTCAGAGGTGAAGCCAGTCAACCAACCCAATCTAGCGAGCGAGTTGCCTCCAGTATTTAACTGGCGTTGGCCGTTATCTTATTGGCAGGTTTTATTTGCGCCCAAGCGTGAATTTACCCCTGAATCACAAGATGCCTTAGTCGCTCGTGGTCAGTACCTCGTTGAAGGCCCTGGACACTGTGGCTCATGTCATACGGAGCGCGGTATCGGCTTCCAAGAAATAGCCTTAACCAATGCGGACTCTGATGAATACCTTAGTGGCGCTGTGATTGACGGTTGGCGCGCAAAGAGCTTGCGTGGTGAGCATCGTGGCTTAGGCACATGGAATACAGCGGAACTGGTTGATTTCTTTAAGACCGGTCGTACCGATAAGACAGCAGCATTTGGTGCCATGGCAGAAGTCGTTGAGCACAGTACGCAGTATATGACGGATACCGACCTCAATGCGATGTCAGCTTATCTGAAGACGCTCACGCCAGCGCCGAATAAAGAAGTGACTTTACCCGTTAAGAAAGATGAGACTACCCAGAAATTATTAGACGGTGTCTATGATACTCGCGGCGCTATTTTATACGCTGAATACTGCCAAGTGTGTCACAGAGCAGATGGTGGCGGTGTACCGCGTATCTTCCCTGCCCTTGATGATAACAGTGCGGTCTATGCGCGCAATGCAGATTCTGTCCTACAGATCACTTTGAGTGGCGGCCGTATGCCAGAAACGCCGCACGACCGTATGGCATTTGCCATGCCTGAGTTCAGCCATCTAAGCGATTCAGATATTGCTGAAGTGGTGAACTATGTGCGTAACAGCTGGACCAACCAAGCGCCAATGATCGACACTACCGATGTGGTAAAAATGCGCGCCTTCTTGAAGAAAAAACCCACCACTGCTACTGACTTACCACCAGATCTAACGGTAGCGGACAGCAAAAAAGGAGCGGGCAATGAATAATTTACCTGTAAATAATAGCCCCCTTACCCACAGCCGCTATCTGCGTAATGCGCTAGTCCTCGGCCTATCTACAGCTATGCTAGCCGGGCTTGCGGCTTGCTCACAGCCTGAGCCTGCAGAGCGTGCGGCAGCAGAATATAATCTAATCACTGCTGATGATGCCAACGAAGATATCGGCAAGTACGTTTTGCCACAAGATACTGCTATTTTAGATGAGCCCAATGCCGAGGAAATCTTTTACGGTAAACGTCTGCTCAATGAGACCAAACGTCTATTGCCTGAGCATGTGGGCGCGACGATGAACTGTAATAGCTGCCATATTGCACAAGGTAAAATTCCTTTGGGCGATCCGTACATCAATAGCTATAACTTTTACCCGCGCGTCATGCCACGTGCCGGTAAAGAGATTGATTTGGCAGCGCGTATTAATGGCTGTTTCAATCGCTCTATGAACGGTAAGCCAATCGACCGTGAAGGTCCAGAGATGAAGGCGATGTTGGCTTATATGCAGTGGTTATCACAAAACACGCCAAAAGATCAGAAAGTAGATATCAAAAACGCAGGCTCAGTCGATGAGAGCTTAGTACCTGATCCAGTCCGTGGCGAGAAAATCTATCAGGTTCAGTGCGCTAGCTGCCATGGCGATAATGGCGAAGGGATTAAAGACAAACGTGGCGATGTGGTCTTCCCACCACTATGGGGTGATGAGTCGTTTAACATTGGTGCCGGTATGGCGCGAACTTATAAAGCGGCTGCCTTTGTAAAATACAACATGCCTATGGGGATTCAAACTAAAGGCTTATGGGGTCATGGTGGCGTGTTATCTGACCAAGATGCCATTGATGTCGCTGAATTCTTTACCCATAAACCGCGTCCTGACTTTGCAGGCAAGGTTAACGACTGGCCTACGGGCAAAAAACCGAAAGATGCACGTTATTAATCGTCGGTACTTTTTTCGAAATATTAAAAAAAGCTAGACTCGAAAGCTAGCTTATCGTTTTAAAAGTGGTCTTTTTACTGCTTTATGGCCTCAGGAAATCGGCGTATTTCTTGGGGTTTTTTTTGGCTAGGGAGAATACCGCTTCAGTTTTAGTGAAAAAATATAGTCAAATACTTAAACGAAATACCTAATCAAAGCTTAAAACCCTTATTACAACCATTCCTTGAGACCTTCAATATCAAAAGCCTGCGCCCCATAGCCAAGATCTAATAAATCTTCTGGTAGATATTCGTCAAACTTTTCTATTAATTTATTGGGTACTGACTTAGCAAGTTCAGTGGCGGTAGGTAGTGGCTGGGATGCTAGTTTTTTTAAGAACTCATAGACCTGAGCGGAACTAACATTGTTTACGCAGATAACGCCTGCATAGGATTCCACTTTATAATCGTTCATGACGAGTAGCGCCATTAAAGTATTGACCACTTTGTCACTATGCCACGTAAAAATATAGGCATTACCATCTTGGTCTATGACTGCTTGATGGTACAAATCGCATCTTTGGAAAGTTTCAATACTTTCAGCGAATAGCTGGCGCGCAACTGTATCAATAAAATCTACTTTGTGCTCGCCCATGCTAATACGATAGTCGCCATCACTTAAGATGGTGAACATCTCTTGACGCACTCGTTCGTGAATAGACATACTACTCCCACCAAAAACTGGTGGTTTTCCACCCCCTTTCACAGTCACGACGTCGATAATTTTTTTGTCGAGGTCTACCCTTTGAACTAGCCAACGCCTGCCACCAAAGATAATATGTTGATTGGGCATGATTAGAGAATCAACGGGTAGCGTTCCTAGCGTCCTACTGCCTGCTACAATACGATATTCCTCAGGTGTCTTGAATACCGCGTAAAAGGTGTAATGCCCTACAGTACGCTCGCCTAAAACCCCTAGTACCAATTGACCACTACCCAACTGAGTAATCAACTGAGCACTGCCCATTTGTGATAGTAGCGATTTAAAATGAGCGGAGGTTGTCTTTTGAAAGGGCCCTTGTTTGCAAAGTAAAGTATAAAGCTGGTCTGCTCGAATACCGCCCCATTGAGCTATAGTAGCTAACACTTGATGCAAAAGTGTGGAGAAGTGATATAGCGAAGTATCAGCCGGCTCAAACCATTTGCTGCTAATAAGCAAACGTACCATAACCAATGACTGAATAAGCTCAAGCCGCAATCTATCAATTAAGCCAGTATTTTGACCAATTTCTCTTTCTGTAATCAGCATGCGTAGTACTGATGGACCACCACGCCTACCTGAGCGTCCCAGCCGTTGGCGCAAACTAGAGACGGCATGCGGTGCCGTAACTTGTACTACGGAATCCACCTTTCCAATATCAATACCTAACTCTAGCGTCATCGTACATACTGCTGTTGTCGGCAGAGTTTCCTTTTGTAGCCTCTTCTCTAAGCTCTCGCGCAGCTCTTTTGATAATGAGCCATGATGTGGAAAAAACTCATTAGGCACGACGTTTTGATCACATAACTCACTAAGCTCCGTAGCAATCAACTCTGTGCGTGAGCGGCTATTAGCAAAAACAAGGTGGTTGCCACCGCGGCAAAAGCGATATAAGTCAGCACATATTTGCTCTTCAGCCGTACAGGGTTCCTCATGACTTAACTGTTGGTTTTCTGGTTCAACTATGTCGAACTTAACCATTTCATGCGCTGTATTGGCCACTTGATTGGGTTGCACATAGCCTTTCAACTGCATTTTAATGCTAGCAAACCCTTCTGTATCCTGGATAATCTCACACGGCATTGAATGGTTAGGTCTTAGCGCCTGTGGGACGCTTTCTAAGTCTCCTAAGGTTGCGCTTAAGGCGACTCGTGGGATAGGAGCGTCTAATCGACCGGTAACATGCTCAAGTCTAGTCAACAGCGACAAAAGATGTTGACCGCGCTCACTACCTAAAAAAGCATGAAACTCATCAATAACAATATACTGTAAGTTACCAAAGGCTTGTCTCACCCAGCCTGCATCACGTACGAGCAAAGACTCGAGGGACTCTGGTGTAATTAAGATAATCCCTGATGGCGACTTTTTTTGTTTCATCTTCGCGCCTTTAGGACTGTCACCATGCCAAGGGGTAACCTGAAGCTCTAATAAGTCGGCTAAAGACTCTAGACGGCGATACTGGTCATTAATGAGCGCCTTTAGCGGGCTAATATAGAGAATTCCAACCCCTTGACCTTGCTCTTTACTAACAATAGCACTACAGGCGGGCAAGAAAAACGCCTCGGTCTTGCCTGCCGCCGTTGACGCACTAATAAGCACATCAGTCTTCCCAGATAAAATAGGCGCAACGGCTTTAGATTGAATCTCACGCAGTCCGTGCCAGCCTTGTTTGAATATCCAACGTTGAATTCGCATATCCAGTAGCGTGTGAGCATCTCTCATCATTACACCCTAATTAGAGTCTAAAATCTGCCAATTCGTCATCTTCCTCAATGATTTCGATATCCATATCCGAAGGTTCGTCAGCTTCAATAGCTACTGAATTTACCAGTTGATTCCATGATATTGATGGATTTTGGTCAATGACAGCCAGCATATCTAAAAACGCCTTGATAGTATTACGCGGCGTTTTAAAGTACGCATCACCAACGGTCTGGCTACAATGTTGCAAAAAAGCTTGTAGCGATTCATCAGGGACTAAATACTCAGACTCATCACCACTGGCATACACATGACGTAAGTTCTTTAAAAGAATATAGAGCTCTTCAGGCGTAAGACTGGCTAGATGTAAAGCAGGCGACGAATAATCAATTACCCCAGCTTGCTTAGCAAAGCTGTTATCCGCTAGACGTGTTTGCAAAGCATCATAACTATAGAGGCCTTTGCGAGGATCAAGCAGAAATTCTGGAGTGCCGCCAAGTAAAAACCCAAGATGTTCTGCTGTACCCTGCAGACAATCGTTTAAAATACGCAGAATTTGCTCGTAGTTGGCCTGACGCGCTTGAGTACTGTTGAGTTTATACAGATTGACCATCTCATCAAGATTTACCAGCAGTCCTTGGTAACCTGCTTGCCGAACAAACAAACTCATCAATTTCAACGCATCATAGAACGAGCTGTCTGAGATTATGGTTCGTACCCCTAAATCTCGCCGTGCATCTGTCTTAGTAGAGTACTCTGCCCTTAGCCAGCGGATAGCATTGACCTTCAGGTCCTCATTATCTTGCTCATGACCTTGCCAATAAGCTTCAATGACTTTAGCGAAGTCATAGCCTCCTACCAGTTCAGTTAACTCGGATAGCTTATTTTGGATAATAGTACTAATGTCTTCTCCCGAACTATCCGCTTGCTTACGAGCTTCAGTAATAAAGCGCTCGACCACACTGGATAGAGCATTGCCATCTGGCTTATTACGCGTAGACATATTACGCATTAATTCTGAATATAGGTTTCTAGCTTGACCAGCTGAAGCTTGAATGCGTCTATCAGGAGATAAATCAGCGTTTATCGTCACCAATTTACGTTCGAGAGCAATGGCTCTAACCACACTCAAAAAGAAAGTCTTGCCTGAGCCATACTCGCCTATGATTAGCCTAAATGCTGAACCGCCATCAGCGATACGCTCGATATCACTAATGAGCGCTTTTAATTCATGTATGCGCCCGACTTGGATATGCTGAATACCTACTTTAGGCGTTACCCCTGACTTTAAAGATTGAATAATGGCGTCGCGCTCTTTAGCTCTTATTTTTTTACTGTTCATGACGGTCCTTGATTATCTCTATATCGATTAATAATTAACTCATAAATTAATTCATGGTTTAAATGCTCAAACTTCACAGGGCTTGATTTATTTCTTCCACACTTTCAAAATCAATGGTTACCTTGCCCTCATCTTCTAATACAGGGGCGTCAATAGTGTCATAAGCCCAATCATTGATCGTTTCGATGGCACCATTAATCATCAAATTTAAGGGCTGACATAAAGCGATAACCTCATCCCGCTCCCAACTCTCTTTAGTAATAAGCTGTTGGTAAAGCTGGCTATGGGCATTATCTAGACCTACTAATACCTTCGTTAATGACGACTGGGCATTACCTTCTAAATCACTGCTATCTGTACTATTAATAGTTTTCTTCTGATTATTTGCTACTAAGTCTTGTAATGTCTCGTCTTTCTGACTTATATCATTTTCAATAATTTCTTCCTCATCATAATCACTATCATCGGAGGCAAAAATACTAGCCAGCATCGCTTTGGCGTCTCCTGTTTCACTTTCATACAGCGCAAGGACATCTTCATCAAAGCTAAAAGCATTGGTTTTAATACCTTTATCATTAGCATGACTGCTACTATTGCTGCTTTTAGTTGCTTCGTTAGAGCCAGTAGCAACTCTCTTGGTCGTAGTTAAATGATGGATATCGCTAGTAACTAAAGTCTTATCGAGACCTAAGGCTTGATAAAGTTTTTCAATTTGTTTGATTTGACTTGGTTCAACATTGCCATTAGCCAAAGCTACTGAAATAATAAATCGGCTAATAAATTGGATATGATTATCGTCTAAGGAGACCAACTTTTTCTTTAACCCTGCCATATTTGCAGGAGTGTTAAGTCGCCATAACAGGTAAGCCGTCAGAGAGGCCTTTTCAGTATTATTAAGCTGAGTATCGCTTTCGATCAATCCTAGTAACGTGTCTACTTCAGTTTTGTAGACATAACCATCAATAGTGGCCACCATAGCGCCTAGTCTTAGTGCTAAACTGATTTGATAAAATGACGAATTAGGTACAAAATCATCACTATGGCCGCCTACAAACAGGACGACATAGCCATCGAAGGTTAATTTAGATTGGTGATATCGACAATCAGGAGCTATACCGAAGCCGGCAAGCTCAACTAAGTTAATGATTAACTCGTTTTGTTTTTTGCTCAGTGCTTTACTACGGTTAGCCTCTAGCCATGGCTCTTCTAAATACCGCCACAGCTCCTTAACCGTAGTTAAACCTTCAGCCTCCTCAATAATCTGCTGCGCCCAAACACTAAACTCCTGAAGTATGGGGATATCCTGCCGTTCAATAAGCATCTTGGGTAATAGCATGATTGCCGCTATATCGTCAGGGCTAGCTCCCTCTCGGCCCAAGTAGCGACTATAACCATCAAGCAGGTCATTGCACATTTCTGCTATTTCTATGAGTTTAGTTATTTGCAGGCTTTGCTGGGTAATATCAGGCAAGTCATCTAATGTCATCTCCACATGGATAATAGATTGGCTAGCAGCACGATAGTTTATTTTTAGTCGCGTTGCCGTAGACTTTACTGGTAACCCATTAGGATACTTTTGCTCATAAAGCAAATCAAATAGCTGCTTAAATTCAGATTTGCAGCGTATAGCAGGGGTCTTAAAGCTATATTGCTCCGAATACGCTAACCATCCCCAAGCTAAATCGGCCGTTATTGGCTTAGCCAAAACTACAGCCTTAGCTAAAGCCATTTTTAATCTTAAATCAGGGTTGCTGGCAGGTGGCTTGGGTAAATGCCCTGTTAAAATTTTATCTTCAAATAAAGGTGAGCGAATAAGGGTCATAAACTCTAAAAAATTAGCAGCATAATTACCAAAAGAGTCTTGTTTGCCATATAGCTCATGCAGACGAGCCACTTCAGTATAAATGGCAATAAATTCGTTATCGGACACAACTTCATTGTTAATATTTTCGATAACTCGTCGCTCAAAACCACCCAAATAAATAAATACATAGCCTATAGGTGTTTCAAGGTTATTGCGATCTGAGGCCAACCAATCTAGATAAGTACCACGACAAAATGAAGAAAGCTTTTCATAGCTTGGCCAATACCCTAGCGTACCATCGCAGTGAATATCTGAGGTTTCATGGATGATACGTGGAGAAGCTGCTGACAAACTGTCATCTACTAGGGAGGGCTCCGTGCCATAGCCAACTAAAGCTTCAAGCTGACCACCTAAATAATAGAATCCACGCTTAATAGTGCGACCATTAATATTGATCGACTCGTACTCACTCATCCAACGGCCTCTAGATAAGTTTGTAGAACTCTTTTGAGTTTTCACCGAATTAGGGTTAATAATAAAAGTGGCAAAGTCATCTATATCATTATTATTCATGGTTCTATCTATCGCGTTGGTGTGGACAGCTAAACCTTTTCTACCAGTGGCAAGACTTAAAGGTGCTGAGATTGTTTTAGAGGAAGGGGCTGGGAGGGGTGATGCTTTAGAGGAGTCTTGATTAGTAGTTCTCTTTAAGTTTTTTAATAGCCAATAGAATGCTACAACAATGAGTATGACAATCCCTATCTTCATTTTTGACAACCTTCCTAAAGATTAATACTACTAACTCATTCATTATTCTATTTTTATTAGTACTATTTATAGCAGTTATGTATTAAAAACTCTACATTAATTCAGAATTTTGCTTTTATAATTATCAATTAAACTAATAAGTATGCTTCAATTTAGCTCGGCTCTTTACAAGACCAAGCCAAATGCAACTCCACTGTTAATTATATTATATAGCTTTAATCACAGTCGCTATTCCTTACAACCACACTCAGCAGCTTCTTCACGATGCTCCTCAGAGACTTTACACCCCTCTTCCTTGCCTTGCTGAATCTTATGCTCAGTTTCGTTTAGGTCTTCAGCATTGGCGGTCGGTGCATTCTCTTTTTGCTCAGCACTATGTTCAGGCGCATATTGCAAAGTGGTCATAACAGGGAAATGGTCGGAGCCAATCGAAGGCAGACGTTCGATATTGACCAAAGTAAAGCACTCGCTATGGAAAATATGATCGAGCGCCCAACGTAGGAAAGGATATTTCACATGGAAGGTATTAATAAAATGGCGACCGATACGGGGATCTAGCAAACCTGATATGCGTTGGAAACGGCGCGTGGTTTTCGACCAAGCGACGTCATTGAGATCACCGGCCAAAATAGCCGTCTGACCCTGCTCTTTAATATGACGACCTACCATTAATAGCTCAGCATCGCGCGTGGTCGATTTGTCCGCTTCGGTTGGACTCGGCGGCATCGGGTGTAAGCAATATAGCCAAACCACTTGGCCGGTCTTTAGCCGTATCTGCGTATGAATCGAAGGAATATCGTCAATCATCAGATACTTGACTTCAGGATCAATCAGCTCGAGCTTAGAGTATAAATGCATCCCATAAAGATTATCTAGCGGCACTTTGACGCTATAGGGATAATCGCCTTCTACAGCCTCTAGCGCTTTTTGCCACTTCATATCGGACTCAAGCGTAATCAAAATATCCGGCTCACGCTCTTTGACCAAATCCACCAAGGCTTGGGTATTATCATTGGGCGTCAAGACGTTGGAGACCATCAATTTCAGCTGATGGCTCTTAGGTTTTGACTTCGCTTGGCGCACTTCTTTTTTCCAGATACGGGTATAAGGCAAGACCATACGCAATTGAAAGGCCAAGGCCAGACCGAGCACAACGAATAAAGCCCATTGCAGCACTTCCCATTTCACCCAAAATGCCAATAGACCTACCCACGCTAAAGTACCGAGCGCAATGATCTGTAATCGAGGAAATTCAACGCCGCGCACCCACCAGTTATCGAGCGGTATCATGCCCCAAATTGTCACAAAAGCAATAAACCCTGCCAATACCTGCACGGCATAATATAAAATCAAATAATCCATAGCGCTCGTAGACCTATTTTTAGTGTGCACTTGAGTGCTTATGGCGTTCATTATCACAAATCGAGCCGCAGTCGTCACGACCTTTCCTAACTTTATAAGTTGGCCGCTATATTCCTGAAATTTTGGGGTTATGAGTAAGATGCAGGCTAGTAGAGGGCTAATTATCCTTAAAACAGCAAACCACCTCCTTATCATTAAAAAACTGCGCATTTTCGGCAAAATATCTTGCATTTTGTCCCTATTCACGGCATTGTTAACGGTTGGACGGACAAATAAATATTTACGTTAAGAGGGCAATTTCATGAGTAATTTGACAGTTGGCTTGGTAGGCTGGCGCGGTATGGTCGGCTCGGTATTAATACAGCGTATGGTTGAAGAGAATGATTTCGCAGGCATTACGCCTGTATTTTTTTCGACCAGTAACGCCGGTAGCGAAGCGCCCAAGATTGAGGGCGTGACCTACACTGAGACCAGTAGCAAACTCAAAGATGCCAATGATATTGCCGCGCTTGCCGAATGTGACGTAGTGATTACCTGCCAAGGTGGCGACTATACTTCTGAAGTCCATCAGCCCCTACGCGATAGTGGTTGGACAGGCTATTGGGTTGATGCCGCTAGCACGCTACGTATGGAAGACGACAGCATTATCGTCCTCGATCCGGTGAACCGTAAGGTAATCGATGCAGCACTAGCCAACGGTAAAAAAGACTTTATCGGTGGCAACTGCACCGTATCTCTTATGCTAATGGCTATCGGCGAGTTGTTTAATCGCGGTTGGATTGAGTGGGTCTCTGCCATGACGTATCAGGCTGCCAGTGGCTCTGGTGCCAAAAACATGCGCGAACTTATCGAAGGCATGGGCGTGTTGCGTGATGCGGTCAAAGATGAATTGGCTGATCCTGCCAGCGCTATCCTAGATATCGATAGAAAAATTGCTGAGACGCAACGCAGCAGCGACTTCCCACAGCAGCATTTCGGGGTGCCATTAGCCGGTAGCTTAATCCCTTACATCGACTCGCAGTTAGAGAATAAGCAGTCGCGTGAAGAGTGGAAAGGCGGTGTTGAGACTAATAAAATCTTAGGCAATTCAGGTGATACTACCGTGCCTATCGATGGCTTATGTGTCCGTATCGGTGCTATGCGCTGTCATGCTCAAGGCTTGACTATCAAGCTGACCAAAGATATTCCTCTTGAGGAAATCGAAGACGCGCTACGTAATAGTGGCAATGAGTGGTTAGACTTGGTTGAAGACAATAAAGAAGCAACTATGAATCGCTTAACGCCAGTAGCCGTGACTGGTACGCTTAAAGTCGCACTAGGTCGTCTCCGCAAGTTGAATATGGGTGGCGAATATTTAGGCGCGTTCACTGTAGGCGACCAATTGCTTTGGGGTGCCGCTGAGCCGCTACGCCGTATGCTAACGATCATCCGTGAGCAAGACGCTAACTAATTTAGGTTAATTTTCAGACTGTTTAATTGCTCTACGAACCTAGCTTTCTTATTAAAGAAAAAACCACTATCGACTCGGTAGTGGTTTTTTTATGCTTATAAATTTTACTAATCAAACCATCTAACGAGTTATCCTAGCTTTTATATTAAACAACTGGTCAGCATTACCATTGCAGAATGCCCAAGATTGGAACAGATTCCAGCCCCAAAGGACTAGCAGCAGTATTAACACCCCTGCACTCACCATCAACTGGGGCAAAAATAACGTCACAATGACATAGAAGCTATAAACCATCATATATAACGCCCCTAGGGCAATAAAAAATATCATGATTTCAGCCAACATATTTAAGCCACTTCGCTCTAGATGCTGCTTGGCGCTAACCTTAAGTAATAAAGGAATAGCCAATACTCCCCACAGCCAAGCCGATGGAATAAAAGCTAATATTTCATGACTAGGCAATAACCAACTCATCAACGTGAGCAGCACCATAATAGTTATCATTAACCTGATATGCCATGTCCCTAAAATGCTATAGATATCCACGGTCTTATAAGCCAACAAAGTAACCATACCTAGACCTAATACATGCTTTAGTACGAACAAAGCTATTTGACTTAGGCTCGGGATAGGCTGTAAACCATCGATAACCCCAGTCATGCTATTAGCCTGAGACCCGATGAGCATACTCTCTGGTAGCAGCATGACCAGCAGCCACAGTCCCCCTACCCATGCTGCATAACTAGCCAGCTTTTGCTTGCGCTCAAAGAACCCTTGGATATTCGCAAACAACGTCAGTTGCCCTTGCCAAAATATCAGGGCGAAACCGAGCATAACGCTTAATACTAAAGTATCTATCGCAATATGTTGCCAATGCAATAAAGACCCTTTAAACAGATAAGAAATACTGACGACCAATCCCAAGACTACGATAACTAGTCCAATGAAAAACCTTAATGAAGGGCGGGTAAAGCCTTGGGATAACCACTTGTATAGTTGCTGCAGCTTGACAAAGCCATGCCAATAGTGATAAACATCACTGCGCATATTCACTAACGGCTTGGCAGTATTAAGAGCTTCATCATTGCTATTAATATGGGCTATATCCGCCTGCTCAGCTTCATAGTTATCGATTATGCTATTAATAGCCTGCAGTTGATCTGTAATAGAATGCAGATTATAAGCAAACTTAAACGACCAAATAAACTGCCAGCGCCACGCCCATAGTTGCCGCCGGCTAGGTTTCGTAGGCTGCAAAGTAGCAGGGGCTGTTACGTCATTCGTTGCAGGGTTAGCTATGACTATCGTCGGCTTAGGACTGTGGGGGTCTAAAAACCAGCGGTTAAAGAGGTACGGATAACGCTGCTGCACATAGCGTTGAAAGCTAGCTATATCCGTAATTTTTAGCGAATTCTTTAGGGCTATTTGCGGCTCATAACGCTCTAGCAGGCGTGGCAAATATGACCAAGGAAATTGATAGCAATCCGGTGCTTTTAGTCTATATTTCCAATAAAACACTTGATAGGCAAATTCGAAAGCGTCCACATGCAACTCTGCTTGCTTATAGAACCAAAGCAGTAGCGTTTGCGAAAGATACGCTTGGGCTTGGCTGTCAAAACCCTGACTATAATCAAAATCGTCTTCCAGACGCTGCAACAGGCTGTCATTAATTAAACTGATGCGCCAATTATTCTCCCAACTTTCTAAGATGCGCGCGGTCTCTATATGCTGATTACGTCGCTGTAAAAACACCTCTCGATTATGCGAGTCGTAATCGTCTAATAACCAATACAAGTCATACCAATTATCAGAGAATTTAGCGCCCGTTTGAATTTGGCTCGCCTGCTGTCGCCAGTTTAAAGTCTGCACGCAATATTCAAAGCTTAGCGGATAGTCAGTGGCATGCTCAAAATGCCAAGCTAATAGACGCTCTTCAAATACGAACGCCTCATCTAATGTCAACTGGTGGCGCTGAGCAAACTGCTTTTGTAAAGTCTGATATAAGTGTTGGTCGGCATCGGGCAAAGTCGCACAATGTTGCCAGGCATATTGCCAAACCTCTAATTGGGTTAAAGGCTCATAGACTGCGTTAAACGTTATCGTATTAGACGCTAACGCAATTGCCGTATCAGTCTTTGAAATATCAGAAGCATGACCTGAAGTCTCTTTTAAACCACTATCAAGACTAGCCTCAGTCTCATGAAACTCATCTATCTCTAGGGCATTAATGAACTCCCCTGCGTCTTCTATGTCTTCTGAGTCTTCTGAGTCTTCTTCGTAAAATACTCGCTCCGCCAAAGCCTGCTCATAAGCTTCCCGTAACGCTATAAATCCTGAAGGATTTTTAGCCGGTTTATTATCGGGTAGCAAAGCGGCATACGCCTGCTTGATGGCTCTAGCATCACTCGTCGGTGCTATCGCCAAAACCTGCCAACACTTTGCATCCATCTACCAAAACATCCTTATAGCCGGTTAGTCTTTATTAAGGGCTCTAATCGACTTGAGTAAAATATAAGCCATTGCGGTCCAAAGGAGTGTCAGGGCTATCCCTATCCAACCCAAATTAAGCTTGGGCAATATATCGCTATTAAACAACACTACAATTACGAAAAATAGCGGGACTAATAGGATTAATAAAGCCCCAACCAACCAATTGGCTATCGGCTCTACCCAACTAAAAGGCTCTATCCTAGCAGCATTGACCAATAACATAGGCCCTAGCTAGCACAAATATCCAGCTAACGGGCTCAGGGGTACTGATCTCAAGCGCTACGGTGGCGCCATTCGCGCTGATTAACATGAGCAGAGGATAAATCACAGTAAAGGACAGCATAGCGAGCGCCCAATACCAGATAACTTGAATGACTAACAAATTGTCATGGCGTGTATTGAGTGCCAACAAAAAGCTAAATCCCGCTAAATTAGCCACATAATAGCTCAGCTCATGCGGTATGCCGACCTGCGTTCTAGATGCAGACTCCATCCATAGCGAGGTGAATAATAACCACATGGCTGCACTGCCCAGCAGCCAAGTCAAATTACCCACATGATAGCGGTCCTCATTGATAAAGCGATAAGGGCGCGCATAAAGCATCAGTAATAGCTGCCAGACTGCTAGCGCCATAACCAGTACTAGTGCCACTCCTACCATTTCATATAAATAGGTCACCCACGGTAGCGGCGAATGCAAGATGCCTTTATCAATACCCCACAGCACCGCAACAAATAACGCACCTACTGCTGCTAATTTAAAGAAATCTTCCTTACGGATAAAACGGCCCATCACCCATTGGCGCAGCGTCAATAAAGGGGCATAATTTTGCCAATAATGGGCGGGATTGCGGTACTGCATTAGGCTATCTGCATTGGATGGCAGATTGGATGGCAGATTGGATATGAGAGCAACTTGGGTGAGCTTTTCCATTAGCCGAGTTATATCGCTATCTACCCCACCATAGCTGTGGGTAAACCCTTGATCGACCATGGCTAATTCTTCTTGCAAGGCTTCTAGTTGTTTGAATAATGCTAAGGCAGGAGCTGGTACAAAAAACTTGCGGAAGAACTGCCAGCGGCTCATAGCGAGCTTTGGTGAGGGGTTTAAGGCTTGACCCTGCGCATTAACTGGCAATAAATCGCTAGGGAATAAATACTGCGCAACCAGTGGATAATGCTCAGATAAATAATTTCTAAAACCTGTATGGCTAGCAAAATTTAGCACTTGCTGATAGCCACTGTCTAACGGGCGCAGTTGGTACCAAGGATATTCTTCATCATCCCAGCTTAATAACCGTTGCTCCCAGTCAAAGTAGGCCTTGCTAGCGGCATAACTGTCCGGATAATATAACGGCTGCTCGCTCAACCAGACCAGTAAGCTTTCTTCAAAATCGTATTGCTCGTCTAACGGCAGCTGCTGAATAGCTTGAAACTGGGTTTGTAATAAGATTAAGAGTTGTGAATCTGCATTACTCTTTTCAGTATTTTCAACTTGTTGTTGCCATTGCTGCTGCCAATTTAAAGGTTTTTGTGGTCTGCTATACGGCGCTGTTATGAGCTCATAATCAACAGCTAACGGCTCTGTTAAATCATTCGAATCCGTATAATCAGTGCTATTGTTATAGTCATCAGAGTTAGTTCCACTAGCCGTATGGTTCTCGTCATCAGTAATATCAAGAATAACATCGTCAGAAATAACAGAAGTATCGCTAGCCATAGGACTTAATTTTTCATCGTCATCCTCTTCAACGAAGTAGTCTGCAATAGCGTTGGTATCATCGTGGTCGTTATCGCAATTAGCATCTGACTCAGCGACTTTTTCCTGACTCTCTTCTTTCTCACTATCATCGTTATCAGTATCGGCATCTATAAAGTCGGCATAATACAATCGTATGTCTAAAGCCTGTTCATAAGCCTCGCGCAACTGCCGAAAGCCTTCAGGATGCTTATCCGGTTTATTATGTTTTAGCTGCGCAGCATAGGCGCGTTTAATCGCCCGCTCGTCATCCGTAGGCGCTATCCCTAATACCTGCCAGCAATCTAGTTGCATGCTTTTGGCATCCTTAACTCAAACCGTTAATAAGCAATCATCACTTCATTGCGGCGCATAAATGGCAACGTCCACGGTGGGTTATAACGAGCCAGTTCAGGAGTGGCGATTGGGGTGAGTTTTTTAGTCAGCATCCATTGCTGCAACTCGCTCGTTTTTTCAGCGACCTTTTTTTCACCCGCTAAGCCCGAAAACTTAATGACCGCATAGCGCACTTCTGGAACTTCTATAAGCGTAATCGCAGAATTGTTCGGCTTAGGAATAGTCGCCATGGTGTAGTTCTCAGGCATGACAAAAGAGACCTGCCAGTTGCCCTCACTTTTTTGCATGCTAACCGGTGCAGTCATACTAATTTTTGCACTCGTATCATTAGCCTTATCATCACTTCTATCATCACCTACCCCGTCGCTAGGCTTCATAATGACAGGCGCGGTCATGCTAATCTTGGCGTCTTCCTTACCAGCGACACTGTTATTACCAAAGATATAGTTCGCCAGTATTTTAAAGCCCTTGCGGCTAGCAGCATCATAATCACCGGTCACTTCCGTTTGCGCAATGATTTTAGGCGCATAGTTGCGCAATTCGAAGTCATCTAATTGCTCTAATAAGGTATAGCTCGGTTCGGGGGTGGCCATAGCAGCTCCTGAAGTTAGCAGTAGAGAGCTCGCTAGTAATACGGTAACCGCATATTTAGGGCGTCTTGTTTTTATGGTAGGCAGTAAGCGCATCAGCGGGACTCTCTAAAGCAAGGGGATAAAGGGGAAGTAAATAAGAAAAACTCAATAAATAATAAATTAAATAAGACTCTAGCTACTCTAAGAGGTTATCCCAGCTGCTACAACGGTTTTTGCGTGGCTTATTGTCTATATAGGTTAATAGACACGCTCCAAAATAAAATAAGACAAGGTATAGCAGGCACAATAACCGCTCAGCCTTTGCTCTCCCTAACTACCGGCGACAATGGTATAATTAGCCTGATTTTATTTTCAGTTTAAGATACTTTTATGCAATTTACGCTTCATAAAACTGCCACTGGGCAAACGCGCGCGCGCCGCGGTACCGTTCATTTGAATCATGGCGATGTGCAAACGCCGGCTTTTATGCCTGTGGGTACTTACGGCACTGTCAAAGGCATGCTGCCCCGCGATATTAAAGACATTGGCGCCGATATTATCCTCGGTAACACCTTCCATCTTTGGTTGCGTCCGGGCACTGAAGTCATCGATCGCTTCGGTGGTCTGCATCAGTTTATGAATTGGGACAAGCCTATCTTGA
>Ga0098065_1000086_pt1 | contig 54338 bp, 47 predicted proteins | sample 25_taG_FD_75062 | JGI IMG/M metagenome (GOLD analysis project Ga0098065, IMG submission 75062) | Marine viral communities from Cariaco Basin, Caribbean Sea - 25_WHOI_OMZ | ecosystem: Environmental > Aquatic > Marine > Oceanic | place: Caribbean Sea: Cariaco Basin | collected 2014-11-08 | reverse complement strand
GGTGGGTTTAGTGGTACCGATGTGCGTACTTTTGACAAAAATGGAAAAACCTTGGATTCCGTAACGGTGAACGATAACCAAGGGGTGGACATAAGTGCGGATGGCGCTATTACCGCAAATGACCGGCAAACTCCGGGGGATGGTTTCTCTAATAACTCAGGAAAATTTAAAGCTTTTTTTCAACAAGTGAGTAAGAATAGTGCTAATTCGAAGGAAAATAGTTATGTGGCAGGAGAAGGAAGTATTAGCTCTGAACAATTCCGGGACACTTATGCCGGAATGACAGAAGGGGAGATAATGCGTGGTGAATCTTCTTTTTTTGGTTACAAATATCCCAATCGAATGGCTGACAAAAGTACCCGTTTTGTAATGCTTCCAAATGGAAAAGAAGTGGATATGATTCATTTTATGGTGGTAGGTCGGGCCGGCCATGTATTGGGTTTTGCAAATGAGGTACAACAAGCAATTCAATTTTCTAATAGTGCCTTTAATCCACAGGATTTATATTCCAATAAATTGGGAATAAATTTTTTCCGCTCTTATGCTCCATTAATTAAGCAGAATCCTACTCAAATATCCAATTATATTCATCAATATTTGAATAGTCTGGGTGTTTTGAACCCACCAGCTTATCAGTCCCAGTATCCAACGATGGGAATTAAATATTAAAAAATGATGAATAAATTTCTTAAAATATTCCTGGTTTCTATTATTGCTTTATTTATTGGTGCAATAATTTATCTGAATTACGAAACCCATTTTAGCAAAGCAGCAAAAGAAGGAAAAGCCAATATAGAGAATATTAAAAAAGTAAAGAAGGGGATGAATGAGAAAACAGTTATTAAAATTATGGGAGAGCCTGATTATATGGATTACTGTGACGTTTTTAAAACCTTAAAAGGTTACAATTATCACACCAATGACAAAAGTTGGATGTATGTTACCGTTTGTTTCGACTCCATAATGACCGTTCAAAAAACTTATTATCCGAAGAAAAATTAAAACCTACATCAGGAAGAAATACCCCGCTGGCACCGCCGTGTTCCTCAAAATTGCTAGGGCGAATGGAGGTAAAATGATACCGATGGTTGCTTCTTGAAAAAATATTAATAATATTTGAAACCAAATCAGTTTGGGAATATTTTGAGGTCTGGCGATGGCCGACTGGAATGAGGATTTAATTTAAAAAATTGAACAAATAAACTATAAATACAACATCCGCGGCTGGCTCACGGACATCAACAACGTGAACAACCTGAACCAGCCTGGGGGCGGGCCAATGGATCTGTTTGCCTACAGGATCAATTACAATACGGTAACGGACGGTATCAACGGGAAGGTAAGGGAGCTTTACAACGGCAATATCTCCGAAACCTTCTGGCGTTCGGCTACGGACAATATCCTGCGCAAGTACGGCTATGGGTATGACAACCAAGACCGGTTGACGGCCGCTTATTACCAGCTGCCCAACACGGCTATTCCCAGGGCGGATTCCTACAGCACCGCGTACAGCTATGACCTGAACGGGAACCTGCTCACCCTAAAGCGCAACGGACAAATAGACGACCCGACTTTTATGGTGGCCATAGATGATCTGCTATACACCTATGACAACGGCAACAAACTGAAGGCTGTACGGGATTACCAAGTGCATCCCGCGGGCTATAATGACCGCCATACCAGTGCCAATGTGGACGATTTTGAATACGATACCTTTGGCAATATGGTAAAAAACAGGGACAAGGACATTACAGATATTGTCTATAACCATCTGTGCCTTCCCCCGCTCCCGCACAATTGCATCGGGTGGTCACCCAAGCCCAAAGACCCGAAACGGTATTTTATTAAAAATGAATATATAAGCAATAAAAACATTAAATTGCTTGAATGATATAAAAATGAATATTATGATAACGACAATAAAACGGGGAGCTACACAAAAGAGCATCAAAAACACTTTGGAAAATTTGTCGAAAAACTTAAACATCAGAGGTGTTAATGTTTATAAGTATGTAGGCAAAATTAGTCTCAAGCGAGATGCTCTAGAAATACAAAAAGCACTTCGCAATGAATGGGAATAGGTTGTTGTTGGATACCAATATTATTCTCTATCTGTTAAATGGTGATGAAACTTTGGCCGAGTTGTTAAATGAAAAACAATTGTATATCTCCATTATCACAGAGTTGGAATTATTGGGTTATAAAGGTATAACGGCAAAAGAGGAAAAGGTTGTCAACGAATTTGTATCACAATGCAAAACTATAAACATAACCAGCGAGGTAAGACAGAACACGATTAAAATTAGAAAAAAGTACAATACCAAACTTCCTGACAGCATCATAATGGCAACGGCCCAATATCTAGAATTGCCCCTTGTCACTTCGGATGCCGAATTTAAAAAGGTAGATGATTTAAACCTGTTATATTACGAAAATTAGAGCCGTGATTGCCTTTTCTTATTGCCAAAAGAAAAGGGAATGGAGATAATTGCGTGGTGTATTATGACAAATCATGTCCACTTGGTTTTTCGAAGTGTAAAGGGCCGGCATCCATCGCCTCTGTTGGGAGATTTTAAACGATTTACGAGCAAGGCGGCAGTAAAGAGAAAATCCATGAGAGAGTAGAAAGGAGTTTTTACGAGAGCAATTTAAGAAAGCCGCTGCAAAATCATCCCATGTGAAAACGTATCAGTTTTGGAGGCATCACAACAAGCCTATTGAGTTGTGGAGCAACAAGGTTATTTGGGAGAAGATCAGTTAGGTTCACAATAATCCCGGAGAGGCTGGTTTGATTTATAGAGCTCAAGATTATGTTTATAGCATTGTTGCGGATTATACAAATTAAAAAGGATTGTTGGATGATATTGTATTATTTCGGTTTTATGGCTGAATAAGGGGTTGGAAAGTTTATTTAAAATTGGGCAAGGAACGCGATGCAATCGCGCACCAGCGGGGGCTAAAAAAGATGATAGATATATTTACTATCGATGAGAAGATAAAACTTAAGAAACCCGATCAGAGCACGATGGAGATCAAAAATGAGGAGCCGGTTGAGCCGCCGGATCCGGATAAAGAGGTCACGGTTAAAAGAAAAAGTTGGATGGCTACTTCGTTGGGTAATCATGAATCTGTCCTCCATAAATTTCAGGATAAGGACACAACTGTACTATATAAGGATACAAAATTAGTTAGTTTATTGAATGTGAGAGATTCAATAAGATGGTCTAAGAAAGTAAACTCAAATAACAAAAAATAGTTATAAATTATGAACAACCAATTTCTAATATTTGTTTTACTCTTAAATACAGCAATTGTTTTAATATCCTGCAAGGAGAAATCAATTGAACCTCATTCTAATGATATTTCCGATGAAATGGTGTTAAGCGAAACAATTGAATATAAGATGGAATTTCCTGATACTGTATTCTTAAATAAGCCATATAATGGAGTACTCCATTACAAAAGCATTTTAGACAGCATTACAACGAGCTTTGACGACAAAGACAATGATCGCTTTCCTTTATTTATAATGGGAATAAGCGACAGCATAAATCAGGACGAAGAATATTTAATAAAGCATTTGGTTAAGGATACATTTGGGGCTATGGACAATAGGGTTATTCCTTTCTATGATATAAAGTTTTCCAAAGTGGGAATTCAATATTTAGATGGATTTATAAATGATATAGTTGTGATTAATCTTAAAAGAAAGGATTCTGAAGGCAATGACTTAGCTCGGCTAATTGAAAACAATGTACGTGTTATCCATAAAGTATATGTACTGGATAGTCTAAATATAAATAGATAAAATCCTTTTGGTTCAAGGAAAGAATTTGGAATCCGCGGGCTACGACGACCGCCATACCAATTCCAATGTGGACGATTTTGAGTACGATGCCTATGGCAACCTTACCAAAAACCGTGATAAGGACATTACGGAAATTATCTATAACCATTTAGACCTGCCCGTAAAAGTAACCTTTTTGGGCGGGGAGACCGTGGAGTACACCTATCTTGCGGACGGTGCCAAGATAAAGAAAATCTCCAAAAGACCCGGTTCCAGCACAAACACCACCGAATACCAAAATGGTTTCCAATATGAAAACGGCAAGCTGGATTTTCTCCCACATTCCGAGGGGTATGTAAAGGCCACGGAGGTTTCCAGGCACAACGAGTTCCATTACGTCTTTACCCATAAAGATCATTTAGGTAACATACGGATGAAATACACCAAACATCCACAAACAGGGGAAACGGAGATACTGGAAGAAAACCATTACTATCCCTATGGATTGATGCACAAAGGATACAGCGGGCACCACTTGACCGTTGGGCTGGGCCAGGTGGGTACGGGGATTACCATTATTCCCGTAAGCCCGGAAAACAATGATAGCTACCTGTATAGATTTGGCGGAATGGAATACCAAAGTGGATTGGATGCCTATGATTTTGGTGCGAGGAACTACGATGCCGCACTGGGCAGATGGATGAACCTGGACCCGTTGGCGGAGATGATGCGCAGGCACTCACCCTATAATTATGCTTTTAACAATCCTGTGTATTTTATTGACCCGGATGGGATGGCGCCCATTCCAGGAAGTTCTCTGGTATCAGATACTAAGTATTTGGGAACTATGGATACCTCTACGGGTGGGTTTAGTGGTACCGATGTGCGTACTTTTGATAAAGAGGGAAAAACCTTGGATTCCGTAACGGTGAACGATAACCAAGGGGTGGACATAAGTGCGGATGGCGCTATTACCGCAAATGACCGGCAAACTCCGGGAGATGTTGGTACAGGCGGCAATCCTATAAAAGGTCTATTCAATAAATTATTTTCATATACTAATATATATGATAAGGACAACCCATTAATCATTGAAAACAACCTAATTGAAACAGGTTCGGTAGAAGTCTCTAACCCCGTAGATGAAACAATTTTAAAGACTACTCAAGGTGCAGCTTTAGGTGCAGCTGGATGGGGATTAAATAAACCTCTATCTGTCTTAGCAGGGGCTTTAGGCGCCCATGTTTCCTCTCCCAATTCCACAGTAGTGGTTGAATATGAAGTTCGTGAGGTGAAAAAATGGCATGGATCTGTAACTTACAACTTACTGAATAGAGAAATATTGTCTGTCAATACACACTACACAGTTTCAGAGCAACAAATACAGTTGAAATCTGTAGATACCGAGTCGATGGGGATTTCAAGAAAAATGACTTTCACTACTAGTGGATTTGCTATTCCTGTTGTCGGGGGTAAAATGGAATAGAATGGAAAAGACAGTTAATATCAGGTTCGGTTTTCTCGCGTTTTTTTCCTTTTGCACTTTTTGTGTTTTTTCGGAAATGCCTCAAAAGCATTTTTTTGCTATTATGGCTCTGCTTTCAATTTTAGTATTTTATATTATTCAGGTGGTGAACAGGAAGAATAATGAAACCACTTTGGCCGTATTTTTTATTTACGTTTATCTTTTTATTTTACTGATTCCTGAGTATAACTCTTTAATAAACAAAATTATCCTAATAGTACTTCTCCTTATTTATATTATTGAGGAGGTTTTTTATTTAAAAGTGTTTAAGAAAAAATATTTAATTTTTATGTTGGTATTTTATCTTTTTTTACTGATTTATTCTTTATTGATCCTTTATTTCAAGGAGATGCCCCCGCTGGCGCGGGCGTCTCGCCCGTGTCCTTAACGCTCAAACTCTACCCATAAAACCGCCTCCAAGTGGTGGCAAAATTGAGTACTTTTACGATGCCACCGGAGCAAAGCTAAAGAAAAAGGTTACCGACGGCACCACTATCACCACAACCGATTATATGGATACTTCGGCTACGCTCAGCACAGGTGGTTTTCAATATACAGATACTAAACTGGATTTCTTCCCTCATACTTCGACTGGGCTCAGTACAAGTGCGGAGGGCTATATAAAAGCTGTCTATGGCGACTTGGGTGGCGGCGGGCCGCCGAGTTTTAAGTATGTGTTTGCTTACCTGGACCATCTAGGAAACATTAGATTAAAATACACCCATCCCCTAACAGGAGAAACAACCATCCTTGAGGAAGACCATTACTACCCCTATGGGTTAAAGCACAATGGCTATAACGGCGAACATACGGTAATTGCATACGAGGAAGATGTCATTACCCTGACACCTGTAACCGCACTTTTTGGGGATAGCTATAAGTACAAGTTTGGCGGCAAGGAACAGCAGGCCGAGTTTGATATCAACACCTACGACTTCGGGGCAAGGAACTACGACCCCGCATTGGGTAGGTGGATGAACCTTGATCCCATAACACATCATTCCCAATCCCCTTATATCGCTTTTGACAATAATCCAGTCTATTATACAGATCCTAAAGGAAAATCAAGTGAGCCCCCAACAAAAAATATTAAAGTAACCACTATAACCTCTACGGTTGACAAAAACAATGTTACCACAATTACTCAAACAACTTATGACAATACCTACACGAAAAATCAGGATGGAAGTATGAGCGTTACCGAATCCAAATCTGAAATTAGCAATACGGTTAGTGGAGATGGCAAAATTACCGAGGGAACTTCCGTTACAACCCAAACAGATTCGTACAACGTAGGCACAGATGGTCAAAAAAATGATTTTTGTAGCTCTTCAAATTCAGAAAGTGCGGGATCCAATAATACTCATAGTGCCTTCGGGGAATGGACGGAATTTGTTTCGGATTACAACAAGAACCATAATGAGGTATATAATAAGGATATGATCAATAAAGGTTCTGAAAAAACAACAAATGCTCTAAATATAGGATTAGCAGTAACTCCTATTGCTACATTAAATAAATTAAAGTTGACACAATCCCAACAAATAGCTTTAAAAGGTTTTGGTGGTTATCTTGGTGCGAGTACCGCTGGCGAAGCCATTAGTATGCCTTTTGCAGAACAAATTTCAAATAATAACAATTATTTGATAATTTATGGAGTTCAACATACCCAAAATGGTTCACTGATTAAGGCAATGAAAACCCCTAATGGAAATGGAGTCGGTGAAAGAAAAAACGTTGGCCCAACCAACTTTCAAGAACTATGGAACGGTATAAAAAGCCTTTTTAGATAATGAAGGAGATAATCTTATCCAATTTAATCCAATTTTTTATTGCAGCAATAATATGGTTTATTTTTTTCCTTATTGGTAAAATGATCGTGAAAAAATTTGATCTGGATATTTCTGAAGTACAATTAGCAAAAAATTACGTTTATATATTTTTTTTATATAAGGCCGTTGTAGTTATAATCGATATTCTTTTTGATGTTGATCTGGACTTTATAAAATACTTATCGAATATTGTTGTTTTTGGAATTCATCATGAAGCTCTATGACTACAATTGCCGCAGACATTGGGACTTCTGTAGAAGTACCCCCCCCCCCCCGCTGGCGCGGGCGTCTCGCCCGTGTCCTTAACGCTCAAACTCTACCCATAAAACCGCCTCCAAATGGTGGCAAAATTGAGTATTTTTACGATGCGACCGGAGCAAAACTGAAGAAGAAGGTTACAGATGGTTCTACAATAACCCCCACCGATTATATGAATGGGTTCATATATAAAACAGGGAATTGAATTTCTACCCTTATGCCGAAGGCTAGGTTCAAGCAACTGCGGAATGGGATTATTAGTGACATCCATCGGTTTAAGTAACTGAAATCAAATAAATATAAATTATCTTTTGTTATGAATGCAAACATCAGGATTATGGATTCATTTAATTTAAGACAGCACGTTATAGACTATGTAAAAAATGCCGACAATGGGTTTATAAATTTTATAAAATGCTTTAGCGAAAACCTATGAAGAGGACGAGCGGAAAATCAAAAAGTTAGGGGGATTATTAATCCCGATCCCCACAAAAACTTGACATCACCCTTCAAAATGTTGTATATTGCGGAAGACCCAGTTGTCTATAAAAAGAGGTTGCAATTTCAATTTTATTCCATATCCCGTCCAGTAAAGACTTCTCTCCTGCTCTTCTTTATTCAACTCTATGCCGACTTCATGCCATCTTCATGCCATCTCCATGCCGTCTCATGCCCTCTCGTGCCGTCTCATGCCCACCCTATTCCATAGATTCCCCATAGATACTCTATAGATCCTCCATAATTACTACTTAATTTATTCAAAGTCACGGATCAAGCCAAAGTTGTAATCTTTCCGGATTATGCAAAAACTATTGTTAATTTAATTAGAAAGAATTCTGCGGATGTCCTGTCTGTTGATAGATTGAATATCCAGAATATGTTTTGGCGCAACTTATAACCTTTTCCATATTGGCATAGTATTCAAATATATAGTTAGCATCTCTGACTGCTTGCCTATGGTAACCTATGGAAAGAACCCTCGAAATTTAGCTTAACTCCGTTAAAGCCATCAGGAGCTATATTGGGTACACAGTAAAATAGAAGGAGAGACCATCAGAAGTTTATATCAATGCCCCATAATTTTAGATCCCTCCACAACTTTTTGTATTGTGCCATCTTAAACAGAGCTTTGCGTTAGGGATAGTGGTGGAAAGCCCGCAGCTCCCTTTTTTTGGGAGCGAGGACTTGAAACGGATAGCCCGACCCGGTGCGAGGAACGAAGCAATCCGGGGAACGCCCAAATAAATGCTATTCTTTACTTTTTCTTCTTATTGATCAAAAGAGCATACGGCTCCATGCCCTTGGTGTGCTCAAATATTACTTTTAAAACACCGATTATAGAAAGTGAAATTATGGCGCCCACCATTCCCCACAGGGCGGAGAACAATATGACCCCAAAAACCGTAATAAATGGATTTAAGTTGATCTGATCGCCGATGATCCAGGGCGTAAAAACATAGTTTTCCAGAAGTTGTGCTGCCATAATTACCCCCACCACAATCAGGGCAGGAGTGCTCCCGGCATAAATATAGGAGAGTATTACCGCAAGTCCGCCGCCAATAAGGTTTCCTATATACGGAATTATGGAGAATAGTGCGGCAAAAAGAGCCAAAAACAAGGCATATGGAACGGATCCCAAGGTAAATCCCAAGTAATATATGCCAAATAAAATGAGCATTATCTTACTTTTCCCCAAAAGATAGCCACTTACAATGGCCGCCGAATCTTTTAGAAGCGAACCCATTGCAGCCGAATTTGAGGAGAGTTTTTTAAAAAAGTCAATAAATAATTTTTTCTGCATCAATAGCAGAATAATGTAGATCAAAATTATAAACGACTGGGACAATAAATCCATTACAGATGATAGAAAGATCTTCGCGTAGTTTTCGGCTTTGTGCAACAATCTTTTGTTGTTGTTTATATAATCTTTGTAATCCAGGTTGAGATGTTGATTCGCCCATTCAGAAAAGACATTCAGTTTTTCAGCACCTTTTTCGCGGATGGTGGGCCAGTCGTTTGCAATGGCACCTATTTGTGAAGCAATAAGCCATGTGAGCAAGCTCAGGATTACAAGCATCAATAGTACGGATAGTGTTAAGGAAAGCCATGACGGAAATCCCCAATCTTTCATTTTTTTATTGGGTTTGTCCAGTAAGATTGCAATGATGGCCGCGACCACCAAAGGCATTAAGAGATTGTATCCTACATATAAAAGAGTTACAATCCCTCCTAATATTAGCAGGGCCTTTATCAAATAGATTCCTGAAATCTCTATTTTTGAATCAGCCATTAGATTTAAAGGTCAATGATATAATCTGCCCTTGACGTAAATTTAGGTTGAATTTTTTATAAGCTGGAAATTTGTACTGGATATATTTAAAGTTTTTTCAGGAAATCTGTTCTATTCTGGAGACCATTATTAAAAATAACCTCCCAATTGCTCCAGTATTCCAATGTTTTACTAAAATACTCGGGCTGGAATATTCCGTTTTCAGGGTGTCAATTGATTCCTATTTAGTGTTCGATTCCTCAATACCATATTTCAATTATCGCTAATATAGTCTCTGTATTTTTCAATTATCTCAAAAAAAATTCCTTTGATAGCTAAATCAAAGGAATTTTAGAGAATGGGATAGTTACTTGTTTAGTGTACCAATTTGCCCTTTTTAATTAAATCTCCATACTTGCTCTGGAAATCCACCGCATCGGTTTTCAATTCCTTTAAAAGAGTTTCAGTTGCGATGGGTTCGCGCAGACTGTGATTATTATAAGAAGTATATAATTTTCCCCCGGTTGCATAAACCATGGTGTTCAGGTTTGGAACATAAATTATATCCAGGTCTCTAAAATCATTGTTCCTTACCTCCGCTGGAAGCATATTCAGTTCGTTTTGAAACTGTTGATTGATAAGCTCCGCAACTTTATATCCCTCCTTACCTTTGTCCGATAAGGTTATAGTCGTCACAACGTTTGTACCCGAAACCAACGGCACTATATACTTTTGAGTAGGGGTAACCAACTGCTCCAATTGCTGGCTATCATATTTTAGCAATTTTTGGAAATCGATTTCTTTATAAGGAATACCTGTCCTTCCATTTGCTTGTTCCACTTCCGAAGGTTTAATCCCAAAATTAAAGCCATCTCCTGCTTGGGTCAAAAGCGCTACAAGATCCGATTTTCCTTTTTCTATCGCTCGCTGCATTTCATTTTGTTGCGCGTTCATTATGCCGGTAAACATTATGGCAAGGACGCTTAAAAATTTGATTGAATTTTTCATTATGAATTTATTTAAAGTTAATTAAATTATTTCTTACTTACGTCAAACCAGGTATTCCAATGAGTTGCGGAACCTGCCGGATCTACATATTGTTCATAGGTTATGACGCGTTCTTGTCCGGAACAGGGCGCCCACGGATCGTTGAGTACTACATAATTGGTTCCATTGAGAACCATATATCCTTTTACGGCAACTACGTGTCCTACAACCCCAGAGGTTCCATAGGCATAACCCAAAACATTCTTGCTACAGGCAATGTTTTTTTTCAATTTGTCCCAACTAAGGGCCGTTGTGGATTCGTTGAATTTTAATCCCGCATAATCCAGTTCTAACCAACCGGGGGTATTACAATCATTTGTTTTTGGACAGCTCTGGCCATTATTCTGAAAATCACAACAATTATTTTTGCCAAAACGATGATTTGCAAGGTCACATTGTGTTACGATCTTCCCTTCGTTTTCGGCCATCATTTGTGTTACAGCGGCCCAACACCAATTATTGGTTTCCTGAGGTCGCAATGGATTGTTTACACTCCCCACTACGTTACTCGGAGTACAACAGCCTTGCAAAATGACGAGAAACAAAGCCAGGATTGGAATAAATAAAACTTTTGTCTTCATAATATAATTTGTTTAAAATGTTTATACAAATGTATTTTCTATTATGAAGCTTATTCTCAGGCCTATACCTATTATTTTCAGGTATTTTTCCTCCTTTAGTTAAGTGTTTTTTGAACTGCAGGACGGGAAAAATATGGATTGTCAGGAAGAATTGCGGAGAGGAGGTGAAAAGTTGAGACGTTGATAAATTGAGGGGGGAGGAATTAATTGAATGCTGTTTTGTATCGAGGATTTGAGATGAAACCTACTTCATTATTACTTCCATCAGGATCACTTGGTTGATCTGTTCGTCATAAGCGTTAAAATTGTTGTCGGAAATCAAGACTAAACTTTGGTTGCCATTCAGTAATTTGGGGCCAAAAACCAGGCCTTCAATATTATCGGCGAAATGGTGTTTTAACTTTTTTCTTATTTTCTTGAAATCGAATATCAATCGTTTCTCCGCAGGAACTACGGTCTTACCAATTTTGGATTTTAATCTGGGTTCCTTCAAAATGTCGGTTGCCTTTGAGGCATCGGCCAAATAAATCATTATCCTATTGCCGTGTTGACCATGACCGGCGGAATATCCTCTTTCGATCACTAAAAATTGTTTTGGGGCAATTTCAAGGATTCCACTTACTCCATTAATTCCAAAAGGCAGAAGAGGAAGTTTGCGCAACCGTCCAAGGGGATAGGCAAACTGTTGTTGGGCTTTTTTGTTTTCATTGTCAAAATAGGTAAATCGTACCGGCGATTTAGTATTGTAAAGTTTAACCGTGGTACCATCACTCACCATTGGGAGTTCTGTGGCCATCCAAAATCCGTCACGGTCCACGCTTCGCGATAATCCCTCAAATGCTCCATTGGAACGCAAGCCCTCCTTATTGGAAGCCTGAAAATATTCCGGTAGTTGGTAAAAGTCCAAAATAGTCCCGTCTTTGGCAATATCCACAATAAAAGGATCTTTTCCCTTATTGATGGCGCCTTCGCTACTAAGAGTAAAGGTTTGTGAGCTTGGATTGTAATTGAGCCCTTCCGAATCAAAAACGAGATTTTTATAGGGTTCGTCCTCATTTTTGATCTTGATGGTTTTCTCAAATATCAAGGTGTCTATCGTGGTTCCCGTTAAGGGCATGGAGAATTCATAAATATATGGAGTTCCGGGCCGGTCCACCACTGCATAATAGTGTTCCCCATCAAAATCAAGATCCGAAAGTCCTCCCACTATTGTTCCGTCCACTTCAAAATCTTTCGGAATGATATATTCATCCAGAAATTTCAACTGTACGCTAGCCGATTTGCTCACTTTTGCACCACTGCAGGAACTCATCACGGCGACTAAAACAAATAGGGGAAGCAATCTTTGGAAAGGAACTTTAAAATAAGTCATGGATAATTAAGCTTGAATTTATATAAATAAGTGCAAATTTAGACAAATAAATCAGTAAGGTCTTTTATCGAAGATTGGATAAAAAACCTGTGGAAAGACGGGAATTGGGGAAAGCTAAAAAGCATAGACAAACAAAAAAGTCCGGTTTAAACACGGACTTTTTTAATACAAATTTTAAGATATGATTAGGCGTGCTGACGCTCGTGCTTTCCTTCTTTTATCTCCTCAATCAATTTTTTGTTGAAGGCAGGAAGATCATCCGGGTTTCTGCTTGTAACAAAACCTTGGTCAACAACCACCTCGCTGTCTTCCCACAAAGCGCCGGCATTTTCAAGATCTTTCCTAATGGATTTATAAGAAGTCATCTTTCTCCCTTTTACAACCTCCGCATTTATCAAGGACCAAGGACCGTGGCAAATGGCCGCTACCGGTTTATGCTCTTCGAAAAAATCCTTTATAAAGGAAATGGCATCTTCATTTGTGCGCAATTTATCGGGATTGATAACGCCGCCAGGCAATACCAATGCGTTGTATTGTTTTGCATTTACTTCGTCCAAAGTTTTGTCAACCTCATATTCATTGCTCCAATTACCTTTGCTCCAGGATTTTATTTTTCCTGAAGTGGGACTTACAATATCAACTTCAAAGCCTTCTTTTTCCATGGCTTCCTTAGGAGATTTCAATTCACTTTCCTCAAAACCGTCTGTTGCCAAAATGGCTATTTTCTTTTTCATGATACTTATTTTACTTGTTAATATTTCGTTCCCTACAAAGCTAAAGATCAAAATTTTGGGCGGCTGCTAAATAAAGTATAAACCTATTGCCATAACCGTTAAAGATGAACTAAAAAATATTTGATAAAAAACAAGAATGTTGTAATTCTATTTTTTCGGACGACGGTCTGCTTGGAATTGAGGGTTGTTGACAGAAAAATGAAAATTTTTAGCCTACGTAACAACAAAATGCAATTCGGGAAGGACAATTACTTCCAGTTTTACGACATTTGATTCACAATTCCCAACCGTTGAATAAGAAACTCGTTGCTATAGCGCTTTTGACTTTGCTAACCGTGCCCGTGTTCACTATTTCATTATACCTCCAGTATGAAAAATCCGTTGTCCGCCGTCAAGTAAAGTGGAAAATGATCGCCGGTTTGGATCCTGAGGAATTGGTGTTGTTGAAATTTACAAGCTTGGAATCCCGAACCAAGTTGCGTTGGGAACATTCCAAGGAATTTGAATTCCGCGGACAGATGTATGATGTCGTTTCTTCTGAAACAAAGGGTGATTCCATTTTTTACCGTTGCTGGTGGGACCATAAGGAAACCCAACTCAATCAAAGATTGAAAATATTGGTTGCAAAGGCTTTGGACCAAGATGAAAATAACGGGGAGGCCCTGATGAACCTCCATTTTTATCTCGGCACATTTTTTTATTCCAAACCCATTGACCTGCAGTTTTTATCCTTTCAAAAAATATCGGAGGTTTATGAGGATGAAATTCACTCTGGAAGTTTTAACTCTCGTCTTATTTCACCTCCCAAGCCTCCGCCAAAAATGATATAGTCTTTATTCATTTTGTTTGTAAAAAAAATAAAGCAGTCCCTACGGCCTGCTATCAGCATCAAGAGCCAAAAGCATCCCAATAGGCCCAAGGGAAGTACTTCTTTCGTTTTTCGGACAAACTCAAACTATATTGCCTATTTTAACCGCACCCATATTTGATATCTGAGTGTTGGGCTTGTTCTATTTTTATGGTGATGGGAAAGCATTATCAAATTATTGGGGTAGTAAAAAATAGGAGAACATATCATTTCAATTTAAACTATAATCATTCATTAAATGAAAAAAAATATTCTGTTTTTGATATTAATGGCAATGTTGGGCAGTGTGTATTCCCAGACTATAACCATTAAAGATCAAAATACCAACGAGCCTATTGAGATGGCTACCTTAACGGTGAACTCAAGAATTTATACAACCACAAATGCCCAAGGACAGGCCGATATCAGCACATTCAAAGATGCCGCAGCTATCGAAATCCGCAGTCTTGGTTACGGTTCCATCGCCAGAAGCTATACTGAATTGGCCGAAATGGGCTTTATTGTTTCGCTCAAACCCTCTAATTTAAACCTTGATGAAGTGGTAGTTGCTGGCTCCAAATGGAGGCAGAGCAGTGACGATGTTCCCGCAAAAATCATCAGTATAACCCCACAGGAAATGGCACTGCAGAATCCGCAGACTGCTGCCGATCTTCTGGGAATTTCCGGAAACGTATTTATCCAAAAAAGTCAGCAGGGCGGTGGAAGTCCCATGATCCGCGGTTTTTCTACCAGTCGTTTGCTTTATTCAGTAGATGGCGTTCGGATGAATTCCGCTATTTTCCGTGCGGGAAACCTTCAAAACGTTATCAGTCTGGATCCTTTTGCTATTGAAAACACCGAAGTTCTCTTTGGTCCCGGATCGGTTATCTATGGGAGTGACGCGATAGGCGGGGTAATGAGTTTTCAAACCTTGACACCCCATTTTTCCTTGACGGATCAGCCCCTGATAACGGGAAAGGCAATTACACGTTATTCTATTGCCAACAAGGAAAAAACCGGCCACGTGGACGTAAATGTGGGTTTTAAAAAATGGAGTTTCCTGTCAAGCGTAAGTTCTTATGATTACGACAACCTGCGCCAAGGCAGTCACGGTCCACGGGATTATATCAAGGATTATTACGTTCAGCGCCAAAATGGGGAAGATGTGGTAATAACCCAAGACGATGAACTGTTGCAGATTCCCACAGCCTATTCACAGATAAACCTAATGGAGAAAATAAGGTTCCAGCCTAATGAATTTTGGGATTTGCAATATGGTTTCCACTATTCCGAGACTTCCAACTACGGCCGATACGATAGACATCAGCGCCAAAAAAATGGCACCGCCCGCTATGCCGAGTGGAATTATGGTCCGCAGATTTGGATGATGAACAATTTGGGTATTGGCTATAGTAGATCCAATACGGTTTTTGATGAAATGAATATCCGATTGGCCCATCAATGGTTTGAGGAAAGCCGAATGGATCGAAGTCTAAACAAACCGGATAGAAATATCAATAGTGAGGATGTAAATGCCTATTCTCTTAATGCGGATTTCTTTAAAAATCTGGCAGCAAAGAATACGCTGTACTACGGGTTTGAATATGTATTGAATAATGTGCGCTCCTATGGTGAGATATACGATATTGTTGCAAACACTACCGAAGCCGGCCCCACCAGATATCCCAAGAGCACCTGGCAGTCCATTGCCGCGTATGTTACGGATGAATATAAAGCTACCGATAGGCTAACCATTAGTGCCGGTGTCCGCTATAATCAGATTTTATTGGAATCCGAATTTGACACCACTTTCTATCCGTTCCCTTTTACCGAGGCTAAATTGAACAATAATGCACTAACTGGAAGCTTGGGCGCTGTATATAGGCCGGAAGATTCCTGGGTGCTCAGCGCAAACCTAGGTTCTGCCTTTCGCGCACCCAATGTGGATGATGTAGGCAAAGTATTCGATTCCGCTCCCGGGCAGGTAGTCGTTCCCAATCCCGACCTTAAACCAGAATATGCCTATAATGCCGATTTAGGTGTAGCAAAGGTTTTTGGGGATGTTCTTAAAGTGGATATCACTGGATATTATACCCATCTTAAAAATTCGATGTTGCGTCGCGATTACCAATTGAACGGACAGGATAGCATATTGTATCAAGGTGAGATGAGCAAAATCCAGGCAATCCAAAATTCGGCCGTGGCAAATGTATATGGCGTGCAAGTAGGTGTTGAACTAAAATTACCGGAAGGCTTTGGTTTTAGTACCGATTTTAATTTCCAGAAAGGAAAGGAAGAACTCGAAAATGGCCAAACAAGTCCGATGCGTCATGCCGCACCCTTTTTCGGGATTTCGCGCCTGAACTATAAAGCCAAAAAATTGACTTTGGAAATGAATTTGGCCTTTCAGGGAAAAAGGGATTTTGATGATATGCCCGATGGTGAAAAGAGTAAAACAGAGCTTTATGCTTTGGACAAAAATGGCAACATTTATTCCCCAGCCTGGTACACCCTCAATTTTAAGACACTTTATCGATTGTCGGACACCTTTGACTTCAGTGGAGGAATTGATAACCTGACCGACCAAAGATACCGTCCGTACGCCTCCGGTATTTCCGGTGCAGGACGAAATTTTATAATGGCGATTACTGCGCATTTTTAAATTTTGAAATAGATTGAACAACCCGTGACTCATGTTGCGGGTTTTTTTGTTTTGGAAGGATGATTGGACTAGAACCGGGAAACAAGAACAAGAGCCTAGAGCCAAGAAGCTAGACTAGAGAACAGAGAACAGAGAATAGAGAGGAGAGACAGGTGGAACCAAAACTAATTCTCCCCTTTAGAGCCGGTCCCGAACTCGCTTCGGGAGGCCGAGGGTACGTCCTAAATATGAACAGAAAGAGGGCCCGCTCTTATCGGAACGATGGCCCCTTTTCTTCCTAAACCACTAAATTCAAACAACAAAAAATAGGTGGTCCCTAATATGATGCGACTTCCTTTCTCTTTTAATACCCTTGGACGGCATTTGCTTAGAAAGGTTCAAATCACAATGAAGTGGATTTTTCTTAATTTCTAAAGGCAAACATATCCAAATAAACATAAATTCCAAAATCAATATTTGGAATTCAATTGGAATTATTAGTAATCCTATCGGTATTTCTTTCAACAGTTTAGCATTTACCGGAACGTTATTTATAATACCATATTTAAAATCCTTGATTCCTCACACAATTGTTTTCCATCTACTTCTTTTTGATAGTTTTGCAACCGGAAAAAAAAGACAAAAGTGAAAAAGGAAATAAGACAAAGGGACATAGTACCTAAGACAAGGGTTGACTTATGCAAAGTGTGTGCCCTACGTCCTATGTCCAACCGTCCTACGACCTAAAACCTAATATATGATTTCTATAGATAACCTGGCAGTTGAATTTAGTGGAGATACGCTTTTTGCCGACGTTTCCTTTGTGGTAAACGAAAATGATAAAATAGCCTTGATGGGTAAAAACGGGGCGGGAAAAAGTACGATGATGAAGATTATTGCCGGGGTCCAAAAACCCACCCGTGGCAATGTCCGTGCCCCGAAAGACGCCGTAATAGCCTATTTGCCGCAGCATTTGCTCACAGATGACGACTGCACCGTATTTGAAGAAGCTTCTAAAGCATTTAAACAGATTTTTGAAATGCGCGACGAAATGGAACGTCTCAACAAGGAACTGGAAACCCGTACCGATTATGAGAGCGATGCTTATATGAACATCATTACCAAGGTGGCGGAGTTGGGAGAGAAATATTATTCCCTCGAGGAAATAAATTATGAGGCGGAAGTAGAAAAGGCCTTACGCGGACTGGGTTTTAAAAGAAGTGATCTTCGCCGTCCTACCTCGGAATTCAGTGGTGGGTGGCGTATGCGGATTGAATTGGCCAAACTGTTGCTTCAAAAGCCCGACCTTATTTTATTGGATGAGCCTACAAACCACGTGGATATCGAATCGGTGATATGGTTAGAGGACTTTTTGCTCAACAAGGCGAAAGCGGTAATCGTTATCTCGCACGATAGAGCCTTTATTGACAATATCACCAACCGGACTATTGAGGTTACTATGGGGCGTATATACGACTATAAAGCCAACTATAGCCACTACTTACAATTGCGTGCCGATAGGCGGGCGCACCAGATAAAAGCATACGAAGAACAACAAAAGTTTATTGCCGAAACCCAGCAGTTTATCGAGCGGTTTAAAGGGACCTATTCCAAGACCAATCAAGTAAATTCCCGTGAGCGGATGTTGGAAAAACTACAGATAATCGAGATTGATGAAATTGATACTTCCGCGTTGGCTCTTCGATTTCCACCTGCCCAACGAAGTGGGGATTATCCTGTTATAGCTAAAGGATTGACTAAAACATACGGGGACCACATAGTTTTTAAGGATGCGGATATGAGTATTTCCCGAGGAGAAAAAGTAAGCTTTGTGGGAAGGAACGGGGAAGGAAAATCCACGATGATTAAAGCCATCATGGGCGAGATCGATTTTGAGGGCGAATGCGCTTTGGGTCATAATGCCAAGGTGGGATACTTTGCCCAAAATCAGGCGGCTCTGCTGGATCCTGAACTCACCGTTTTCCAAACCGTGGATGAAGTTGCTAAAGGCGAAATCCGAACTCAGATTAAAAATATCCTCGGCCGCTTTATGTTCAGTGGCGATGATATCGACAAAAAAGTAGGCCTTTTGTCCGGAGGTGAAAAAACCCGGTTGGCAATGGTAAAACTGTTGCTGGAACCTGTAAACGTTCTAATCCTGGATGAGCCTACCAATCACTTGGATTTAAAATCCAAAGATGTATTGAAAGAAGCCCTGCTTCAGTTTGACGGCACTTTGATCTTGGTTTCCCACGACCGAGATTTCCTTCATGGGCTTTCAGAAAAAGTATTTGAATTTAAGGACAAACGGGTAATTGAGCATTTTGAATCCATTGATGATTTTCTACTTCGCAATAGAATTGAGAATTTGAAGGAAATTGATTTGAAGGTATAATTTGGGAATTTGTGGCTAGGAATTAGGTGATTGGATTTTCAGAATTTTGGTGAACTTTTTAACGGTCAGTTGTCAATTTGATAAGGCTTTAAATTTTATCTTTAGTTGTTTATTTTTTGAATACTGAGCCATGAAAAACCTAATGAAACCAAATATCCTTCTGTTTTTAGCATTGTTTTGTTTTACTTTCGGGAACCTTACGGCCCAGGAAAAGAACAACGGATTTCAGAATAGTGTTAATGCCGATTCCAATAGAGTGGAACATTTATTGGATTCCCAAACTTTTGAGTTCATTGCCAATACTGCCCTGCCAACTGGCGAAAGTTCCAAGAGTTTGGTAGGAAATGGATATTCAATGACCTTTTCCCCTGAAAAAATTGTCAGCAATTTACCTTTCTATGGAAGAGGTTACAGCGGAATGGCTATGGGTCGGGACAAAGGAATGCGGTTTAAGGGAAAACCTGATAACTTAAGTATTGAAAAAAAGAAGGAATTTGAGGTAAGGGCAATTGTTAAGGATGGTGATACTTTCAAAATATTTCTATCCGTAGGTAATTCCGGTTATGCCACCCTGACCATTAGTAGTAATAACCGGGGGACTATTTCGTATTCTGGTGAGGTTGTGGAAAGTAGGCAGTAGCAGTGGCAGTGTTCAGTGGTCAGGGTTCATTGGCAGTGGCAAAAAATTCTTGGTTAAGATCACTCATAACTCATCACTCATACCTAAAATGTGATCAGTCCCGAAGAGATGCCTATGGCATACTCAAAATTTGAATTCTGCATTCTTAAATATTCATCGCTTATAACTGTAAAGTGGAAGTAGCAGTGGAAGTAGGTGGGAAATTCCTAATTCGATTATAAATCCATTTTTTGCAACCGTTACCGGTTTAAATTCTGAATTCTGCATTCTGCATTTCATAATTATTCAACATTCTGAATTCTGTATTCCTAATTATTCACTGTAAAATGGCAGTAGCAGTTTGAAGTAGCAGTAGTGAAAAATTCTTGGTTAAGAACACTCCCAACTCCTAACTCCTAGCTCATAACTAAAAAGGTGCTCAGTGCCCAAATTCAGAACTCTGCATTCTTAATTCTTCATTCTGAATTCCGCATTCTGAATTCTGAATTATTTAACCCTCAAAGCACCAATTCCCCAAAAAGACGTTCCAAAGTTGCATCCAGATCATCGCTAAACCCGTTATGAGGTCTGGAGGTTTGAAGGGAGGAACTGCGTTGCGCAGTCAGCCATCGAAATCTATCCGAGGTCTCCCAAGCTGCTACAGGGCCTCCATCTTTTTCTCCGGCGCAAATTTTGTGGAAGGCCTCCAAATTTTTTTCAATAGCATCGGTCTGTAATTCAGTGGAGAATAAATTAAGTCTTTCGCGATCCAAATGACATTTGCACTTTAAATACCGCGCCCCTTTACTGAAAAGTACAATTCCCACGTTTATGAATTCCTCGCGTTCCACGCGTGGCACCAAATGGATTACGGCGTATTCATACAAGTGTTTCCCGGGCATCCTGAATCTGTTTTATGACATTATTTCTTCGAAGGATAAGGAATTTACATACACTTTCCCAAATTTCATACGCATCTGATAATGTCATCTTCCATTGTGTTTTAGAGCTTATTTAACTAAAATTTAACTATGATAAAAATATTTCTTTATATTTAACCGAATTTTAGAATCCTTTATAATGAAATTTAGATTTGCTTTATTCTTTATCATCATATATTCGAGCGCCTCAACTCAAGTGGAAAACATAAATACAGGTCAAAGAGAATGGTATAATGAACACTATCAAACTTTAGGAGAGTTTTCCCCTAGAAATATTCCTTCCACATTTCAAAGTCAAGAGAGTTTGCTTTGGAAAAGTGGAAATAGAGTTTATATGTATGGCTCTGATTATTACAATAATTCCAGTTTTTGGGTGTACGACTTAGATATTAATCAATGGAAGTGCATCGAGCCAAATGCCAGTCCATTAAATAGGGGCGAAAAAGGTATATTCTCTTCTACTAATGATCCTGGTACAAGAAAAAGTTTAGGTATAACCTGGACCGATATGCAGGGGAATCTCTATCTTTTAAATGGCACGTCGTCCGTATATTACAACGACTTATGGAAATATGATGTTACCTTAGAGCAATGGGCGTGGATTGGAGGTTATGGAGATAATTCGGGAATTGATGGTTTCTATGGTGAGATCGGGGTGGAATCCTCTGAGTTTTTCCCGTCCCATAGAAATATGGTAGATGCAATATCTGATGATACAGGCAATATTTATATTTATGGGGGTGCCGGAGGAGTAAATAATCAATATGAAAGAACTGATTTATGGAGGTATAACATTTTAAACAATTCTTGGACTTTACTTTATGAGAATCCTCTAAACCCTACTCATTATTGGACTATGCAAAACATTGTTGAGGTTGGGGTCGAAAACGAAATGAACCATCCGGGCAATTTACTTAATTATAATTCATGGTATGCTGACGGTTATTTATGGTTTTTTGGAGGAACCATTTTTCATTCATTTCCAAATCAAAATTATAACCAGGTATGGAGATATAATTTAAGTACAAATTTGTGGACTTGTATGAAATTTCCAGAGAGCTTAGAAGGAACCTTTGGAGAAAAGGGAGTAAGCAATGAAGCAAATACACCTCCATCTCTTTCCAAAACCTCGAATACCATTGTAAATGGCAGCAAGGTTTATTTTTTTGGTGGAGATAAACCGAGAGTTGGAGAGGGAACACATAATAGTATGTGGCAATACAATATGAGCTCTAATCAATGGACCTGGATCAAAGGAAACATAAAACCAGATAATCCCGGTTTCTATGGGAAAAAAGGGGAAGAATATGAATATAATACGCCAGCGGCAAGAAACAAAGCCTATATATGGAAGGAAGGTGACTCTATATATTTGTTTGGGGGTGAAAGCTCCTCAACCGCAGCCTACATTGATATTTGGAAATTTAATTTGGCAACATATAACTTTTCTTGGGTTGATGGTAAATCTTCACTTCCCAAGTCAGATTATAACGACCTGATTTACGACAAGACGATTCCGTCTGTTTATAATTTCCCTGAAATACCAAACTCAATGTATTGGGGAAACCAAGGAGAGAAAATGTGGGGGGTAAAACGTGGCAACCGCGAAGAGAATTGGGGACTTTGGGAATACGATATTCAAACTTCGGAAAATCAACTAATTGTTCCCGACCTGTCGGAAAATGGGCAATATGGAGAACGTGGTGTGGGGCAGGAAACCAATTTTCCTCCTTTCCGAACAGGTGGATCATTATGGGAAACTCAGAACAAATTATTTGTGATGGGGGGAAGAACTGGGCAGACTCTTTACAACGATTTTTGGGAATTTGACAAAGCTGCCAAAATATGGACCTGGATTGGAGGGGTTAAGAATAATGAAGCAGAATTTAATCATTATGGAGAAATCGGAGTTCCTTCTTCTGATAACTATCCGCGAAGTAGAGAAAATGCTGTAACCTGGGTGGATGAAGATGAAAATCTTTGGTTTCAAGGAGGGAAAAGTTCACAAGGTGGTCTTCAAAATGATTTTTGGAAATATGATACTTCCACGCAAATGTGGATTTTAATGGGTGGAGGATACGATCAATGTTTAAATAATTCGAATTATTTTTTTGATGATTATCCGTCTTGTGTAGAGAATCATTTTGCGTGGAGAAAAGGAAATGATTTATATTTTTCTGGCGGAAGAGGAATAGGATTAACTGACAGTCCTTATGTACCCTATAATTTTGGGCTTTTAACGGATGTTTGGAAATATTCTATTGCAGAAAATACTTGGGAAAAGGTTTTTGGAAATAGGTATACCGATAATCTCGTAAACTACGGCGTTTTTCAGGTTGCCCAATCTTCCAATCAGGTGGGAGCAAGACGTTTTAGTACTTATTGGGATGATAATCATGGTAACCTTTGGTTATATGGAGGAGACTTAGGAAGTAGAAATGGCTATGATTTATGGAAATTTGATGTGACAATCGAACAGTGGATATGGATGGATGGGACCAAAGAAGATATATTCTATTACGATGAATATTTTGATTATTACAATTACAACTTTTTTTCTAGGGTTTCCAATCAAGCAGGCTATCCTGTGTTGACGTTCAAGGGTTTAGATAAATCGTATTTATTGGCAGAAAGAACATTATGGGAAATAGATTTTAGTGCCTATCCTAATCATAACTATATGATTGAAGGAACCGTTCGATATGATGAATTGGGAGATTGTGAGGAGACCAGCACGAAAATTCCAAATTATAAATTGAAAATTAATCAAATTAATGACGGATTTGTCTATTCAGATCAAAATGGCAATTTTAAAATATTCACACCCTTTACCGAGAATACTATTACTCCCATAGGATTTGAAAGTGATTATTATCAGGTGAATCCTTCCTCAATTCAGGTTGACTTTGATTCGAATGGAAATATGGAAACCGCAGATTTTTGTTTATCCCCAACAGGTCAATTTAACGATTTAGAAATATATCTAATTCCTACAGTGGCACCCCGTCCTGGATTCAATATTGAATATAATATCGTTTATAAAAATAAAGGGACAATAACGCTATCGGGCGAAATAGAATTAAACTTTGAGGATGGCTTATTTGATATTGTTTCGTCAAATCCAGAAATCGATTCACAAAGTTATGGACAATTCGCTTGGAATTATTCAAACCTAGAAGCTTTTGAAACGCGCGAAATATCTCTTACCTTAAATCTTTCAACATCTGTCAATTCAGGGGACACCATCGTGCTTTCTGCCGTGGTCAATCCTTTGTCCGGAGATGAAACAGAGGATGATAATACGTTTGTTATAGAACAATCGGTTGTAAATTCCTATGATCCAAATGACAAAACCTGTTTAGAGGGAGAATATATTTCTGAGGAACAGATTGGAGAATTTGTACATTATTTGATCAGATTTGAAAATAACGGTTCAGCCGATGCGATTAATATTGTGGTAAAGGATGAAATTGATGAATCCAAATTTGATATAAATTCCCTAACCCCCCTTGAGTCAAGTCACAATTTTTATACAAGGACTACGAACCACTTAGTGGAGTTTGTATTTGATGATATTTACCTATCCCACGAAGAAAATCTAAACACAGGGTATATTCTTTTTAAAATAAAGACAAAAAACAACCTTGAACCAGGGGATTCCTTTAGCAATGATGCCAATATTTTCTTTGATTATAATGAACCTATTGTAACGAACTTATTTACAACAACCATTCAAATAGATCTAGCCGTTACGGAAAATAATTTGCCAAAACTGAAGATTTATCCAAATCCTACAGATGGTATAATCTATATTGATCCAGAAATTAGAATTTCCAAATTCGAGTTATTCGATATAAATGGAAGAGTTTTAACTATTCAAAAAAATATAGAAAATCAAATGAATATTGAAGACTTGCCTATTGGTGTGTATTTAATGAAGGTGTATACTGTCGAGGGTAACTATAATTTCAAAATAATTAAGAAGTAAACTATTTTATTTCTCAAATATCGATTTTATAAAAACATTGGATTTTTGATAATAGCCCTCACTAGCTCGCAAAAAAGCTTATGGGCAAAGTGAGTATCTTCAAGGTTATTATTTGGTTTAAGTTGCCTCAAATTTAATTGTTTCGAGGTCATTACCACCTAATTCACAATGTATTTAAAAATAGAGGTCCCATCAGGATTTAATGGCTGTCTTACAAAACCAACTCCCCAAAAAGCCGTTCCAAAGTTTTGTCCAAGTCATCGCTAAACCCATTGTGGGGTCTGGAAGTTTGTAGGGAGGAACTGCGTTGTGCGGTTAGCCATCGGAACCTATCGGGAGTTTCCCATTGGGCTAAGGGGCCGCCATCTTTTGCGCCGGTGCAAATTTTATCAAAAGCCATTAGGTTTTTTTCTATTTCTCCAATTTCCAATTCGGAAGAAAAGAGGTTTAGTTTTTCGGTATCGAGATGGCATTTGCAGCTTAAATATTTAGCTCCTTTACTGAAAAGGATGATGCCAACATTCAGGAATTCCTCACGTTCTACGCGGGGCACCAAACGTATTACCGCATATTCATACAAGTGCTTCCCGGGCATCCTGAATCTGTTTTACAAAGTTATTGGAATGGTTTCTTCGCTGTACCAAAAATTGGAAGTACACTTCGCGGATTTCCTCCGGCGTCATTTCTGAACCTTCCCAATGGAGCCAATCCGTAGGAATGAGGTTCGTTATTTCCTGCAACTTTACATCTGGAAGAAGCGCAATCATTTCATCATTTATTGCTTCCACCATAGTCGCTTGCGGCAACAAAACGTGGTTTTTGATGTATGGAAAAGGACCTACAGCAGTTTTTTCCCAATTGTCCCAGGAATGGTGAAAATAGAAAGTGGCGCCATGGTCTATCAACCATAGTTCTTTATGCCACATTAGCATATTCGTGTTTTTTACCGTGCGGTCTATGTTGGTTGTAAAAGCATCGAGCCACACGATTTTAGAAGCCAATTTCTCATCCACTTGAGTAACGACCGGATCAAAAGTGAGAGCGCCAGAAAGAAAATGTAGTGCCAGGTTAAGCCCTTGGCTTCCCTTCAACAGATCTTGGATTTCCTCATCGCCCTCGCTGCGGCCAAAGGCTTCATCGAGGTTGGCGAACACGAGTTCGGGGATTCTCAATCCCAAAGTTCTTGCTATTTCTCCGCCCAATAATTCGGCAATCAAGGCTTTCACCCCGTGGCCAGCACCGCGAAACTTCAAGACGTATTTAAAGTCGTCATCCGCTTCGGCTAAGGCGGGCAATGAACCTCCTTCCCGCAAGGGGGTAATGTAACGCGTCACATTTACTGTTCGCAGTTCAATTTTGTCATTAAACATCAGCAACATTGTTTTGGTCAAAATTAACTTTATTTGCGGATTATGGCCCCTTGAAGTTATAAATTAAAAGTCAGAAAGCATTCATGGTGTCTTTCTCCGCACGCCATTTATATGTATTTTTGCGGAAACCTACCATAATCCGAACGCGTATTGAATCTGACCATTGAAAATATCCTTCTCATCGGATCGATTTTGCTTTTTGTAAGCATAATAGCAGGTAAAACCTCTTATAAGTTCGGTGTTCCCACTCTTATTCTTTTCCTGGGAATTGGGATGCTGGCAGGTGAGGATGGGATTGGCGGTATCGCTTTTGACGATCCCAAAATAGCCCAATTGGTCGGGGTAATAGCGTTGAACTTTATTCTTTTCTCTGGTGGTCTGGACACAGATTGGAAAGCCGTAAAACCTATTTGGAAGGAGGGCGTGGTACTCTCAACCTTTGGAGTACTGTTAACGGCGATAACTTTGGGCACCTTTGTCTATTATATCACCGATTTCACCATTTATGAAAGTCTGCTTTTGGGCAGTATTGTTTCCTCCACGGATGCGGCGGCGGTTTTTTCCATCCTGCGTTCAAAAAACTTGGCCCTACGGTCAAATTTAAGGCCCACGCTCGAATTGGAAAGTGGAAGTAACGATCCTATGGCCTATGTTCTCACCATCGCATTTTTAGGACTGGTGGTAAATCAGGATCAAAGTTGGACTTCCATTATTCCGCTGTTCTTTCAGCAAATGATTTTGGGTGCCATTGCTGGTTTCGGATTTGGGCGGTTAAGCAAAATTATTATCAACAGGATCAAATTGGATTTTGAAGGATTGTATCCCGTACTGGTAATCGCGCTGATGTTTATCACATTTTCCGTTACCGATGCTGTGGGCGGCAATGGTTTTTTGGCAATATATATCGCAGCAGTATATCTGGGGAATAAATATCTTATCCATAAAAAGACGATCCTAAAAATGTTCGATGGTCTTGCCTGGCTAATGCAGATTGTGCTTTTCCTTACTTTGGGTCTTTTGGTATTACCGTCCCAGATTGTGCCGGTTATTGGTATCGGACTTGTAATATCCCTGTTTTTGATATTCGTTTCCCGCCCTTTGGGGGTTTTTATCAGTCTTATTCCTTTTAAAATGAAACTCCGCAGGCGGTTCTACATATCTTGGGTAGGACTTCGCGGAGCCGTACCAATTGTTTTCGCCACTTATCCCTTGTTGGCCGGTATTGAAAAGGCAAATATGATCTTCAATATTGTATTTTTTATCGCCCTAACTTCCATTCTTTTTCAAGGAACCACGCTTTCAATTGTAGCCAAATGGCTCAATGTAAGCATACCGAGCAAGGACAAAATTTTGACTCCTTCCGAAAAGTTTATGGAAGAATATCCCAAGACCGAAATGCGGGAAATAGGAATTGGCAATACCAATAAATTAGTGGGCAAAATGCTGGTAGATATAGAATTTCCCAAAACGGCCATTATTGCCATGATTAAGCGGGGAAATAAATATATTACACCTAATGGCAATACGGTTATCCAAGGTGATGATGTGCTAATAGTGCTCTCCGAATCCAAGGAAGGAATGAAGGAAGTATATAAGGCCCTTGATACAAAAGAATACGCCGTTTAGTTTTTAACAAAATTTTATATCTTTGGCCGAAAACTAACCCTCCTTATGAAACTCCTCAAAGTTACACTTCTGCTTGTTGCCATTATTCCATGACAAGTTGCGCCACTGGATATAAACTGATAAAACCGGACTCCATCAATTACATTTCTACCAATCAGGATAATGAAGTAAAGTTGGAATACAAATACGACCTATTGGACAAGCGATATGCAGGAAAGGAAGCTAAGAAAGAAGTGAAATTGGTAGCAGTTAAAATTACCAATGAATCCGATAAAGATTTGATGTTTGGAAGAGATATCAAACTTACCTATGAAAATGGGAAGGAGTTGTTCATCATGGAGAACGATAAGATTTTCAGAACCTTAAAACAAAGTCCTCCTTCTTATTTATTTTATCTTTTGTTGACGCCTTTAAACCTATACACTTCCACAAATACCGATGGGCGAGAGACAAGAAGTTCCTCTATTCCTGTGGGATTGGTACTTGGTCCAGCGCTTGCCGGAGGAAACTTAATTACTGCCGCTTCGGCCAACAAAAAATTCCGCACAGAACTCGCCGTGCACAATATCAATGGGATTGTCATTAAAAAAGGCGAAACCAAATATGGGCTAATCGGCATCAAATCCAACACCTTTGATGCGCTTAGAATAAAATTGGAATAGAAATTTCTATTCTAAGCTTCCCAACCTCGATTTAAAATACTTGAACTGCCGATTCTTTTTAATTAGTTTTGAAGAAAAGCAATTTGCATGAAAATAGTTATTTCCCCGGCGAAAACCCTGGATTATAAAAGACAACTGCCAACCACCAGGGCAACTCAGCCGGAATTTATTGAACAAGCCGAACACATCAATAATAAGTTGGAGCGGAAAAGCAAAAAAGCCATCTCGGACTTGATGGACATCAGTGATAAACTTGCCGAGCTCAATTATCACCGCTACAAGGAATTCCATACCCCATTCACAAAAGACAATGCTCGTCCTGCGGTGTATGCTTTTGCCGGTGATGTTTTTGTGGGTCTGGACGCTTATACGCTGCCATTGGACAAACTGGACATGTTGCAGAACTCACTTCGGATATTATCTGGGATGTATGGTATTTTAAGGCCATTGGATCTGATACAGCCCTACCGTTTGGAAATGGGTACCAAGTTGCCGATCGACCGAAAAAAGGACTTATATGATTTCTGGAAACCCCGGCTGACCCAAAAATTAAACAGTGAATTGAGGGAGGACGAGCTTTTCCTCAATCTCGCCAGCGTAGAATACTTTAAGGCATTGGACCCTAAAAAATTGAAGGTTCCCGTGATTTCCCCTGTATTCAAGGATTACACCAAGGGTAAACTCCAAATAGTATCTTTCTATGCCAAGCGAGCGAGAGGAAGTATGGCAAGATTTGCTATTGAAAATAATGTGAACAACTTAAACCAATTAAAAGCATTTGACATTGATGGCTATGTCTTTAGCGAACAATATACAGAAAAGGAAAACGAGCCGGTTTTTGTTAGGTAGACCACTGACCGCTGACCACTGACCACGGAACCTTTCATATCAAAATTAAAATTCTATTGACCATGTTCCACCATATCCATCCATATTCACCCCATATTCCTGAAAATGCTACCAAGCTAATTGTGGGCACTTTGCCGCCTCCCCGTTTTACCACTGGGGAATTGAAGGAGAACGACGTTGATTTTTGTTATGGCAGCGGCGATGGGCAGTTATGGGTGATTTTGGATAGGATATTCAACCTCGATTTAAAATTCGAAACTACGGACGAAGCCCGGATTCAGCGTGAACGGTTTTTAGAGGAACGGGGAATTGGTATTTGTGATATGGTAGCTTCGGCAAAAAGGCAAAAAATTGATGCATCGGATATTGGCATGATGGAAGTGCAGTTGCGGGATTTGATCAAGGTTATTCAAAACCACCCCAAGATTGACACCTTGCTCTTTACCGGTGGCAACAGTAAAAATGGACCTGAATATTTTTTCAGAAAAAGTATAAAGGCATATCACATCAAAATGAAAGTAGTTTCCAATACGCCGCCAAGGATACATATATTTCAACTTCCCGATAGCGACCGGATGATAAAGACTGTATCCCTGATTGCACCCTCGGGTTCGGCAAATAGGGCTGTGGGGAGCATGGAGCTCTATAAAAAAATGAAAGCCCAAAACCCTGATTTTACAGTTATCGATTTCAGAGTGATGCAATATGCGCCATTTTTTTAAATCGAAAACGAAACTTGCCTGCCGGCAGGCAGGTCGAAAACAAAACTCCAAACTTCGAGCCCCTCAAATGCTAAAGCCCATAACTCAGGCTCACAGTTCAAAGCCATAGCTCAAAACTCATAGCTCATAGCTATTAATCCCTAATCCTCTATTAAGGCTTCTCTCTAACTTTCCACGCTATTCCGTATATTTACATTTCTTTTTTAAACCACTATCAAATGAGAAAAACTATTCCTTTTGTGATGCTCGCCGTACTGTTGTCGGCTTGCAACAATTCCAAAGAAACCAAAACCAGTCCTAAAGAAATGAATGATACCATCAATCCACTTTTGGTAGAAAGTACTTTGCCTTATTATGCGCCGGATTTCAGTAAAATTAAAACGAGTCATTTTGAGTCCGCTTTAATGAAAGGCATTGAAGAACAAAAAAGAAATATAGACTCAATTGCCAACAATCCGGAACCTCCCACCTTTGAAAATACGGTGGTGGCCCTTGAAAGGAGTGGGGAAACCTTGGATAGGGTAAGTCAGATTTTTGGCGCCTTGGGCTCGGCCAATACCAATGATACCCTTCAGGGCATCGATGATAGGATGGCCCCAAAGTTTGCAGAACAAAACGACGCTATTTATCTGAACGATAAATTGTTCCAACGGTTCAAGACCTTGCACAACAAGAAGGATTCACTTAACCTTGATCCCGAATCGCTGAAATTGCTCGAAAATTATTATGAGGATTTCGAAATTGCCGGTGCCAATCTTTCTTCTGACGACAAAAAGAAATTATCCGATATAAACTCAAGATTGGCTTCCCTTACCACCAATTTTGGTAAAACCCTTTTGGCTGCCAATAACGCCGGTGCCGTAACTTTTGACAACAGAGAGGTCTTGTCTGGAATTTCGGATGATGCCCTAAAATCACTTGCTGATAAAGAAGGGAATGGGTATACGATTCCTCTTTTAAATACCACTCAGCAGCCGCTCCTACAATCCTTGGACAATAGGGACAGTCGGGAAAAACTGTTTATGGCAAGTTGGATGCGTGCCGATGGAGGGGCAAATGACACTCGTGGCCTGGTAAAGGAGATTGTGGAACTGCGCGCCCAAAAAGCCCAATTGCTCGGATTTAATAATTATGCCGAATGGAGTCTCCAAAAAACAATGGCCAAAACTCCTGAAAACGTGAATAAATTTTTTAATGGCCTGATACCTGCAGCTACCGCCAAAGCGAAAGCTGAAGCCGGAGAAATACAAAAGATGATAAATTCAAAAGGAGGAGATTTTCAATTGGAGCCTTGGGATTGGAACTACTATGCCGAAATGGTTCGCAAGGAAAAATACGATCTCGATGAAGACCAAATAAAGCCCTATTTCGAACTAAAAAATGTACTTGAAAAGGGAGTTTTCTTTGCTGCCAATAAATTATACGGCATCACCTATAAGGAAAGGACCGATATTCCCGTGTACCAAGAAGATGTAATGGTATATGAACTTTTTGAGGAAAATGGAGATCAACTCGGACTTTTTTATGCGGATTATTTTGCGCGACCCAGCAAGCGGGGAGGAGCCTGGATGTCCAATTTTGTGACCCAGTCCAAGATGTACAATAAAAAACCCGTAATTTACAACGTTTGCAACTTCCCAAAACCTTCCGAAGGAAACCCTGCACTTCTCACTTATGATGAAGTGGAAACGATGTTCCACGAATTTGGCCACGCTCTCCACGGCTTTTTTGCAAACCAACAATACCCATCCTTATCCGGTACTTCCGTTGCCAGGGATTTTGTAGAATTCCCATCCCAATTCAATGAAAATTGGGCTCTGTATCCAGAGGTTTTGAAAAATTATGCTATCAACTACAAAACGGGAGAACAGATTCCACAGGAACTGATTGATAAAATTAAAAACTCAGGCACCTTCAATCAAGGCTACAGCCTCACGGAGAATTTGGCCTCTTCCAACCTCGATATGCAATGGCATACTATTCCAGTGTCCAAAAAAATAGAGGATGTAGATGCTTTTGAAAAAGAAGCCTTACACAACACTAAATTGGATGTCGTGCATGCCGTCCCACCACGTTACCGTTCCACTTACTTCGCCCATATTTTTGCAGGCGGATATGCCGCTGGATATTATTCCTATTTATGGACCGAAATGCTGGACCACGATGCCTATAACTGGTTTGAAAACAACGGCGGCCTAACCCGTGCAAACGGACAACGCTTCCGAGAGATGGTCCTTTCACAAGGAAACACCCAGGATTTGGAAAAAATGTACAAAGCCTGGAGAGGGTCGGATCCGAAGATTGGGCCCTTATTAAAGGCGCGCGGATTGAATTAAGAGTCTAGAGGCTAGAAGCTAGAGGCCAGAATCTCTAGACTAGAGAATAGAGAAGGGAGAAACCTGAGTGATCAGTGGTCAGTGGTCAGTGGTCAGTGACAATAGGCAGTTGGCAGTGGCATCAGTGGTCCGTGGTTGGTTATCAGGACAGACTCCGGGTTAGATTTAATTAACCTTCCTCCCTTGATTTCAACATTCTGTTTCGTTATCAGTGAAAAAAAGGAACCACGAATTATTATTTGAATTCGTGGTTCCTTTTTTATACCGTCTACCGTCTACCGTCTACCGTCTAACGTCTTTCTTCGATTTCCCCTTTTTGGGATGTACCATTTTAAGTTCCTTGATCAGGTTGTCCGCGCCGGCGTATTTGTCCATAATAAACAAAACGTAGCGGATGTCCACCATAATATTTCGGGATAAGGAGGGATCGTAATAATAATCGCTCATAGTTCCTTCCCATACTCTGTCAAAGTTTAATCCTATCAAATTTCCATAAGCATCCAAGGCAGGACTTCCGGAATTTCCGCCAGTGGTATGGTTGGTTCCTATAAAGTTCACCGCTAACTTTCCATTTTCAGCGTAGGGGCCGTAATCTTTTTTGTTGTACAGATCGATAAGCTTTTGGGGAACATCGAATTCATAATCTCCCGGAACATATTTTTCCATTACACCTTCCAAATGGGTAACAGGTTCATAGTAAATGGCGTCTGCCGGGGAATATCCTTTTACCTGGCCATAAGTGGCACGAAGCGTACTGTTTGCATTTGGGAATATTCTGGCGTCTTTCGGACTTAACTCCAAAAGGGCCTTCATATAGTCACGCTCCAAGCCTTTGATCTTTAATTCCAACGCCTCATAATCCGGTGCGATTTTTTGGAAATAGGCGTCGGCCATATCGGCCACTACCTTGTAACCCGGATCCGCTTCCAATTTTTGCATCACCGTTTCGGCATCACCGTCCAAAAGATCTTTTAAAGAATCATAGGACACGAAAGCTGAGTTGGAATAAATATTCTCGGTTAGTTTATCTACATCCAAGTTTTTAAAGGAATCGGGCAAAAACTGTGCAGGTACTTCTTCAATATAAAGTGTCAACAGTGCCTCGAAAACCTCTTTGTCCACTTGGGCATTAAAGTCTTTATACTTCACTCGGGCAGAGGCCAATAAATTATCGCGTCGGTCCGCAAAAGATTGTTCCCCTCGAGCCTCAAAGGAGTTCTTTAATTGATAGGTTTGGAAGGCAGTACGAAGCAACTCAACATTTCGAAGTACCGTTTCCATAAAATATTCCCGAGCTAATGCGTAGGGCTCTATCTGGGTGTAATACGTTTGAAATTGTGGCAACAGTTCTCCATATTGTTCCTGTTTCCCACGCTTGCGCATTTCTTTGGTCAAATCCAGTTCCTGTTGTTTTTTAATGCCCACTGCATCCGATTTTTTAAGACCCAATGTTTCGCCTCGCCATTTTTTCCAATAGTTGGCAATGCTGGCAAATTTGGATGCATACTGAATCTTAATCTGCGGATCGGCACGCATATGTTTGTCAACAATTGCAAGAGCCTTATCCCGAATAGCAATCCTCGCAGGATTTATGGTATTTATCACCTGCTCGATGGCTACCGATGGCAAATACTCATCTGTGGATCCGGGGAATCCGAAAACAAGGGTGAAATCGTTTTCTGCTACTCCATCCAAGGAAATTGGTAAGTAATGTTTTGGTTTGTAAGGAACATTGGTCTCCGAATATTCCGCAGGACGATTCTCTTTATCGGCATAAATTCGGAAAAGGGAGAAATCGCCCGTATGTCGTGGCCAGACCCAATTGTCGGTATCGCTTCCGAATTTTCCTATTGAGGAGGGTGGAGCACCAACCAAACGGACATCCTTATACGTTTCTACAACAAAAAGCATATATTGGTTCCCTTCATAAAAGGTTCGGACCCGGTTTTCCTGATATTTTTCCTTAGGTGAATTCTGTACCACTTTGGCAATATTCGTCTCAATCATTTTTTGCTTTTCGGCTTCCTCCATTGCGGGATTAATACCTTCAAGAATTTGATTGGTTACGTCTTCGATCTTTATGATAAAAGTAGCCGTAACCCCCGGATTGGGAAGTTCTTCCTTCAAACTCTTGGCCCAAAAGCCATTCTGTAAATAATCATTTTCCAAAGACGAATGTTTCTGGATCTGCGAATAGCCGCAGTGGTGATTGGTGAGCAAAAGACCTTTGTCGCTGATCAATTCGCTGGTACATCCGCCATTAAAATGTACGATGGCATCCTTGATGCTAGAACTGTTAACGTCATAAATATCCTTGGCAGTCATTTTCATGCCCAGGTTTTTCATTTCGGTTTCGTTCATTCCCTCCAAAAGAGAAGGTATCCACATCCCGCCCTGCTGGGCAAAAAGAGGCACGGATAAAAAGATAAAGAGCAAGCGTAATAATTTCATATAAACGTTTTTTAATAAGAGTCCGCAAGATAAGCATACGGGGAGAATAAAATGAAATGGAAAATTAGAATTGGAAAGTGGGAATCTGGAATCTAGATGTTAGAACCTAGAGCCTAGATTTTAGACGCGGGTGGATAGCTCTGGGAACTGAGAACAGTGAACAGAGAACAGAGACGCAGTAAAAACTAAATCTTTAATTTCCCCTTTAGAGCCTGTCCCGAACTCGCTTCGGGAGGCTGGAGGTACTTCCGAAGTAAGAACCAAGAACCAAGCCTGCCCGCTTTGGTGGGAGCCATGAGCCAGGATTCTACACTCTACAAACCAGGAACCAGAAACCTCAAAATAGAAACCAGAAACCAGAAACATTCATTTTTTAAAAATCATAACTAAATTATAATTTATAGTTAACTGCCATAAAATAATTTGGTTACGTAAAGCCATAATCTTAGTTTTGGCAACTCGGGATTTCAGTTTGTCGGAAAATTCTTACTTTTTCAAGATGCCTTCGTGCCAATCTGCTTCTGAAATAAATCATTTATTAAATTCGAAAAATCATAATTATGATCAAATCATTGAAAGTTAAGACACTATTTTTATTTGCTGCGCTTTTTGGCTCCGTAGGTCTATTCGCACAAAATGCCAACGTATCCGACGCAGAACTTGGCAAATTTGCCAATGCTTATCTTACTCTTCAACAGCTAAACCATCAAGCGGAGCAGGAAATGGTGGCCATTATTGAAAAAGAAGGGATGAAGCCGGACCGTTTTGGAGAAATAGAAAAAGCTGCCATGGCAAATCAAGAATCCAATGCATCGGCTGCTGAGATGGCAATGCACGATAAAGCGATGGCGAAAATAGAACAAATGCAACCGGAACTGGAACGTAAGGCAAAAGAAGGAATTGAAGCCAAAGGATTAACCTTTGACCGATTCAAAGAAATTGCAGCAGTTATTCAGCAAGATCAAAGTCTGCAACAAAGATTGCAGGATATTTTTATGAAGAACCAAGGAAAATAATCCTAAGCAAGATATTTTGGAAAAAGCTGCCCCATAACCAATTCAGTCTGTTCGAACGCAGTCGAGAACTATTAATTCCTGATAATTATTAAGGTTTCGATTGCGCTCAACTTGACAACCTGATAAAAATCCAGTTTTGAGGCAGCTTCTTTTTGATTTCAATTTCTACTGAACAATCTCGATAGTAGAATAACCCAAACTTCCCTTTTCCAGCTTAATCTGTGTGGTGATTCGTTCCTTTAACGCACTTACGTGCGAGATAATGCCTACGGATTTATCTCCTTCATTTTGCATTCTTTCAAGAATAGTAATGGCTTGTTCCAAGGTTTCGGGATCCAAAGTACCAAAACCTTCATCTATAAAAAGCGACTCGATTTTCACATTCCGGGCAGCAATATCAGAAAGGGCAAAGGCCATAGATAAACTTACCAAAAATGTCTCTCCGCCCGATAGAGTGCGCACAGAACGTCGTGCATTTCCCATATATCGGTCAAGAATTTTTAAGGTGTCGCTCTTTTCTGCTTCCTCCGCTGTGGGAATATCCAAAATGTAACGGTCACTGAATTCCATTAACCGCCTGTTGGCATAACCAATGAGTTGTTCTAAAGTTAGATCTTGAACAAAATTGGAAAACTTATGGCCATTGGCATCACCAATCAAATCGTTCATCGTTTTCCACAAAACAAGATCCTTTTTTAGGGATTCCAGTTCTTTGAGGGCCGTTTGCAATTTTTGTCTCGTTTTTTCATCTTTTTCCAAACTCTCGGTTATTTTCCCAATGTTCACCGAAAGTTCGTCCCATTGTGCTCTTGCTCGAGCAAATGCATCTTCGAGTTCTTGCTGGGGGATTTCCAGATTATCCTTGGAATACAATGTTTCCAGAGCCGAGGTTATAGCCTTTTCCGCTTCAAAAAGTCGTATCGCCCCTTCCTGGAGCTGCGTGTTTTTACGTCTAAAATTTGAGGCGGTTTCCTCATCCAGAATGCCCGCTCTTAATTCCGCTATATCCTTTAAATTTTCGCTGGCCACTATTTTATCCAAGGCGTCCTTTTGTAATTTCAGTCGTTTGTCAGTTTCCGATATATTTAACGCGTTCTCTTTTAAACGGTCCTGAAGTTGACTCATTTGCGCTAATGATCGCGTAATATTGGCAGTCAGGGAATTTGTTTCTTTATCGATATTATTGCCGGGATAAAGCTGTATCCGTTCTTTTTTAAGGGCGGTATATCCGTCTGTACTCTTTTCCCATTGATCACCGCTTTTTTCAAGATTGATAAGAATGTTCTGTGCCTCAAATGCTTTTTTGGAGTTGTCCAACTTTTGTAAATCTGTATTCAATTCACTCCGTTTGGCAATAAGGTTATCCAGACTTTCGGTATAATCCCATCTCAATTGATTCGATAGTTGTTGCAATTGCTCTTCCAGCCCATGCTGTTCTTTTTCTAACTGCTTTATGTCCTTATCGAACCTTATATTGGCTTCTTCCTGGAATTTAATTTTCTGCCGATGCCCCACCGCCAATTCCGATTTAGCCCTTAATAATTTCTGGCTGTCCTTTAGCACTTCCTCTTTTACATCAAAATGTGGTGCCCCCGTAGCGTAGGGATGATCCAAGGAACCGCATAGAGGACAGGGGGAATCAGGTTGCAATTGAAGGCGGTATTGCTCAAGACTCTGATGCTTGCGCTGATGTTCCAATATCGCGGACTGCTCCGCAATTTCTTTTTCCAGAATGGCAATTTCCTTTTCAATGGCAGTTATGGTATCAACCTCTTTTGCAATTTGTTTGTTTCCATCAATAAAATTCTGCCGATAAGTATCCAGATTTTTTTGCAACATTAAGCTCTGTTCTTTTTTATTGAGCAGTTGGAGTGCATTTTCACTGGCACCTCGCAGTAGATGAATTTGTGAATTTAAGGCATCCAAAGAATCCAATCCACTCTGGTCGACCGTATTTTTAACGGTGCTTTTTAAGGATTGCAAATTGCTTTTAAAATGGGATGTATTGTCAGTCCCCGGAAAGGTATAACCGAGGGCAATTAAGTTTCTGGCGTAATCCTTTACTTGGACGTGATAAAGTTGAGCCTCTGCCTGTCGCGTATTTTCCAAGGACAAGAGCGAATTTACCTGACTTCTAAAGGCCTCCAATTTTTCATTGGCAAAGGGGAGTTGTACTGAAGCTCCTAAAAGCTGGGACGCCGTCGCCAAATAAATATTTTGATGTTCCTCCAGTTCTTTCTTTTGTTTCTGAAGAACAACGGTCTGCTCCAAGGCTTTTGTTGCCTCTTTTTTCACCAGATCGTATTCGCGTAATACAGGCTGATATTTGACTAATTTTTCGTGCTTTTCTAATTGCTCTTTGTTTAATGCGAAGCGATCGTTATGTTCTTTTAAAATGGTTTTGTTGACCTCCAATTGTTTTTGTTCGTCCAACTTTTTCCGCAGTTCCTTACGCACATTGATCTTTTCCGATGCCTGATGATAGGCTTTCTCTATCTGTGGCTTGGAAAGAATCAACACTTCAAGTTCTTTTTGTCGAAATTTTAAAAGGTCGGCTGGCATTACTTCAAGGTTTTCAAGACTTGCCTCTTTCCACTTTACTTTTTCTTTAAACCCGGAAAACTTTTGATATACAGCTTTTCCAATCTCCCGGTAGGAGCGGGCGCCTGTAATATCTTCCAAAAGCTTGTTGCGCTCGTTCCGCGGCGCTTGCAACAGTTTGCTGAACTCTCCCTGGGACAGGACAATGGCTTTGACAAATTGGTCATAGCTAAGACCGATGATCTCAACGTTATTTTCCGGAGTTTTAGTCCCCGATTCCAGGATCATTCCAGTGGCCACCTCCACCAATTCCTGTTTTCGACTGCTCAGGTTGTTATTGCGATTGCGTTCTATGGACCAATGCGAACGGTATTCCTTGCCATTGGCAGTGTACTGCACTTCGGCATAACAACTGCGCATATTGCGGGTCATTACCCCACCATCGTCTTCGAGCACGGTGTTGGAAATTGTTTTGTCAACACGGGCAATCCTATTATAAAGTGCTAAGGTTATAATATCCAATAATGTTGATTTCCCCGAACCTGTTGGACCCGTAATGGCAAATAGTCCCGCTTCGGCCAAAGGTCCCGAGCTAAAATCTATTTCGTGTTCGCCTTTTAGGGAATGGATATTCTCAAAACGTATTTTCGTAATCTTCATATCTTATTTTTAGTGTCCGATTAAAAATTATTGGAACCATCTAAGAACAGGCTATTAAAGGTTTCCCGATGTTTTTGTTGTTATTGGCCTTCTAGTTTGTCTTTTTTTAAAATTCTACCAAATATTAAAATTCAATCTTACTGATAGTTATTAAGCCAAGGTTTTTAGCGCTTTACGTATTTAGTCTTGCATCTTGGTTCTTGCGGCGCAGCGGTCTTGTTTCTTTTCTCGGACAATAATGATATTTTATAATTTCAACTCCTCCAATATCTCCCTAAATGCATTTTTTAATTCCTCGCTATTTTCCATCCCACCCTGAAGTTCCAATTTTCGTTCAAACATTTGCATAGGAGAAACATCGGCAACGTCCGTACCCACCGCAAAGGCATCTGTAGCACCTCTTATTTTGTTGCGAAAGTTGAGCCTCGATTTTACAATCTCAAGGTTTTCATTTGGTTTGGAATTGATGTACTCCTCAAAAGTCTGTCGTACTTCCAGGCTTTCTTCCTCCTCGTTGACAATCAGTTCGGCCAGTGAAGTGAGGAGGGTTTTCTCGTTGTATTTGGCAATGCGCTCCTGTACCTCATTCAAAGTTCCTTCAAAAGAAACCAGATTCCGAGTCTTTGGGATAGGTACTATAGTTACGTCCTGTATGCTGTTATTATGGATGTGTATTACATTAATCTGCTTGCAATCCTCTTTTTCAGAAAAGCTTAAGGGGATGGGCGAGCCGCAATAATGGATGTTTCCCATTTTGGAAATTACCTGAGGTTTATGGATATGTCCAAGGGCTACGTAATGAGGAATACCTTCAAAAATATGCGATTCTATTCCCGCTTGATTTCCCAATTGGATGTCGCGCTCACTTTCCGAAAGTTGGCTTCCCTGAACATATAGATGTGCCATGACCACAAATACGTTTCCGCCATGGTTTTGGTTGTAGTGAGTATTGATCCCTGAAAAGAAGGTTTGGAGTCCCATTTTGATCTGCTCGATCTTGGTGGCATAGGTTTCCCCGGCAACCGATTTCCGGATATCCCTATCCTTTAGAAAAGGCACGGCGGCAACTACTATTCTTTCTCCATTTTTTTCCACTTCCACAAACAGTTCCGAAATATTCTCTGTCGCTCCACCAAGAACCGTAATATCAAATGCCTTTAAAAGTTCCTGCGGTGCATTGAGTACGGTAGAGGAGTCGTGGTTTCCACCGGTCAAGATAATTTTACAGTCCAACTGCAGCAATTGTTTCAGGAAGTCGTAGTACTGCTTAAAAGCCGTCTGACTTGGATTGGCCTGATCAAAAACATCCCCGGAAACCAAGAGAACATCGATTTTCTCGTTTTCAATATACCCTATCAGCCATTCAAAAAAATGGGCAAGATCCTCGCTAAGGTCGTATTTGTGCAGTTGTTTGCCAATGTGCCAATCGGATGTATGGAGAATTTTCATATATGTGGAGTGTGTTACAAACTTATTGAAAACGAAAACGAAATCGAAATGGAAATCGATAATTGTGGAAGATGGAAATATGGTAATTAGAACCTGGATACAAGGGCATAGAATCTGGACGGCAGTATTTATAAAAGTGGAAAATAGAGAGGGAAAGATATAATCACGGCCCAGGAAAGTAAGAAATTACATCATTACAGAATTTTAATTGCCCCTTCGGCAGGGGACCGCCTTATTGAAATGAAAACTAAACCTGCCTGCCGACAGGAAGAAAACGGAAAATTTTGGAAATTGGAAACCCGAAACCATTAAAAACTAAACCCGAATCACAAAATGTTCCTTTGCTTGTTCCTTTCTAAAGAAAACCATTCCCCATTGGAAAGTGTCGATGCTTACCTGAACTTTTTCGTGGGTGATAATTTTTTTCCATGCTTCGGTCATGTCCTTGCTCCAGTAGATATCGTCGAAAATGATCACCGAGTTGTTATGGACGTTATTTAATAGTTTTTCAAAATATTGAAAAGTTCGCTCGCCGTTGTGGTCGCCATCAATAAAGATGAGGTCATACTTTTTATTGGGATTGTTTATTAGAAAATTTTGAAAACTTTCTCGATGGATGTGAATGTTTTTCATCCCGAACTTTCTGAAATATTTTTGTGCGGTTTCAGCTGTATTTTCGCAAGCCTCCACCGTATCCACGGTGGCGAATTCATTGGAAAGTGCCAGCGCCACAGTTCCAAGCCCCAGGGAAGTGCCAAATTCCAAGATGGTTTCGCATTCCAGATAGCGTCCTAATCGAAATAGGAGTTTTTGGCGTTTCTTTTTCATTCCCACTTTCCTGCTCAAAGTGGAAATCTTTCTGTTTGGACCTTTAAACACCCTCGATCCCTGTCCTTGATCGTTTACCTGTATCAATGCCTTATCCAATTTCAATGTCCTTTTATGCGACCGCATTACCGCATAACCGGGAAATTTGGTTTTATCATTAAAGCATTTGGTCACCAATCCGTAAACAAACGGAGAATGCACTCCGTGCTTATTGGTCGATACCCTTAGAAATTTAATAAGACTAGCTGCTTGGTGGATCATTTTTTAGATATGAGTTCAGTTTTGGGTGTTGTTTATATTTTCTTGTGTCTCGCTGTCTGTTTTCTCCATCTGCGCTAATGCTTGGGCGGATAGCTGTTTCCTTAAGTGTTGTCTCTAATCTCTAATCTCTACTCTCCAAATGAAACATCTTATACGTCTGCCGTACCTTTTTGATTACCTCTTCCGTCCTTTCGGCGTGAGTGTCGCTGATAAAGAGTTGGCCAAAATTGTCCTTGTCCACCAATGATATGAGATGAGCAACCCTGGTTTCGTCCAATTTATCAAAGATGTCGTCCAAAAGTAAAATGGGATTGGTTTTTGAATGGTTCTTCAGAAAATCGAATTGTGCCAACTTTAAGGCAATCAAATACGACTTCTGCTGGCCTTGTGACCCGAACTTTTTAATGGGATGGCCATCGATTTCAAGGATAAGGTCGTCTTTATGGATTCCGTAATTGGTGTATTGCGTTATCCTGTCCTTGCCAATATTTTCTTGCAACAGGGACAGCAGGTCGTTTTCCTGCAATTGACTTTCATAGCTAAGGTGGATCTGTTCGTTTCCGCTGCTGATGGATTTATAGCGGTTAAGGAAAATGGGAAGAAACTCTTCCAAAAAGGCGGTGCGCTTGCCATAGATGGAAGTACCCAGTTGATGCAATTGCTCGTTGTAAATATCAAGTGTATCCTGGCTAAAGGACCCGTTGGCAACAAAGTATTTAAGCAGCGAATTGCGTTGTGCGAGTACTTTGTTGTATTTGATGAGGGTGTGCAGGTATTCGGGATCGCCTTGTGAAATAACGCCGTCCACAAACTTTCGGCGGGTATCGCTACCTTCGATGATAAGATCACGGTCTGCCGGTGAAATAATGACCAAAGGCAGGAAGCCAATATGGTCGCTCATCCGTTCATAAATCTTTCCGTTGCGTTTGATTATTTTTTTTTGTCCCGTTTTGGCGCTCACCACAATTTTTTCGGTAGTATTGTTTTTTTCGTAGTTTCCTTCCAGCATAAAGAATTCCTCTCCGTGCCTGATATTTTGGGTGGTAATGGGGTTAAAATAGCTTTTGCCGAATGACAAATGGTAGATTGCGTCCAGTACATTCGTTTTTCCCACACCGTTATTTCCCACAAAACAATTTATTTTGGGATCAAAGTCAAAGGTGTCTGCTTCAATGTTTTTATAGTTGAGCAAAGAGAGTTTATTTAAGATCATAGGAATGAAGGGATTGGGATTCCTGTGTGGATTATGCAGCAGGGAAAATCCGTTTTGCAAATTATCAAAAAATAAGAAATATTTATCCTTTCAAATTCCATTTATAATTTTAATTTTGCGCCACAATAACCTAAAATTATGGCAACTTACAAAAAACGTGCGGGAAGACCGAACACCAAGGCTGAGGTAGAAGCTCAAATAGAGGATAACAGCACCACGGCGGAAGTATTTAGAAGTCTCGACGAAGGGGCATCCAGGACCGAGGCTTGGGTTGAGAAGAACCAGAAGGCGATTATTGGCGTTATTGCCGTAGTGGCGTTATGCGTTTTGGGCTACTTTGCATATCATCAGTATATTCAGAAACCAAAAGAAGCCGAGGCTATGAACGAAATGTTCCAGGCCCAAAATTATTGGGAGCAAGCGCTTACCGCTCCGGCCAAGGATTCGTTGTACAACCTATCCCTTAACGGGGGCGAAGGAAAATACGGTTTCCTGGACATTATCGATAATTATGGAGGCACAAATGCTGCTAATCTTGCCCATTATTATGCTGGGATGGCATATTTGAACCTAAATAAATACCAAGAGGCAATCGAGCAGTTGGATAAATTCAGCAGTAAGGACGAGATTTTGGCTCCTTTGGCCAAAGGTTCTATTGGTGATGCCTTTGCCCAGATCAATCAAAATGAGGATGCCCTTAAATATTACGAGGAGGCTGCCAGTATGCGCACCAACGATTTTACCACTCCGCGTTTTCTTTTAAAAGCCGGATTGGCTGCAATGGCATTAAACAAGAACGACAAGGCATTGAACCATTTCAAAAAAATAACCGAGGATTATCCTAAATCCCCAGAGGCAGCTAAAGCAGAACTTTATGCTGGTCGTGCCGAAGCAATGAAATAAAAATGGCTACCGAGAATAAAAACTTGTCATCTTTTGATAAAAACACTGTCCCAAACGCGAAAGATTTTCGGTTTGGGATTGTTGTTTCAGAGTGGAACCACGATATCACCGAAAGTATGTTCCAAGGTGCTTTTGACGCTTTAAAAGAATGTGGCGCCCTTAACGAGAATATTGTTCGTTGGAACGTTCCGGGCAGTTTTGAGCTTATTTATGGCTGCAAGCGCATGGCCCAAAGCTATGATATGCTGGATGCGATTATTGCCATAGGCAGTGTGATCCAAGGCGATACCAAACATTTTGATTACGTCTGCGAAGCAGTGTCCCAAGGAATTAAAGACTTGAACGTACAAGGCAATATCCCTGTGATCTTCTGTGTACTTACCGATGATACCCTCCAACAAGCCATAGACCGCAGCGGAGGAATCCATGGTAACAAAGGTACCGAAGCAGGAGTAGTGGCTATTAAAATGGCACAACTTCGGAAGGAGTCAAAGTTTTAATTAATTCGGAATTTAGAATTCAGAATTCAGAATTTTGACTGCGTACTATTTTCCAGTTATGAGTTATGAGTTATGAGTTATGAGTTATGAGTTTTGAATAAATACGAATGACTGCCACGAATAATTAATAATTAATAATGATTAATTAAGAATTCAGAATTCTCACTTCTGCCTATGCCATAGGCAGCCCTTCGGGACTGATCACTCTCTACATTCTACTGTCCACTGACCACTTACCACTGCCTTCGGCCTGTTGAAGCCCGACTGCCAGTTTTAGCTATGGGCTGTGAGCTGTGAGCTCCCAAATTTCGGATTCCTATTGCCTACTTCCTGCTACCTACTTCCTATTTCCTACCGTCTACCGTCTACCATCTACTGTCTCCCGTCTATCATCTACCGTCTACCATCTCCCGTCTATCTTCCTTTTAACAGTCATAAAATTAGGGAGATAGCTTGCGCTGTTCGGATTTTTACCTACATTTATTCTCTTCTTTTCCCCCAGGTTACTTTTTTCTCATGGAAGTATTTATTTAAATCCATAACCTGTGGAAGCCATAGTCCATTTTAAGCCGGGTTCTATAACTAATTTGGTTAAGGAATCCCGCATGCTCAAAACCGCGCTGCTTTTAACTGCAAAGGTATATACCGACAATTCAGGCTTAAAATCATTGAATGCTGTTTACAATCTTAGTGATGATACCTCGGCTATCCAGCAATACAAAACCATACTTAATGCAATGCCTGCCTTGGATCCCCAGGTGAGTGTTGCGCATATGCAAGAGAACCTATCACAGGTTGTCAAACTTAAAAATAACACCAGAAAATCTTCACGGGAAATCATTGGCCTAAAAAAGGCTTTAAAGCACCTGGAGCAAGTAAATAATACTTTTAAAATAATCACGGAAACATTGTTCAGAGCCAGTGGTTATTCTACCATCGCTCCTTTGTTTAGTAAAAAAGTTTTTTTGGGTTTGCCGCAGCCTATAAATTCTGCGAAGGTGTATCTCCACATTTTTGATGAAGATTTTTGCAATGGAACTTTGCCCTCAGCTTTGGAAGATTTGGTTGGGAAGGATACGGCCAATGAAAATGGGGAAGTTTGGATGTATCCCTTAATTGATGAAAGAGATGTGGTCAATTGTTCCACCGCAAGTATTTTAAAATCGCAACCTTCTGCCCAAACCTCCATGGCGGAATTATTGGCATTTATAAAAGCAGAATTGCCTGATAGGAATTGGAAGGGAATCGAAGATAAAGTGAAAAATTTCCAAACGCAATTTAATGGGTTGCCTTTAAAAAATTTGTCGAAAAAGATAAATGCAGCATCCCAAGTATCCATTTGCCTGGGTATTTGTTCTTCCCAGTCCTTCCAAGAACTGCTCAAGGTTACCTCTCCCGAATTTCCATCTATTCCCAGTTCCCTGAAATATGTCACTTTCCTTTTCAGTCAAGTGATTATAGAGAATAAAGACCCTAATGAACAGCCGGCGTTGTTTCGGCAAAATTGAATATTAACTTAATAAAATAATGATTATGAACCGTATCACTTTAGCATTAGAGAGTGTAGGCTCGGAAAAGAGAGCAATGGTTGCCAAAACATTGAAGGAGACCGTTTATAAACCAGTGGACTTGGCGCCTGCTTTTATTTCGGCATACAAGAAAAGTAAGGAAGAAGGAGTAGTATTGGCTGAAGCGTATGCAGAAACTATTACAGAGCCAGCGGACCATCGTGAGCTTTTTCAACGGGTTGCCTTGATGACAAAGCCCGAACGTAAAGCGTTTATTAAAGGGTATCAAAATGCCGGTCAGGGAAAAGGGGTAGTTCATGCCATCAGTCAGCTGCCCAGAGGTCAGGCGCAATTATTGATGGGGGATTTGCTGTTAAAGACCAAAAGCAAGAAGAACATTGACAAACAAGGGGCACAGGATGTTTTAATTTGGTTGCGCGATGCTGGCGAAACTTCCAGAAAGCTAACCGGTGATGGGCGAAACACACCTGTGGATCCGGATGTGGATTCGGCCGTAGTGGAATTTTTTGAAGACGTTGCCGATGCCATTGCCGATGCTATCGATGCCATTGTGGACGCTGTGGAAGCCATTGTGGATTCCATCGGCGATTTGTTGGTTGAGATTGCAGATTGGACCCGGGCGGCAGTTTCCGCTCTTTGCCAAGCCTTGGTTTCGGCGGTAAATTCCGTGGCGGAGGTACTTCAATATGCAGTAGAATCGGGATTCCAGATTCTCAAAAAAATGATACAGGGCATTCAGGATATTGGCAAATCCCTTTATAATATTTTGGAGGAGGCCTTTACACTGGTATTGAATTCCATAAAGGAAATTTTGAGAGCTATAGACAGTCTGGTGGGCGTTTTGGTGGATTTGTTGAAGTGGCTTGCGCAAAAAGCTTTTGACATTGTCCAAAAAGGTGTGGAAGCCTTGTTGGAACTGGGGAAGTCCATTGGCAATATATTATATCAGGCCTTTGAATTTGGGCTTACCTTAATCCGAAATACGGTTAGGGCACTCGTGGCCTTAGGAAAGGCGGTTGGGGAAATCCTATTGACACTGGTCACCCGTCCTTGGGGTCTATGGGATCAGGTGATACAGTCGTTTATGGATTTGGGCAGAACGGTAGCAAATCTTTTTGATGAAGTCATAAATGCCGGATCCGATTTGATTAAGCAAGTTGCGCGCTCTTTGGCTAACATGGGTACGGCTTTGGTAGATTTTATGTCGTACGTTGTCAATGCGGCCGTGGACACTGTGGGCAAAATAGTGGGTGCCTTGTTGGATGCTGGCAAATATATTTCGGATATGATCATATCGATAGCCCAAATTGCAATTGCCGGTATAAAAAAAGTAGTAAATGCATTGTTCGAAATCGGTATTACTTTATTGAACGTATTGAAGGATGTAATCTACATCGCTTTTGATGTCTTGAAGCACGTAGTTAAGGCTGCTTTCGAAATCGGCAAAACCATGGTGGAATTTGTAGGCGATATGGTCAATTTTACCTACCGTTTGGCCGCTCGGTTTATTGAGGCGGCGATGGCCGTGGGTCAATCCTTGGCTGATATTCTGGAAGCAGTGGTGGGGGCAGGATACTATGTGTTCAGGAAAATCGTAAACGGCGTTCTTCAGGCTTTGGGTCCTGTGGGCGATGTTTTGGGCTGGTTGTTGGACCGTGGTGAGGACCTAGCTTCCGGGTTGTGGCGCGAGGCTATCTTGGCCATTCGGTTTGTCAAGAAATCCGTAACGGAAATCCTGGATTGGGGAATGCAGCAGGTGAATAACGTATTTGATACCATGCTGGCATTGATCGAAGATATTGGTGAAAGCGTTTCCAAAGCCATAGACTGGGCTGCCGCCATTGGGGATGCAGCTTTAAGGCTATTGGGAGAAGCTACCGTGCGCATCGGCAATTCCGTTAGCTATGTGTTGTCCTATTTGGAAAACGATTTTCTGGAAGGTATCCGATCCTTTATCAGCGGAGTATTGCAAGTGGGCTATTTAGTTGTGGATCTCCTTGTTTGGGCTGCCCGTCAAACTGTTGCCGCAATTAAGGAAATAGTTTTGGGGCTTTTGGCCTATGGAGTTACTCTTGCCGAAATAATGGCCGATACCGTTCGCAATCCCGAGAACATTATTGCCAATTTTGTACAGGCCTTCCGCGAAGCGGGTAAGACAGTGGAGGACATATCAAGAGCTATCGCCGAACAGGTTGAAAGCGAAGCGCAATTGCTTATTGCCGCCGCCTATAACCGTTTGGTAATTACCGGTCAGGAATTTATGGATGCCTTTATCCAAATTGGCGGCGGGGCAGTATTTACCCTTGTGGGGCTGTTATTGGAAATTGCCGGGGTGTTCCGAAGTCTTACCGCCGAGGAAGAAACCGAAGCACGCCGTGCTTTTGGCGATTCCTTGCCATATGATATGATCCACGTATTTATTGGATCGTTTGTAGCCAATATCGCTTCGGGTAATACTGGTGGAGATACGGGCGTTGGCACTATGCGCATCGTTCATTTTCCCGACGGTACGGTGCTTTCCAAAGGTACGCCTGCCTCTCCCGGCAACTTTGGCTGGCTGATGCATGAACTTACCCACGTTTGGCAAGGCGAATATTCAGGTCCCGTGTATATGGCCGAAGCACTCCACGCCCAGGGAAATGGCGGTTATGACTATGCCGAAGCTGGAAAGACCAAGGAGCAAACCTTAATTGACGCTCATACCAATGGTGAAGGTTTGGATAGTTTTAATCCTGAGCAGCAGGGGGATATCGTTCGTGACTATTACGACAGATTGTTTAGAGGAGATTCTGTGGCCGCTTGGGAACCTTTTATAGATGAAGTAAAAGCGGCATGATAACTATAATAGCATCAAAAATAGCGATGGAGGCCTTACAGCCTTTGGCGGAGGCGTATGAAAATAGAGGGTTTTGTCCCCATCAAGTGATAGTGGACCCAACCGAGGATTCGTCGGAATTTCTAAAGTTGTATGCCGAGGAAAGTAAGGCAATATTATGGGTAGGGGCGCCTCGGCGCTCTCCCCGTAATATTTTAGAGGGACCGGTGATCTATCGCAACGATGGCGCTGCAATTCCAGTAGGCTATCTTCCCCAACGAAGTTTTGCATCACTTAGGCTTTTTGCAGAAACCGCCGCCAAAGTGCAACTGCGGGAGTCTGAGCAGCAACCCATTGCCGTGCTGGGCCAGCGGAACCGTAAATACATTAGGCTGGCTACAAGGATAGAGAGTCTATTAAAGGAAAATGCCGATAAAACCCCTCCATATCGTTGGACGAGTGATCTATTGGAACGGGATGAAATGCTAAAGGGACTGCGAAGTGGAATGGGCCTGGCCCTGTATTTTGGCCATGGCCGTCCAATTGGATGGGTGGGTTATTATGGATTGCGCAAACACCACTTTAAGGAAATGGGAGGAGAACCTTTGGGCGCTTTGCTCTCCATTTGTTGTTCCACTGCCAGCAGAAAACGGACAGGTTTGTCCTTCTCTGAGGCTATCCCCCTTCAAGGAATGGCTGCGTGTAGTTTTGGAGCAGTATCCAATACATTCCATACCGATAATACAAGATGGGCAGTGCGAATCACCAATGTGTTATTACAGGGCGTAAAGACCATCGGCGAACTGATTGTTGCAGCAAGTCCGCCTACAGACACTGCCATGTTGAGCTACCGCATTTTTGGGGATCCGCTTGCACCTATTTGCGGTTCACAAGGCGCGGTCCAAATGGCAGACCAAATAAAGATTTATCCATGAAAGCAGAAGTTCAATTGGCCGAGCATTTAAAGACAATGCTGCTTAAGATCAATAAAAGAATTCCTTCCGATCTCGAGTTTGATGATCATTTTTATCATCATCTAAACATTGATTCCTTGGATTTGGCAGAATATGTTGCAAATATAGAACAGGAATACCGGGTACGGATTTCGGATGAGGAATGGGAAAGTCTTTCTTCCATAAATGCGGTAGTAGCCTTTTTGCAAAAACATGAGAACATCCCAAAATAAAGTCTATTCATATGGAGGAAGTTGTGGTAAGTGGGATGGGAGTAATTACGCCCTTGGGTAGGAGTGTAAGTGAATTATGGCATAATCTACTCGAAAAAAAATGTGCGGCTCGGCATTGGGAAGATTTGGAAAGCGAAGGCTTTCGGACTACCATAGCCTGCAGAATAAATGATTCCGCTATACCTGAAGATGAAACACGGGGGCAAAAAATGGCTTTGTTTGCAGTAAAGCAGGCATTGGGCCAAGCTCAGATTACGGACTTTGATTCTATGGGTATTTTTGTGGGAACCACAATGGGGGAAAGTGTTGCCTTTGAAAATGCCGCTAGTGGGAAACCTTTAATACTTGAGCGTTCCACGGGTAATGTATTTGCCAAAGCAATTCAGGAACATTTTAATACCACAGGTCCTACGGCGGTATTTGGCACCGCCTGTGCCGCAGGTAACTATGCTATTGGCGCAGCTGCCCACGCTTTGCGTACCGGAAGGGTAAAAGCGGCCATTGCCGGAGGGGTGGAGCCATTTTCACGGATTGCAATGGTAGGCTTTAGCCGATCGCGGGCCATGACTCCTGATTTTTGCAGACCATTTGACGTTGACAGAAAGGGGATGCAATTAAGCGAGGGTGCTGGTTTTCTTATCCTTGAAACCCTTGATAATGCCCTGAATAGAAATATTACTCCAATGGCAGTAATAGGGGAGTTGGGATTGAGCTGTGATGCTTTTCATCCTACAAAACCCAATGAAGATGGAATCCAAATTGCCCAGACCATGCATAATGCTTTATCGGCAAATGGAGTAAGTCCCCAGAAAGTTGGTTGGGTCTGTGCCCATGGCAGTGGCACCGTTGCCTCCGACTCAGCTGAATCCAAGGGTATCGCCCAGGTTTTTGGGGATGGAAAGGTGTGGGTAAGTGCAATTAAGGGCGCACTGGGACATAGTTTGGGAGCGGCCACCGCAATTGAGGCCGTGATCTGTGTACAATCCCTATTGACCAAAACAATTCCTCCCACGGTAAACTTTGAAACCTTAGCTCCGGATTTTAAAATAAAAGTTGCCAAGGACCCAGTGCACTTACAGCAAATGGATTGGATCCTCAATTGTGGCTATGCCTTTGGCGGAATAAATTCGGCGCTATTAATAGGGAAAATATGAAACCACAGGATATATTTTTTTTTCATCATAACTTCGACTTGCTGCAAAATGCCCCTGAAGAAATTTATAATGATGTTGCCGAGAGGATTCTTCCCAGTTGCGGCGGCGGCCCTATATCAAAAAAAACGGCAATTTATCTTTTCACTCCCGATGCAGGAGCCTATTATTCGGTGCGTCTTTGGGAAAATGCCTTAGCGCACGGCCCCGATTTGGCCAATCCTAAAAATTTTGCTTGGACCCTTGCTTCCGCTCCGGCCAGTTTTTTGGGACAATTGCTAAAGGCACAAGGTCCCAATATAACCCTAATCGGAGGAACGGAGAATCTTATGGAAATTGAGGAATTGATAAAATGGCATGCCTCGCAAGGTTTAATAGAAACCGCTATAGTGATCCATTTGCAGAATAATTATATAGCTGATACTCTCTCGGAAGGTTTTTGTAGGGGGGCAGTAATATCTTTAAAACAAGAATCCCCTATTGATTTTGGTCCAAGCGGCATTCGGCAATTCTTTTTAGGAACTAATGATCTTGATTAAGTGCAGCGTGCAATTTCACTAATAATCTGAAAATTTTTAAAAACTGTCAAGTAGGAAGAACAGGGGATAAAGAACAGAGAATAGAGAGGTTGACTGATGACCCATTGGCGTCAGGTTAAAAATTAAGGGAACTTCTTAAAACATCACAGGTAGGAAATTATTTTCTGCTGTTTTGTCTAGATTCTAATTTTCTATTTTTTAGCTTCTAGCTTCTAGTTTCTATTTTCTACATCGGAGCAAGTTTACTTTTCATTTTTTTAAACACTAAGGATAAATATTATCATTAACTGATTAAAAAAATGAACCATGAAGAATACATTACCTTTTTTGATTTTTATCCTAATTTCCGTTGTTGCCGCTGGCCAGGACACTACCATTAATCTTTTAAAAGACATTAATCCAACGGGCGACTCAGATCCGTGGGGATATGGGGAATATAAGGGCTATTTGTACTTTACGGCCGATGATGGCGTAAATGGGTACCAATTATGGCGTACCAACGGTACTGAAGCCGGTACTGAAATGGTTAAACTTATAAACCCTTCGGGAGATGCCATGGCCCATTCTTTTGGGGTTGTCAACGATCTATTGTTCTTTTCTGCGGACGACGGGGTTAACGGGGAAGAGCTGTGGGTAACAGATGGTACGGAAGCGGGAACCAATTTATTTATGGATATTCAGCCTGGCACCAGCAGTTCCTATATAGACTGGTTGGTTGTCTATAACGATAAGCTTATGTTTTCTGCTTATCAGGGGAATCGACGGGAACTTTGGGTAAGCGACGGAACGCTTGCTGGAACAATCGCTATTTCAAATATCCGTCAAAATGGAGCTGCAAATCCGCATCAACGTTTTAAATACAATGGAGAGATTTACTTTGTTGCCGATGATGGTATAAACGGCTACGAATTATATAAAACAGATGGTACTCCCTCGGGTACGGTGCTTGTGAAAATTATAAATGGAGGAGCGGGTAGTTATCCTTCCAATTTCATCGAATATAATGGAAAATTCTACTTTACCGCCCGTGGTCCGCAAGGCAATGAACTATATGTTTCCAATGGCACGACCAGCGGCACCCAAATGGTAAAGGACATCAATCCCGATGGCGACAGTGGAATTCAGAATATGGCTGTTTATAATGGTAAACTGTATTTTGGGGCAGATGATGGACAGAATGGAAAGCAACTATGGATATCGGATGGTACGACCAATGGCACACAGCTTTTTAAAATGCTCAACACTACCGAATCGGGAAGTCCCTCCACTTTTGCGTTGTATAATGACAAATTATATTTTTCTGCCAAAGATGCTACCTATGGTTGGGAATTATGGGTGACCGATGGTACGGAAGGGGGAACCACGGTGGCTGTAAAAATAAATCCAAATGCCCAATCGGTAGCCCGGGACTTAAAGGTTTTTAGAAATAGGTTGTATTTTACTGCTGAGATAAACGGCGACAGGCAACTGTATGAAACAAACGGCAGTCCTGCTGGAACCCGTCTAGTGGCACCGGATATCTCCCCGCTCAGCAGTCCTTTGAATATTCCCAGATATTATGAATTTGGCGATTTGATGTTGTTTGTAGCCAATTATTCCGTTGGCCAGGAAATTTATGTGCTTGAGAATGACGGGACAATGGCTACTCCTTCATTTTTAACGAACCCCTGGAGTGTGTATCCCAATCCGGTGAAGGAAAAATTATTTTTCAGCAATATGAATGGTAGTACAAATATGGAGTTATATGATGTGCATGGCCGCCATCTAGGTGATTATGCAGTCGGTTTGGATCATTCCCTGGATGTTTCACAGCTCAATGCGGGGATGTATCTTTTAAGAGAAAAGGAAACAGGGGTTGCTCTTAAATTTCTAAAGAGATAGAATGGGCATAAGGCCAAAGGCATTAGGGGTTAGAGGCGGTTTAGTTGTATAAAAATTAGTTAAGGCTTTGGGATTCGACTGCTTTTCGGTTCCACTCAGGGCGGATTTGAACTTAACACCTAGGATTTAGGATTCAAGGCGTTTAGGTTCTTTCTCTTCCTAATATTTCCTATAAAAATTCTGTACTTCTTCAAATTATGAGGGTTTTTGGAAAAGGAATCTGTTCCTTGTTTACTTCCTTTCATTTCGGACACTAACGGTTGTAAGCTTTCCCCGTGATAACCATTTAAAACAAAGTTCATGAAAAAACTTTTATTTATCACCGTGCTATTTGTTGGCTTAAGTACTGCCTTTTCCCAAGTGGGAATAGGAACTACGAATCCCAATCCTGATGCACTCCTTGATGTGGATGCTACCACGAATAAAGGAGGCTTGTTGATGCCCCGTTTGGAACTTCTTAGTACTACGGATGCATACCCATTACAGAATCATGTTCCGGGGATGACCCTTTACAATACTGCCACTACTTCTGGATTGGAGGGTGTGCGTCCTGGGTATTACTACAACAACGGAACAAAGTGGATGCGTCTTGCCACGGAAGAGAACAGCTCCAATTCATGGACAACCCTGGGAAATTCGGAGACCGATCCGGACGTAAATTTTCTAGGCACCTCCGATGGTAAAGCACTACGGATTAGAACCAATGATGTGGAGCGGTTTGAAATAAGCGCCAACGGGAATTTACGATCCTTTTCACCTGGAACGGAAACAGCCCCTATCTATTCCTGGCAAAGTAACCAAGGTACCGGTATTTTTAAACCCGGAGCCAATAATATAGGGTTTACCACGGATGAGGTTGAAAGGTTTCGCATTTCCTTTAGAAACCAAGTTTGGGCAATGGATGCGGGTACGGCAGCACTTCCTTTTTTTTCGTGGGAATCAAATCCCGGCACGGGTATTTACAAACCAGGCGCAAATAATATAGGGTTTACCACGGATGGGGTTGAAAGGTTT
>Ga0098065_1000081_pt1 | contig 55146 bp, 45 predicted proteins | sample 25_taG_FD_75062 | JGI IMG/M metagenome (GOLD analysis project Ga0098065, IMG submission 75062) | Marine viral communities from Cariaco Basin, Caribbean Sea - 25_WHOI_OMZ | ecosystem: Environmental > Aquatic > Marine > Oceanic | place: Caribbean Sea: Cariaco Basin | collected 2014-11-08 | reverse complement strand
ATCAAAGCAAACTTCCCGGCACGTATTGCTTTTAGGGTAACCTCTAAAATCGATTCGAGAACAATTTTAGATGGTCCCGGAGCCGACCAGTTAATTGGTCGTGGGGATATGCTTTTTACCCAGGGAAGCTCGATGAAGCGTTTACAATGTGCCTTTGTAGATACGCCTGAAGTAGATAAGATCACCGAATTTATTGGATCACAAAAAGCCTACCCAGATGCGCACATGCTGCCAGCTTACGAAGGTGAGGAAAGTGGCACAGGACTTGATATAGATGTGAGCGACAGAGATAAGCTATTTAGAGAAGCGGCTGAAGTTATTGTTACCGCCCAACAGGGCTCGGCATCATTACTACAGCGAAAACTAAAATTGGGGTACAACAGGGCCGGTAGAATTATAGATCAACTGGAAGCCGCCGGTATTGTCGGACCTTTTGAAGGCAGTAAAGCCAGACAGGTTTTAGTTACCGATCTTGTAGCTTTAGATCAATTACTTAATGAAGAACCTAAATAAAGAATTAAAAGCAAAATGAAAAAAATAGTATTTCTAATACTTGCATGTTTTAGCCTTGGAATGAACGCTCAGAACGCCCAAAAAGCCGAGCAACTTTTAAATGAAGTTTCCAAAAAGGTAAGCAGTTATGATAATATGGTGATCGATTTTAAATATGCTTTGGAGAATACTTCAGAAAATATTCATCAGGAAACACGTGGAGATGCCAGCATAAAAGGTGATAAATACGTGCTGAATTTTATGGGTACCACACAACTTTTTGATGGTAAAAAAGTATACACCATCATACCGGAAGACGAAGAGATCAATATCTCTAATTATGTCGCCGAAGATGAAAATAATATCACCCCTTCCAAGATGTTTACCTTCTATCAGGATGGATATAATTTTGATTGGGACATCACTCAAAATGTAAATGGGAGAACGATACAGTACGTAAAGCTAACCCCGAAAGACAGTGAGGCTGAAGTAAAAAATATTCTACTGGGAATCGATAAAGAGACCAAGAATATTTACAATCTCATTCAAACGCAGCCAAACGGGACAAAAATTACGATTACGGTAAAAAGTTTTAAAACCAATCAGTCTCTTGCGCAAAATCTATTTACTTTTGACGAAAGCAGATACAGCAATTATTATATTAATCGATTAGATTAATCATACATCCTTGAAAATATTAGACAGGTACATACTGGTAAGTTATCTACAAACATTCTTTACCGTTTTTATCATTTTGATGTTTATTTTTGTACTCCAGGCAATCTGGTTATACATTGGTGAACTTGCGGGTAAAGATTTAGATGTCTCTATCATTCTAAAATTTCTTTTGTATACCACTCCAAAGTTAGTACCTATGGTATTGCCACTAACCATATTGCTAACTTCAATTATGGTTTTTGGTAGTTTTGCCGAGAATTACGAGTTTGCCGCCATGAAATCTTCTGGAATTTCCTTGCAGCGAGCCATGCGAGGACTGACCCTTTTTATCGTGCTGGTGAGTATTACCGCCTTTGTTTTTGCTAATAATGTGATTCCCGCCGCTGAGTTCAAAATTATTAACCTGCGAAAAAACATTGCTAAAATGAAACCGGCAATGGCCATTACCGCAGGTGTTTTTAACGAAGTTGGAAATATCAATATTAAAGTTGACAAAAAGAGTGGGGATAACGATCAATACCTCCACGATGTAATCATTCATACCGGAACTGAACGTGGTGGTGATTATACTGTAATCAAATCCAAAGAAGGAGAATTAGTAAGTAGCGAAGGTTCTAACGTATTGTCTTTAGTTCTAACCGATGGAAATTACTACCGAGAAGTACAACCCAGTGACTATTCTAAACGAGATCATAAACCTTTTATGAAAAGTTATTTTGAGGAGTACACTAAAAATATCGACCTCTCCGAATTAAACCAGGTAGACATGGACGATGAGAGTTATACTACACAAAGTATGCTTAGAATTGGTGAACTTACCAAAAGTATAGATAGCTTTTCGGTTTCCTTAAACGAGCGTAAAGAAGCTTTTGCAACTTCTATGTATAGTAGAACCGGAGTTAAGTCTTTAGATATTAATTTCAATCCGGAAGAATCTGATAAGTATAAAAGCTTTAAACATTCCATATTAGATAACTACAACAGCAATCAGTCACAACGCATTGTAGATGATGCGATTAGAACTACCAATGCTGCAATTTCTCACCTTTCCATAAAAAAACAGGAGTTTAAGCAAAGTAGTAGACGCTTAAATAAATATGAAATTGCCCTACACGAAAAATATGTACTTGCGGTAGCCTGTATTGTACTCTTTTTTGTTGGAGCTCCCTTAGGCGCTATTATCCGTAAGGGGGGCATGGGACTCCCAATGGTTATTGCAATTATCATTTTTCTTAGTTATCATTTTATAGGGATCTTTGCTAAAAACAGCGCAGAGGATGGCAGTATTAGTCCGTTTATAGCTACATGGCTTAGTACACTAATTATGCTACCGTTGGGGATTTATTTTACCTATAGAGCTACTACAGACCAGGGATTATTTTCTTTTGATATAATAACAGAACCGATCTCGAAATTCTTTAAAAAGATAGGACTGGTAAAGCCCAAAGATAAATAGATTAAATACCTTTGCTAAACTAAAAAAGCTGCAAAATGTCAGGAATTAATGAGGGACATAAATCCTTTAAGTTAAATACAATTAAAGAGGCTATTGAAGATATCAAAGCTGGTAAAGTAGTTATTGTAGTAGATGATGAAGATCGCGAAAATGAAGGTGATTTTGTTGCTGCTGCTGAAAAAGTAACTCCACAGATGATTAACTTTATGGCTACTCACGGCCGCGGATTAATATGTGCCCCGATTACCGAGGATCGATCTAAAGAATTGGGGTTAAACCTGATGGTAGATGACAATACCGTTTTGCATAATACGCAATTTACAGTTTCTGTAGATCTAATTGGTCATGGATGTACCACAGGAATTTCAACCCACGATCGTGCAAAAACCATAAAAGCCTTAACCGAAAAAGAAACCAAACCAGAAGATTTAGGAAGGCCTGGACATATATTCCCACTAAGAGCTAAAAATGGCGGTGTTTTAAGAAGAACAGGGCATACTGAGGCATCTATAGATCTTGCTCGCCTGGCTGGACTGCAATCAGCCGGAATTTTGGTAGAGATCCTAAATGAAGATGGTAGCATGGCAAGACTTCCCCAACTTATGGAAGTTGCCAAAAAATTTAATCTTAAAATTATTTCTATCGAAGATCTGGTGGCATATCGTATGCAACATGATTCTCTTATTGTAAAAGAAGAAGATTTTGATATTAAGACCAGATTCGGTGAGTTTAGATTGAGAGCTTTTAAGCAAACCACCAATAATCAAATTCACATTGCGCTTACTAAAGGTGCGTGGACTAAAGAAGAAGAAGTTTTGGTTCGTATGAATTCTACTTTGGTCAATAATGATATTTTAGACACCTTAATGAATGATGCCGATAAAAAATTAGATAGCATGTTTAAGGCATTGGATAAAGATGGTAAAGGTGCTGTTGTATTTATTAATCCTGCAACTAAACCGCTAAGCCTTTTAAGCCGATTGGCAGAATTAAAAGAAAATCAGAAAGAAGGTACACTAAAAGCACCCCAACCTTCTATGGATAATAAAGATTTTGGGATAGGAGCACAAATATTACATGATCTTGGCATCCATAAAATAAAACTGCTTTCTAATTCCAAACAGACAAAGCGTGTAGGAATGATTGGTTATGGCCTTGAAATCGTAGATTACGTAAATTACTAATTCTTTATATAGAAGAGCCTATCTAGTCTATTTTCTTTAACCGATTCTGATCGCTATCTAAGTTGTTTCAGGTTCTTATAAATATTTATTAATCCGTAGATGAGATCCTAACAGGAACCTTTGTACCTACAAAAGATTCTATGAGGTTTTTAGATAAAAGAAAACCATAATCAAAAACTTCTTGTAAAGCCCCCGAGGTATGAATCGGAAAACCTTTTTTACAATTTGGAGACAAGCCTCGGGAAATACCCCCTCAATGAGAGATTAAAACGGGAATGCTTTTAAATCACTGCTTTGATGATGCGGCATACCTAGTACTGATAGAGTTTTCATAATAAAGTCAGGGACATTAGTCACGATGATGAAGGAAGGCCTTTAATCAAGTGAAAGGTGAAAGCTTCAAGCAAAAATCAGGAATAATCTAGTAGATATTTATAATCGCATCTTCCTCTGCGCGTCTTACTTTTTTAAAGCTGGAGAAGATATCATCTTTAGCCCTGTAACCTACAGGCAATACTAAAACCGACTTTAGATTTTTTTCCTTCAGATTTAAAAGTTCATCATAGGCTTCCGGTAAAAAACCTTCCATAGGACAGGCATCGATTTCTTCCGTAGCACATACGGTAAGTAAAGTTCCTAATACCAAATACGCCTGATTTTTAGCCCAAATGGCAAGTTCCTCATTCGATTTATTGCCGAAGTCTTCTAGCAGAAAATTCTTAAACGGATCTAAGATCTCATCGGGAGTTTCACGAATTTGCTTTACACGCTCAAAGTAATTCAGAATAAATTCTTTATCTACATTATCTTCAATACATATCACCAGTACATGCGAAGCCGTAGAAAGCTGCACCTGGTTCATTGCTTTTTCCTTTAAAGATTCCTGTAACTCTTTATTTTTCACCACAACAAGTCTTATAGGCTGCAATCCATAAGAAGTGGCGGTTAGATTAAAAGCCTGCTTTAAGATATCCACCTTAGACTCTGGTAAAATCTTTTTTTCATCAAATTTTTTCACAGCATAACGCCATTGCAAAGCTTTTATATTACTCATTTTTCTTCTAATTTTTTGCTAATTTAAGCAATGTAGTAAGTAATTGTAACGTTAATGCATAGAAATAACTAATCCATCAAAATTTATTGGTTATCTTCGAAATTAAAATAAAAAAGAAAAAGATGCATGCGGTTTCTTAAAAAATCTATTCTTTATACCGTAATTTTAATTGTACTCGGGATCTTCATTACTCTTGGATTAGAAGCTTTTATTAAACAGGATATAGCTAGCCGAATGTATGCCGAAATGAATGAGGTTCCCACCGCAAAAACCGCGATTGTATTAGGCGCCAGTGTTCATTCGGACGGGAAACTCTCCCCTATTTTACAAGATCGGGTAGACACTGCTATCGATCTTTTAAAGCACCATAAAGTAGAAGAAATTTTAATTAGCGGTGATCACGGCAGCGATGATTACAACGAAGTTGATGCCATCGCCAATTATCTTACAGAAAATGGCATACCATCAGATATACTAATTTTAGATCACGCCGGTTTCGACACCTATGATAGCATGTACAGAGCCTCTAAAGTTTTTAATATTAAAGATGCAATCGTAATTACACAACAATTTCATTTACCCCGGGCCCTGTTTATCGCCAAACATTTGGGGTTAGATTATTATGGTTTTGAAGCTAAAGAGCGGGAATTTAAAATTGAAACCAAGATTATGAAACGCGAAAAACTAGCCAATTACAAAGCCGTATTCGAAGTTATATTTCAAACCAAACCACGCGTTTTAAACAAAAAAATTTAGTTAAGCTTTTTTTAAATACATAAGCCTTAAGACTTGTTTTTGTATTTTTCAGATAACAACTACAAAAGTACATTATGTTATCTGCTATTATTCATATTCTTATCGATGCGCTAATCTTAATGGTCGCCGCTAAATTCCTTAATAAAGTTCATCTTAAAAGTTTTAAAACTGCTGTTTTAGTCGCTTTGCTTATTGGTGTATTAAGCTTCTTTTTAAGCTGGCTATTCACCGCTGTTTTAAATATCGCCACCTTAGGAATGTTTTATTTTCTGGGATTAGGCTTTGTGACCCGAATCGTTGCTTATGCCATCATTATTGAAATTGCCGATCAGTTAAGCAGTGGCTTTAAAACCGAAGGATTTTTACCTTCGCTTTGGCTAGCGGTAATATTGGCATTTTTTGGAAGTATAATCGATGCTATGCTTTTTTAGAAATTTTTGGCTTTCTCTTTGGTGATTTAAATTTTCTTCCATACCAAATATAAAAGCCTGTAATGGGTAAAACTGCTATAAAAAGACTAGCTAGAAAAGCAATAATTTTCCCGGGCAATCTAAAATACTGGCCACTATGCAACCCGTATGTCATTTCCTGAAGTTTTAACCCCGTACTTTTGGTGTGATAATTAGATTGATATAAAAGCTCTCCCGTTTTTGGATGAAATTGATAATTAGATTGATGATCAAAGTGAAGGGATTTAGGATAAGCTCCGGAAATGATAGGAGAACTTCCATCCTGCTTCCATACAAAATACATTCCGCTCTCAGGTTTTAAGGCTATGGTTTGCTGGAAAGCCAAGTCCATTGCATGTTGCTGATATTTTTTATTACCAGCAGGGTCTTTTATCGCTCGTATAAAAAAGTCAGACTCATGTCGTTCCCCAAAATTCGCTACCGAATAAAAAGAATCATGCACCGGTTCATAAATAAATGCCAGACCGGTAATGGCTAAAATCAAAGCAATTATTGCGGTATAAAAACCGGTAACATTATGCCAGTCGTAATTAATTCGTCGCCAGCGTGCACTCCATTTTACCGATAATCGCTGTTTTAAGTATTTAACCTTTTTTGGCCACCAAAGAATAATACCACTTAATACTAAGATCACAAAAATGATTGTCGCCATGCCCACTATTTGCTTTCCTATTTCTTGTGGAAGCAATAAGTACATGTGCAATTCTTCAATAATGGTAAAGAATTCAGTGTCCAGGTTTACTTTTTTGATCAATTCACCAGTATACGGATTAAAATTCAGTAAAAAATCACTCCCATCTTTAGTCATACTTACTGTAGCGGGGCGGGAACCACCATTGTAAACCACCATTGATGCTTCAAAATCTGGCTGAAAATCATTGGCTTTTTTCAGTAAAAAAGAAGGGGCTATAAATGCCAAATCCTGCTGGGGTACAAATCGGTAATCGTAAAAAACATCTTTTAATTCATCATGAAAAGTGAAAATACAGCCGGTAATTGCTACAATAAAAATAACAACCCCAGAGGTTAATCCTAACCACAAATGGAGTTGATGAATTATTGTTTTAAAAGCGTTTTTACCTGCCATTTCAAAATTTTGAACAAATGTAATAAAAAGGAAAGCCGGACACTTTTAAAGTATCCGACTAAACACAAACTAACTAGAATAAATTTTAAATAAACCCCGGAGCGCGGCCACAAGATATAAATCGGAAATTCTTTTACTATTTTGATGTATCCCTATCCCATTCTAATAGTTGAGATTGGACTGGAGTAATTCCTTATTAATTTAGAATTTATAAGTAAAATTAGCCGACAAATTTCTCCCAATTTGTGGGTTAATGGTCGACCAACCATTATAATATTCTTCATCATTAAGGTTATTCAGTTTTAACGTAATTCCAAATTTTTCAGTTTGGTAAAATAAAGAGGCGTTTAATACGGTATAATCATCCAGTGTAAAAATACCTGCAGTATTTCTATTAAAAATCATATTTTCACTTCCATAATTTCCTCCAAAACCAACTCCAAAACCATCCAATGCGTTGTTAGAAAATTGATAAGTGGCCCAAAGATTTGCTAGATTTTGTGGTCCCGCACTTTCTGGACGGCGGCCTAAGAAATCATCTCCCTCAGTTCCTTTGGTAAGTTCACTTTCGTTATAACTGTAATTTGCATTTATATTTAAACCTTTTAGGGGCGCGGCAGTTATACTGGCCTCAAATCCACGGCTATACAATTCACCTCCCTGGGTATATACTTGAGGAGCAATGGTCATCACCGTGTTGGTTACCTGAATATCATAGTAAGACAATGTTGTGGCTATCTTATTATTAAGAAGATTTAATTTTACACCACCTTCAAGCTGTCTTGCATGTTCAGGATCGAATTCATAATTTTTATTATTGCCATTCAGATCCATTCCGGTTTGTGGGGCTACATTGCTAAAACCATCCTGGTAATTAGCAAATAAAGACAGCTTATCCAAAACAGGTTGGTACACCACACCAAATTTAGGAGACCATGCCGTTTGGCTATTGTTTTCGCTCTCAAAACGATCTACACGTAAACTTGCCATAATCGATAATGCCTCGATAGGATTAAAAATATCAGATACATAAGAACTATAAATCTCTTGTCTGGAATTGGAGGGATTGATGTCTGAACTTTCAAAAAGTGCATCTACGCCCGACTTCGATAAAATACCGCTATCGTAATCTGTGATGTAAGCATTAGGATCTGTAATACCGTATACACTTGCATTTACATTTTCTGCATTGGCACTACCAATATAAATTAACCCGTTTCTTAGATATCCGGTACCGTTATTTCGAACCTCGCGATTATAGTAATCTAAACCGGCCACTATACGGTTTCTGGTTTTACCGATGTTGAAATCACCAATGAAATTTTGCTGAATATCGGTCGTTAGCGTGGTTGAGTTTTGGTGATTCATTTGTCTGGCAAAAACGACTCCACTATCCAAAGTCGTTCCGAATAAAGCATCTTCTCCCATAAAACTTGACGTTCCTTCATATAAATATGAATAATAGCCTCTTGCTTTTGCTGAACTTTGAGAAACTGCTGTTTGAGATGTCCAGCTCTCAGATAACTTATAGTTCATCTGCGCCTGAATACTGTACATTGGATTTTCGATCCCTAAATCATCTGAAGTATAAGAGCGATTATTATCGTAACCTAATTCATCAAGATTATTTACAACCAGTTTACTACCTCTGTCCAAAAATAACATGGTTTGATTGGTTGTTTCTACCTGATAGATTTCAGTATTCACTAAGAAAGAAAGACGATCATCTACCTGGTAAGATAAAGAAGGTGCGAAGAAAAATGATTTTCTAAAACCTGCATCCTGAAAACTTTCCTGGGTATGGTATGCCGAGTTCACCCTTAGATTTAGCCCATGGTTTAAAGGTAAATTCACATCTGCCGTTAGTCTATTTAAACCATAACTTCCTGAAGTGTAGGAAATATTCCCACCAAAATCGTTATATGGGCGTTTTGTTACTACATTAATTAATCCTCCATAAGAAACCACTGAACTTCCATATAAAGTTCCGGAAGGTCCTTTAATAACTTCGATGGTCTCAATATTTTGTGGATCAGGACTACCGTTAGTTAAAGCAGGTAAACCATTCGTTAAATTGGGCTGAACGGCAAATCCTCTTAAAGAGTAATAACCTGCCCCATCAGAACCCCTACCGGTAGATTCCCATAATTTGGTAATCCCAGCTGCATTTTTTAAAGCATCATCAAAATTGGTAACTACCTGACTTTGTAATAAGTCTGCCGTAATTGAATTATATACCTGGGAGTTTTCCATTCTGGATAGCGGTAATTTAGAGACATAAACACTGGAACTTTTGGTAAACTCATTAGTCTTATTTTCAGCATTAAGCAGCACTTCTCCTAATTGCTCTTCACTGCCTATTAAAACTACAGGAGCAATATCGGTAATTACTCCACCTTCAACCGAAACATTTACTTCAGTAGCCTTATAGCCAACGTAAGAAAATTTTATCGTATAGGTACCAGGGCGTACATTTCGCAATTCATAAAATCCATTTCGATTGGTTTCCGTTCCTTTTGAAGTACCTTGTAAAGCAACATTCACATTAAAAATAGGTTGATTAGCACTATTTATCACCTGCCCTTTAAGCGTTCCTGAATTTTGGGCAAATCCCAGCGAAGAAAGAAATAATGATAAAAATAGGAGTAATTGTTTTTGTGACATTTTTTTCGATCTATTTATTTAGACTATTTTTAAATAATTTCGCAAATGTAAAAACCTACAATCATTTTAAAAAGCTAATTCAGATTTATTTTAAATAAAAATAACATAGCTTCCTACATAGACTGCTTCTTAAGGAAACACTAAATTAATCTTCTATACGCTCAGTTTTCCATAGAAACCGCTATATTTAAGCTTTTAAAAAAATGCTATGATCAAATTAATAATCACAGATATGGATGGTACTTTGCTGGATGACCAGCATAATATTCATCCAGAATTCTGGGAAGTAGAAAAAAAGTTACGTGATAAAGGAATTATGTTTTCTGTAGCCAGTGGAAGGCAGTATTATAACCTGGTTTCTAATTTTGAGCAACTTAAAGGCCATATGATGTTTTTTGCCGAAAACGGTAGCTATGTGGTACATAAGGATAAAGAATTATATACCAACACAATGGATCGCGAACAGGCTAACGAGTTTATAAAACTTGGACGAGAAGCCGAGAATTGTAATTTGGTTTTATGCGGTATCAATTCGGCTTATGCTGAAAATAATGATGAAGAATTTATCAATGAAGTGGGTAAATATTACAAGCGCCTGGAACTTGTAGATGACCTTACCAGTGTTAAAGATAAAGTTTTAAAGGTTACCCTTTGTAATTTTGAAGGAGTCGAAGAAAATACATTCCCTAAATTTGAGAAATTTCAGGATGATTTTAAAGTAGCGATCGCTTCAAGAATTTTTATCGATATTATGTCTAATACCGCCAATAAAGGAAATGCAATTAAAGGCGTACAGGAAGAATTAAATATTTCGCCTGAAGAAACCATGGTTTTTGGCGACTATTTAAATGATCTTGAAATGATGCAGAATGCCAAATACAGCTATGCGATGAAAAATGCCCATCCTGAAATCATTAAAGTCAGTAATTTTGTAACGAAATACGATAATAATGAAAACGGCGTGGTAAGAACGATCCGTGAATTAGGATTGGTAGATTAAGTGTTGCTAAAAAGACTAACCAAAATAGGATAAGTTAAACGACAACGAGGCTATCTAAAAGTATTCAAAAGTGTCATTTATAACTACCTGTCTGCCTACAGGTTCATTTCAGAATTTCACCATACTGATTAAACAATGTTTATGCTCACCTTAAAATAGGCTGCTTGGCTGGTTCAGGTTGAAAAAAAATGACTTTTTTGGACAGCACTTAATTGATAATAATATTGGTTATGTCTACACCGCTATTTCCTGTTTTGGGATCAAAGGCATAGACGGTAATGGTATAATTACCTTTACTTAAATCGATATTCCCCGAAAACGTACTGGATTTTTCAGTTTGTTGAAGCGCTACTTCTTTAAAAAAACCTTCGGCTTCTACTACGGCTTTAATTTGGAAATTACTAGCATTCCATAAGCCACCTTCTTCAACGGGACATCCACACATCATCACAATATTTGCTTTAATTTCTGTAGAAACACCACCAGGTATACGCTCATGGGTTTGCGGACTCAAAATATCGATGATAAAACCTGGAATTTCAAGGACCACTCCGTCTCCCATAATATCCTTACCCGGGATGACCCAGAGCTGGGTTGTTGATTTGACAATGGCCTGCCTTTTATGTATAGGAGCATAGGCTTCTACTTCTATAAAAGTAGGCGATTTTATATCTAATTTGGCTAAGTAGCCTGCAGTATTATTCTCTGAAAGATCCTGATAACGTGCTTTAGGCTCCTTCATGATCTTTTCCGTATTTCCTGTACTTCCAGAAGTAACTCCTTCTGCCAGCAGTTCTTTCGTTAAAGCATCCCTAACCACAATTTTTGCACCACCTACAGAGGTACCGATAAACTTGGCATCTTTAGCTTTAGCTCTTATCATCACATTGGTTTGAGCCATACTATGAAAACTGATAAATACAATAATTAAAGTGAAAAAGCCGGAAAGTTTCATAAAATTTCTTTTACCGAAATATAATAAAAGATAAGAAAATTCAACAGCTATTTATATTTTATATTAATTTATGTCAATGGCTTTTCCGGTTCCTCTTCAACGACAAAATTTTTAGGATCATCTTTATACGATTGAATATGGGTTCTTAACATCTCCAATTCATCTTCTTTAAAATCATTACTTTCCAGGCTATCTGCCAATTGCAGCCAGGGTTTCTTTTTATTATAATCATACTCGCCATATACTATAAATGGGGTTCCATTCTTTTTTATGCTAGTTCCATTCAGTTTCCACATACTCGCCCAATCATAGATAAATTGAGCATCGTCCATATACAACCTAACACAGGCATGACTTGCCGGATAACCCGGCAGCGAATATTGATGTGTACCTACCCCTTCAAAATTCATAAAATTGAAATAGTAAGGCAGTATCCAGTCTTTATTTATAGAACTCACCTTTCGCTTAGCTTTATAATTTCCATAATGCAATCCATTTGGTGTAGGAGTCGATTTCTTACCGCTACTTACCGGTCCCCATTTTATAAGTTTACCGGCTTCATATAAACCAAAAGCCTGGATACGTTGCGAAATTAAAACCAGTTTGGGAATAGTATCTACCATACCCAATTCTTTAGGAAAAGGACTATAGTCCATTAGATCTGTACTTATCGTATCTGGAACCACCAATTCTTTACCCGTCCAAACCTTACGTTGGTCTATCCTGTTTAGAGCGTAGATAATTTTACGCTGTTCCTCGCTGTACCGTGAATTAAAACTGTCTAAAGCCGTTCTGTTTTTTATAGAATCCACATGATATACAACAGCCAGTCTTTCTAATGGCGGATCTACAGTAATGGTGTCTAAAACTTTAACAGGAACTTCTACCGGCCTGGTACTCTCTTCATTTTTATTACAGGAACTTAAACAGTAAATAACAAAAAGTGAGCAGCCTACACTACAGCTTCTTAGGCTATTATTGAAAAATAAATCTGTTGGAAATAAGGATTTAAGGGTATTAAAAAATGAGCTCATATTTAAAGCTAAATTACTTTTATAGATTTTCTTCATGGTAATAAATTAATCCTATGCTTAGGGATCAATGTAGCAATCAACAAAATTAGCAGATAACACCTCTGGAATCTGCTAATACCGAGTTAATTATTTGTTGAATTCTTATTAATATGAAAAAATGAAAAGTAATGGATGTTTTAAACTTGACAGTTCATTTAATGTAACGATAATGCTAATTTAAAACCATTTATATCACATTATTTTTAATTTGAAAGCTGAAAAATTTCTGAATTCGGAATTATGTCCTATTTAACAAAATAAACCGAATTTGCGTTTTACATTTAGGGCAAAATGAAGCTTAAAACAGGGCTAAATGTTTTAAAGCTTTGCATTTGCAAACTACAATTGAACTAAAAATTTGACCAGGATATAATCCATTAACCTCCATTATCAAAATAAAAAGTGTTCTATTAAGAATACATGATCCAAAAATCCAAATCAAAATCTCAAACAATAGTACTATATGAACTTTTGGTCTCTAAGTAAAGCAAAAAAAAAGGAAGGTAAAATTGCCATTGTAACCGGAGCAAATGCAGGTATTGGTTACGAAACTACCAAAGGACTTGCCAGCGTAGGAGTTGAAGTGATTATGGCCTGCCGTGATCTACAAAAAGCTGAAACTGCCAAACAAAAAATATTAAAATCACTACCTGAGGCTAAATTAACGCTTATGGAAATTGATCTTGCCAGTCTTGCTTCTGTACGTGCTTTTGCTAAAAGTTTTAAATCCCAATATAACAAACTTGATATGTTGGTAAATAATGCCGGAGTAATGATGACACCTTTTCAGAAAACCGAAGATGGTTTAGAATTACAAATGGAAGTGAATTATTTTGGTCATTTTTTACTTACCGGATTATTGATTCCTGTTTTAGAAAAATCTTTTAGATCACGGGTAGTTTGCCTAAGTAGTCTTGCCCACCGCTGGGGAGACATTCATTTTGATAATTTAAATGCTGAAAAATCCTACGATAAGCGTCAATTTTATGCCCAAAGCAAATTGGCCTGCCTTATTTTTGCTTATCATCTGGATAAAAAACTGGTAAAAAAAGGTTTCGATATGCATTCATATGCAGCACATCCCGGGATTTCTAATACTAACCTAATGAGAAACCTACCCGGATGGTTAAGATTCTTATCTCCCTTACTAATGCCCTTATTTTCTCAATCTGCTGAAAAAGGTGCGCTTCCTATCTTACGTGCCTGCTTAGATGATACCTTAAATGGTGGAGAATATATTGGTCCTTCAGGAACCAAACAATATAAAGGACATCCTGTAATTGTAGATTCAGATTATAATTCTAAGGATAAATATAAAGCCAAAAAGCTTTGGAAAGAATCTGAAAAAATAGTCGATTTTGAATATTTTAAAGACAGAGAATTAAAAAAAGAAGCTCAGGCCTCATAGCCCGAGCTCTTTATGTTGATTGATCACCTAATCTAGTAATCTGTTTATTCTATTTTTGCAGCCCAGCCACCATTTTTAACGATGGTAATTTCTAAAACATCATCCTTTTTAACCGTTTTTGTCCTTTTTACATAATCCATGGCCTGTCTTTTGGCATTCACTCCATCTTCAAAAGAAGTAAGTTGCAAGGTTTCTCCTTCTGGTAAAAAATCTAACTTGATTTTAAACGTACGCTCGTCTTCTTTACTATTAGCAATGCCACCTAAATACCATTGTTTACCTTTTCTTTTAGCTACAATAGCATATTGGCCCACTTCAGCTTCCAGAGCAATTGTTTGATCCCAGGTAACCGGTACATCGGTGATAAATTGGGTGCACTCTTCATTTTTAAAATAATTGGTTGGATTATCGGCTAGCATTTGCAAACCACTCTCAAAAATCACAAAAAAGGCCATTTGTTGAGCTCTTGTACCTATTGCGGCAGAATTTGGTCTTCTGCTGTAATAAAATTCGGGTTGCATGCTTATCATTGCTCCCGGGGTATAATCCATAGCTCCAACTGCATTTCTCATAAATGGTAAAAACAAACTATTATCCGGTGTGGCTCGTCCCATTTGTTCCATTCCCAAAACGCCTTCGTACGATAATATATTAGGATATTTGTATTCTAATCCAGCAGGCTTAAAAGAGCCATGAAAATCCACAAAAAGTTCATGTTTAGCTGCCTCTTTAGCGACACGTTCGTAAAAATGTACCATCCACTGGTCACTACGATCCATAAAATCAATTTTTATCCCGGCAATTCCCCACTCTGCAAATTTTTCAAATAAATCAAAATGGTGTTCTACGGTAAGCCAGGTTAACCATAAAACAATTTTTACATTGCGTTTCTTCCCATATTCTATTAGTTCAAAAAGGTCGATATCTGGATTTGGAGTATAAGGATCTGTAGTACTTGCCGCCCAGCCCTCGTCCATAATAATGTAAGGAATTCCAAATTCAGATGCAAAATCGATAAAATATTTATAGGTCTCTTCATTAAAGCCAGCAACAAAATCTACATTGTAGGGTGAGGCTCCATTCCACCATTCCCAACTTACCTGGCCCGGCTTAATCCATTCAACATCTTTTAAAACATTGGGTGTTGCCAGGTTAGCACTCATCGTATTTTCTAAAATCTCTGTGTCTTTATCGCTAATCAAGAAATAACGCCACGGCAGCGTTCTGTTACCATCGATTTTAGCTATATAATCGGCTCTTTTTAAAATCTTCATACTTCGATCTCCTTCATCTTCAAAATCAATTGGATTTTTCGGAAATACCGACTTCAACCCATTTCCCGTTCCTTTTACAAACATTGCCGGATAATTTAAAAGATCTGATTCTGAAATTAAGATTTTATGATTCCCGGCCGTTTCGATTAAAACAGGAAGAACGGACATGTTTTCTTCAGCAGTGAAATCCGAGCTTTTTAAATGCGTATAAGGGTATTCGTAAGAAGTTTTAAAAGAAGGTGTTTGTTGCAGGTGTAAGGTATATTCTGCAGGAAAAACGATATCAAAATTTTCTTGAATCACCTCTAAACTGCCTTTTTTACCTAATTTAAACCTATAGGCAATACCTTCGTTATATGCTTTAAACTCTATAGAATAGTTTCCTTTAAACTCTATTTCAATAGCTTTAAAGTCCTTTTTTATATTTGAAAATTTTAAAGGTACTATGGGCGAACGTTCCTCTGTTCCATTTGTATTTTTAACCTTTTTAATTTTTGGTTTTACCCCAAGAACTTCATTTTTCAACTGTAAACTTAAGGTGTTATTGCCGAGCAACAACTCTCCCTGAGCATACACCGAATAGTAAATACTATCCGAAATTTCAATGTTTATTTTTAAATCCTTATCAGGAGAGTTTAACTGATACTGCTGTTGGGCGTTACTTTGATAAATAAAACACGAGTACAATACGATCCAGATTAGACCAGCTTTAAATTTAGATAAATACATTTTTGCGATTTAAGTTAATGATTGCTAAATCGATTAAATATACACAAAAAATTAATTAAAATTAAAAAGCAGTATCAAATTGATACTGCTTTTTACTCACATATAATAAAAAGAAAAGTCTAGTAAAGAACTCTAAAACGTATTGTCCCTTCTATTCCTTTTAATTCTTTGATCACATCGTTATCATATTTTTTATTAATATCGGTGATCACATAACCAATGGTTTCGTTGGTTTTAAGATGTTGACCAACCACATTGATATCGTTTGCCGCCAGAATTCTGTTCATATGAGCAATAATACCGGGTTTATTATGATGAATATGAATTAAGCGGTGTGCATTTTCTAATCTAGGCAATTGTAAATTAGGGAAGTTTACACTATTTGTAGTTCCTCCCGTATTTATATATTCTATAATCTTACCGGGTACAAAATTTCCGATATTCTCCTGGGCTTCTTCAGTGCTTCCGCCAATATGCGGTGTAAGAATTACGTTTGGTAGACCTTTTAATTTAGAAACAAATTCTTCCTGATTGGTTTTTGGTTCTTTAGGAAATACATCTACGCCTGCCCCTTTTATTCTTCCAGAAGAAATATGTTTGTGCAAGGCTTCAATATCGATTACAGATCCGCGGCTAAGATTCAATAAATAAGAACCTTCTTTCATTAATGAAAGTTCGCGATCTCCTATAATATTTTTGTTTTCCTTTCTGCCATCTACATGAAAGGTGACGATATCCACAGTTTGCAATAATTCATCTAAAGAACTGCATTTTGTAGCGTTTCCTAAAGCTAAACGCTCTACAAGATCGTAGTAATATACATCAAAGCCTATACTCTCTGCCATGACAGAAAGCTGTGCTCCTATATTGCCATAACCTACAATTCCCAGTTTCTTTCCCCTTACCTCAAAACTTCCCGTAGCCGATTTATTCCAGATCCCCTGGTGCATCTCAGCAATACGATCTGGTAAATTGCGCATCAAGAAAATAATTTCTCCAATAGCCAACTCTACTACAGATCGGGTATTACTATAAGGTGCATTAAATACCGCTACTCCTTTATCAAGACAGGCTTCGAGATCGATTTGATTGGTACCAATACAAAAAGCGCCAACAGCCATTAATCGATTGGCGTTTTCTAATACTTTTTTGGTTAATTGCGTTTTAGAACGAATACCTAAAACATGAACATCTTTTATTTGTTCGCTTAATTCTTCTTCGTCCAAAGCACCAGCTATCGTTTGAACATTATAGCCTTCTTCTTTCATGATTTTTACAGCATCTGCATGAACATTTTCAAGAAGTAAAACTTTAATTCGGTTTTTTGGATACGAAATCGCTTTATTCATTTTATGTAGATATAAAAATTCATCGAAACTTGGAGTGATATGATCGGCTTTTTCAGTAACCTGATCCCGCTCCACATTTTCGGTAAAGGCATAAAATTTATTAGCAAGGCCGGCTGCCTTAATTTCATAATCGGTATAGCCGTCACCTATCACATAAACATCGCCCTGTAGATCCAGTGATTGTAATTGTTTTACTTTACCATTATTGCTGCTAAGTACATTTTCAGTATTAAAACCTACAATTTTGCGATTTTCATCAAATACAAAATCATTCGCAAAAACATGTTCTGCTTTAATACCCAATTCAGCAACAATGGGAATTATAAATTCTTTAAAACCATTCGACATGATATAAATATGGTCGCGGTTTTCTCTAAAGAACTCTTCGTTACGTCTAAAGGATTTAGAAATACGTGTTTTAAGATTTTCTATAAGAGGTTCAAGATGTTTTTCTTCGGCTTCCAAAATATCAAGGCGTTCCCTAAGCGAATCCCTAAAAGCTAGTTTACCTTCCATACCGCGGTCGGTAAGGGATTTAAGTTCGGCTAATTTTGCCGCTTTATCTTTTGCATTTGCGAGGGATATCTCTCCCAACACATCTAAAGCTTCTACCTGGGTAAAAGTACTATCGAAATCAATTACGTAATTCCTTTTGGTTTCCATTAGTTAGTATCGTTACTCTTTTAAAATTGAGTTCATCAAAACTACTATTTTTACCACAGTTATGACGCCTTAATTTATTAAAAAAGCGGCTTAGGTTACAAGGAATCAAAGCTTTTTAAAAAGTCTTTATTTTTTATTCTGCCAATAGATTTTTTGTAGATAAAAAGCAAGTTTTTCCCTCTTTTGTTCAAAATCCGATAATTTAATTGAAGAAATTATTTTGAGTTAATTTCAGCTAAATCGAATTAGTATAATTTAAAAAGGATTTTTATTTGAATACCTTTGCCATTGTTCATCCATTTTTCTTCTTTAAAACAAAATTTCAGCATGAAAATTCTTCATACCGCCGATTGGCATATTGGTAAAAAACTGCATAAACACGATCTTTTTGCCGATTTTGATTTGTTTATAGACTGGCTTTGTAAGATTATTCAGGATGAAAATATTGAACTATTATTGATCTCGGGAGACGTCTTCGATTTAGCGAACCCATCATCAGATGCCCGTAAACAATATTACCAGTCTCTTATAAAATTACAAAAACTGGACTGTAAAATTATCGCCACAGGTGGTAATCACGACTCGCCAGCCATGTTGGATGCCCCCAAAGAAATTTTACGCGAACTCGATATCAGCATTATTGGCGGATTACCTGAAAAACTAGAAGAAAGCATAATCCCCATATTTAATGCTGAACAACAAGTCGAACTGGTAATTGCCGCTATACCTTTTTTAAGGGATGCCGATTTACGTAGTGCCAATGAAGGCATAACCTATGAGGATAGGATTGAAGCAATTAGAAACGGTATTCAACATACGTTTGAAAAAGCAGCCGAAATTTGCCAAAATCAGTTTCCGGGCATTCCGGCTGTAGCCATGGGACATTTATTTGCTGCCGGAATCGAAACTTCAGAGAGCGAAAGGGATATCCAGATTGGGAACCAGGCAGCTTTTAATGCTTCTCAGTTTGGTCAATTTTTCAATTACGTTGCTTTAGGACATATCCATAAACCGCAACGTGTTTCAGCAGAAGTTCCGGTTTTTTATAGCGGCTCCCCTATTCCCCTTTCTTTTAGCGAACGGAAGGACGATAAAAGAATCCTGCTTATAGATACGGCAATCTCGTGGGAACCTAAAAGTATAACAGTACCAAACTTTAGGAAATTATTAAAAATTAGTGGTGATCTTAACGAGATTGAATTCAAACTAAATACATTGGAAAATCATGATCACCTGGATTATTTGATTGAAGTTGATCTAATTGAAGAACAATATGACGCACAAAAAATTTACGCCCTTGATGTTTTGATCAACGGATTTAAAAAACCGGGCTATGAAATTGTAAAACAGCGTGCACAATTTAAAAATAAGTTGAAAGGAACGGCCGAATTATATGCGGAATCCCAACAACTGGAAGACCTAAAACCTACTGATGTTTTTGCTGAATTGGTAAGCTCTCACGATTACGAGGAAACCACGAAAAATGAAATCTGGAGCGCTTTCAATGAAATTTTAGAAGAAATTCACCAATCTGAAAATCTTGACCAACAAGCATGAAAATATTAAAAATTGAATTCGAAAATATCAATTCGCTTCGCGGACCGCAGCAAATCGATTTTACCGATAAACCCTTTTCTGCCAGTTCGCTTTTTGCTATTACCGGCCCTACCGGAAGTGGAAAAAGTACGATTTTAGATGTGATTTGCCTGGCGCTTTTTAATCACGTACCACGTCTGGGGAAAATCACGAAAAACGAAATTATTGCCAAAGGCGCGATCCTTACCCGTAATCAAAAAGAAGCTTTTGCCAGGGTAACCTACGATTGCAAGCGTGGCGTGTATGCTTCTAAATGGTCTATTTCCACTAATCGTAATGATAATCTTAGAGATTATGAAATGGAAATTGCAGATTTAGCCTCTGGTAAATTAATCGATCTAAAAAAGTCTGATGTTCCGGCGAAAAACGAAGCCCTGATCGGTTTAAATTATAACCAGTTTATCAAAGCAGTTTTATTGGCCCAGGGTGAATTTGCGCAGTTTTTAAAGGTAAATAAAGCAGAACGAGGCGAACTTCTAGAAAAAATCACCGGTACCGGTATCTATCGCGAACTTGGGAAAAAAGCCTATGAAAAGAATAAGGAAGCCAGTAAAGAAATCTTACAACAACAACAGGAAATCGAAATCATACAAAAATCCTTATTGAATAACGAAGAGCATGACGAAATTGCTAAACAGTATGCTGCACATCAGGTCGCTTGCGAACCACTGGAAAAAGACATCCAAAAATTATCAAAATTCGTAGAGTTAAAGGAAGAAATTAAAAATCAGCAGTCCAATATTGCGAAGATGGCTGCTGAAAAAACACAGGCTGAAGAATACCTGAATCAGTTTAACGAGAATAACGGTAAGTCCCTTACCGAACACGAAAATTTACAGGAACACACCGGCGATTTACGAAATTGGAAACAAGGCAAAGAAAACGAAGCAGAAATCTCTAAAGAAATTACTGAAATAGAAGCCAAGATTGGTGAAAATAAGCAGGCATTTTCAGGATTATTATCTGAAGTTTCCCAATTGTTAAAAACTGAGGTTTCAGCAAACGATTTTGAAGGAAAGCTGAATGAATTTACAGGTAAAATTCAGCAATTGGAAGAAGAACGCAAGGAAAAAGGTCGTGAATACAGCAAATTGATGGATGAGCTTAAGCTGAAAACAGGCGATTTATCGATTAATTTTAGTAAAAATCCAGATGAGAATATTCAGCAACTACAGGCAATTAGTAATTCGGCTGCAAATCGTATCGAAAATTATGAAGCTGAATTATCGAATTTTGATAGCGATGCAGAAGCCTTAAAGCTTCAGCTTAAAGAACAAACTGAAAAAACACGAGCGGCACAAAAAGCGAATTCGAAAATCGATGAAAGCGACAGAGAATTAAAAAAAATCGCTTCAGAAAAAACAACTATTAAAAAGCAAAGTGAAGCACTACCGCAGCAAATCAAAGACTTAGACACCAAAGTTCAGTTTCAGCAAAAAGACCTCGAAAACTTACAGTTACAGCAAAAAAATAAGTTACTAGAGGCGAGATTAGAAGATTTACGTCATAATTTAATTGACAATGAGCCCTGCCCGCTTTGCGGCGCCAAACATCATCCTTTTGCAGATCATGCCCCAGAAAAAGATAATCTTTTAGAAGAAAAAATTACACAACTTCAAAAAGAATTGCAGTTGAATTCATCGCAATTAGCTAAAATTCAGGCGAATTTTGAAAATTTTCAGCAGCGATTAAAAACACTGGAGATTGAGGAGCAGCAATGGAAAGCAACTTCCGAAGAAAAAAGAATAGCGTTTAAAACCCAATTTAAAGATTTTGATCTTGCCACAGATGAGGTTTGGGAAAGTAGCATTGCCAGGTTAAGTGAGCAATTAGAGCTGATTGAAAAATGGGAAAAAGAGCAAAAACAATGGCAAATTGCTAAAAATGCGATTCCGTTACTGGAACAAACCAAAGAAATTATAAAACAGGGTCGGGACATTGCAGGGAAGCTTAAAGCTTTATATGATGGTGACGATATTGTGGAAAAAAATCGCTTATATCATCGCAGTTTTACCACATTAACTCAGCAGAAAAAGTCGTTGCAGGAACAGCTGGAAAATTTAAAAAGCAGGTTTCAAAAATTAACTTCAGAATTATTGATTTTGGAACAGCAGCTTAGTGTGGTTTTAAAAGAAAAAGGCTATGATAATTTACAACAGGCTCTGGAAAATTTACTACCAGAAAAAGAATATTTGCAGCTTAGGGAGCAACGCGAAAAACTTCAGCAAAGCTTATCACAATTAAGCACTTCGCACAACTTACTGCAACAACAATTAGAAGAAAAACAAAAGCTGGATATCGAAGAAACCTCAGCAGAATTACAGGATCAGCTTACCCAAAAACGCCAGAAATTAAACGACATAAATGAATCCAGTAAGGCACTCTATAGGCAGTTGGAAAACCAGAAAGAGAATCTAAATCAACTCAATAATATTAGAGTAGGAATTGCAGAAAAAGAGCAAAAAATAAAGCGTTGGCGATTACTAAATGAATTAATTGGCGATGCGACCGGCAGAAAATTTAACGAATTTGCACAGGATCTTACCTTAACCCAACTCATTTCTTTAGCCAATAAACGACTGGCCGATCTTAGTGATCGCTATGTAATCGACAAACCGATGGACGAAGAAGATGACGGATTAGTAGCAATCGATGAGCACATGGGAGGGCAACGACGATCTGTTAAAACACTTTCTGGCGGAGAGACCTTTATCTTAAGTTTATCGATGGCCCTGGCTTTATCTGATCTTGCATCTAAAAATGTAGAAATCAACAGCCTGTTTATAGACGAGGGCTTTGGCACTCTGGATCCTGAAACTTTAGATCAAACTCTGGACACTTTAGAAAAATTACAGGCAGAATCGTCGAAAACCATCGGTATCATTAGTCATGTGGATTCTTTAAAGGAGCGAATAGCAACACAGGTGATACTTAGCAGAAACGGACAGGGCTATAGCAGTATAAGCATAAAAGGCTAAAATTAATAATTCATTACTAAAAAAAGGTTTTATTTATTAATTTAACATTATAAAATGTTTTAATTAAGTATTTATTAATATATTTAGTTAACTTATATTAGTTATAATTAAAACCTTACAGCAATGAAAGCAAGAACAACTACTCTACTAAGTTTTTGTTTTTCTGTTTGGTTACTGACTTTCCTAATGGTGAGTCCGGTTACGGCGAAAAGCCTTCCAGCAGAAAATATTGGAGATCCTTACCAGTCTTTTAAAGGCCGGGTAATAAACTCGGTGACCGAAAAGCCAATCCAATCGGCACATATAAATGTAAAAGGAACAACGATTTCTACCATATCGAATGTAGATGGTGAATTTTCTTTAAAACTACCGGCAGATATGGAAGATGCGTTGATAAGTATATCAGCACTTGGTTATCAAACCAAAGAACTTCAGCTGGATTATTTTAAAAGGGAAAATGTAATTATTGCGATGCAGGAAAGCGTACAGGAACTAGCCGAAGTAAATATTTATACCAAAGGTGACGCAACAGATCTGGTAAGAAAAATGATGCATAATCGTGATGAAAATTATGTGAGCGATGAAGCTTTAATGACTGCTTTTTACCGGGAAACCATAAAAAAAGGAAACCGTAACATTTCTTTATCTGAAGCGGTGACCGAGCTTCACAAGCAACCCTATCTTTCTAATAAAGACGACGATATTGCAATTTTAAAAGCCAGAAAAAGCACTGATTATAAGCGTCTTGATACAGTTGCCTTAAAATTAAGGGGCGGACCTTTTAATACCCTGTATATCGATGTGATGAAATATCCTCAATTTTTATTTGATATGGATAAATTAAATCTGTATAGCTTTAAATATGCTGAGCCTACAAAAATTGGCGAGCGATCATTGTATGTAGTCGATTTTCAACAAATAGAACGTGAGAAACCCTGGTATTATGGCAAATTATTTATCGACAGCAAAAGTTACACGTTGGTTAAAGCTGTTTATAGTTTAAATACAGATAACCGCCAGGTGGCCAGTAGAATGTTTACCAGTAAAAAACCTAATGGGGTAAAAGTATATCCCGATAATGTACAATATCAAGTAGACTATCGCGAAAACAATGGAAAATGGTTTTATGGCTACGGAAAAGCAGACCTTGAGTTTGTGGTAAACTGGAAGCATAAGATCTTTAATTCTCGTTACAAAATACATAGCGAAGTGGCGATTACTGAATGGGAAGTTGCCAATATTATTGTACCTCATCATGAAGAATTTATAAAACCTGCTATCGTTATGGTAGACGATATTGATGGCTTTGCTGATGTAGACTTTTGGGGAAGCAATAATATTATTGAACCAGACAAAAGTATTCAAAACGCTATTGAAAAAATTAAGAAAAAAATAGCAGATTAAAAATATAGCTCTTTTGGGAAATGACCAAAAGACTAACGAGGGTTTAAGTGTTTGGGTTGAAACACCGGGATAGGGCTTTGTTCTTTTAAAGTTCTATGCCGGTATTTTTTTAACTTAAATGCTTCTTGGAGTTAGTGCAAGATGGTTTGCTATTTTATTCATTGGGGATTACATGATAATAGATGGCCAGAAAATGGCAAAAAGTACCAAATAATACAAATACATGAAAAATGGCATGATTGTATTTTAGCCTGTCAATACTAAAAATAACCGCTCCTATGGTATAAGAAATTCCGCCGGTAAAAAGCCATATTAAGCCGTCTTGAGATAAATTATCAATCAATGGTTTTACTGCAAAAACAATAATCCATCCCATTGCCACGTACATGATAGTACTTAAGGTTTCAAACCTGCCGGTAAAAAACAATTTTAAAATCACACCTATAATCGCTAAAGTCCAAACAACACCGAATATTATCCAGCCTACGCTTCCCTGTAAGGTAACCAGAGAAAACGGAGTATACGTACCAGCGATAAGAATATAAATTGAGGCATGATCCAGAATATTTAATCGGTACCGCAATTTACGCTCCCTTACGCTATGATAAAGTGTAGAGGCTGCATAAAGAAGGATAATACTGCTACCAAAAATCCAGTAACTTACTTTTAGCGCCATAAGGCTTAACTGACCCGCTTTGACAATTAGTAGTATTAAGCCAATTACACTTAAGAATAAGCCTATTGCATGTGAGATCACATTAAGACGTTCTTCAGATTTGGTATAATATTTTATCCTATCGCGATCTCTCATTATATTGGATAATAGGCACATTGCCTCGCTTAAAATTAAGCTGTAAATTTATATATTGATCTGGATAACTGTTCGATTTTCCTTTCCAAAAATAGGTAATTATATAAATAAACTCTCCAAAAAAAGCTTGTAAATATAGCATGAAATTTAATTGCTTATCCATCTATTTAAGCGCTCACTTTATAATCTTTTATATAAGACGATAAAAATACTCTTCGATTATACCGTTAGACTTCAACCTGGTTTTTTATTTTCTCAAAGGGATTTTATTAGTAAATTACTTAGGAAAAACTACAAGATAGGTATTAAAAATTATTTGGTTGTTTAAAGGCATACAGATAACTATAGTTATAGAAACGGGAGCGTAAATTTAATTTCGATTACTGAGAGAGAACGGATCATCAAAAAGTTTAATCTTCAATTAATCATTAGCCGTCTCATTTAAAACTTAAATAACATTTAATCGTACTGGGCAGGTAATTTTGTCAAAAAAACAAATGAGCTTACCAGAACAAACCAAAACTTTATTGGAAACTTTAAGTTTCCCAGTATCCTACGATAAAAAAGGGCAGAGTATAAAAGATGCAAACGGACTTTTCGTTTGTGATGTAAGAGGCTGGAGTAAAATACAATTTATGGACAAAGCTGAAGAAAGACATAATGCTATAGGTTTTGTGATTGCCGATTTATTGAATAGTTTACGAAAATAAAAGCTTTTTAAGGCAGCCCTAAAGTAGCAAGCAAAAAAGAAAAAAGCCCGACTTTCGCCGGGCTTCTTATCACTCTAAAATTTTAAAGTCTACTATTCTTCAGTAGCATTTGCTCCAATATTACCTTGTGCTGCAAGAGTCGCAAGATTATCGGCGCTGGCATGAACATTAATGTAACCATCGTACGCAATTAAATCTTCATAAGAAACGGCTGTTCCTTCTTCATCATCGGTACCGTCTGTCATGGCCACGTTGGTGAAGCTCATTCCGCTTGCTCCATCCACAGATGTTAAGGTAATGGCAATATCCCCAGGGGCATCCTCAACAGATCCCATGTGAATATGTGCTGGATGAGAATTACCTTCAGTAGTACCTTCTAAGTCTAATTCTACCAGCGTTTCTCCATTTTCTCTTTCGTAAAAAGTAGCAGTACCACTTACACCTTCTACATCAACTTCAGCAAGATCATAAGATACTGACTCACCGGTTAATGCATTTCCACCGATATCGGTTTGTGCAACAAGTGTTTCCAAATCATCTGCGCTAGCATGCACGTTAATGTATCCGTCAAAATCCATTAAATCTTCAAAACTAATTTCAGTTTCTTTATCATCTAACATTTCAACAGTAGTTTCGCTTATACCGGTATCGCCATCTACTGGCTCTAAACTTAAAGCGATTTCTCCACCCTCTGCGGCCGAGTTAAAATGAATATGCGCAGGATGCATAACTCCTTCGCTAGTTCCATCAAGATCTAAAGTGATAGTAACAGATCCATCTTCGTTTTCATCAAAAGTTGCAGTTCCAGATACCCCAGATTCTCCTACTTCTGTTAGATCATAAGATTTTGATTGCCCCTCAAAAGGCGGATCTACATTTGCATCATCATCGTCGCTACATGATACAAGGCCTAAAAAGGCAAACAATAAAACACCAAATTTCTTCATTTTAATTTTCAATTTTTAGATTAACAAATTGGTTTTTGGTTTCGTAGTATAGATGGATAACGGGCAAATGAGTTGCGTAATTTTATTGTTAAAAACGAGAATAAAACCTAACAAACTGAGGTTCAAATCTTAATTTTAAAACTTTAACTTAAGTTTAAGTTTTATTATCAATAGGCGATGAAATTCATATTTTTACCGATAAAATGAATTTTGAGGCCTAAAAAATTTAAAACCAATAGTTTAAATTTTATTCCTACAGAATCGCGAACATTGACTTCCATTTTCAAAAAATTGGAATACTCTTTAGTTTCATCTTTTAAACTTTTCTTTTTCAAAAATTGAAAATTGCACCGCTTTACATGATGTTTTCCCTTTATTAACATAGCTTTAAAAGCTTTTTTCTTTTTAATGTTATCTTAGAAGAAACGATTTTTAATACCTGGAATATGAAAAAACCACTTATCAAAACTTTAGTATGTATAGGGTTACTTATTGGTTCTCATCATTTTATAAACGCACAGGAACAGGAAAGTTTTCAGAAATTGGTAAAATTGCCTGTAAGGGAAGCTGCTTACGATAGTTATTTAGCTTTAATGCGTATTAATATTGAACAATCCAGAAAAGAAGATGGCAATATTTCGTTTACATTATTTGGGAAAGATGGTGATTATACGGTATACCTTCTCGAACGTTTTAAAAATAAAGCGGCCTGGGAAGAGCATAAAAAAAGCGTATATGGCAGGTCTACAGATGCCATTTCGCCTGCAGCAACCATGCATTTATCAGAAGAAACCATACTTAAGGAAATTCCTGAAATTCCTGCTGCGGATACTGAAATCCTTAGTCCTGAGGAAAACACGCAGAATATTATAATCTGGTTTACAGTACAACCTACTGCCACAACCGCATTTATTGAAGCCATGAGCAAAGCCATCCCAAAAGCACGAGATACGGAAGGAAATTTAGGATATAATATTTATCAGAATGCTGAAGATCCCAATAAGTTTATCGTAATTGAACGATGGAGAAATCCTGAAGTTTATCAAAATTATTTGCAAAGTGAGTATAGTAAAAAGCTCAATCAAGACGTAGAAGGCTTACTTAACAAAGAGGCTAAATTAAAAAGGGAGGTTTTAAAAAATATTTCAGAATAATATTCTTAGTAACTAATAACAAAATTATGCTTTTAATACAATGGGATCTTCTAGAGCTTTGCTTACGCATAGGCATTAATTTTATAGAATAACTCATAAAAAACTAAAAATTAAAAGATAAAAATTAACACTTACGACTGTAATTTTTACGGAAAACCGTATAGAATTATCAAGCCACACTACTAAATTTGCAATAGGAATGCTGACGGGGACGTTTATCGAGTAGGGCGATAAACAAGAGCTGTCGGCATTTTCTTCTTTAATTTAGATCATAAAACAATCAATTATCAAACGATGTCATCTATACAATGTCCTGCCTGTAAAAAGCCTCAGGAAGCAAATCTTTCAAATTGTAAAAATTGCATGTTCCCTTTTACAGGCAGCGAGCAGGAAAAATCTAAACATATTGGACTATTTATCAATAAAAAAAGTATCGTGCATGATGCCGAAAATGCTATAACCCGTAGTCGGAAAATCTTATTTCTTATTGCTGCTTATAATTTTTTGTTTATCACCGCTCCTTTTATTTCTCCAGATATGGAAATCGATATTTTTGCGATTTCCATAAATGTGATTCTTGCTTTAGGCTTTATTATGTGCGCATTATTACTAAAAAGAAGTCCTATGTTCTTTACTATTTTTCCGCTATGCGCTATTCTAGGATTATATGCCGCCAATTTTCTATATGATCCAGATCTGGCAATGCGTGGCATTATTTTTAAACTTGTTATCATTGGGAGTTTAATTTACAGTATCTACCTGCTTCAGGAAGCCAAAAAGTTTAATAATAAATTTGCGGCTTAAGCCCTATTAAAGGTACCTGGTTTTATGCCATTAATACGGAGATCTTATCTTTGCCAAAAACTTAGTTTTGATCAGGATTTTTAGAGTAATTGCCTTCTTTTTGTTTATTGGATGTCACCTGGCTTTTCTATTATCCATATTATTTGAAAAAATAAACAATGTATGGCTCATAGCAGGGATCATGATATCTACCGCGTTAATCACCTATGCGTACTATCATAAAAACACACAGGAAGAAGCACATTTTTTAGATGATCTTCAAGATATTATTTATGTGAGCCTGGGTGCTTTACTTACCTATTTTATAAGCGTAGATCTTAAATTTGGTGCTGTAATCGCCGCTGGCTTTACCGGTACACTGGCTTCCTACTTACCTGCTATATTTAAAAAAGCGGCATGGATGAAAAGAGTACCCGTTCCTGCTTATTGCGGTGCTTTTGTGGGGATGACGGCGCCTGCGGTATCTTCTGGTTATACTTTTATAATTTTTAGTGCATTTTTAACGGGCGCATTATTCATTACTGCAAAAAATGTATTTAACGGTTTTGGTGGAAAGTTAGGGACTATTGCCTTTGGCGGTGTGGCCTTATCTTCACTGATCGTATATCTTTTATTGTAATGGAAACAAGTATTCTAATTTTTACCGGGATTATGGGCGCCTTACTCACCTGGTTTATTAATAACCATAAAGCTAAAGGAGCGGTTAGGGCCTCTGCCCTGCCCTCGTTACTGGTGGGATTGTTTTTTTATTGCTTTCCACATGTGCTTCCGGCATATCTTAGCAGGCAAATTCCGTTAGTATTTATTGGATCTTCTTTTGTAGGAATGGTATCTATCAACATTATTTCCAAATGGATCTATGTGGCGATTTCAGGATTGATTTTTAGCCTTATTTACTTAAATACAGGTGAATTCTTTAAGGGTTTTGGCGGTGCTTTGGGAACGACCGCATGTATCGCAGTATTAGTGGCCATTGGTCTTGCCAAACTAATTGAACACGGTGGTGTTAAAAAGAAAAATAATTTGGAATCAACTAGGCCGGGGCTGAACTCTGATATACTAAATAAAAAATTGAACTTATTTAAAAGCAAAGCAAAGAGCATGGCATTTGGATTATCCGCTAAACCCAAAAAAATCTTAAGCTACCTGTGGCCCATCACCAAAAAAGTAGATTCGGATTTCAGTGGAAAACTGGAAATTACATGGATAGACGGCAAAAAAGTATTAGATACCAAAAACGCAAACTATTCGTACGGCACGCTTCAACATGTACTGGAAAACGGACTGAAGCGTATTGATTTTTCGCAAATCGATTCTGTTTTAATTTTAGGTCTTGGTGGCGGGAGCGTTGTAAAATCACTTCAGGAAAAATTTAATTTCTACGGCAGCATACAAGCGGTAGAAATCGATCAAAAGATCATTGATATAGCCAAAACCGAATTTGATCTTTCAGCTATAAAAAATTTAAAAATCCATCAGGAAGATGCTTTCCATTTCGTTGAACATAGTAAGCAACAGTACGATCTTATCATTATAGATTTATTTATTGATACAGAAATACCTACTATTTTTCTTTCTGAAAAATTTTGTTTACAGCTCAGCAACATTTGCCAAAATAGCCTCTTATTTAATTTAGGTTTTCGTAGCGATGCCGCGGATAGAACAAAAAAAGTTACTGACTTTTTTGAAAACAACCCGAATTTCGAAGTCTTCAATCTTCAAAAAGTAGAAGGCATTAATCGTTTATTGATCGCTTTTCAACGCACAGTCAGGCCTTTTAAATACTAACTTTTCTTGTAACATTTTCGCTTAAATTGCCACTTATCATTAAAAAGAAGCTCTTTTTTCTAAAATTTTAATCTATGCCATTTCCAAAAGAGGAAGAATTTCAAAAACAACAATTATTAATCTCGAAATTATATAAATTACGGTCCCAATCTCAGGAAGCTAATTCACGATTAAAAAGTAAAGAAGAGCGTAGTGTCCAATTAAAGCAAGTATTGGAAAAAGAATATCACGATGTAGAACAACTCGATAAGCTCAACCTTACTGCTCTTTTTTATAGCATTTTAGGAAATAAAGACAAGAAACAGGAAAAAGAACGGCAGGAATACCTAAAAGCAAAACTACAGTACGAAGAAGCGATCGAAGAAATTAAATTGATTAAAAGGACTGTTGAACAACTTCGCATTGAAATTAACCTGCTAAAAAATTCCGAAGAAAAATACCAGCTCTTACTCCGGGAAAAAGAAGAATTTCTGCTTTCATTGGAAGATGAGAGTTCCAAAAACTTACAAGGTGTAATCGATGATATTAACGCTGCAGCCTTACACATCCAGGAAATTGAAGAAGTCTTGCAAGAAGCCGAGCCTGCACTGCATTATTTAAATGAAACATTTAATCAACTACAATCGGCGGAAAGCTGGGGAACTTTTGATATGATTGGTGGCGGTTTACTCGTGACCTCTATAAAACATGGAAAGATCGATGAGGTGGGATTAGGTATTTCTAAAGCGCAATTTTATCTTGATAACCTTTCCCACGAATTACGGGATGTTGTCCTACCCACGCAACTTAATGAAAGTATTGATATTGGTGATTTCAAAAGCTTTGGTGATTATATTTTTGACGGACTTATTTTCGATTTTATCGTTCAGGAAAAAATTTCGAAATCCAAATCGCATGTTCAACGCGTTTATCTACAGGTTTCAACAATCGAACATATGCTAAAAAACCAGTTACAGGAGTTACAAAATGCCATTAAAGCCAAGATGCAACAAAAATTGCAGTTGCTTAAAAATTAGATTAAATTTATAGTATAAAATTAGTTTTTATGATACCTATAGAATCCATTTCCATATCACCGGATATAAAAAAACAAAATAACCTAATTATCATAGGATTGTTTTTTGTTATTACTTCGATTCTTATTTTTATCAATGCCGATCTTTATGCAAAAGCGGCAAATTCTTTAGTTCCCACATTTGTTCGCGCTGCGACTATTTTTAGCTTGCTATTTTTCGGTGGAATTACCGGCTATTTATTTTCGCTGCGGAATAAAAAACAAACCGCACTTACTATAAATCGTAAAGGAATTGTGGATCACACCAATGCAAGCAGTGTTGGATTGATAATGTGGGATGATATTACCGCTATTGAATCCAAAACCGTACTTTCTAGTAAGTCTTTATTGATTTATGTAAAACGACCGGAGAAATATCTGGAAAATACCAGGATCTGGAAAAAGATCATTTTAAAACTGAATGACCGTATTTGCAAAACCCCTTTTAGTATTAGCCTAAACCATCTTGAGTTTGATGCTGGAACTACTACCGCGTTAGTGAAAGAAAATTACCGAAAATTTAAGTATATCAAATAATTGATTTATTTTTCCAGAATATTACTATTTCTCTCTAATGGAATTAAAAAGCATACATCCCAGGGCTGATATTGGGCAAAATAAAAAGGCTTATAGGAGTTTTTCTCAATTTATGGGATTTCTTGAGGTACTAAAGCAGCAGGATCTTACCGAGATAGTAATTGAAAAATTAAATATTGAAATTGACAAAATTAACGCCGCATCGCTTAAGAAACTCAATTCTCAAATTAGGAAAAGTCAGTTTAAAATGATTCAGGTTCTTGAAAAAGAGCAAAAATTAGTTCCTAAAAATTACTATAGAAAGATCTGGCTAGTACTGGGTATGTCGGCTTTTGGACTTCCTTTAGGGGTTGTTTTCGGTTTTGCTTTAGATAATATGGCCTTTTTAGGAATTGGACTTCCCATAGGCATGGTCATCGGAATGGCCTTTGGCGCACAAATGGATAAAAAAGCTAAAAAAGAGGGGCGACAGATCAATATGGAAATGTGATTTTCCAATTGCATATTATTCTTTGCTTAGCACATATAGATTATAAAACTAATCATTTTGCTTAGGAGTAGTCAGAGATATATTGCTCTAATCTTTTGATTATGGGAATAAATGAAAAGTCTATGATGATAAATAAAGCTTCAGGTAAAAAACCGTCTATAGAAGAGCATTCTTTTTATCGGCATGGTTATCTTGAATATTTGTAACAACATGAAAAACAGCATCCTGTGCCTTATCACAAAGATCATTCAGTTTACTGCCTTTTCTCGGGAAGATCAACTGAAGATTTGATTTACAAGAGAGCTAATCAAATTCAGATACAACATAACAGGCACTTTCAATGTGGGACTATTTTTAAAACTTACAATGAATTAATTACACAATACCAAAAGGAGTGAATACTGATTTAGAACTCTTCCGGCTACTTTTATTTAGTTCAACAACGAATTAAGCTAGCTTCCAAACATTTTATCCTAAATTCGATATATAATTTTCATCGTATGGAAAACCTGATTTAGCCCTATATGATCTTTAGAAATTAGTACAAGCTTTTTACTTTTTCCCTATTGGTCTTTTTAAGCTTAGAGGCGACAAAGTTGCACAAAAGGTAGATTGATATATTAATTTTATTATTGGATCGCTTCACCTTTACCCATCGCACTGGCTTATAATTTATAAAGACTAATCTATAGCAAATCAACCGGAATACGGAAATCAATATAAATTTTGTTTGGAATCCTAATTTCAACTATTTTTAAGATATCATCAGGTAGTTTTGAGACAAACTACCCTTAACAATTATTAAGAGCATAAAATGAAAAAGAGTATTGTTTTACCCTTACTACTTATGATAGCAACAATTGCTTCTTCTCAAAATTAAAAAACTATGAACTGGCTTAATGAACCAGCTTCGTGGCAAGTATCAGAGGATAAATTAGAAATGTTTGTGACCCCCCAATCGGACTATTGGCGTGAAACGCACTATGGTTTTACAGTCGATGATGGACCATTTTATTACACAACAAGAGGTGGAGAGTTTGAGGCAAACCTAAAAATAACAGGAGAGTATACAACTCGCTTTGACCAAATGGGTATGATGCTAAGAGTTGACGAAGAACATTGGATAAAGACGGGAATTGAATATGTTGACAGCCAATATAACTTCAGCACCGTCGTTACCGATACTAAAAGTAGTTGGAGTGTCATTCAGTTGTCAGAACAACCAGCTTCGGTATGGATTAAAGTTATCCGGCGATTAGATGCTGTTGAAATATTCTATTCCCTCGATGGAAAAAATTATACGATGAGTAACCTGAGCTACCTAAAAAATAATGTTCCTGTTAAGGTTGGTATGATGGCCGCAAGCCCGGATGGAGAGGGATTCAAAGCTATATTTGAAGATTTTAGTATAAAGCATTTGCCCGACATGAAAAGATTAGAATGGTTAGAAAGAAATAAAGAATAAAACTTACCAAAAAAGGCAATCATCAAAGCTTAAAGCGCATTGATCTTTATGAATAACCGAAAGGTTATAGGTTATTTTTCATAACAACATTAGCATCCACCCTAAAACTAAATGCCGAGAATTCTATTAAGAACTGAAATTAAAGCTAATAAGGAAACAGTTTTCGACCTTTCTCGTAGCATTGATATGCATAAAATATAGACTGAACACACTAATAAAACTGCAATTGCAGGCAAGCGAAACTGAATCAGACTGAAGGAAAGCGTCACGTGGCGAGCAAAACATTTTGGAGTGTACCAAAAACTAACTTCTAAAATAACCGAATTTGAACGACCAAATTACTTTGCTGACCAAATGGTGGAGGGAGCGTTTTCGGAAGATAAACACGAACATCATTTTGCAAATTTCAATGGTGGAACCTTGATGACTGATTTTTTTGACTATAAATCACCACTCTGTTTTTTAGGCCATTTAGCCGATAATTTTATAAACATTTATCAGAACCAATAAAACTCGTTGGATCTACAAAATTTGTAGACTTGACCAAAAGAGCGAATAATGCATTTGAAAGTGAAAGTGAAAAAATCTTCAAGCATCCAAATGATTATCTTAAAGTGTTTAGTACTTATAATTAGAACCCATTAAACAAATTTGACACAGATTTTTATGAGCTTTATAAAACATAAAAATTAAAAAGGAATTTACAAATCATTAAAATTTTGTATTCTTTGTGGTTTTTGAGAATATTACGGTACAATTAAACGGTAACAGAAAAATCGCAATATAGACTACTTATCATTAGATATTTTTGTACTTAGAATTTTAAAAATTTATGAAAACTACACTACGATTCATTCTTAAAATTTTCAAATGGATTGGTAAAATTTTGGCCGGTTTTATTCTTCTTCTATTAATATGCGGTTTATGCTTTCGATTATTTGGTTCAAAACCAGTCCCACCGGGAGAGTTAGTTGACATTAATGGAACTAAACTGCATATAAGAGCGGAAGGCCAAAAAAATGATTTACCAAGTCTTATTCTTGAAGCAGGTGCAGGCAGTAATACCGATATGTTGCATTGGATTGCGGAAGGATTAAATAAAAATATGAGAGTTATTCGTTATGATCGAGAAGGAAAATGGTTTAGTGAATCAAGTAAAGACAGTATTACTCCAGAATTTTATGCCAAGCAATTGCATCGATTACTTGAAAAAAGTGGCGAAAAACCACCCTATATATTAGCAGGTCATTCTATGGGTGGTCCTTATAATCTAATATTCCAAGACCTGTATCCTAATGAAGTAAAGGGAATGGTTTTCTTGGATTCGAGTCACCCTGAACAATGGAAGCGATTGGCGCAGAACGAGTTGTTTAGTGATAGTCAAGTAATCATTGTAAAAACCATGGCTATACTTGCGGATATGGGAATTGTTGGAGCTTTTAATACATTATTTAAATCGGAACCTAATAATGATGGTTTACCAAAGGCACTCCATACACGTTCGCATAATCTTACGGCGTATTCCGGGAAAGTATTCCATAGGTATATCAAAGAAAATAATATTAATAATATGATTCTTAAGAGAGCTGGTCAAACCAAAAGTTTAGATTCTTTACCGATATTGGTTTTTACTGCAACTGAACAATATGAGGAATCTCAAAAGGAAAAATATAGAAACCAAGGCATAGACCCAGATAAACAAATTGAATTATGGTTCAAAATGCAAAAAGAATTGAAAGAACTTTCCAAAAATGGGAAACAATTTATTATTAATGCTAATCACGGTTCCATAATTACCAAGAAGAAAAATGCAGACATGATCAATAAACAAATACTCCTAATGGCTGAAACAATTAAGTAAAAAGTTCAAAAAACTACATAACAATAAAAACTAAGATAGTATATAAAATCTTAAAATAGAAATTCGCTTGAATTTAAATCGCTCTCTCCATCAAGGTAATATTTTTATAATAAACCATTTATAATTTTTAGCAAATTATTTATTTGTAATCATTAAAATATAGTGCTGTTACGATTGCGATTAACGATCAAATTCAGCCTAATGCTCCTGATTCTTCCCAGACATTCCTATAACTTAGAAATCTGATAAAAAAAATCCCAACCGATTTATCTCAATTGGGAAAAGTTCTATTATTCACCATATTCATCTTTCATCCAGTCGTAAGGTGCTCTGGCGACCCATTGACCACGCGTAAAATCCGGGAATTCCTGAGGTTCTCCATTATTCTCTATAGACGCCTCTGATAGCGGGGTTATGGCACTCCAGGCCGCAGCATCATAAGCATCGATAGGAGGAGCCACATTTGCTAATGCCGACTCAACAAAGGATTTCATCACAAAATAATCCATCCCTCCGTGACCGGCGCCGGTAGCTTCTTCTCCATACTTTTGCCATATTGGATGATCATACTTTTTAAGCCATTCGGCAGAATTATCCCACTGGTGTGGTTCCGATTGTCCTTCCACATAGATACGGTCACCGTCTTTTTCCCAAAGTCCGTTTGCTCCCTGCACTCTAAAGCCCAATGAATATGGACGTGGTAGATTGGTATCGTGTGTAACTATTATTGTCTCCCCATTGGCACATTCAATCATAGAGGTAATCACATCTCCCTGTTTAAATTTGATTTTAGCATTGGGATGATCTTCCCCGCCATGATCCACCACATATTTATGCAATCCTACGGCTTTTGTAGCATTTGCGGTCATGCTGGTAAAGCGGTTTCCCCTGTTAATATCGGCCATTGCAGCGATGGGGCCAACCCCATGCGTAGGATAGGTATCTCCATTTCGTAAAACAGAATGTTTTGTTCTCCAACGTGCTTCTGAAAGCCCTTTTTCACCAAATTCAACACCACCGCCATAGGGTTGCTCGCCATTATTAAATTTTACTTCTCTTAAATCGTGTTGATATCCACAACGATAATGAAGCATTTCACCAAATACATTTTGCTTAACCATATGGAGTACTGCCATCACATCTCTTCTAAAATTTACATTCTCCAAAAACATCATATGGGTACCAGTAGCCTCGTGTGTATTTACTAAATCCCAACATTCTTCTATAGTTTGAGAAGCCGAAACTTCAAGTCCGGCATAAACCCCTGCTTTCATTGCGGCTACAGCCATTTTGGTATGCCATAACCAGGGTGTCGCAATTATGACTGCGTCTACATCGGGAGCATCCAAAAGGTTAAGATAATCATTCTCGTCTTTACCAAAAACCATCGGTTTTTTACGCCCGTCTTTTTTAAGTAGTTCCAGAGCAATATCGATACGTTTAGGATCGATATCACAAATTGCGGTAATCTCAGTATCCTTACGGTGAATTGCATTGTTAAGATGATTGGTTCCTCTTAGCCCAACACCTATAAACGCTATTTTTAAACGATCTGTTGCCGGTTTAGGATTAAAAGGAAATACCAGGGTTGGTGCAAGGCTAATCCCTGCCCCTATTACTGCCGATCTCTTGATAAAATTTCTTCTTGACTTCATTCCTTAATATTTTAAAAAAATAGATGTTTAGTTGTTTATGATTTCATCAAATTGATTTAAATCAATACTTGGTTCCTTATAACTTGGGACTCTTTTAAAAACAGTTCCGGGTGTAACTTCAGAATTAAAAAAACCACAATTCTTTAGATAGAAGCCATAGTCTTCACTCCCACCTCCATAATCCAATCTTCTACCTGCTTTTGCAGTAGCATCTACCGTAAAGGTGGCTTGGGTGATCTCTGTCCAGGCCCCAGTAGTATCATAAACCCATTGGTTTTTATAAAAAGCTTTACGTTCCTGATTACCTGTATTAGGGTTGAAGTTTTCTAAGAAAGAATAAAAACCTTTTAAATAACTACTGGTCTGCGGCCTTCTAAAAGAAGCGATAAGCTGCCATTCTCCTAATTCTGGTGCATAAAAATATGCGGTATAGTCTGAAGACCCCTTTACCGAAGGTTCTCCTTTAAGCAAGAATTTATAGGTACTTCCTGCACGCCAGTCGTATACCAAATGGCTATGGCCACCAGAACCTTCATTTCCAAACTCCCCGGCATTTACAGCTTCTCCCTTTTTTAAAAGAATTATACGCTGATCTTCGGGAATTTGTGAAGGATCATCGGTTACATAAGGGCTCCATACCGAAAAAATTACTCTACGCTCTTTTTCGCTGTTTACCTGAATGCCAAAATATCCATAATTAAAACCATCGGCCATAAAATAAGAACCTATTTTATCCTGCCCTTGCGGAACTTCTATTTCACTATAGAAATAAAGTAACTCCTTGTCTTCTGGAATGGTAAAATTTAAATGATCCGAAGGACCACGACGTCCAAAATAAAAGTTTTCGCTCTCTTTTATAAAAGTTACCTCAGAGGAAGCAACACTTCCTCCCAATAAAATTTCCTGTACGTCTGCAACATAATTACCTGTTTTGTGCTTTGCCTTTAGTTCTAAAGTGTGATAACCCGAAGCTACCTCTTCAAACTCAGCAACCCCAATATCTTTATAGGTAGCGTTGGATAATTTTAATTCCCGCACATTCCCATCTAAAAGCACCTGAATATCTGTTAGACCTTCGGGAACTTTAACAGATAAGCCTATCTGTAAATTTCCACTTTGCGAGGTAGCGAAATAAGTTTGGAGAATATCATCTGTAGATGTCCAATTATGAATTCCGGTATCAAAAACCAGAGCCTTCGTTTTCTCAGGACTATTTTTTATCCAGGAATTCCCTCCGGCAGGAATACGGGTGGTAAAATTATATACAATTTCTTCATAATCTTTATTTTCCTTATCGCTTTGATTACAGCTAAACACAAGAAAACTAAGGATTAAACAATAAAGGCTGTTAAATGAAAAAATCTGTTTGTGCCTATAAAAATCAGTCATTTTGTATCAAACTTGGTTGAACCTTTATTTGCGCTTCCGGGATATACTCAATAACCCGATTAGCGCTGGCCGGAATTTCAAAACGAGGGTTGTTTCCATTTAAATGTGTACCGGGGTAACGTCTGTTCATTGTTCGTCCATTACGAAAAACATCAAATTTACGATGGCCTTCATAAGCAAGTTCCATCCTGCGCTCTTGTAAAACCACATCCAGAATATTCATCCCGTCAGGAAAGTTAGATACATCATCATAGGCTGCTATGCCAGCCCGGGTACGTATCACATTTACATCATCTAGTGCATTCCCAACCTGATTCAATTTCGCATATGCTTCAGCTCGGTTTAAATACATCTCTGCTAAACGCGATACTACCGGAGACCATAATTGAGGTACGTCATCCTGCAATGAACATTTCAGAATAAAAAATTTAGGATATCCATTACGTTTTACCATATCGTAATCCTTAATTACATATTGCTTACTACCAGATGTTGTGGTATAAAAATACAGTGTTTGCGACCCGTTTTCTTCATCAGAAACTAAATAATCTGTTCCATTGTCTGAAAAATAAGTCTTACCTCCCTGCTCAAAAGTTCTTTTAAATACATATTGATAATTTTCATTTATCCAATACACTACTGGAATTCGATCTCCATTATCATCAGTAAGATATTGCGGATCAATAAATTCTAATCTTTTATCTGAAGGATTTTTTCGTAACAGGCTAAGAAAATCACTTGATGCGTACATTTCTCCCCATCCGCTGCCAAGTATATTTGCATAAAGTGACCCCACTGTATAATATCCATGATTATAATCTGATTCTTCTAAGAATTTGAAACAAAAAATAGTTTCGGGATTATCATCTGGATTGATCCTGGTATAATCAGGAAGTTGATCTGTAGAAAGCAAATTATATCTACCCGAAGAAATCACTTTATTGGCGTAATCAATAGATTTTTGATTTTCTTCCATATACAAATACACTCTGGACAACAGCGCCTGAGCTGCTTCCTTTGTGGCATAGCTATTAGATTTATTTACACTCATTAAAGATTCAGCCTTTAACAGATCGGCCACCACCTGATCGTATACCTCCCCTACGGTGTTTCGATCTGGTAGATCATCTATTTGTGAGCTTAATTTTAAAGGTACCCCTAAATTATCCCGTCCCTGGTTATAAGGTCTTCCAAAAACATTTACCAGTTCAAAATAGGCATAAGCTCTTAAATAATAATTTTCTCCAATGAGCTGATCTGTTTCTTCAGACTCTTCTTCAGTAGTAAGCGCTATCATTTTATTACATCCCACAATAGCCTGATATCCTGAGGTCCAAAAATTATTTACACGACCGCTGGTTGCTAAATTATTGTAATTATACGTAAAAAATAATGCATCTGTTGTAGTACCACTCAAAGCAACGTTATCCCCCGGGTATTCTGCTATTCGATGAAATTGAGAAGCAAAGCCATTTCCGTCGGCATCACCTTTTAAAATGGCATAATTTCCCAGCGTTGCTGCGGCTATCCCTCCCTCTCCGGATAATAATTCTTCTGAGGCAATTGAATCGTAGGGAAATCTTTCAACCTCACAACTCATAAGAGTCAGACTGATGAATAGAAGTATTAGTAAATTTTTCATTTTATTGGTTTTTTAGATTAAAATGACACGTTTAGTCCAAAGGCTAAACGTTTTGAAACTGGATACAGGGAACTAGCATAGCCATCGATCCCTACTTCAGGATCTGTACCTGAAAAATCTGTAAGGGTAAGCAAATTATCTCCGGTGATATACAGCTCAAAACTGCCCAGTTTGAGATTGTTTAACCATACTTTTGGAAAGCTATATCCCAAACGGATGTTTCGCATTCTTAAGTAACTTGCATCCTCAAGATATCTCGAAGAGGTTTTGTTAGAAAGGTTATTCCCTCCATAAAGTGCCTGAGGGTGAGTGGCCATATCGCCAGGCTCTTCCCATCTGCTCCAGCCGTCTTGTAACACTTGTTGATTATAGGTTGGGTAGGCACCATCTGCATCATACAATTCCCTACTCGAGTGATAAATGTAGCCTCCTTTTGAGAAATTGAATTTGGCGCTAAGGGAAAAACCTTTATAATGCATCATTGAACTAAAACCGCCATAAAAATCGGGAGTAGATGTTCCTACGATCTGTTTGGTTGCTGCATTATAGTCTGTAGTTTCGCTGCGCTCGCCTGTCTCTGGGTCTACTACCTCCCAAAGTGGGCTACCCGTATCTGGATCTACTCCCAGCCATTTACGCATAAACCATGTATTATAGTCCTCTCCTACTCTAGATAACTTAGTGCCCCGATCTATATCTGCATCTTCAAATAACTCGGTTACCTCATTGCTGTTTGTTCCAATATTCCCGGTAAGTGTCCAACCAAATCCATTTTGAGTATGGGGAAAAATAGTTATTGAAAGATTGGCTTCAAAACCTTTATTCACTACCCCTCCAATATTTTCATAATAGCCATTATACCCGCTGGTTGATGGCAGACTCACATAGTATAGTAAATCTGAGGTATCTTTATTATAATACTCCAACGACAAAGCTATCCGATCATAGAATCGCGTATCTATACCAATATTTGTTTGATAAGATATTTCCCAGGCTAAGTCATCATTACCATATTGATATGGTGAAGGAGCAGGAAGACCGTTATAGGTACTCTGCAGACTATATAAATCGTATTGAGGATATAATGCTGCAGGCCTGTTACCTACCGCACCATAACTGGCTCTAAGTTTTAATTGATCGATAGTTTCGACATTAAAAAAGCTTTCATTATGAATATTCCATCCCAGGCTTCCAGAATAAAAGGTGCCATATTGATTATCCTTACCAAAATTTGAAGCTCCGTCTCTACGTACAGAAAATTGGGCTAAGTATCGATTGTCATACCCGTAGTCTGCATTAAATAATACCGATTGAAGAGCTGAATCATTGGTTGTTCCGGATACCGCTCCTGGAGTTGCGGCATTGTCAAGAATACTGGTACCCGAGACGATTCCATAACCGGTTGCACCATTAGACGTGTATTTATAATCCTGATATTCATAAGCCAGAAGCGCGTTAAGTCGATGAGCCCCAAAGTCCTTTGAATACTTGAGCATTTGATTGGTGAAGTTGGTAATACGTTTGTTACTATATTTATACAACTGACCATTATTAGCAAGACCGGCCGTAGATTTTGGATCGGTATAGCTCATACCATCGGCATAGTAAAACGTCACACTATTTGTTGAAATGAACTTGAGATCAGGCAGGATCTGGTATTCCAAATCCATATTTGAAAACAGGTTAAATTCTCTACTATTACTATAGTCAAATTGTAGATTGTACAGATAGTTAGCATTATCCCGGCCATACCAAACCTGTGCGTTTTGCAAATTCTGTGGATTGATAATCTCGCCTTCCTCATCTGTAGGAAGATCCCATGGCATATAGGTATATAAGGCGTATAGCGAATGTTGTCTATTGTTACGTTTATTATAATTTACCGCTACTTTTGGTTTTAAGGTAAGTTTATCTCCCACCTTATAGTCATGATTAAGACGCGCACTTATACGATCATATTTATAGCCCTTTAGTGTGCCGGTTTCATTATAATATCCTAATGATAAAAATGTTTTTGATTTGTAATTTCCTCCCGTAAAACTTAGATTGTGATCCTGAATCACACCGGTTTGTGTCCCATTTTGAAACCAGTCGTAGTCATTCGTTAGCACGCCCTCGTCTACTCCTTCGGGAATGTTGCTAGGATTACCAAAAGACTGGTAATAATCATACAACTGCCTGGAATTCATCGTTTCAAAATTGCCATTATTGAAATAACTATACCCTAGCCTTGAAGAAACTCTAAGCGTATTTTGATCCAGCCTGGCTTGTTTTGTAGTAACCACCACTACCCCATTTGCTCCTCGAGAACCATACAATGCTGTCGCTGAAGCATCTTTTAATACCGAAATACTTTCTACCTCATTTGGATTTAGGTTGGGCGTGCCGTGAACAATTACGCCATCAACCACCCATAATGGATTAGTACCTCCATTTATAGAAGTAAGTCCCCGAATACGTACTGAAGGCAAGGATCCTGGTTGCCCTGACCCCTGAACCACCTGAACTCCGGCAGCTTTACCCTGTAACATGGTTGAAACATCTGAAGTAGTGACATCCGTAAGTTCATCTGATGTCACTTCAGAAACAGCCGAAGTTATACTTGATTTCTTCTGCTCGGTATATCCTACTACAAGGATCTCATCAAGTTCTGAAGTAGATGGCTGCAGACTTACATTAATAATACGATCATTAGAAATAGTAACTTCTTTGGGAGAAAAGCCGAGATAACTGAACACCAGTACCTCACCAACATCTCCCATTATGTTATAATTTCCATCAAAATCGGTCACCGCCCCTATAGAAGTGCCCTTAACCTGGACAGTAACTCCGGGAATTGGTGATCCTGAATCTGAATCGGTCACCACACCCGTTATTTCGTTTTGCGAGAAGGCAGCACCTACTAGAAACAAAGCGAAAAACAAATTGCTTAAAAGTTTAATCATAATTTACGCTGTTTAATTGATTGAGTGATTTTGTACATCATGTTATCTGAGGCTTATAGTTGTTTTAATTCTTAAATTTCATTACCTGGGTGTAAATATCTAGACAAAAGTTTTTCCTAATGAGCTTATAAAAACGGGAAAGGCCAATAGTTTGATTTTTCTCTGCCTATATCCGTATAAGAAATTTAGAAATCACTTTAGGAGCAAGACAATTAAAAGTGTTCTCGAGCACACTTTTAATTAAAAAATTTTATTTAGATCTAAAGCATCAATAGTATTTGTATTTATACCATAAGAATATCATTTTGATTGTGGATTTGGCGATTTGTTCCGCTCTATTTTTAAAAACTTAAACCGGAGTCCGTCCATAACAGATAAACTTATTCTCCAATTTAAAAAAGCGATGCTAGCTTCTTTTATTTGTTAATATTTTACTAATCTAATAAATTAATATTAATTATGTGTTCGAGCACATAATTAATTTATGCTAAAGTTTAATTTTTTAATAGGTTCGAATACAAAGTATTTTTCGTCATGTTTGAAAACATAATTCTTCTACATATATCTATACATGAAAAATCGTAAAAAATGCTACTACTATTTTTTCAAAAAGATTTTTAAACTATAATTACCCGTCACTAGGCTTAATTACAGAGTTCTATAATCGTTTTGATTTCAATATAGATTTGCTAAGTTTTAGGATATCCGGGTATTGATCTTCAAAGCTTTCGATAAGTTTAAACTGGTTTTTTGCACGATCGAGATTGTGCTCAGCATAAGAAGTTTTGTAGTACACATCACCTGCCAGATAATCAGTCAAAAATCGTAATCCCATGATAAAGATTATCGTTTTTGCCCCTAATGGTAAAAATTCGATTTCTAAATCTGATAATGAGTGCTGTAATTCCTCTAAAAAGCCCTTAAGGTAGGCCTCATAATATTGCACATTGAATTTGACCAGGCTCAAATCCTTCTCATCTTCTTCCGCAGTATTACAGATCGTTCTAATGGCATCACCAAAATCATTATGAACGATACCGGGCATTACTGTATCGGTATCAATAACACACAAACCTTTATTATTTCTATCGAAAAGGGCATTAGAAATTTTGGTATCATTATGTGTTACCCTAGTAGGTATTTTACCTTCATCTTTTAATTGCTGTAAAATTACCATTTCTGTCTGCAATGAATGCACACATTCGATTTGCGAAACTGCCTTTTCTAAGCGTTCCGTACAAGCCTTATCTCTTGCTTTTTCAAATTGTATTAATCTTTTAGGAACATCGTGAAAGCCAGGAATAATTTCTACTAGCTGGCCGGCATCAAAATCGCTGGTCTGACTAATAAATTTACCGAATAACTTTCCTCCCTCGTAGGCAATTTCTTTATCGGTAACGGTATCGTAAGAAATACTGTCTTTGATGTAATAGGTTAAATTCCAATAATTATCAAAAGCATCCTGATAAAAATAAGCCCCTTTCCGTGTTGGCAGAAAAGTAAGCACATGTCTATATTTTTCTTTGGCAGTGAGTTTTGGAAATTGACTAGCCAGGTGTTTACTAATTTTTACTTTGTTATTGACCAGTGCCGGAACATTATGAAATACTTCATCATTAATACGCTGCAATACAAAATTGTGAGCTCCAGAAGTACCGATAAAGTACGTATCATTAATATGACCACTAGAAAATTCCTGTATTTCTTCAATGGTACAGTTGTGGTTAAAAGCATTAAAAACCGAAGCTATTAACTCCTTTTTATTTAATCCCATAATTGTACCGGATAAATTTCGTTTTCTTTTAATTTTTTAATTTCTTTCTCTGCGATGATTTTATCCTCTTTGTAAGTCACTCCAAACCACTTCTCAGAAGTGCTTAATACTTCTACCTTTACATTATCAGATTGTAACATTTCGTTGACTACGGTAGGAATAAAAAATTCAGCTTTTATATTGCCACTACTTCGTTCAAGAAAGTTATAAAAAAGCTCCCATCCAAATTCAAAGCATTTTGGTGTGAAACCCCAAAAATTCATAGACACGAAAGTATTTGGATCAATTGGCTCTAGCAAGCCTTCTTCAGTTTTTACAAGAATGGCTTCTCCACTCTTTTCAATATGTGTACGTTCGGTGACCTCTTCCAGATACCCCGATTTCGAAACTTTACACTCCCCCCTAGAAACATATCCATGATCTGAAACCGTATTTTTAAGCTGAAAAGCAACCATCTTAAAATTATAAGAATCGCTACTTTCCTTATTAAGTGCATTTGCCATCGTGATAAACGATTGGCGCCCGTAAAAATCATCTGCATTAATAATTGCAAAGTTTTCTTTGACCACATCTTTTGCTAAAAGTAATGCGTGTCCCGTACCCCAGGGTTTGGTGCGGTTTAGGTCTACATATTCATCGGGCACGCGATCTAATTCCTGAAAGACATAATCTACTGCTGCTTTACCTCGCAATTTAGGCTCAAAAACCTCTTTAAACTCGGCTAATAAATTTTCCCGAATAATAAACACGATCTTCTTAAATCCCGCCTGGATAGCATCGTAAATAGAAAAATCAATGATGGTATCCCCCTGCGGAGAAAAAGTATCTAATTGTTTTAAACCTCCATATCGACTACCTATTCCGGCAGCGAGTATAACTAATGTAGGTCCTTTTGCTTCTTGTATTTCAGTTGACATAGACATGTTTTTTCAGAGATTTTTGCAGTGTATGAATGGTTTTTCCATCTGCAAGATCCCAATAATTTATTCTTTCTTATAATCTCAGTTAATCGACTACTATTAATAAATTGAAAATCAATATTTTGTAATCCACAACAATTATTTCCGGAAGATATTTTTGTTAATATCCGGTACAATTTATCTAAAATCAATGTAAAAAGAAAGGATTTTTAATAAAAATGTGCTCGAACACACACGTTAACATCATCCAGCATGATTCAGATAGTTAATTCATATAGATTAGTATATTTGTGTTAATGAAAAAAAACTACACCATTAAAGATATTGCAGAGTTAGCTGGCGTATCTAAAGGCACTGTAGATCGGGTAATTCATAAACGCGGAAAAGTATCTTCTAAAGCATTAGAGCAGGTTAATAAAGTTCTTGATCAAATTGAGTATAAACCTAACCCTATTGCGAAAAGCCTAAAAAACAATAAAGTTTATAATATTGCTATATTGTTACCAGATGCGGATAACGATCCCTATTGGCTCCCCTGCTATGATGCGATAAAGCAGGTTGAAAATGAATTTAGTCATTTTGGAATTAAAATAAAAAAAGGAATATTTAATCCTCAATCAACTGAATCATTTACTAAATCGGCAGAAATTATCCTTGCAGAAAAGCCGGATGCTATATTAATGGTGCCTTTATTCTATAAAGAAGCAAAGGATTTCGCTAAAAATTGTGTAGATGCCAACATTAAGATGGCAACATTTAATAATTATATAAATGATCAGAAAATTGATCTGCAAATTGGTCAGGATTTATTTCAAAGTGGACGCGTAGCTGCTAAGCTTTTTAATATGCTATTAGGTACAAAAGCTTCTTTAGCTATTCTACATATTGATGAAGCTTTTCAAAATGCATCCCACATGCAGGAAAAAGAACTTGGTTTTAAAACCTATTATTTACAAAAAGAATTAGATTACGATATTAGCGTATATAATTTAAAAAAAGAGGCTAAAATTCCTTTTAAAAAAACCATTGATCATTTTCTAAAATCTATAACTCCCGTTGATGGGTTGTTTGTCACTACATCAAAGGCTTATCTTTTAGCTAATTGTATGACGGAAAGCTTTTCTAAACCGTTAATCATAGGTTATGATCTTGTTGCAGAAAATATCGATCATTTAGCACATGATAAAATTGCATTTTTAATTCACCAGGATCCTAAGAAACAGGTATACCTAAGCTTAACTAAGCTCATTGAATATTTTTTATTTGGCAAACCCCTGCAGGAATCCTTAAGTCTTCCTATCGATATCATTAATAGTGAAAATTACCCACAGTACTTAAAGTAATATTAAATAAATATACCGGAATGGATCAAACAGATGCAAAACTTCTTTGCTGATCCCAGAAGTATGAACACCTATTTTAATTATGAAGATTATCCGAAGGAATGATTAAAACTTTTTATTCGCTATATCCTTGATCATTTGCTCTGATGGAGTTTGGGTAGCAGTGATAATTCTATATCTGGTTTTAAACGTTTCAGATGGCTTTAGATCAAAGCCTTTTTTAACCACAGGCGTGAAACAAAAATAAGGAAAATCGGGATGCACTCTAAGATAATCAGGATATTCAGGATTAGTAGACAATGGAATAACTATAAGATTCATAGCTGTTTTGCCAATTCGGCCGTACATAAGCACCCAGTCTGGAATGCTATGATTGGCATCTAAACGAGATTGATGAAAATTGGTTGTCACCTTAAAATCGACATCTGTATCCTCAGTTTGTAATGTGTTTTGTTCCCTGTACCACTCATCTCTTCCACGAAAAGCCAAACCACCATAGTGATATTTCAATATTTGTAAATTTGAGGAAGAAATATTCTTTTGTTCTATTGTAATATCCCATATAAATGGAGCTGTAGAATTGTATACTTTTAGTGTCCAAATCTCTTCTAATACAGGGATTGTATCGCCAGCTATAAAGGCTAAATGTTGTTGCTTTGTTTTTAATTGCCCATATTTCCTTTCAGACAAAACTTCTAAAATTTCTTTAAAAACTACAGTCCCTGTTTTCTCCTGTTGATTCCAGAAATCTATTTTCTCATTTCTAAATTTTGTATTCACCCAGGCACTAAACATGCCATGATGATGTGTATGCTTTTCGGGAAATCCTTCTGTTATCACTGCCCCATCTGGAGAATATAGCGGATGAATAAAACCGCTCCTTTTATAATACTCCATAGTATTATCCGGCATCTGAGTTTTATAGTTATATTGAAAAACAGGTTTGTTTTTGATTTTGGCAATAATAGCACTTCCATCATCTTCAAATACTACAGCACTATGATCAAATTCACTCTGTTGTGCATATACACCTACCTGCAAAAAAAATATAGAAATAAGGATATAATAGACTTTATACAATTCCATTGTTGAAACCTCTTTTTTAGATTTTAAATCTATTGATTATATGCTTCAAATGCTAAACCTCACAATACATATCGGTCTATTATCTTAATAATACAATCCCACTATGAAAATTGCTACCAATAAGCTCCTTTCTTTTACTGAATCATAAATAAATGTCAATCTTTAATCGGTTACTAGAATTTTAATATTTTTTTTGCTTATTTTGTCGATAATATCCTAGCCTCAAAATTTAACTTATTTATTTAGATCTCTACACTTTATGAATACAACTGTGCAAAAGCCTTCGAGATACCCTATGATCTCTTATGAAGAAGCTTCGGAAGATGTTAAAGCTATTTATGATGATACAAAGAAAACATTACAACTTCCCTTCGTACTAAACTGGTTTAAATGTCAGGGCAGTAATGCTATATTACTGGAAGGAAACTGGAATAAATTAAAAAACACCCTGATAAAAGGTAATGTGCCAAACGTATTAAAACAATTAATTATTTATAACGTATCAAAGTCGAGAGGTTGCAATTATTGTTCGCATGCGCACGGAATATTTGCGGATAGTATGAGCTCTATGATTTCTGAAGAAGAAGGCTTTAAAGCAACAGAGCATATTGATTCTCCATCTATGCCAGCCAGCTATAGAAAAGCCGTTAACGTTGTAACTAAAGCCGCATTACAGCACAGCGAAATTTCGGATGAAGATTTTGCTGAACTTGAAGCAGTGGGGTTCTCCAATGCAGAAATTCAGGAACTGATGGCTCAGGCCGATTTAGTAAACATGCTAAATACGATTGCAGATGTTTCTGGTATTAAAATAGACAACGAACTTTTAGAGACTCCCGAGTAAACAAAGAGTCTATCTTAAAATGTCACCAATTCAAAATAACGCATCTCAATTATATAGAATAACTTACGAAGCTTATTCTAAATTTGCGAATGGTATTAATAGATGTAGTAATTTTCAGGAAATTGGAAAAGTTGCAGAAAAGCATTTAAAATATATTTTTAATTTCCATGTCATCAAACTAATTATCGAAAAGGATAATAAGTTTATGGAGTATTCTTTATGCGGCAATAATATTTGGTTTGGGCAGAAAAGTCTGGCAGACTTAAACAAGGAGGAACTCAATTTATTTAAAACTGGTATTCCTATAAGAACAGCTCACATCCCAGAAAATATAGCTCAGGGAAAATTAGATATTTCCAAACTTAAAAATCCCTATTTATGGTCGTGGTTATTTAATAAGGACGACCATAAGATGATAGTTTCTCTGGTGGCAGATGAAGAAAGAGTTTTTAACAGTAGGGATATAGAAATTTTAAAACTTGCCGCAGACTGTTTTGATGCTAAATTTAAAGAGTTAAACCTAAAACGGGAAATAGCGAAAAAAAACAGGATTTTACAAGGAGCGCTTACGACGATTCAGAATAAGAATGAGGAAATTTATAAAATTAATAGAAATCAAAAAGAGACCATTAAAAAGAGAACAGAAGAAATTGTAAAGAAAAATGAAAAACTTTTAAAAATTTCAGTTCTTAACGCGCATAACATAAAAGAGCCCTTATCCCGTATCCAGGGGATTATTGAATTGTTTGACCTTATGGATGATGAAAGTTGCCGGCAAGAGCTATTACCAAGATTAAAATCATCGGTCAATGAAATGGATGAAATTGTAAGAGAAGTCATCGATATGGCTTCCCGGGAATTAATTGAACTAAAAGTTAAAATAGATGACCCCAATCATTTTAGTAGATGATCAACCTATCGCTAATTTTATTACCAAAAAATTATTGGAAATAGAAGGCTATAAGGATAATGTTAAAGATTATACCGATGCCCTAATTGCTCTGGAACTTGCAAAATCTGAATCGGAAGCTATTATTTTTTTAGACCTAAATATGCCTATTATGTCGGGATGGGATTTTTTAGAAGAAATGAAAAAATTGGGACTATCACATAAAACGATTATCCTATCCTCCAGTACTAGCAAACTTGATATAGAAAAAGCAAAACAATATTCCTGCGTTGTCGAATATATTGTAAAGCCACTAAATAAGATTAAATTATCTAAAATATCCCCTTATCTAAAGACTGGATAAAATTTTTTAAAAATAAATACCCAAGCCACAAAGTTAAGATGATACCTTTGTGGCTTTTATTTTTTATATGAATAACAATCAGGAAGAATTACTTAAACTGGCTTATACCAAAATGCCCTTTGGTAAATACAAAGACTGGTATTTATCAGATATTCCAGAGCCCTATTATGTTTGGTTTAATAAGAAAGGATTTCCGACAGGGAAACTAGGTGCACAATTAAGACAGGTTCACGAACTTAAAATCAACGGAATGGAAATTTTACTGAAAGAAATAAGAAAAAGATATCCTAAGCCTTATTAAGTATTCTATTTACTTCTAAGGCTAACTTACCGCTTAGGTTTTAACAGACTTAAAGAAACCTTAAATATTAGCATTTAAAATTAGCTGCTTTTTCTATTCTTCTTCGTAATTTAGCGCCCTGAATAATTGGAACGCTTCAAACACTATTAAAAAAATGGCCGAAACCAAGTATATATTTGTTACCGGTGGCGTTTCCTCTTCTTTAGGAAAAGGGATAATCGCCGCCTCATTAGCAAAATTATTACAAGCCCGTGGCTTTAGAACCACTATTCAGAAATTAGATCCTTACATTAATGTAGATCCAGGAACTTTAAATCCATATGAGCATGGCGAATGTTATGTGACCGAAGATGGCGCTGAAACAGATCTGGATCTAGGTCATTATGAGCGTTTTCTTAATGTAAATACTTCTCAGGCAAACAATGTGACCACTGGTAGGATTTACCAGAGCGTCATTGAAAAAGAACGCCGTGGTGAATTCCTTGGAAAAACAGTACAGGTAGTACCGCATATTACGAACGAGATCAAAGAACGTATTCAGATTCTTGGAAAGAAAAAAGAATACGACATCGTAATTACAGAAATTGGTGGTACGGTAGGAGATATTGAGTCTTTACCTTATATCGAAGCCGTTCGTCAACTTAAATGGGAATTGGGAGACGAAAATGCTTTGGTCATTCACCTTACCTTGGTACCCTTTCTATCTGCTGCCGGTGAACTTAAAACCAAGCCAACCCAACATAGCGTAAAAACCTTGATGGAAAGCGGACTAAAAGCTGATATCCTGGTGTGTAGAACAGAACATGAATTATCAGACGATATTCGAAGAAAACTAGCTATTTTTTGTAATGTTAGGCAGGAGGCTGTAATCCAGTCTATAGACGCTCCTACTATTTACGATGTCCCCAATTTAATGCTTAAGGAAGGTTTAGATACGGTGACCCTGAAGAAGTTAGACTTACCCGATGAAACCACACCAAATTTAGAGCAGTGGAATAAATTCTTAGATCGCCATAAAAATCCGAAAGCCGAAATTAGAATTGGCCTTATTGGAAAATACGTGGAACTTCAGGATTCTTATAAATCTATCTTAGAAGCCTTTATACATGCAGGCGCAGAGAATGAAGTAAAAGTAATCGTTGAGAGTATCCACTCAGAGTTTATAAATGAGAATACCATCAAAAATAAAATTTCCCACCTAGATGGAGTTTTAGTAGCACCGGGATTTGGGGAGCGTGGAATCGAAGGTAAAATTGATGCCGTTCAGTTTGCGAGAGAAAATAAATTACCATTCCTTGGAATTTGCCTGGGAATGCAAATGGCAGTTATTGAATTTGCCAGAAATGTACTTCAGTTAAAGGGTGCCAATTCTACAGAGATGGATGAGGCTACCAAACATCCCGTAATCGATATTATGGAAGCACAAAAAAACATTACCCATATGGGGGGAACAATGCGACTTGGTGCCTGGGATTGTCATTTAAAAGAAGGATCTACTATTTTCAATGTGTATGGCAAAGCCGATATAAAAGAAAGACATAGACATCGCTACGAGTATAACAATAAATACAAGGAACAACTCGAAAAAGCAGGAATGCTAAGTACAGGAATTAATCCTGAAACTGGTCTTGTTGAAGTGGTAGAGCTTAAAGACCATCCCTGGTTTGTAGGTGTACAATATCACCCGGAATATAAGAGTACCGTAGCCAGTCCTCATCCATTATTTGTGGCTTTTGTAAAGGCTGCTTACGAACACTCAAAAAATAAAGCATAATGCCAGTTTGGCATTAAATGAAATATTGGTCATTTTTTTGACTGAAAAATAGGACATCAAATAGAATCCCTATGTAGGGATTTAAGACTTTAGTAAATTTTAGAATGGAAGAAAAGAAGATTGATATTCAATCCATCATTGGATTTATTTTAATTGGCGGAATTTTAATCTGGATGTTGTATACCAATAGCCTGGAACAACCAAAGGAAGAAACCGGTACTCCCGCCACGACAGAACAGGTTACTACTCCTGCAAATGCTGATCAACAACTCGCAAATCAAAATAATACTACTGCTCCCGCAACCGACTCGGCAGCAATAGCCCAGGCGCAAAGTAGACTTGGTGCTTTTGGTTATTCCGCGACATTACCTTCGGCAGAAGATAAAACCACAGTACTAGAAAACGATGTGTTACGATTAGAAGTAGCAAATAAAGGAGGATATATCGAAGAAGCTGTTTTAAAAAATTATAAAACATACGATTCTATCCCTGTTTATTTAGTAAAAGATGGCAACGCAAAATTCAATCTTAATTTCACGACTACAGATGGAAGAACCTTAGATACTGAAAATCTATATTTTGAGCCAAGTATTTCTAAAAATGGTGAAGATCAGGTATTATCGATGAAGTTAAAGATTTCTGATAATGAATTCTTAGAATATCGTTATGCTATAAAACCTGGAGATTATATGATGGATTTCAATATCCGTTCTCAGGGACTTGCCAATACCTTTAACGCATCCCAACCTATTAATCTGGATTGGCAACTTAAAGGATACCGTCATTCCAAGAGTATTTCTTATGAAAATAAATACACCGTTTTAGGTTACGAATACGAAGGAGATAAGTATGATGACCTTGGACATGGGGAAGATGAAGAAACAGAAAAAGACGTGTCTTATATTGCCTATAAGCAACATTTCTTTAGTTCCATACTTTTAACAGATACACCGTTTAAAACCTCCAAACTTACTTCCCAAAATCTTGTGGAAGACGAAGAAATAGATACCGTATACACTAAAGCTTTCACCGCAAATATTCCTTTAGAGTTACAGGCGGGCGAGCTAAATTATAATATGAATTGGTATTACGGCCCTACAGATTACAAAATCCTGAAAGATTACGATCGTAATCTGGATAAGATTGTACCTCTAGGTTGGGGTATATTCGGATGGATCAATAAATATGTCTTTATCCCATTCTTTGCATTCTTAAGCAGTGTCCTACCAAGCTACGGGATCGCCATCATTGTAATGACCATTGTGGTTAGGATTGTGCTTTCACCGGTAACTTATAAGTCTTATTTATCTCAGGCCAAAATGAAAGTTTTACGTCCTGAAATTAATGAGATAAATGAGAAGTATAAGGATAATGCGATGAAAAAGCAACAGGAAACAATGAAGCTTTATAGCAAAGCCGGAGCTAGCCCCATGAGTGGTTGTTTACCAGCGCTAATGCAAATTCCTATATTCTATGCGCTTTTCCAATTCTTCCCAAGCGCATTTCAACTAAGACAAAAAAGTTTCCTTTGGGCAGACGATCTATCCAGTTATGATGTTATAGCAGAATTACCTTTCCATATCCCATTTTATGGAGAACATGTTAGTTTATTCCCAATATTGGCTTCTGTCGCAATATTTATTTACATGCAAATGACTACGGGACAAAGCATGCAGGCCAATCAACAACCGGGAATGCCTAATATGAAATTTTTAATGTACCTATCCCCTATCATGATGTTATTTTTCTTTAATAACTATGCCAGTGGATTATCTTTATACTACTTTACCTCTAACTTAATTACGATAGGAATAATGTTGGTAATTAAACATGTGATTGTTGATGAGGATAAAATCCATGCTAAAATTCAGGCTAATAAAGCAAAACCTAAAAAACAAAACAGGTTTACCAGAAAAATGCAGGAAATGATGGAGCAGGCTGAAGAGCAACAAAAACGTAACAAGAAATAATTTATACTGAACTTTAAAAAAAGCTGTCTAAAATTCACTTAGACAGCCTTTTTTTATGATTAAAGAACCCTATGAGTTATGAACCGTACCCTTTTTACGATTTCTAGACAAGCCGCTGGGTATTACATCTTTTTGGCGGCGCCAATAAAGCTGTGGTGATAAAATGATATTTCTTCTCTATTATAAAATTACCTTTCTCATCAAAATTTCTTTCTAAGCTCTATTGAATTTGCTTAAGATAAGCCACGGCTCACTGCCAGTAGTTACTTTATTCATACCGGCTAATATATTACTCACCACTATTCTGCATGATTTTACCAAGGGCTGATTTACGCAATATCATTGTCTACGATATAGCT